>Ga0265320_10001666_pt1 | contig 15817 bp, 16 predicted proteins | sample 4827metaG_FD_202087 | JGI IMG/M metagenome (GOLD analysis project Ga0265320, IMG submission 202087) | Rhizosphere microbial communities from Carex aquatilis grown in University of Washington, Seatle, WA, United States - 4-8-27 metaG | ecosystem: Host-associated > Plants > Roots > Rhizosphere >...
GACAGAGGGACAGAGGGACAGAGGGACAGAGGGACAGAGGGACAGAGGGACAGAGGGACAGAGGGACAGAGGGACAGAGGGAATTGCCTCGGAACAAAATTCCGAAAGAACACAAGTTATTTTAGACTTCCCCTTTGTCCCTCTGTCCCTCGGTCGCTTTGTCCCTTTCCCGGATCACTTCTTCTTCCCGCCCTTTTTGGGTGCAGGACGCTTCGATGACTTGGGCTTGTCCTCGTCCTCTTCCTCCTCCTCTTCCTCCTCGTCGTCATCTTTATCCTTGGCGTCCTCGTCCTCGTCGTCCTCGAGCGCGTCGAGGTCTTCGGGTTCCCCTTCCTCGGCGCCTTCCTCCTTCTCCTCCTTGTCCTTTTCCTCCTCGTCCCACTTCATGGTCTCGTCTTCTTCAATCTTCTCATCCTCGACTTCCGGGAAATCCTCGACGGCGGCTTCCTCGGTGCTGGCCTTGTCGGCGGTATCACGGTTGTGTTCGGCATCCTCATCCACTTCAAAGCCGGCCGGCACATATTCGAGAATATCGGTGATTTCCTGAAAAGCATGCAGGGCGCGGCCTTCGAGGAAGGCGTTGTGGTGGTCCTCGCGGATTTCCTCCTCGAGGTCTTCCACGGTCAGGTGTTTTTCCAGCTCAATGGCATCGTTGAGAAACTTGACCCGCAACTTTGTCACATGATCGAGAAAGTCAGCGTAGGGTCCCTTTTCTTCGTCCACCTGGTCGGGCAGGGCGAAGAGCTTCTCCTCGGACTCCAGCAGCGATTCATGGGCGCGGGTGAGCTTCACCTTGTTGTCGGGCAGAGTCTCCTTGATGCTGAAGGGGATGAACGCCGCGTCAAAGATGTCCGGCTGGAAGCCGTAGTCCCGCAGGGGGTCAAGCAGGTCGAGGATGTGGGCGAGCTGGCGTGGGTCAATGATGGACAGGCCATCAATGTCCCAGCGCACGCTGTCGCTGACTTCAGCGACCCACCAGTTAAGATCGTCGCCCAAACGGACGACGCACCATTCAAGTTTTGGTAAAGGCTTCGGCATATGTTGTTTGTTCCCAAAAAACCATCGGGAGGCCTTTGTCAATAGGATGAATGAAATATTTTTATGGCAGCGGGAGCCGGAAAGCCGCAAAAAGACGCGATTTTGGTGATTTTCCGCCCGACGATTGCCCTTGAACTGGGTGAGAAACCGTACAGATTCAGGAACAGCCACGGTGAGGCGAAGTTCCCCATGAAATCCATGATTCAATCCGTCGTCGCATTGGTTGGGCGGTGGCGACATCACTGGGCGCGTTTTTGGGCGGGCAAAAGGACCATGGGGGAGTCCTGCGTAAACCGTATGGGCATCGGAGCATTTTTCATCCTGCCGTGGTACGCTCTGTCCTGGTTGGGTGGGGATTCGGGGCTTTGGCGGCTGGCCTATGTGTTATTCATTTTGCTACCCCTTGGCTCGGCTCTGGCGGGCGTGGCGCTGCACCATTTCCTAAAGGCCAATTCCGAGGGTGAAGGCGATTTTGCGGGATGGGATGCGGAAAAAGGCTCGGAAGCTCCCATTCCCGATTAATGGCGCAAACTTGAGGACAGGGTTGCCAAGCGCCGGGTGAGGCCCGTAAAGTATTCCTTCCATGGGTGTATTCTACGAAAAACTCGTCCGCCCCCGGCTGTTCAGCCAGGACGCGGAGAAGTCCCACGAGCAAGCCCTGACGGCGATGCATGCCCTCACGAAGGCCGGGCCGCTATGTTCGCTCCTTGCTTGGGCGAACCGGGTGCGGGGCGCGCGGCCCATCGAGCTGTTCGGGCTGAAATTTCCCAATGCTGTCGGATTGGCGGCGGGATTTGACAAGAACGCCGTGGCGTGGCGGGCAGCCCCGGCCCTGGGCTTTGGGCACGTTGAGATAGGCACGGTCACCCTGCACCCGCAGTTGGGCAATGCCCGGCCACGGATGTTCCGCCTATCGGAACACGAGGCCCTCATCAACCGCTTGGGGTTCCCCAATGACGGCGCAGAGGCCGTGGCGCAGCGCTTGGCGCGTTTTCCGGCCAAGTCCCGTCAAATTCCCCTGGGCATCAACCTCGGCAAGTCCAAGACGGTGCCGCTGGAGCAGGCGGCCAACGATTATTTGGCGTCTTTTAACCTGCTTGCGGACCATGCAGACTACTTTGTCATCAACGTTTCCAGCCCGAACACGCCGGAATTGCGCCGTCTGCAAACCAGCGAATTTCTGCCCGGGCTGCTCAAACTTATGCGCAAATGCGCGCGGGACCGTGCCCGCAAACTCGGTTCGCGGTCCACACCTCTGTTGTTGAAAATTGCACCCGATTTGACCTTTGCCGAAATTGATGAGGTGCTGGCCACAGTGGCAATGCACGAAATCGAGGGTGTGATCGCCACCAACACGACAGTTGCCCGGCCGGGCATCGAAGGCCCAACCGAGGCTGGCGGGTTGAGCGGCCGACCCTTGCACCCGCGGGTGGTGGAAATTGTTCGCTTCATCTCGCTGGCAACCAAGGGCAGGCTGCCGATCATCGGATGCGGCGGTATTATGGGCCCGGCGGACGCCCACCGGCTGATGGACAACGGCGCGGCGCTTATCCAGCTTTATACGGGCTTGGTCTATCGCGGGCCCTTCTTTGCGCGCGAATTGGCCCACGCGCTCTCCTGGCGGCACCGGGAGTGGGTGTGAAGTATTTCTGATTGCTGAATGCTGATTGCTGAATGAATGGCATTCGCTCAATGGGCATTCGCCAAAATGAAGTATGGAGCTGTTCTTTCCCAATTGCTTAATCTACTTCAGTAGCCTTGTTGATTCAGCACCCAGCATTCAGAAGTCCATGTTATCTTATTCCATCATCATCCCCGCCTTCAATGAGGAGGCGCATTTGCCGGGAACGCTGGCGGCGGTCCACGTCGCGATGCGGCAGGTGCCCGAGCCGGGTGAGGTTATAGTTGTGGACAACAATTCCACCGATCGCACGGCGGCCGTGGCCCGGGAATATGGCGCCCGCGTGGTGTTTGAGCCCATTAATCAGATTTCCCGCGCCCGCAATGCCGGGGCGCGCGCCTCGACCGGAAAGTGGCTGGTGTTTCTCGACGCCGACACCCTCCTGCCGCCGGCCCTGCTGATGCAGGCGATCGCAAACCTGGGCTCGGGCCAGATTGCCGGCGGGGGCGCGCTCATGGAGATGGACGCGCCCATTTCGCCGCGCTACCAGCGCGTGGTCAACATCTGGACGTGGGTCTCGCGCAAGCTGCAATGGGCGGCGGGCAGTTTCGTCTACTGTACGCGGGAGGGTTTTGACGCCGTGGGCGGCTTTTCGCTGAAAGTTTACGCTGGCGAGGAAGTTTTCTTTTCGCATGCGTACAAGAAATGGGCGCGACGCCAGGGGCGCAGTTTCCGCATCGTGGAAAGCCCGCGCGTCCTCACCTCGGCGCGCAAAATGGAGTGGTATTCACCAGCGCAGTTGCTGGGCCTGCTGGTGATGATGACGCTCTGTCCCATTTCGGTGCGCAGCAAGCGGCTGTGCTCGTTCTGGTATAAACGGCCTGTTCGGGTATAGAAAGATCAGACATTTTAACCCATGGAAACCATCGACGTACCAGAAACCACCTTTCCCAGGGAGGGGGAAAAGTTCGATGGCGTTGCTCTTGCTGATGCATTACTCACAAGCTTGGCTAAAACCGGTGGTGGCATTCTACAGGCGGAACAGGATTTGAAAGCCCAAGGGCCGGCAACTATAATTTGGGAACTGGAGAATCTTGACCGGAAATCGAAAGAAGTAATCATGACCCAGTGCAACCTTGGACTTTTTCGTAATGTTTTGGCTCGATTTGGTCATCATTACATGGGCGGACACGTTTTCAATGGTTACGCCTTGCGATTTCTTTGCCAGGGCGGCCAGATTTATCGCTGCCATTTTTATTTGTCCAACGGAGGACAATCAGGATTTTGGATTCGAATTTATGCTTCGAAAGTGGAATGAAGATGATTTGCTGCAATGCGGGCCGACATCAGCTTTCGTAAAAAGTTTAATCTAAATTATCCTTTCCTCATGTGGAAATGAGAAGTCCATGCTCCCGGCCTATTCCATCGTCATTCCGGCTTACAACGAGGAGGCGCACCTGCCGGCCACGTTGGCCTCGGCTCATGCGGCGATGCGGCTGGTGCCGGAGGCGGGGGAAGTTGTAGTGGTGGACAACAATTCCACCGACCGGACGGCGGCCGTCGCTGCGGAACTGGGGGCGCGGGTTATTTTTGAACCGGTGAATCAGATTTCCCGGGCCCGCAATGCTGGTGCCCGCGCCGCCTCGGGTCAGTGGCTGGTATTTCTCGATGCTGATACCCGGCTTCCGCCCGGCCTGCTGGTGCGAGCCCTGGAAAACCTGCGCTCCGGGAAAATTGCCGGCGGCGGCGCCCTGATGGTCATGGACGAACCGATGCCGGCGCGCTTCCGGCGCATGGTGAATCTCTGGACGTTTGTCTCACGTCATTTGCAATTGGCGTCGGGCAGTTTTCTCTACTGCACCCGTGAGGGGTTTGAAGCCGTGGGTGGTTTTTCCCTGAAATATTATGCCAGTGAGGACGTGGTTTTTTCGCAGGCGTTTAAAAAATGGGCACGGCGGCGGGGCGATGTTTTTTGCATCATTGAAAACCCGCCGGTGCAAACTTCCGCACGAAAAATCCACTGGTATTCCACGGCGGAATTGGCCGGATTCCTACTCATCATGGTGCTCTGCCCCTGGACCATGCGCAGCAAACGTTTTTGCGCTTATTGGTACCGGAGACCGGGAAAAGTTTCATCCTGACGGCCCGGACGTTTTTTCCTGCTGTTGTTGGGTGGTGCCGCCGGGTTACACCCCATCGCCAATGACGGCATTTGCGCGTATAAGGAGACATGAAAAACACCGAGACCTTGATTCACCTTCCTGCCCGCTTGCTTCGCGGCGTATTGGCCGCCGCACTCTTGGGCGCCCTGACCGGCTGCCCCGCCAAGCCCGCCGTCGTTTACGTTAATTCACCCGCCCCGTCGGCGCCGGTGAGTCCGCCCGTCGTGGCCAGCGCTCCGCTCGTGGTCACGACGGGATTAATCTATTATCCCGACTACGAGGTCTATTATGATCCCGGCGTTCGCGTATACTGGTACATGGACGGCGGCCACTGGGTAAATGGTCCCCGCCCGGGCGGCATTTCGGTGGATGTATTGCTGCACGCTCCCTCGGCCCACATGGACTTCCATGACTCGCCGGAAGCTCATCATGCCCAAGTGGTGCAGAAATACCCCCGTGGTGGGCCATCGCCGCGCGACGGCCGGAGTCCGCGTTAAGTGAGCCTTGCCCAAGCGCTTTTCCATTGCTAAGGACAAGGCCATGGCTGCTTTGGGCAGCCATTTTCCCTTATGCGTTCCTTTCTCCGATCCCTGCTTTCGTTTTTGCTTACCCTGGATTTGGCCGTAGCCGCAACCGCACCCGCGGTTGTTTCCCCAGTGGAACCGACGGCAAAGACCGCCGATGTTTACCTCTTCGCCTTTTTCCGCAATGAGAAGGACGGACTGCACCTTGCCACCAGCCCGGATGGTTTGCATTGGGAGGCGTTGAACGGTGACCGTTCATTTCTCAAGCCGCAAGTAAGCGCCGATAAATTGATGCGCGACCCGACGTTGCAGCAGGGCCCCGACGGGACATTTCATTTGCTGTGGACGGATTCGTGGACCGGGAAATCCATTGGGTATGCCAATTCCAGAGACTTGGTGCACTGGTCAGAACAAGTGGAACTGCCGGTGATGGCGAGCGAGCCCACCACCAAAATGTCCTGGGCTCCGGAAATGCGCTTCGATCCGCAAAGCCAGGAGTGGCTCATCTATTGGTCTTCCACGGTAGGCACGACGCCCGGCCAGCGGACTTATGCCACGACCACCAAGGATTTTAAGACTTTCACGCCGGCGAAACTCTTTTTCGATCCCGGTTTCGGCGAGATTGACGCCAGCATTCTCGCGGACGACAACAGCAAGTTCCTGATGTTTTACAAACATGGTGGACAGGGCATCCAAATCGCAACGGCGGACAAATTGCAGGGACCGTATCAAAACACCGATACCATGTTCGCCTTTCCCGGCACCGACCAATGGGAAGCGCCCTGGCCCATGAAGATCGGCGGAGACTACGTGGTATTTGTGGACCATTTCCGCAGTTCCGCCCGCATGGGCGCGTGGCGCTCCCATGATTTGAAGACGTGGGAGGACATCACGGCTCAAACGACCGGCCTCCGGGGCGTGTCCCATGGTTCCATCATCAAAGTCTCGCAAGATATTGTGGATCGCATCAGGGTGGCCACCGCAGTTTCTGCCGCGCCGACAGCCAGCGCGGCGCCCGCCCCGGCCAATTCTGCGCCAGCGGCGGCTACGTCTCTGGCAGCGCCAAGGCCGCCCGCCACCAGTGGCACAGCGGCTCCGGCAATCCCCAAAGCTCCAATTTCTGGCGACAAGACGATTGACGTCTACCTGATCGGCGGCCAATCGAACGCCACGGGCCAGGGCTATTTGAGGAATTTGCCGGAGGGCTTTAAGATTGATACCCGCGTGTTGATTTTTAATTCCGGCCGCCCCCATCTTAACAGTGGCGCTGATCCCAACACGTGGCTGCCGCTGCGCCAGGCGTCCGAATCGCCCGACCGTTTTGGCCCGGAGTTGGGTTTTGGCAATCGCATCCAGGAACTTTTCCCCGAACGCAAAACCGCGATTATCAAACACGCGCATTCCGGCACCAATCTTTATGCACAATGGAATCCCGGGGCCGACGCCAATGACAAATCCCATTGGGGAGACCAATTCTCCACGTTCGTGGATACGGTTGAAAAGGGGCTCCAAGGATTGCGCGACCTTGGCTACGAGCCGGTCATCCGCGGCATGCTCTGGCACCAGGGCGAGAACGACGCCAATGGCGGCGCTCCCTCCGAAAACTATGCCGCGAATCTCACTCACTTCATTGCCCGGGTCCGCGAGCAGTTTCATGCGCCGGACCTGCTTTTCGCGTATGCCTATGTGCTTACGTCCGACAAGGTTCCGGGTTACTCCGGACGGAGCCTCGTTCAAAAAGCCGAATACGACATCGATCAAAACTCCGGCAGCCCGCTGGCGGTGAAAGGCGCCTTCGTCGTCAAGTCGGATGACCTTGGCTACCGCGCGGAGGATGCCGGCATGACGTCCAGCCTTGCCAACGACTTCCTCCATATTGGCACCACAGGACAATTGGAGATGGGGAAGCGCATGGCCGACGGCATGAAGGCTCGCTTGCCCGCAAAGTGATTACTTACGACCTGGGCTCGGGAATGCGGGCCAACTCCGTTAAGAAAACGGCGCGTTCTTCGGCATCTTTGATGGCCGCCCCTTGGGTTTGGGCCAACAGAAAATGTCGGCGATGGCCAGCCGGATCTTGGGCGACGGACATGGCCAGCGCCAATTCCAACTGGGCAAATGCCAAATCCCAATCCTCGCATGCGTTGTTCTCGCAAAACGTGAGCACCTGCCGCGCATAGCGCAAGGCTTCTGCGCCCTGGCCCCGCAAGGCATGCACGTGGGCGAGCAAAACCTCCGCGCGCATGCCGTTGAGGGGCGTGCCGACCTTGGACCAGTGAAACGCCGCCGCGTGGGCTGCGAGCAGCATCTCCCGGTCGTCCGCAGGCGAACGCGACGGCTGGACGGTGAGGTCCCAGGCCCGGTTGTTGCATGCCACCGCGAACCAGCGATGCGCTTTTTGATCTTCTTCGGAAGTCATGGTATTAATTAGTTTTTCGGCGCGGACGGTGTGGCCGTGGCCGCCGCCATTGTCGCCACGGCTTTTTCCAGCAAATTAACTTCGTCCTGCGGATGCGAACGATGGGCATTATGGTCGCTAACAAGCGTCAGCATGTTCCACCCCCGGGCCTGGGCGCGCTGATAGAAACGATAAAATTGCGCCTGTTCCAGACTCTGCGCGGCCGAGTGGAAGGCGGCATAGCTGGTCGGAATTTTTTTCACGGCATCCTGGTTCATTAATGCAATGGGCTGGCTCAGCGTCTTCGGCGGCATCGGTACGTCCCGCGGAATCGCCTGATTGTTGACGTTAAATCCGCTGTAAAGAATGAAGCCTCCGGCATCCGTGGACAAATTCAACCGCGCGCCACTGCCGGGAGCGCCGGTGCTGCCGGCGGTATTGAGGCTCTCGCCATTTTCCGGCAGGAAGGCATCAAGGTAAATAATGCATTTAATGCGGTCCGGAATGCGATCGGCGACGCCGGTGATGACCATGCCGCCATAACTGTGGCCGACCAGCACCACGTCGTGCAAATTCTCCCAGAGGATGACATTTACAATGTCCTGAATATGGGTGTTCAAATCCGTGTCCGGCGTGGCGAGGTGAATTTTTTCACCCTGGCCGGTGAGCGTGGGTCGGTAAACTTTGTTGCCATCCGCGGTCAGCAGGTCATCCACGGCCTTGAACGCGAAACCACCGCCCCAGGCGCCGTGGACGATGACGTAGGTGTTTTTTGAATTGGCGGGTGCAGCTGCGGGGGCCGGCGCGGGGGAAGCCGCCTCAGGTGCAGCGGCACCCATCAGAGCCAAGCCGGCAATTATGACCAGGACTGAACAGCGGGGGAGGGTATTCATGGAGAGAGAGGGGGGGCGGGAAGCTTTTGCGAACAACTTGGCAGCCCAAGGCGGGTCGCAAAAAACACCGCGCCCCCGCATTTAAAAAAATGCAGGGGCGCAGCGGAAGAGCAATCGGAAATTCGCCTAGCTCGCAGTCGCGGCAGCCATTTCCGTGCGGGCCTTCTCGGCCAGCGCCGTCGAGATGTAGCGTTCGCCCGCACTGGCGGCGATTACCACAATCTTCTTGCCCGCTGAGCTGGGGCGCTTGGCGACTTCAATCGCCGCCCAAATGGTCGCACCGCTCGAGATTCCGACACAAAGGCCTTCCTCCACAGAGAGACGCTGCGCGGTTGCAAACGCATCCTCATTCGTCACTTGTACTGTTTCGTCCACGATGGACATGTTGAGATTCTTGGGGATGAAGCCGGCGCCGATGCCCTGAATTTTGTGTGGGCCGGGTTTGCCCCCCGAAATCACCGGGCTGTTCGTCGGTTCGACCGCGATGGAAAGGAGCTTCTTCCGCTGCTTGATCACTTCGCTGACGCCCGTGATCGTGCCACCGGTACCCACGCCGGCAACGAAAATGTCCACCTGGCCTTCAGTGTCGCGCCAGATTTCCTCGGCCGTTGTGGCCCGGTGAATCGCCGGATTCGCGGGATTGTCAAACTGCTGGGGCATGAAGCCCTTCGCGCCGTGCTCGGCCAGAATCTGGTTTGCGCGCTCGATGGCGCCGCGCATTCCCGCAGGTCCGGGCGTCAAAATGATTTCTGCGCCCAGCATGCGCAGCAATACGCGCCGCTCCATGGACATCGTTTCCGGCATCGTCAAAATAATGCGGTAGCCCTTGGCGGCGGCGACGAATGCCAGTGCAATACCGGTATTGCCGGAGGTCGGCTCAATGATGACCATGCCTGGCTTCAAGCGACCATCCTTCTCGGCCGCTTCAATCATCGCCCGGCCAATGCGGTCTTTCACCGACGACAGCGGATTGAAAAACTCGCACTTCACGATGACTTCGCCGGGCAGCCCGGCGGATAATTTGTTTAGGCGCACCAAAGGCGTGTTCCCGACGGTGGCAACGATGCTCGAGTAGATGTTCATTTTTATGACGAGTGTTTTGGTGATTGAATGCTTGGTACTTGGTCCCGAACTAAACAAAGACAATGCTTCCATTGCTTAGTTTGGTATCTTGGGTCAGATACTTAAGATTACAATGGAATGCCGCGTTTTTTGGCAAGCCAAAAGAGTGGGTTTTTAGTGAAAAGAAGGTATCTTACGGCTCTTTGAGGTTGGGGTGAAACAAGGGGGATCTTGCCCGCATAATCCTCTCAGGCGCGGGGCCGGGTCAGACTACGTCCGGAATCATTGCCATTCATCCCGCACTTGTTCAACGCGGCACCGCGCATTCAGGCGCCGCCCTTTCCACAGCCCGAAAGCCGCGACCCGCCCGTCGTTTGCCGACTTTACTTGTTCCAGCCGGATGCCCACGGCGCGACGAACGGCTGCGGCGCGCGAGATTCTATCCCGGCGACAGAACATCGCCAGCCCACGTAGTTGTTCGCCCGGTAATTCCGCCATCATTCTAATGACTTCAGGTTTGCGGAAACTACCGGAAACTTGCACGCTGGCCAATAATGAACCGCCTCAAAACCGCCCTCATCATAATCGTTCCGCTGGCCCTGCTCGCTCTGGTGGGTTGGTTTGTGCTTTTCCAGCAGAGCAGCGCCGACCGGGTTAAACAAGGCGCCGATAAATATGTCCAGGCCATCCTGACCAAGGATTTCGCCGGCGCGGTGGCCCTTACCCAACAACACCTCGTGGATCTCAGTGGCGGCAAAGCTGCGATGGTTTCCGGTTTAAATGGCCAGGAGGCCAAATTCCGTGACCAAGGAGTCGGTTACGACACCATCACCCTCGGCGATCCTCAGTCACCGCAAAAGATCGGAGCCTGGACCCTCTCCCTCGTTCCCGCTCAAATCGTCCTGAAGGCACCCGGCGGCCGACTCAAAGCCGATACTTTCATGCTGGGAATGTCTGATGACGACGGGAAAAATTGGAACTACGTCTCCCTGTCCATGACCGCGGACCAATTCTTTCAAGTTTATCCAGAACTCAAAGGCAAATTCGCCTTCCCCGACAAGAAAGCGCCGGTGGTTGAAAAGAAACAATGAATGCTGGGGCTTAATCTATTGGCCCCGGGTGGAGGCTGAACCGTTTCTGGATTGGCTTGTCACCTGCACCTGACTTGGTTTAGATTTTTATGATGCCTGTCAGTCTCATCGTTCAGGTTTTGGTGCGGTTGTTAAGTTTGCTCTGGGTGTTGCAAGGGTCGATCGCGCTGGTCGGCGCGCTTGCCGTTTTCAATGCTGGTTGGAGTTTTGGGGATAAATTTATGGCCTATTACTTGGGCCCAGTATTGACCCTGGTGTTTGCAGCGACGTCATGGTTCGCCGCTCCGCGGTTGAGCCGACTAATCGTGGGCCGGGCGGATGAGACCGTCGCTGTTTCCGGACTTTCACTTTATGACCTTTACGCTTTCGCCTTCGTTTTTCTGGGAGTGTATTTTGCCCTGAGCTCATTGGCGGACATGCTAAACTGGGCGCACTTTTTTCTGCTCGAAAACGCCCGCACCACGACGTTTGAATCCCTGCTCACCGAGCGCCATCAGCCATCGTATTATGAATTTTCGCGGCCGTTCATAACCCTGGTGTCGGCGACCATGTGTATAGTTTATCGCCAACGTTGGGCAAAAAAACTGTGCAATTCCAGCACTTCTGGCTAAATCACGCCCGGCTCGCCAGCGACTCCCACACTTGCTTCGCCTTGTCCGCCAGGGTCACCCGGCAGGTGTCCACCGCGGCCTCGCGGGTCTTCAGGTTTTCATTCGCGATGGCCGCGAGGTCATCCATATTGTAGAGGAAAATGTTCTCCAATTCCGTGGCCGTCGGTTCGACATTGCGCGGCACGGCCAGATCAATGACAAACAGCGGCACGCCCGCCCGCCGACTCGCGGCGGAGGCCAGTTGCACGCGTGTAATCACCGGCGCCTCGGCGGATAACGCGCACAGGACGATGTCCGATTCACTCAGCAGCGCTGGCACGCGCGTCAATTCCGTGGCGACGGCTTCTTGCGCGCCCGCGAGTTCCTGCGCGTGGGCAAACGTGCGGCTGGCAATGGTCACATTCCGCGCGCCGCGGCTGCGCAGCGCCTGCAGCACGCTCTGGCCCACTTCGCCCACGCCGATGAGCAGCAGGCGGCTGCGATCCAGATCGCCGAACATGCGCGTGGCCAGTTCCACCGCGACCGACCCGACGCTCACCGCCCCGCGCCCGATGGCAGTGTTGGTCCGCGCCCATTTTGCCGCTTGAAAACTCTTTTGGAAAATCCGGTTCAGCACCGGCCCGGCCGAGCCCCGCTGGGTGGCATCGGCATACGAGTCTTTGACCTGCCCGAGAATCTCCGTCTCGCCCAGCATTTGGGAATCCAGCCCCGCGGCGACGCCGAAGACGTGTTCGACCACATCGCCGCGCTGTTTGAAAAAGGTATATTGCTCAACCTCGCCCGGCTCCAACCGGTGCAACCGACTGATTTCCTCGATCAATTGCCGGCGCAAGGCCTCGGCTGCTTCCGGCGATTTTGCCACGCCGTAAAGCTCGACGCGATTGCACGTATTGAGGACCAGGCATTCGGGCAGGCTCATCTTCTCCCGGAGTAATTGATAAATCGCTTCGAGGCGTTCCGGCGGCACGGCCAGGCGCTCGCGCACCGCCAACGGAGCGGTGCGGTGCGTGCTGCCAAGCAGAAAAATTCCTGGGCCGGGATTTGCCATCAGGGGGTGGGGCGGGAGGTTGGAGGAGTGGAAGCAGGCGGAACCACCGCGTTATGCCCGCGCGAAACGGGCCAGAGAGAAAGAATGGCCAGCGCAAACAGGCCAACACAGCTCCAGGCGTAGTGGGTCGAAACGAGGCGGTTGCGCCAGCGCATCCAGCCGGCCACCAGATAGCCCACCCATACCGCCACGGTGACGCCCAGCTTGGTCGCGCTTACTCCCCCCGGTTGCTGGACCCAGTCGAGCGCGCCCAAAGCCACGGCCACACTGAGGGCCCATGCCCCGACCAGCAGCAATTGCCGGTTCAACGAATCTAATTCCGCCAGCGACGGCAACAGCCCGAAAATTCCGCCGGTGCGCTTGCGCTCCAACCCCCGGCGCTGGATTAGATACATCATCGAGGTCGTCGCGAGCAGGCCAAACACACCGTAACTGAAAATCGCCAGCGCGACGTGAAACTCAATCCAGGGATTCCCCGCTTCGGCGACACCCATGGGTGGTCGCGTCGCGCTCGGCATGAACAGCGAAATCACCCCCAGCGCCGCCGCCAGCCCGGCCGCAAAAAAGCCCAACAACCGCAGGCGCAACGTCGCGCGTAAAATCAATTTCAGAAAAATCGTCACCCACGCCAGCGCCTGCAACAGCTCGAAGGCGTTGCCCACCGGCAGCGAATGCGTCTCCAACCCGCGGAGATAAAGGCCGGCGCTTTGCGCCGCGAACCCGGAACCAATCAAAGTGTAAAACGCCGGCCGGCCGTGCTCGCGGGCCCGCAATGCCGCGGCCAGGGCGTAGCCAAAGCCGGCGAGGTAAAACGCGACTCCGGTCCACAAAAAATCCAACGGTGGGTTTTCAAACATGCAATGGCGGGTTGGAGGAACCGGGCATCCTAGCGCGCTGCGAGGCTGCGCTCAAGGCGGAATTGGGTGGGCAGACGGGGGCGGGAATCATTGGGCGGGGTGATGGTGTTTCCACCGGTTGAAAACGGTTTACCCTTCGGAATTTCGACGGGATAGTCTCCGACCTTGGGGATAGTTTGCCTCCGGGAAAGCTGAATCCATTCGACCAAGGTGCCGGTTTTAATTCTGCTGGTGGCAGGACCTGGATTTCTGGTTGAAGGAGGCGAATAATTGGTCAAGGTTAGACAGTCCTGCCCACCCCCCAACTTCATGAAATTGACGAAACTTCTCCCATTTTCCCTAACCGGACTTTGCCTGGTTGCGCTGAATTTGCCGGCGGCCGGCCAACCAGGGGCGGCGGTTGGAGGCGCCTCGGCGGGGTTGCTAGCGCAGCCTGCGCCTCCCCAATCAACGGCGGGTCTGGCGCGGCAAATCAATGATCTGCTGCAAATTACCAAGGCCAAAAGCGCCGCCGGGCACACATCCGAAGGCGACTTGGCGACGGAGATGAAGCAAATTGAAAGTCTCCTGCAAGCCCATGCGGGGGAAAAGTCCGAAGATGTGGCGCATCTCGCGTACTTGCAGGCGGAAATTTACGCGAATTTTTTTGGGCAAAGGGAAAAGGCCACCATTTTGCTTAACCAGGTGATTGCCACTTATCCCAATACTGTGGCCGCCCGGAATGCCGCCACCTATCTGCCTCAGGTTGGGAAAATCGCCACCGACGCCCTTACCCGGCTGACCGACGCGCTGATTCAGGACATGGCAACGAAGGGTTATAATGGTCACGAATCGGAGCAGGATATGGCCCCGGAATTGAAACAATTGGCCAATCTCCTGGCGGAACATAAGGGTGACCGGTCGGACGAGGTTGCGCGCGTGGCCCTCGTGCAGGCGCAAACCTATGCGAAATACCTCGGGCAAAGAGACAAGGCCCTGTCGTTACTCGATCAAATGATGGCGTCTTATCCCGGAACCTCGGCGGCCCAACGAGCACGGGATTATTTGCCCAAGGCGGCCGGGGAGGCGGCGGATGCCGCGACCCGCAATTCGCTCATTCCCGGGAAAAGTTTTCCTGATTTTGCGACGGCTGACATCTCGGGCCTCGCCCTTTCCGTGGCGAAGTTTAAAGGGAAGGTTGTCCTCCTTGATTTTTGGGCGACTTGGTGTGAGCCCTGTCTCGCGGAATTGCCGACCACCCAAAAGCTTTATGCCCAGTTCCATAAGGATGGGTTTGAGATTATCGGGATCAGCCTCGACACAGCCGAAGGCAAACCCAGCCTTCCGGCGTTTCTTGCGGCGCGCAATATGACCTGGCCGGAATTCTGCGACGGCCGGGAATGGCAAAATCAGCTGGCGCGCAAGTATGGTGTTTGGGAAATTCCTTCGACTATTTTGATCGATCAGAACGGCAAAATCATCGGCCGGCAATTTCATGGGGAGGCCCTGACCCAGGCGGTCAGCCAGGCGATGGCCGCTCTGGCCCGCAAGCCCCGCGGAGGATGACAAGAAAAAGAGAGCCGATCAGCAAGAACTACCGGGGTGTTCGGGAGCGTTCAGGACCGCAGCACAACTCCCGCACGGCCACAATGGGCCAGCATGATGGATCAAGTTCCCATTGCTTCCGGGGAAGCTTTCTGCCAACGTTTGCCTCGCGCCATGAAATCAAAAATTTATGCGGGTCTGATCATGGCCGGATGTGGTTGGTTGGATTCGAGCCTCCAAGCGGCCACGACCGCTCCGCCGCCAGCAGATACCCCGGCGTCGTCAAATCCGGGCAAGCCGGTGGTGGTGGATCGTACCAGTGTCCACGCGCAAATGCAGGTGATTTTCGATCGTTTGGAGGCTAAATTCGAAGCCGGGTCCCGAACCGAGGCGGATCTCGCCCTTGACCTGAGGCAGTTCGATTATCTCCTCACCATGCACCGGGCGGAAAAGACCGACGAGGTCGCCAACATCCTCTACACCAAGTACCTGATTTACCGGAATAAGCTTGGACTGAATGACAAAGCCCTCGCTGCGCTCAAGCAAATCATGACTGACTTTCCCGACACCACGGTCGCGAAGGCCGCCGTCCCCTTGCGCGCGAAATTGGAGGCGCAGATGGCGCTCGTGCCCGGCAAACCTTTTCCCGAGTTTCCCGCCGGCCTGAAAGACCTTAACGGCGCCGCGGTCACCGTGGCGGGCTACAAGGGCAGGGTTTTACTGGTGGATTTTTGGGCAACGTGGTGCGCGCCTTGTGTGGCGGAGATGCCCTCAGTCATTGCCATTTACAATAGATACCATGCCAAGGGACTTGAGATCGTTGGTATTACCCTTGATAACGACGATGCCGATGGCAAAACCAAAGTCACCGCCTTCATAAAAGATCATAAGATGCCCTGGCCGCAATTCTATGACGGCAAGGGCTGGAATAACGTCCTGGCCGTCCAAAGCGGGGTGGAGGCCATTCCGGCATCCTTTCTTCTTGGCC
>Ga0265320_10001668_pt1 | contig 15795 bp, 17 predicted proteins | sample 4827metaG_FD_202087 | JGI IMG/M metagenome (GOLD analysis project Ga0265320, IMG submission 202087) | Rhizosphere microbial communities from Carex aquatilis grown in University of Washington, Seatle, WA, United States - 4-8-27 metaG | ecosystem: Host-associated > Plants > Roots > Rhizosphere >...
CAAATGGATTGGCCACGCGTTGAGACGCCCGGGGATCCTCTCGCCACCGGCCATCCACGACGAAACGATATTCATACTGGCCGGACCGGAGTTTCAAACGGACGGCCCATTTCCCGGCGCCCATGTTCTTCAACGGTACGGCCTCCGGCAGCCAGTCATTGAAATTGCCGGCCACGTTGACCGCCCTCGCTTTCGGCGCGAAAAGCGTGAAAATGATTTCCTGCTCCTCCAATGCGGGAAACCGCTCCGCAACCGGCTGAATGGGCGGTTGGGGACCAACCTTCCCGGCAGTTTCCGCTGTGGCTCTGGGTTCGCGAGGGGCTTCGAATGTTTCAAGGCCCGCTCGTCTCAAATCCGTCACGGTAATGGGAGAGGATTTCATGGTTTTGGATTGGGTTCAGCGCTGCTGGGAATTTTTTTATCTCCTGTAACTGCCGGTTTGGCATTCACGACCGAAGGCATGATCGAGCCGAAGAGGGCTATTTCCCCATGGCTGTGATGCGCTTCAAATGGCCGTCCACAACCGGAATGGATTTATCGAGGAAGCTTTTAATATCCGCGTCTTTCGTTTCGGCCGATACAGCTTTGAATTCCTTGGCATCCGTTTTGTGACCTTTGATCATGCTGGTGATGTAGGCATCGTCGAATTCTGAACCCTTCAGGGCTGCCATTTTATCCACCATTCCCTGATGGCTTGCATCCAGGCTGTCGGGCAAAGTCACGCCCTTCTGCGCGGCCAACGTTTTCAGGTCGTCATTGATGATCGTATGGTCCTTCACCATCATCTGGCCGAACTCCTTCACATCATCACGCTCCCCATTCTTGGCAGCCAATTCGCCCAGCTTCACCTCGGTCATGCCGCCTTGGGCGGCCGCCAGTATGAAGTCTTTGTCGACTGTGGAAACCGCCGTTGCCGCGTTGATTCGGGGAACGGCAATGACAAGTCCCACGGCCAGAAGTGTCATGCCCAGGGTGGCTGATACGGAGTTGATATTCATAAGTAATTGCTTGGTTAACAGGTAAATGTTTATTTTGAACTTTGGCCTAAAAGATACCCGGCCGGCCAGGTGTGCGGTATGGGGTGTTCTCCCTACAAGCCAAGGGGCTCCCGGCACAAGGTGTCAGGAGGCTTGTTTCAGCCCGAGCGGTGACGGTCGTTTCCACAGCTGCCGGCGGCCAGCGCCGGATCATCGTCTGGCCGGTCCAGGAACTCCGTTTCCATGACGCGCGAGTCAAACATCCCAGAGCTTTCCCGTTGCCATGGTGTCGTCCATTTCCGCGTATTTGTTCAACACCTCGGTGCGATACCCGGGCGAGATCGAAACGGCCTGCGCAGCGATCCGCTCGCAATAGCCGCAAGTCTGGCAATCCAGGGAGGCGCAGTCGCGGTTGCGAAAACCGTCCAGGAAATTCCCCGGGATCTTCCGCGCATCCAGCCGGATTGGACACTCCGGCAGCGGCGAGAGCCAGCCTTGCAGTCGCGCCAGGTCGCGCATCGGTTTCAGTCGCAGTGGATTCACCTGACTGGGCTTCAAGAAGTGGCGCAGATTCCAGAACGATTCCTTGCGAACCGGTTGTTTGAAGCCATAAGACAACAGCAGTTCCGCCAGATTGCCGTCAAAGCGTCGCTCGCTGTAGGCTTTGACGCGTCGCAGGAGTTCCGCCGACGGAATTCCCCGTTCCAGAAGTTTGAATGACGAGTATCCCATCGCTTCATAGACGGCCAGGTCCTCCGGGCGGATCCAGGCCGACTTGATGAACTGCGACGGATCGGTCAAGCGCACCCGTGAACAGCGCATAAAGCAGTAGTCAATGAAGAGCGTGCCGGTGTCGTCAGACGCATGGGCGAAACCGTTCTGATGATAGATTTGCATCGGACAGTTCATGAGGCAGACGTGGTTCGCGATGAGTTCCAGATCGCAACGGACCGCTTTGCGGATATCCGTCAGCCGGGGAAAGTTCCGGTTGATCGAGAAGCACTCCAGCACGATGGCATCGGCCCCGAGTTCTTCCCAGAAACAGGCGCGTCGGGGCGTGTCCACTTGGGCATAAATCCCGACTCTTACCTTGAACTCGGGAAAACGGCGTTTGACCAATTCCAGAAGAAATGGCGTGGACACGGTGACCCGGCGCACGCCCATTTCACCCAGCTTGCCCAGCAAGGCTGTCACTTTTTTCTGCCAGGGGCGTGTCCATTCACGGTTGCCAAAACAGGCGCCGTTCAGGAGGTAATTGAAGGCAATACCCTGACGTTCGAGCAGCCGGATGTAATTCCGCAGATCAGTTTCCGACAGCGGTGTCGCCAAGTAGCGGGGACGGCCACCGCTGACACCGTCGGTGGGGAACTTGCCGTAAACTTCGTCCACCGGATAGCCGGCAAGCTGAGGAACCAGTTCCGGGTCGAAATTCGCCGCCAGCGAAAACTTGGTCATTCTCGGCGGGTCACGAACTGCGGCCGGATCGGAGCCGGTTGTTTTCATACAATGTGAATCGAGAAAATGTCTCTCTTGGATGCCGCGAACAATGGGGAGAACACCCCATAGATTGAAACCCTCTAAATTCCGGAAAACTGCCGCAAAGGCGTTGCTGATGACCGAAACGAAAATCAAGCTCATCAGCGTACCGGCAAAGCGATCTCAGGTTTTAATAAATTTCAACAGGTCGGCGTTCTTCAGGTCCAACGTGTCCATGAGGTTTGCGAGGTCATCGGCGTAGGTGTTCATTTCGTTGCCGTTCCTGGGCTGACTGGACCGGCCATGGCCGCGACGGTCGTGGGCGACGCAGCGATAACCGTTGGACGCCAGGAAGAGCATCTGAGCCTCCCAACTGTCCGAACTCAACGGCCACCCGGGACTGAATACGACGGGTTGACCCGCGCCCCAGTCCTTGTAGTAAATTTGGGTGCCATCTTTGGTGCTGATCGTGTTCATGTCATGGTCTTCTCAGTTGCTGATGCTGTGGTGTTTTTTTGAATTCCAGAAGCTTTTAGCCTCGGCTTCCATTTTTGCCAGCCGGGCATAGTAATCAGGAAATTCAGTCAAATGCGCCAACGCGATCTTGCCGGTCAGCAGCGGGGCATCGTTAGTAACATTGGTTGTTTGATGAACGGTGCCATGCTCCAATTCAACACCCAGGCCGGCGCGAAATTGTTCAAGATCAAACTTATCCCAGTTGATGTCCAATTGTTCGCCGATTGTTTTTGCCTGATTTCGGGTAAATGTTTTTTTGCTCATAATATTAAATTGATTCGCAGCGCCGGAGGCTTAACCTCGGGACTTCTTTGGCAATAGTTTAAGCAAGGCCTTGGCGGCTTCGGCGGAGGATGCGGGATTTTGGCCCGTGATCAGCAAACCATCTGTCTGCACATGGACTCCCCAATCAGACCCTTTGCTATAATGCGCCCCTGCTTTTCTGAGTTCATCTTCCAGCAAAAACGGCACCACCTCGGCCAGTTTCACGGCGGCTTCCTCGGTGTCCGAAAACCCGGTCACAGTTTTGCCTTTGATCAGCGCGTCGCCGTTGGGCAATTTCACCTTGAGCAAGGCACACGGCGCATGACATACCAGGGCCATGGGTTTTCCCTGTTGCTGGAAGGCTTCGATCAAGGCAATGGATTTGGGATCCTTGACCAGATCCCATAACGGGCCATGGCCGCCCGGATAGAAAACCGCGTCATAATCCGCCGCCTTGACTGAACTCAATTTCAAAGTGTGCGCTAGCTTCTGCTTGAGCGGTTCGTCCTGGTCGAAACGATGGGTGAATCTGGTTTGGGCCTCAGCCTCTTCGCTCTTGGGATCAATCGGCGGTTGTCCGCCTTTGGGAGAAGCAAGGGTGATCTCCGCGCCCGCATCCGCCAATTCATAGTAGGGAGCCGCGAACTCCTCCACCCAGAACCCGGTTTTCTTGCCGGTGTCACCCAGCTCGCCATGCGAGGTAAGTATCATCAGGACTTTCATCAGGTTATTTGTTTCCAAGGTTATGGGTGTTTGCTGCTCGCCGGGGTCATCGGCCAACCAAACGATCATGCCCGTCGTGCCGGGTGTTCCAAAGTAAACCGAGAGCGATGGAACCTCGCGGCTGACGGGGTGCAGCTCTTTCGTTGAAGCCATGAAGTATTCCCGCCAGCAACGGGAGGATGATTTTCGTATTCACAATATGTCCTGATTTGAAATCAAGCTGTCCTGGTCACACCCAGTCAGACATCACGTTTCAGCACGAGCGGTGACGGTTGTCCCCACTGGCCGGTGAACACGAATTCATTCAAGGGTTTTCGCTGCCGGGGCGCCAGATCGCGTTCCTTCAGGGCCTCTGGCAGTCCGGCCGGGTCGGCTTTGTATCCGATGGCCATTGCTGTCCACGCCTCAAAATGTTCCGGTATCCGGTAAATCTCCCGCGCTTTGTCCGGGAGGATGCCGATCATTTGATGGACCGAAAGACCTCGCACCGTTGCCTCCACCGCCAGATTCCCGGCGGCCAGACCCAGGTCGTGTACCGCGGCCCGATTTTCCTGGTTGTTCTTGGCAAATCGGAGACTGACAATCCCCAGGACCAGCACCGGCGCGGCCTTGGCCCACGCCTGGTTTGTTTCCACAAGGCAGGAAAGGAGTCGTCCAAATTCAGGGGGGTTCTCCCGGGTCGCCACCAGATAGTTCCAGGGCTGTTCGTTGTAGGAAGACGCTGCCCAGCGCGCCGCCTCAAACAACGAATGGAGGTCGGCCTCCGACACCGGACGGTTTTCGAAGCCGTAGGGACTCCACCGTTCCGCTAGAGCATTTTGGATTGGATAAGCTATCGCTGCCTTCTTGATATTCATGATCGCTTTTGATACTTCCGTGACACTCAGGAGTTCATGTTCTTGGTTCGGGGTCTGCGTCAATCAGGGCGCGAAAAATTTGGAGCAGACCTCATCGCACTGCCGGGCGAGGGAGAAATCTTTTTTGGTGAGTCCGCCTTCATCATGCGTGGTGAGTTTCAATGTCACCCGGTTGAAACGGATGTCGATATCCGGATGGTGATTGATTTTTTGGGCTTTCCGGGCGATCCGATTGACAAAATCCATGCTTTTCAAGAATCCCGCAAACTTGAAGGTCCGACGAATGGTTCTCGCGCGTTTCGACCAGTTTGGAACGGCTTTTAAATGAAGGCTGACCTGCTTGGTGGTTAAGGCTGGCATAATTTTAATGAGTTGTCTTCCGTCCGGAGCCGCTTTTATTGCCGCCGCCCGTCAATTTGTTCACGGTAGCCCAGGCGCGGGCTTCGGCGGTATTCGTGCCGACACCTTTTTTCTCATAACCGGCTTCGATGTGTGCCGCCTGACGTTTCTGTTTGCCGGTGTAGCTGGATTTATCGCCTTGAGGCATGATGGTGTTTCACCTGTTTCGACCAATTGTTTATCGGCAGGCTTTATTGTTTATTAACGGGGTCGCTAATACGTGATTTTTCTGGTGCGGGAAAAGGGCAATCGAAGATTTTGCCATATAGATTAGCGAATCACGGGCGGAGGGTTCGTAAATATGGACGACTGGTTTGTGATCATGGGTGACCGGTTCGTAAACATGGGCGACCGGTTTGTGAACGTGGGTGATCGGTTTGTGAACGTGGGTGACTGATTGGGGCCGGGTGCTCCAGGAGAACCCGGCTGAACAGGTTGGCCCGGCTGGATAGGCTGCATAGGTTGGCCCGGTTGAACCGGCGCGGGCGTTGGTGGGGCTGGTGTCACAGGCATGGGCACTGCCGGCGCAGGTTTGACCGGCATGGGCTGTGCCGGAGCAGGGGGTGTCGCTGGCATGGGAGGCTGGACCGATTTGACAGTTTGTCCCGGGATGTTCAAAACGACAATCAGACTCATGATCATTAGAGACAGCAGCGTCCAAGCATTCTTGTTTTTCATAAATTGTTTCGTTTTGTCTGTTTGCATGTAGTCGCCGCCAACCGGTTCTGGCGCCTGGCATTTCGCGCCAAATTACTGGCCGGGCAGATTGTTTGCCATGGGGTGTAACCCTAACGTGAATCAGTTTTCCTGGAAAACCGCGCCAGCCGTTCGGAGTCAATGAGCGGATGTGAACTCGCGCTTCAGGTTCAACCGGCTTGAGGCGTGTGATGGTGGCGACGAAAAAAGCGTCAAGGTTGGAGAGGGGAAGGAATATTGGCACGAAGATAGCTGATTTGATGACAATGAAGAAGCCAACCAATCTGTCTCCCGTTGAACAACTCGTGGAGCTATACTACCAACCTTTGTTCCATTTGGCCACGCGCCTTTATGGCAACCCGGTAAAGGCGATGATCCTGACCCAGCGCACCTTCCGCCTGGCATTCGACTTCAGCCGCACGTTGCCGGTCCCGGCCAATGCCCGCGCGTGGTTGTTCGCCATTTTGTTCAACAAATTTCTGGAAAGCAATCCGCGTGTCCGCCGTGCCTGAACGGGAATGCCGGTCTCCGGCCCGGTGTGGCGACGGCGTTTGAATCCGGGTTCAGCAAAACCGGGTCGGCCACTTCCGGCTGCCCTGACAGCGTTCCATCCCATTCACCCGGCTGATTCTGCCGGGCCACTTGAAACTTTTCCGATTCCTTTTTTGCCGCATTGATCATTTCGGCGGCTATGCCAGGTTTCCGGTTCGGTCAATCCGGCAACCCGGGTGAACGGGACCGGCGTGCATGAGGCGAACCCTTGCCCGAAGACCGCACCAGCCGCCCGGAGTCAATGAGCGGCTGGATTTCACCGGTGTGCTATGCTGTACGGAGCGGGCGTCGGACTGACTCAACCAATTTGCCTGCGCCAGCGGGCGGCCTATTTGCAGCCGCACGTGGAACAGGATTCCTTGAGTTCCTTTTCAACCGCTTCGCGGGTTTCGCCGGTGCGCTTCTGAATCCGGCCAATCAGTTCTTCCTGCTTGCCCTCGGCGAATTGGAGGTCGCTATCCGTGAGTTTGGCCCATTTCTGTTTCAGTTTGCCCTTGGTGATGTTCCAGTCGCCTTTGACTTCGAGTGTGGTCATAATAATAGTTGGTCTTGTTTTGTTTGTTGGTTTGCATTCACCGCCGACATGGCGGTAAAAATTTCCCCGCGCCCGCAGGCTGGTTCCATCGGTCAGTCAACCGTGAGCTTGACCGCAGTGTCGCCGCGCAGAGCTTTGGAATAGGGACAGGTTTTGTGCGCTTCATCCATGATGTGTTGAGCCTGGGCGTGATCGATTCCCGGGAGGTGCGCCTGCAACTCCACCGCCAGGCGGTAGCCGCCCTGGTCGTCCTCGATCAGGCTCACCAGTGCCCGTACCGTGGAATCCACGACCGGCGTGCCAAGCTTTTTGGCCGCATTGCTCAAGGCGCCGTGGTAACAGGCGGAATACGCTCCCGCAAACAACAGCTCGGGTGAGGGGCCGCGTTTTTCGATGCCCTTCACCAGCGGGTTCCCCAAAGTGATGTTCAACAAATCGTCCGGGGCCTGCAAAGTGCCCGAACGTCCGCCCTTGGAAATCGCTTCCGCTGTGAACAAGGTCTTCATGGCATGAGGTATTGAGCGCCCACTCGCGTGGTCTGGCGGCAGCGACAATGAAACGTCTCAATGGTTAGCGGCGAAGCACCAGAACAATGACAATGATCAGGAGAACGAGGCCGAGCGAGCCACCGCCAACCCAAATAGCACTGGCCAGAACCGGCGAGAATAGGACATGCATGGTATATCTTTCGTTTTTGATGGCAATTCGTTCGCCATCACCTTCACGACTACACTACGCAACAGGCCGGGCTTTTCCAATGGGGTGTAACCCTTACCTGGCGTTATGAATGCTGGCGCTCCGCGGAAAACTAAATCTGCTGCCATCAAATTGCGGAAAGAAAAGTCGCTGATGGACATCCCCGCCGGTGCTGCCGTGAAAAAGGAGAAGCGCCGGCTGGGACGGACAACGCCATGACGATTTGCCTGGGGAAAACACCCCATGGTTTTTCCCCAGCGGAGGCCCATAGTGTTTCCGTCTTTGTTTTTATGTTCATCCTCGAAAAGACCAAAGCCGCGTTCGGCGAGACAAACCGAAGTGAATTTTTCCACTTCCTGACCTCGGTAATCCCCATCCATCACAGGTGGGAAACCAGGTTTGACGCGCTGGGCGGAGTCATGGTGGTTGGTCTGTGGGCCGGAATTGTGTTTTTGGTGCGGGTTGTTTTAACGGATTGATCCTCCAGTTTTAAACCAGCCGCAACCGGCTGGGCGCCACCTTCGACTGTTCGTTGTTGCCCCTTCAGCCGGTTCTCAAATGGCCGTTGCGGATGCTCGGTCACCGTTCCAGTACGGCGCAGGTCTTGCGAAAATGGTGGCCATAGATGGAGAGGGTGACGGCCAGCGGGAACAGGGTGGGGCGGCGGAAAAACGTCCAGAGCAACAAACCCCAGTAATGAAAACGTTCGCGGCCAAAGATGCCCAGCCGGAGATTGGCTCGAATAAATGCCAGGAACGACCGCCAGGTCAACGCGCAGGAGATTTTTGGCCGCGGGTACTCAAGCAGGAACGTCCGGATCCGCTCGTAATACGGCCCCGGCGCATAAAGATGTCCCATGAGACTTCGGTAACCCGCGCGCAACGTTTCCCGATTCATCCGCGGAATGAAATTGGTCGTCCCATCCAGGTTGTTGCCGGTGGTCCGGCCGATCAGGCGACCCTCGCGGTTCAATCGCTGGTGCAGCTTGGTGCCGGGGACGGCTTGCAGCAGGCCGACCATCGCCGTGACGATGCCGCTTTGCTGGATGAACTCGATCTGCCGTGCAAAGATCGTGGGCGTGTCGCTGTCGAACCCGACAATAAACCCGCCCTGCACCTCCAACCCCGCGCGCTGGATGCGTTTCACGTCGGCGACCAGGTTGCGTTTCTGGTTCTGGCGTTTGTGGCACTCCGCCAGACCCGCCTCGTCCGGGGTCTCGATGCCGACAAACACCTGGTTGAACCCCGCTTCCACCATCAAGCGCATCAACTCCTCATCGTCGGCCAGATTGATGGATGCCTCGGTGTAGAACGGGGTGGTGTGCCCGCCTTGCTGCCACTGGATCAGCGCCGGCAGCAATTCCTCCTTGAGCGCCCGCTGATTGCCGATGAAATTGTCGTCCACGAAAAAAACCGCGCCGCGCCAGCCCGCCCGGTGGAGACCGTCCAACTCGGCGATCATCTGGGCCGTGCTTTTGGTGCGCGGCCGATGCCCGAGCATCGCGGTGACGTTGCAGAATTCGCAATCGAACGGGCAGCCGCGCGAGAACTGCACGCTCATCGAGGCGTACCGCCGCAGGTCCGCCAGCACCCACAGGGGTGCCGGCGTCCGGCGGAGATCGGGAAATTCGGTCGAGGCATACAGGCGCCGGGCGGTGCCCTGCGCGAAATCGCGCAAAAACTCCGGCAGCGTCACCTCCGCCTCGTTCAGGACAAAATGATCCACTTCGGGAAATTGTTCGTGGCCCAGGGTGAACAGCGGCCCGCCCGCGACGATCGTCCTGCCGGCGGCGCGGCAACGGGCGATCAGTTCGTGCGCCGAGTCCTGTTGAGCAATCATCCCGCTAATGAACACAACATCCGCCCAGGCCAGATCCTTTTCGCGTAATTTCCGCACGTTGACATCCACGAGCCGTTTCGTCCAATCCTCCGGGAGCATTGCCGCCACGGTGAGCAGGCCCAGGGGCGGCAGCGAAGCTCTTTTGAAGATGAATTTCAACGCATGTTTGAAACTCCAGAACGTGTCCGGAAACTCCGGGTATAGCAGCAACACCTTCATCCGCTCCCAACCATGCTGAAAAATCGCCCGCGCGCCATGGGGTATTCACCCCATATACAGAAACGGGTAATCATCAGATAGTTGGGTTGTATTCCCGGTGTGCCTTGAGAGGTCAGGCATTCCGGAGAATGCCGCTCAGGCCGGCATGGCAAAATGAAACAAAAATTGACCAGGTTGTCACAACGATATGTGACGGCGTTGCGAAAACACCTGAAGCGAGGATCCCATGCGAGCTTGCAGCCGGCATTGAGCCTGGGGCGCCGGGCGGTCGTGCTGGGGTTGGAGACGCTGGAACTGGCCCGGATGCATGAGCGCGCGCTTGCCAGGCTTGAAGTATCCAAGCTTACAAATGGGGCGACGAAGCGGGCGCAGTTTTTTTTTGCCGAGGCCCTCACCCCGATCGTGGAGACGCATCGCGCGGCGCGGCAGCGGAAGATTGAATTGAACCGGCTGAATGAGACGCTGGGCCGGCGCACGGCGCGGTTGGCCGCCACACACCGTCAGTTGCAACGGAGAGTCATCCGGCGCCAGGCCAGGGAAGATGCGGGCAAGAAAAACGGGAAGCAACTTGACAGATGCCTGGAGGAATCGCGGCTGCTGCAGGCCCATTTGCGGCAACTGACGCACCGGGCGCTTGTGGCGCAGGAGCATGAACGCAAGAAGATCAGTTGTGAACTGCAGAATGAAATCGCCCAGACACTGCTGGGCATCAATGTCCGGCTCGTTTCCTTGAAGCAGCAGGGCCGTAGGAGTGCCAGGGGGCTCAAGAATGAAATCGCCAGCGCGCAACAACTGGTGCTAAAGTCGGCCAGATCCGTGCGGAAATTCGCACGTGAACTCAACCTCGGTCAGCCAGTGTAAAAGAAGGTGTTGCCAACATGATCGCAAAGCGGAAACTCAAACCGAAACGCCGGCGGCAAAAGCCGGCCGAAATTACAGGCGGGACAACCCCTGCTTCGACGGCCGGTACTTCATTCCCCATCATTGGCATCGGCGCCTCGGCCGGAGGACTCGAAGCACTGGAACGTTTCCTCAGCCACGTGCCAAAGGGCAGCGGCATGGCTTTTGTCATCGTCCAGCATCTGGATCCGACGCGCAAAGGCATCATGCCCGAACTGCTCCAGCGCACCACCGGCATGAAGGTGATCCAGGTCCGGGATCGCACCGTGATCCAGCGGAACTGCGTCTATGTAATCCCGCCCAACAAGGACATGTCCGTCCTGCACGGAGCGTTGCACCTGCTCGAACCGGTGTCCCCGCGCGGGCTGCGCCTGCCGATCGATTTCTTTCTCCGTTCCCTGGCGCAAGACCAGCAGGAAAACAGCATCGGCGTCATTCTCTCCGGCATGGGTTCCGACGGCACGCTGGGGCTGCGCGCCATCAAGGAGAAGGGGGGCCTCGTGCTGGTGCAGGATCCCGCGACGGCCAAATTCGACGGCATGCCGCGCAGCGCGATCGATTCGGGGCTGGCGGACATTGTAGTTTCCGTGGACGATCTGCCCGGGAGGATCCTCGCCTATCTCAAGCGCACACCCCTGGGCCGCACCCACGATCTGCCGCTGGAGGACAAGACGCAGAGCGCCCTGGAAAAGACGGTCATCCTGCTGCGCACCCACACCGGCCATGACTTTTCGCTCTACAAGAAAAACACTTTCTACCGCCGGATCGAGCGGCGCATGGGCATTCATCAGATTGGAAAAATTGCCGCCTATGTCCGGTACCTGCAGGAAAACTCCCAGGAGCTGGACCTGCTCTTCAAGGAGTTGTTGATCGGCGTGACGAGCTTCTTCCGCGATCCCGCCGCCTGGGACGAATTGCGCAAAAAGATCCTGCCGGCGCTCCTGGCCGGCCGGCCAGCCGGCCAGATCCTGCGGGCGTGGGTGCCTGGTTGTTCCACCGGAGAGGAGGCCTATTCCCTGGCCATGGTGTTCAAGGGGGCGATGGAGGCGCTCAAGCCCCGGAAGAAACTGGGGCTGCAGGTTTTTGCCACCGATCTGGACAAGGACGCGATCGACAAGGCCCGCCAGGGCCTCTATCCGGAAAATATTTCCGCGGACGTGGGGCAAAAGCAATTGTGCCGGTTCTTCAAAAAAGAGGCCCACGGCTGCCGGGTAACCAAGGAAATCCGGGAGATGGTCGTCTTTGCCACACAGAGCCTCATCATGGATCCACCTTTCACCAAGCTGGATATTTTGAGCTGCCGCAATCTGCTGATTTATCTGACGCCGGAGATGCAGAAGAAGCTCATTCCGCTGTTTCATTACAGCCTCGCTCCCGGTGGCATCCTGTTGCTCGGCAGCGCGGAGAGCATCGGAACCTTTACCGACCTGTTCACCCCCCTCAATGGCAAACTGCGGATTTTTCAGCGGAAGGAGTCCGCTTTGCGGCCGGAGCCGATCGAGTTCCCCGCCTCCTTTGCGCCGCCCCTGCCCGCGGGGACCGAGCCATACCCGGCCTCAGCACCGCAGCCCAACCTCCAGTCCCTGGCGGATCAACTGGTCCTGGAACGTTTCTCTCCGCCGGCGGTGCTGGTGAATGACAAGGGCAACATCCTCTACGTGAGCGGCCGGACCGGCAAATATCTGGAACCCGCCGCGGGCAAGGCCAACTGGAATGTTTTTGCCATGGCCCGCGAAGCCCTGCGCTACGATCTCGGCAACGCCTTCCACAAGGCCCTCGACCAGAAAGAGGCTGTGGTGGTCCGCGGGCCCAACGTCGAAACCAACGGCGGAAAATCGTACGTGGACATCACGGTCCAGCGACTTGACCAACCGGAACCACTGCGGGGACTGGTGATGGTCGTGTTTGCCGAAGTGGCCGCGCCAGCGGAAACCCAGGCGCCGGCGCGCCCGGGGAAGGCGGGGAAAACTCCCGCCCGCAACCCCCGGCTGGAGGAACTGGAAAAGCGATACCAGCAGGCGCGCCTGGAGGCGCAAACCATCCGCGAGGAAATGCAGTCCTCGCAGGAGGAACTCCGGTCCACCAACGAGGAACAGCAATCCACGAACGAGGAACTGCAGTCCACCAACGAGGAGCTTACCACCTCCAAGGAGGAAATGCAGTCGCTGAACGAGGAACTCCAGACCGTCAACGCCGAGTTGCAGGTCAAGGTGGACGAGCTGTCCCGGTCCAACAACGACATGAAGAACCTGCTGAACAGCACGGACATCGCCACGCTGTTTCTGGACAATGATCTCAACGTGCGCCGGTTCACCACCCAGGCGACGAAGATCATCAAGCTCATTCCGGGCGATGTGGGCCGGCCGATCACCGACCTGGCTTCCGATTTACTGTACCCGGAATTGTCGGACGACGCCCACGAGGTGTTGCGGAAACTGGGCTTTGCAGAAAAACCGGTCAACGCGCGCGACGGACGCTGGTTCACGGTGCGCATCATGCCTTACCGGACGCATGACGACCGCATTGACGGCGTGGTGATCACCTTTGCCGACATCACCGTGGCCAAGACCCTGGAAGCGCAATTGCGGGAGAAACACGCCGCGCTGGAAAAGCATGTCACGGATAAATCGACGAAACACGCCAAAGGCAGCCAGCGGGCGCCGGTGGTGATCGCGGCCCCCAAGCAAACCCCAAAGGCCGGCGGGAAGGCGCGGCAATCCCGTAAACCATGAAGCGCCCCACCCTGCAAACCCGGCCGGTTCCCTCCGTCAAGACGGCCAAACTGCGTGACCGCGCGGAAGCCCGGCTGCGGCAAAAGCCGGTGCGGCCGAAGGTCGGGGATTCGAAGTCAGCCGTCGACCCGCAACGGCTGCTCCACGAATTGCAGGTTCACCATGTCGAGCTGGAGATGCAGAACGCCGAGCTGCAGGAATCCCGCGATCGGATGGAAGCGTTGCTGGAGAAGTTTACCGACCTCTACGATTTCGCCCCGGTCGGTTATTTGTCCCTGGATGAAGTGGGTCGGATCCTGGAGGTGAACCTGACCGGAGCGGCCTTGCTGGGCGCGGGACGGGCCGCGCTCATCAATCGGCGCCTGCCGTCTTATATCGCCCCGCCAAGCCGGCGAACCTTCCTGAGATTTCTCGAACAAGTCTTTGCCGGGACCGGGAAAAAGGTTTGTGAGGCGCCTCTGCAGCGCGAGGACGGCACCGTTTTCTGGGCCGACTTCCACGGCACGTCCGCAGTCTCCATCCGCGGTCCCCAAAAATGGTGCCGGGTGGTCATCTCCGACATCACGGCGCTCAAGCGGGCGGAGGAGGCGCAACGCCGTATGGAGGCCCTGGCGGTTTCCAACGAGGAATTGCGACAGGAGATTGTCCGGCGGCGGGCGGTGGAGGAATCCCTCAAGCAAAGTGAGCGACACTTGAGCCGGTCACTGAAGCAATCGCGCTACATGCAGGAACATTTGCGCCATCTTTCCCGTCAGGTATTGCAGGCGCAGGAAGAGGAGCGCAAGCGCATCAGCCGCGAGTTGCACGATGTCGTCGCCCAGACCCTGACGGGCATCAACATCCGGCTGGCCACCCTGAAACAGGAGGCCGGGCGCAACCTCAAGGGCTTTAACCGCAACATCGTCCGTACGCAAAGGTTGGTGGAAAAATCGGTGGACATCATCCATCGGTTCGCCCGCGAATTGCGCCCGGCGGTGCTGGATGATCTGGGATTGATTCCGGCCCTGCACACCTACATGAAACACTTTACGGCGCGGACCGGCGTCCATACCCGTTTGACGGCCTTTGCAGGAGTGGAACGATTGGACACCACCCGGCGAACGGTGCTCTTTCGCGTCGCCCAGGAAGGGCTCACCAATGTGGCCCGCCACGCAAAAGCCAGCCGGGTGGAGATCAACATCCAGAAACTGCCGGATTGGATCTGCATGAAGATAAAAGACGACGGGAAATCCTTCCAGGTGCAACGGGTATTGCTGGCCCGGGGGGGCAATCGCCTGGGTTTGCTTGGCATGAGAGAACGGCTGGAGATGGTCGGTGGCCGTTTTGATGTCGAGTCCGCCGCAGGTGAAGGCACGACCATCACTGCACAAATTCCGTTCGGGCAAGCCGTGGGGGGGCGCTGACGGAGCCCGCTGAAACCAGGCCATGAATTTTTGTGAAACGAATTTACCCACCTTGGTGAAAGAATGCTCCAAATGAAAAATAATGGTCATAAACCCGCCTCCCAGGCGACGCGTTTGCCCAAGTGTCCCACCGGCATCCAGGGTCTCGATGAAATCACCGGCGGCGGGTTGCCGCGCGGGCGGCCCACCCTGGTCTGCGGTGGCGCGGGGTGCGGCAAGACGCTGCTGGCCGCCGAATTCCTCGTGCGTGGCGCGGTGCAGCATGGCGAGCCGGGCGTGTTCATGGCCTTCGAGGAGACAGAAGTGGAGTTGAAGGCCAACGTCGCGTCGCTGGGATTTGACCTGGCGGGCCTGGTCCGGCGCAAAAAAATTGTAATTGATTACGTCCACATCGAACCGAGCGAGGTCGAGGAGAGCGGCGAGTATGACCTGGAAGGGTTGTTCGTCCGGCTGAATCACGCGATTGATTCCATCGGCGCCAAACGCGTGGTGCTGGACACGCTGGAAGCGTTGTTCGCCGGCTTTCGCAACGAGGCCATCCTGCGTGCCGAGCTGCGCCGGCTCTTCCGCTGGCTCAAGGACAAGGGCGTGACCGCCGTCATCACGGCCGAGCGCGGGCGCGAACAACTGACGCGCCATGGATTGGAGGAATACGTGTCCGACTGCGTCATCCTGCTCGATCATCGGGTCAATGACCAGATTGCCACGCGGCACCTGCGGGTGGTGAAATATCGCGGGGCGATGCACGGCACCAACGAGTTTCCTTTTCTCATCGGTGACAAAGGCCTCAGCGTAATGCCGATCACGTCGCTGGCGCTGAATCACAAGGTGTCGGGCGAGCGGATTGCCACCGGCATCCCTCGGCTCGACGCGATGCTGGGCGGGCAGGGTTTTTTTCGCGGCAGCAGCATTCTGCTCACGGGCACGCCGGGCACCGGCAAGACCATCGTCTCCGCCTGCTTTGCCCAGGCCGCGGCCCGGCGCGGAGAGCGTGTGCTCTTCTTTTCCTTT
>Ga0265320_10001670_pt1 | contig 15791 bp, 12 predicted proteins | sample 4827metaG_FD_202087 | JGI IMG/M metagenome (GOLD analysis project Ga0265320, IMG submission 202087) | Rhizosphere microbial communities from Carex aquatilis grown in University of Washington, Seatle, WA, United States - 4-8-27 metaG | ecosystem: Host-associated > Plants > Roots > Rhizosphere >...
AGGCCGATGGCCTTGACCAGTTCGTCGCCCGCCGAACGCTTGAGCACATATCCAACTGCGCCCACCTTGCACAACTGACGCAGGTAGCTTTCATCCTCGTTGGCTGTCATCGCCACCACCTTGATTTCCGGCAGTTCGGCTTTCAATCTTTCGGTGGCCTGCAACCCGTTCAACTCGGGCATGGAAAGGTCCATCACCACCACGTCGGGTTTGAGTTCGTGCGCTTTTTGCATGACTTCCCGGCCGTTGGCCGCTTCGCCGATCACGCGCATGTCGGGCTGGCTGTCGATCAACAACCGCAGTCCTTCGCGAACCATCTTGTGATCATCGGCGAGCAGGATGTGCAGTTTTTTCATGGCCATCAATTCTCGGTCGGGTTGCCGGATTCCAGCGGGATGCGCGCAAAAATCGTTGTGCCGGTGCCCGGAGTGGACTCGATTTCGATCGTTCCGCCGGCCAGCGCGACGCGTTCCTGCATGCCCAGCAAACCCAGTTTGTTCCGGCTTCGCGCTGCCTGAAAAACAGCGGCGGCATCAAATCCCGCGCCATCATCCTCGACAATCAGCGAAACCAGGTTCTCCCGGCGTTCCAGCAAAACGCTGACCCGTTTGGCCTGGGCGTGGCGTAAAACGTTCGTCACGGCTTCCTGAGTGACGCGGTACAGCGCGGTTTCGAGATCCAGCGGCAACCGGCCGGTTTCCATGCCGGTGCTGTGAAAATCCACGGGTACGTGATGATGTTCCGACCATTCGCCGGTGTACCGGCGCAAGGCGGCCTCCAGTCCGAGATCGTCCAGCACCGCCGGGTGCAGTTCCCAAGCCAGGCGATGCACCGTCTGCATGAGGCTGCCGGCCAGTTGTTCCAACTGGCTGACGCTTTGATGGACGGCGGGGATGGATGTTCCCTGGTTCTTCACCAGGCGCAGCCCCAGCTTGAGGGCGGTCAATTCCTGTCCCAACTGATCATGCAGTTCGCGCGAGATGCGGGCCCGTTCGCTTTCCTGCGCGTCGGCCAGCCGGCGCAGCAGTTTCTTGTGTTCCTTTTCAGCGCGCTGACGTTGGGTCATCTCGGTTTCCAACGCCTGATTGGCTGCCGACAAGGCGGCCGTCCGCTCCCGCACACGAATTTCCAGTCGATCGCGTTCGCTCTGCAAATCGGCTTCCGTCGTTTGAAGCTGGCGATTGGCCGTTTCCAGTTCTCCGGTCCGTTGTTTGACCAGTTCCTCGAGATGATCCCGGTGCCGGCTCAGTTCGGCTTCGGCATGGAAGCGTTGGATCGCCTCGCCGATCAACGGCGTCATGGATTCCAGAAACTCGACGGTGGCGGCGGGAAATTGGTCGGGCCGCCGGTCGGCGAGGTGGATGGCGCCCAGCACCTGGCCGCGATAGCGGATGGGAATGACGGCGAGGGAAGCGAAACCCCATTTCACGCAGGTGCCACGGTACCGGCTCCGGCTTTCGGGCGGCAACTGGTGCACGAACCCGGGGGCATTGTCGCAACGCAACGACCCGGCGCGGGTCATGAGCGGGCGATCCTGTTCGTCCGTCGCCTGGGAGATGGCGCGGATGCAAAAACATTGGTTTTTTTTGACTGAAAGCCGGTTTTCCAGTTTCAGGAAATCTGCGTCAAAGCCGACCGAGGCGCTATAAGGGATTTCTCCGTGCTCATCCAGCACCCGGATTCCCAGGCACTGGCAACCGGTCCAATTGCGGATCACCTCAACCACCGCGTCAAAATATTCCTGGCCGGATGGTTTGTGGGCGAACAATTCGAGCAAGGCATGTGTAATTTCGCGCCGTTTCTCGGCCGTCACCCTTTCGGTGATGTCGCGGGCCGCGGCAAACACGCCCTGTGCCCGGCCGGCTTGGTCTCGATACACCGTGGCGTTGTAAAGCACCTCGGCGGTCTGCCCCGACGCATGACGGATGGTCAGGGGATAATCCCGGACAAATCCTTTGACCAGGACCTCCTGGTAACCGGCTTCAGCCCGGGCAGGCTCGGTGAAGTAATTCGAAAAGTTGCTGTCGATGAGTTGTTCCCGGGGAACGCCGGTGACGAGTTCGGTCGCCTGGTTGACATCGGTGATTTTACCCGCCGGGCTGATGGTGACCAGCGGATCCAGGCTGGCTTCGATCAGGCTCCGTGCATAATGAAACGCTCCACGCAGCGCGGTGGTGCGTTCGGCCACGCGCCGCTCCAACTCCTCGCGGTTCCGCTCTTCGCTCTGCCGCAGCGCTAGTTCCGCCCGGGCATGCGCCTCCTGCACCCGCAGGGCGGTGATGCCATATGCCAGATCATTGGCCAGTTCCGCCAGTAATTTGATTTCGTCTTCCGAGAAGGCTTCCGGTTCCTTTGCGTAAATGGTGATGGCGCCCAAGGCCTGGCCGTTGACCTGGAGCGGGACCGCGAGCGACGAAGCGTATCCGCGTTTGATGGCTTCATCCCGCCACGGCGCAAACCGGGGATCGGTGAACATGTTCTGGCAGCCATCCGGCTTGCCGGTGCGGATGGCTGAGCCAGTCGGGCCGCGTCCGCGTTCCGTTTCGGCCCAGGTCAGCTGCAACGTTTCGAGATAACCCTCCTCAAAACCCGCATGGGCGACAGGGCGGATGGTCTTGATCTTGTCATGTTCCGCATAGCCAATCCACACCATCGCATGCCCGCAATCCTGGGTGATGATCTTGCAGACCTCCGACAAATAGTCCGCTTCGCGCTCCATGTGCATCATGGCAGCGCTGCTGTGTCGAAGTGCATTGAGGATGCGGTTGAGTCTTCGCAATTCCGATTCCTTGGGCAGGCATGGCGGTTTCTCCGCGTTCCCCACGCTTGGGGCGGCGGCTTCGGCAGGCTGGATTTCGGAATCTCTTTTCACAGCGGATGAATCTTTACACATACTAATACTGAAACGCCGTGGGAACAGCGCCAATTGCCATGTTCGGAGCAATGATGTGCCGATGAACGAAGCCAGAGATGCCAGCGTTGACATTCGTTAAAGAACCCATTGATCCGCAACGGCCTAGGCAACGAGATGCCGACGGGGTTGGGAATCAGATATCGTTGTGAGCCTCCTTATATCGGCTGCTACTTGATTTACGGGTGGTTTGGGGCATGCGACTGGCGTGCCGATTTTGGCAATAGAACCCATCGATCTTGCCTGGTGTGGAGGCTTGCCGGCCAATTAATGAATTGTGCGTGGTGATCGACGCAACGGTGGACTGTGTGACGGTTTTATTCAGGCCGTTCGTTTTCTATCTTGCGCACAAGTCAAGGCAGCGCCAGCATTCATTCAATATGGTCGCTGAATCCGCAACCGGTAATCTTGTTTTAGCGTTCATTTTCGCTGCCGGACTTCTTCTTATCGGCTGGCTTTTAAGTGTCGTGTGGGCGTGTGAGCAGGTGAAAAAGGACTTGCGCAAAAAAGGTTCTTCGCCAATCCACGTGCGTTGGTGTCCGTTTGGATACTGGGCGCAACTTTATGAAATCGCATTTTTGGTGACTCTCGTGGATGCCGCCGGTTGCGTTCAAACGACGCGTTGTTCGGTCTTCAATTTGGATTTCAGCGTGAACTGGATAGGTGATGAGGTCACCTACCTGGATAAAAACCTGCCGCCCTTTGCCCGGGTGCTTTATCTCTTGATTGCCGGTGCCCTGGTCTGGTTCGGGTTCCGGTACATCATCGCCGGCGAGTTGATTTTGTCGGGCAGTTACATGCTGGACCGTCCTGTTCACTTCCGTGGATGGCCGTTGCTGCTTTTGTGCCTGGCAGGATTCAGCCTGGCGGCGTCTTTTTTATTGGAGCTGTCTCATTGTTACGACCAAAGAGGTCGGGAACGGATTTATACCCTTCTTACCCGAGGGCTGAAAATCGCCAGTTGGATGTTGCTGGTGTCGTCGGTCGCCGGCTTTATGTATCAAAGTTGGTAAAATGGCCGCTGAATGAGTTTTGATTCAAGCCGGATTTCTGATTTAGTCAGGGCATGGACGCCGCACTACCGCCGCTGACTCCGGGCACGCTTTATCTCGTGGCCACGCCCATCGGCAACCTCGAAGATATCACGTTGCGCGCGCTGCGCGTGTTGCGCGAGTGCGACGTCGTCGCTGCCGAGGACACGCGTCACTCCGGACAATTGCTGAAGCATTTCGGCATCGCCAAACCGCTGTTGAGCTATTTCCAGTTCAACGAGGCCAAACGCAGCGAGGAAATCATCGAACGCCTGCGGCGCGGCGTAAAAGTCGCCTTGGTCACGGACGCCGGCAGTCCCGGCATCAGCGATCCGGGCGAACGCGTGGTGAGGGCGGCGATTGCGGCCGGCTTCCGGGTTGAGTCCATTCCGGGTCCGAGCGCGCTGGTTGCGGGGTTGACGGCCAGCGGTTTGCCGACCGAGGAGTTTCATTTCGTGGGTTTCCTGCCTCACAAATCCGGCCAACGCCGGAACAAACTGGAATCGCTTAAGACGGTCGCCGGGACGCTGGTGTTCTACGAGTCACCGTATCGCGTGGAGAAATTGCTGGGCGAATTGAATGAGGTGTTTTCTGAACGCGAAGTAGTATTGGCCCGCGAACTGACGAAGAAGTTCGAGGAATTTCTGCGCGGCAAACCGGCGGAGCTTTTGGAAATTGCAAACCGGCGGAGTTTGAAGGGCGAGTTTGTGGTGCTGGTGGGGCCAGCCTTATAGCCGGCGCTCCCAGGAACGGCGCGCCCGCGGCTGCGAATAAGAAGCAAATCGGTTTGAATTCCCTTCTCCGCGCGGGCAAATTGCGCGTTCATGAAACACCTCTTTATTGCCAGTTGCCTGTTTATTGCCTTCGCCGTTCCAGCGGCGGAACCATCCCTTTATCATGAGGGTTGGATTGACCTGGACAAGAATGGGAAGATGGATGTCTATGAGAATCCGGCGCTACCACTCCCTGAGCGCGTGTACGATTTGATGGAGCGGATGACGCTGGAAGAAAAAATCGGCCAGCTCTGGCAGTCAGATTTTGGAAGCAATCCGGACACGGTATTCGCCGGCCGGCTCGCGCGGGGTGAAATCAGTTCCTTTCTTGATGGTTCCTCGCTGATCGAAACGCCGGTGATGCGCAACAAATTGCAGCACCTTGCCGTGGAACGAAGCCGGCTGGGCATTCCGTTGATCCTGGGGCACGACTCGATCCACGGCTTTCGCACGATCTTTCCGATTCCGCTGGCGCAGGCTTGCGCCTGGGAGCCGGCATTATTTGAGCGGACCCAGATGATTTCCGCCCGTGAATCGGCGGCGGCGGGCATTGACTGGGCGTTTGCGCCGATGGTGGACCTGGCGCGCGACCCGCGTTGGGGCCGCATCGCCGAGGGTTTTGGCGAAGATCCGTGGCTGGGGATGCTCGACGCGGCAGCCAGTGTGCGCGGATTCCAGGGAATCCCGCAGGGCGGGATGATCGATTCGAATCATATCGTGGCCTGTCTGAAACATTACGTCGGTTATGGTGCGGCGGAGGGTGGCCGTGATTACAACACCACGGAAATTTCCGAATACACCCTGAGGAATTTTTATCTGCCCCAGTTCAAGGCCGGCGTGGATGCGGGCGCCTGGACGGTCATGAGCGCATTCAATTGCCTGTCCGGCATGCCGGCCAGCGCCAACCGTCATACGCTCACGGAAATTCTCCTCGACGAATGGCATTTTCCCGGCTTTGTCATCAGTGACTGGGATGCCGTGAACGAGTTGATTCCGCATGGCGTGGCGGCGGATGAGGCCGAAGCGGCGCGCCTGGCCATCATCGCTGGCGTGGACATGGAGATGGCCTCGTCGAATTATGTGGACACCTTGAAACAGCAGGTGGAGCAGGGGACCGTGCCGGAAGCGGTCGTGGACGAGGCGGTGCGGCGGGTCCTGACCGTGAAATTTGCCAAGGGCCTGTTTGACCAGCCGTATGTGGATGAAACCCGCTGCCAAACGGCGTTTCTCCGGCCGGATGCGCTGGCGCTGGCGCGTGAGGCTGCGGCCAAATCCTGCGTGCTGCTGAAAAATGAGAACGGCGCGTTGCCGGTTTCGCGTCAGGTGAAAAAAGTCGCACTCATCGGGCCGTTGGCTGAGGAAACCGAGGAGCTTGTCGGTTGCTGGGCTTCCCGTTTTCATGCCGAGGATGTCGTTTCACTTGCCGTCGGTGTGCGCGAGAAGATTCCGGTGGACGCCCGGCTCACCGTCGCACGGGGTTGTGCCATCGTTGAACCCGCCAGCGGCCAGACCCGCTCGCATTTCGGGGTTCCATCGCCCGTCATCGAAAAGCTCACGGGTACGAATGAGATTGCGGGGGCGGTCGCCGTGGCCAACGCGGCGGACGTGGTGATCATGGCCCTGGGCGAACCCCGCGACTGGAGCGGGGAATCCTCCAGCCGCAGCGAGCTTGGTCTGCCGGGCCGGCAGCAGGAACTGTTTGACGCCGTTGCGGCGACGGGCAAGCCGGTCATTGTGGTGTTGTTGAACGGTCGTCCGCTTGCATTGCCGCGTCTCCAGGAAAAGGCGGCGGCGATTTTGGAGGCATGGTTTCCCGGCGTGCAAGGTGGGAACGGCGTGGCAGATGTCTTGTTTGGCGACGTTGACCCGGCGGGCCGGCTGACGACGACTTTTCCATACAGCGTCGGCCAGGTGCCGATTCATTACAACCATTTCAATACCGGGCGGCCGGGCTCTGGTGAATACAAGGGCAATTATGAGGATGGACCAAACACTCCGTTGTATCCGTTCGGCTTCGGGCTGGCCTACACCACGTTTGAATTCGGCAAGGTGGAATTGAGCGCGCCGGAAATGAAAGCGGGCAAAACCCTGACCGCGCACGTGCAGATTAAAAACACCGGTACCCGGGCAGGAACTGAAGTCGCGCAACTGTATGTTCGTGATGTCGCGACCTCCGCGGGCCCGCGGCCGGTGCGCGAACTGAAAGGCTTCCAGAAAGTGCTGTTGCAACCGGGTGAATCGCGCGACGTGACGTTTGCCCTTTCGGACAAGGAATTGGGCTATTACGACGCCAGAGGCAACTGGCTGGTGGAGCCGGGAAAATTCGAGGTCTGGATTTGCAGGGATTCCGCCTCCGGCGACCCGGCGGATTTTGAGGTCGTAAAGTAACTTTCAATGCCGGGCCGGGGCTCGACACACCGTGCGCGCCGCCCCAGGCTTGAAACCGCCCGAGAAAAGCCAAACCGGCGAAATTATTTCCAACTGGCAGCAAACCCGGAAACGCTTCGTGGGTTGGTGGAATCACGAAGGGCTTTTGATTGGCACGTTGGGAGCACCCGTTGGTGAGGATCAACCTTTGAGTGCCTGTTGCAGCAAGGCTGTTTCGCGCTCGCCGTAATTCAGCTTCAACGCTTCAGTGCGGCCGGCTTCGGTCATTTTTTGCCAGGATTTCCGCAGGGCGTTGATGGTTTTGTCCTCGGCGGTTTTTTGGGCCAGGGCGGCGAGCTGGAATTCGAGGAAAACCAGGCATAGCGCATCTTCAAGCACGCGGCTTTCGGAGTCGGCCGGAAAGTTTTTCTTAAGGTTCAAATCCTGCACGCGACCGACCATTTCCGCCGGATACCCTGCCTCGCGCAGAAGGTCACCCGCCTTTTGGGCGTGAAATGTTTTAAGCGTGGCGCGCCATTGCAGGTAACCGGCGCGGGTCATCGGGTACGATTGGCGCGGGATTTCCCAGCGGCAAAGGTGCTGGCAGCGGGCGGCCAGACGCAGCGCCTCGGAAGCCTCCGGGTCGAGCCGCAAAACCCATTTCGTGAGCCGTTGGGCGTACAGCCATTCGCGCGGGCGGGGAGCCCCATCCGCCATCTCGGAATTCGGGTCGCGGGAATTCTCCTCGTCGAAGCGGCGCAGGGCGGCCTCGAATCGGTGACGGTCGCTGGGCTGAAAGGGTCCGGACACGCACGGGATTATTCCAGAAGCGGGCCGGGGCGAAAAGCGGATTTGCCGCGGGTCAATGCCGGACGCTCTCGCGGTAGTGTTTGGCCGACATTCCAGTGGAGCGCTTGAAAGCGATGCAAAAGCTGTTGATGCTTTGGTAGCCGCACATGCGGGCCAGGGTTTCAATCTTGTGCCCGGATTCCGCGAGAAATTTTTTTGCGCGCTCGATGCGCACGCGTTGCAGTTCCTGTCCCGGAGTGCGCCCGACGTGTTCCAGAAAGGCCTTGTGCATTCCGCGCCGGGACATGGCCGCGATGGCCACCAGATCCTGGACACAAATGGGTTCGTGACTGTGTTCCCAGATGAAGCGCAGGCTCTTGGCAACACCCCGGTGTTTGATGGCAAGAATGTCGCTGCTCTGGCGGACCACCACGCCCTTGGCCGGTATCCGGATGGGCGACTTGGGCGCGGGCTGCCCGTTCATCAACTGGTCCAGCAACTCCGCTCCGCGATAGCCCAGGGTTTCCAGGTTGGTGTCCACGCTGGAAACGGGAATATGCATCGCGTCCGGCGCCAGGAGATAATCCTCCGCGCCAACGATCGCCACCTGATCGGGAATGGCGAGGCCGAGGTTTTCACAGGATTCCAGGACGTCCACGGCCTGCTGGTCGTTGGCGGCAAAAACCGCCAGGGGTTTGTGGGCGCGCTTCATTTCCGTCCCCAACCATTTGCGTTTGCGCTTCCATTCCTGCCGTCCGGCCGCAAAATCCGCCGATTGATGCCAGCGCAACCAGGTGCATTTATGGCCGACCTCCTTCAACGCGTTGACAAATCCCTCGCCGCGTTCCTCGTAAGACCAGTTGTCGGCATCGCTGTAAAACATGAAGTTGCCAAATCCGCGGGAAAGAAAATGGTCGGCCACCAGCCGCGCCGCATGTGCGTGGTCCTCCAACACGCGGGGAAATTTCAACTGGGGGCGCCGCAGGCTGAAATCCACCGTGATCTTCCGGGTGGATTGCACAAATTCGGCCAGGTCGTCACCCGCCCCCAACCAGGCGAGAACGCCATCGCCTTCCCAGCCCCAAGGAATGACTTTTTCCCTTGCGAAATCGGCATACAAATGCCAGCCGTTTTCCCGGGCATATTTCTCAATGCCTTGATGCAGGCGGTAATCATACCACCCCAACGCCAACAGAACGCGTTTTTGATTTTTGGGCACGGATGAGGGCACGGATACAGATGATTATAAGCCGAGTGCGCCGTTCTTCAAGAACGGCTTTGAAAATAGTGCACTTTCCCCGGAATGGCGGAATCCACCGGGGGTCGGTTTGCGGTGGGGTATTTTGGTTGCCGTGTCCCCCGAGCCAGTGTGACCGACTCTGCAATCGAGCTGGAAAGCAGCCGCCGGGTCGCTTCAGTGATGGCAGCCGCAACCGTGACCGCAGGATTCATCTTCAAAATCCGCCTCGCCGGGAACCCGGCCCAGTTCGAGCGTTTTGGAAATGTGTTTCTGGATTGAATGCTGGATTTTGTGCAGTTCCTCCTGCGCGTCCAGAAATCCCCGGGCGACGGTATTGCCGAGCAGGGCGTCGCGGTGCTTCTCGAATTCGGCGATTTCGGTGCCATCCAGTTCCTGCGATTGGGACTGTTTTTCCTGCAAGGCCTGGCCCTTGCTCATTACCGTCTCATATTGGCCGCGGGCATTGGAGTCGGACAGGAAAGTATCGATGCGTTTGCGGATGGAAATCATTTCCGGCTGGTCAACAATCACCTGGCAAAGTTCCCTGGTCTTTTCTTCAATTTTTGTAGGCATAAGTTTAATTTGCCAAGACGATAAACCACGTTGGGATGGAAATCAATTGGATTGACACCCATGGCTTAAATCGTTAAATCCTTCTTCAATCCTTATGCAACCAATTCATCTCGCCTGGGTTGATTACACAGTTCTGCTGGCTTATGTCGCCTTTGTGGTGGGTATCGGCTGGACGCTGGCCCGTTACATGAAAACGTCGTCGGACTTTCTGACGTCTGCGCGCTCCATACCCACCTGGGTGACCGGCCTGGCCTTCATCTCGGCCAATCTCGGTGCGCTTGAACTCGTTGGCATGGCTGCCAGCGGCGCCAAATACGGCATCGCCACCGCCCACTTTTACTGGGTGGGAGCGATTCCGGCCATGGTGTTTCTTGCCGTGTTCATGATGCCGTTTTATTACGGCTCAAAAGCCCGCTCGGTGCCGGAATACCTGCAAATGCGGTTTAACAAGCCAGTGATGGGATTGAACGCCATTGGATTCGCCATCATGACTGTGTTTGCCTCCGGTATTTCCATGAACGCGCTGGCCAAGCTGCTCAACCAGCTTCTGGGCTGGAATTATCACTTTGCCCTGTTCGTCTGCTCCGGGGTCGTGCTGGTTTACGTTTTGAAAGGTGGATTGACCTCGGCAATTTACACCGAGGTGCTGCAATTCTTCATGATCGTGCTCGGCTTTGCGCCGGTGGTTTATCTCGGTTTGAAAGATGTCGGCGGCTGGAGCGCGATGACCGACAAACTCCACGCCGTCGCTCAAAATCCGATGGCGCTGGATTTGAACACCAAAGCTTTCGCGCCGGACGCGTGGACCAGCGCGTGGAAGCCGCTACTCGGCGGATCATCCGCCAATCCGATGGGCGTGGATGTCTTTGCCATCGTGTTCGGACTCGGCTTCGTGCTATCCTTCGGTTACTGGTGCACCAATTTTCTTGTCGTCCAGCGCGCCATGGCCGCCAAGAACATGACCGCCGCGCGCAACACGCCGATTGTCGCCGCCATTCCGAAGATGCTGTTCCCGGCGCTGGTCATTCTGCCCGGCATGCTGGCCGTTGCACTGACCGCGCTGCCGGATAAAAATTACCGCATCCCGCCGCCCATCATCGCGCCGGAGAATTACAACAAGGCGGTGGATGTCATCAAAAACACCAATCCGCCAAATCCGGCCACCGAAATCAAAGACGTCAGTGACGCGCTCGGACAAAAAGTAAATGCGGACAAAATCACCGCGCTCATCACCGCCAATGCCGCAAGCAAAATGACCGACGACCAGATCAAGAACGGCGTCTATATGAGCGTCGCTGCATACGACTACGACAGCGTCATTTTCTCGCTCGTGAAAAAGTATTGTCCGGCCGGCCTGCTCGGCTTGGCGCTCACCGCTTTGCTCGCCTCGTTCATGTCCGGCATGGCGGGCAACGTCACCGCCTTCAACACCGTTTGGACCTACAACCTCTACCAGGCTTTCTTTGTGCCGGACAAAAGCGATGAGCATTATTTTTGGATGGGCAAGCTCATCACCGTCGTCGGCATCGGCTTGAGCATTCTCTGCGCCTATTTTGCGCGGCAATACAACAACGCCATGGATATCATCCAGCTCGTGTTCGGTTTCGTGAACGCACCGGTGTTCGCGACCTTCCTCCTGGGCATGTTCTGGAAACGCACCACTAGCATCGGGGCATTCTTCGGCTTGCTCGGCGGCATCGTGAGTTCGACCTTGTTCCACGCCGTCACTTTTGCCCACGGCAATTTGCCGGGCGTCAAGGGCGGCTACCTCGGCATGAAGATTGGATTCCCCAGCGAAATGGCTCAGAACTTCTGGCTCGCGGCGTTCGCGTTCACCGTCTGTTTCGTGTTGACGCTGGTGCTTTCGCTGGCCACCAGCCGCACCAAGAGCGACGAGCAGTTGAAAGGCCTCGTCTATTCGCTTACGCCGAAAATCGTGGAACACAACGTTCCCGTTTGGCAGCGGCCCGCCGTAGTTGGCACCGTGCTGCTCATCGGATGCATCATTCTCAACTTGATTTTCTGGTGATTTCGAACCAGTTAAACATCAATCATCAATCAAAAATAAATTTATGGGACTTGATATTCGCTGGCCAATCGGCCTCATGTTTACGCTCATCGGCGTGTTGCTTACGGGCTACGGCACCGTCAATCGTGCGGGATCCCTTACCCACGCGGGCGGCAGTGACCTTAACATCAACCTCTGGTGGGGCATTGTTTTGCTGGTGTTTGGCGTGTTAATGCTGTTTGGGGCCGCGCGGGGGAAGAAAACACCGCCCGCCGCCTGACCAAGAACCAGTTGACGTTTTGCCGGCAAAGATTAGACTAGAGTTGTCACGCAAAGTTGTTACCTACATGACGCTTAAAGAACTTGGTGCCCAGACAGCCCTGCAATTCAGCAATGTTTACGGGCATCAACCAACTTGGATCGCCTCTGCCCCCGGTCGCGTCAATCTTATCGGTGAACACACCGACTATAATGACGGTTTTGTTTTTCCAATGGCCATTGAGCGTTATGCCATCATCGCCGCCAGCCGGCCAAATCCAGACACCAAACTGATCCGGCTCTATTCCACTCACAGTGACAAGCCTGCAATCATCGATTTGGCGGCACCACTCAAACCGTTTGCCAGTGGCAATTGGGCGAATTATCCGGCCGGGGTCATCGCCGGTTTTCTGGCCCGGGGATTGAATCCCGGTGGCTTCGACGCGCTGGTTTTTTCAACCGTGCCGCTGGGCGGAGGCCTTTCCAGCAGTGCCGCCCTGGAAGTCGCCATGGCCACATTGCTCGAAATCATCACCGGGAAGAAACTCGATCCGGTTGAAAAGGCTCTGCTTTGCCAGAAGGCCGAGCACGAGTACGCCGGCATGCCCTGCGGCATCATGGACCAGTATATTTCCGTCATGGGCCAGGAAAACCGGGTCTTGCTGCTGGATTGCCGCTCGCGGAAACCGGAATTGGTGCCGATGACGGATTCGTCCGTCACCGTGCTGATCATCAACACCAATGTGAAGCACGAATTGACCGGCAGTGAATATCCGGCGCGTCGCAAACAATGTGAATCGGCCGCAAAATTTTTCGGCGTGCCTTCGCTCCGGGATGCGACCGCCGACATGCTCGAAGCGGCCCGGCCCAAAATGGACAAGGTGGTTTTCCGCCGTGCCCGGCACGTCATTGGTGAAATTGAACGCACCGTTCATGCGGCCGAAGGGGTTCGCGCCTCCAACTGGCCGACCGTCGGCCAGCTCATGTATGCCAGCCATGCTTCGTTGCGCGACGATTACGAAGTCAGTTGCAAGGAGCTGGACGCCGTCGTCCAGATTGCCGAGGGCATCGGAGTGAAGGGTGGGATTTTTGGTTGTCGCATGACCGGCGGCGGATTTGGCGGGTGCGCTGTGGCCCTGGTCAAAACCGATGCCGTCCAGGCCATTTCCAAAAAAATCGCCCAGGACTACAAGAAGAAATTCGGCATTGACGCGACGATTTTTGTTTCCCGGCCGGCGGCAGGGGCGTCGGTCATCAAGGGAGGCGGCGCCGGGCATTCACCGGTTCGTGCCAGCAGCAGCGCCAGTCTGTCTGTGTCGGCCTAGTCACCGAGGCAGGTTCCCACGCGGCGGGCGGTTTCCACCCACGAATGATTGGGCGGAACAGTTTTGCGTTTGCCGGCGACTTTTATGAGCGGCACGGGTTCCGTGCCGTCACCGCGCGCCGCCACCATCACACCGAACACGTTCTCATGAATCAAATCCGCGCAGGCACTGCCGAGCCGTGTGGCCAGCAACCGGTCCGCCGGTGACGGAATGCCGCCGCGTTGGACGTAACCGAGGATGGTGACGCGCGATTCGAGGTGCGTGAGTTCTTCAAGCTGCCGGGCCAGCCGCAAGGTGTTGCCGCTGTGCTTGGCTTCGAGCGCGGCGAGTTCCATTTTGGCCTCGTTGCGTTCGCGTGGGCTGCGCGCCCGGTCGCGGTGTGTTTCCGCGGTGGCGAAGGCGCGCGCGTCTTCCGCGCTCATGGCGCCTTCGGCCACGGCAACGATGCTGAAATTCGTTCCGTGCCGGCTGCGGCGGCGGATGGCCTCAATGATTTTGTCAACGTGATAGGGAATTTCGGGGATTAAAATCACATCTGCTCCACCGGCGATGCCTGCGCCCAGCGTCAGCCAGCCGGCGCGGTGGCCCATGATCTCCGCCACGATGATGCGATGATGGCTGTGTGCCGTGCTGTGCAGCCGGTCCACGGCCTCGGTGGCGATGTCCAGCGCGGTGGCAAAGCCGAAAGTCGCATCCGTCATGGCCACGTCGTTGTCAATGGTCTTGGGCAGCGAAATGACGCTGAGGCCGGCTTCCGCCAGCCGCAGGGCATTTTTTTGGGTGCCGCCGCCGCCCAGGCAGACCAGCGCGTCCAGTCCGTATTTTGCGTAATTCTTGACGATGACGTCGGTCATGTCGCGGCTGCGGCCGTCAATCTTCATGCGATGCGGCTTGTCCCGGCTGGTGCCGAGGATGGTGCCGCCGACAGTGAGAATGCCGGAAAGGGTGGTTCGATCGAGGCGAAGCCTGCGGTCGGTGACCAGGCCGCGGAAGCCATCCCGGAAGCCGATGATCTCCATGCCGTAAAAACCGAGCGCGGTTTTTCCGACGCCGCGGATGGCGGCGTTCAAGCCGGGGCTGTCGCCGCCGGCGGTCAGGATGCCGATGCGTTTGGTCTTGGCCATGGTCTGCGCCACATTTGAATCCGCAAAACCGCGTGGTTTGTCGAGAACAACTTTTCGCAATTAATAAACCGGGGAATCCGGTTCCCAATGTTGCGGTCCGTAGGACTTGGGACGTTCCCGCATCAAACGCAGGCTGATGAGGCAATTGATCCACATGCAGATGGAAATGGCCGCCCCGATTTCGAAGGCGTGATCATGGTAGTCGAGCCGCACGCCGTGTCGTCCCGCAGGGACGGCGACCGCCTGGAAGGCGTGGTTTGCCTGCAACAGGGGTACGGGCCGGCCATCCAGCCAGGCCCGCCAGTTGTGATAATAGGTCTGGGCAATCACCACGATCGTCGGTTGAGGGGTTTCCACTTCCGCGTCCACCTCGTCCGGGGTGAAGTGGGAGCTGATCATCCGGACGCTGGCTGAATTGGTGGCAACCACGAGGGATCTGGCCTCCGGCGGCAGATAAACGATCTTGCTGCCGTCAAAGTTGGATTGGGTCAGGGCCGGCAGGATTTCGGCGTCATTGAGGAAAACCGGTTTTTGGCCGGCGGTGATGAACGGCAGAAAATTTGATCGTGATTGCCAGTGGAAAATTTCATCCGGCGCGGTAATGTGCGAAACGCTCAGGAAATCCGCCAGCCGTGGATAATCGGCATTGGTCGTGGTGTAAAACAGCGACAGCACATCGTCGATTTCGCGCGGTGTAAGCGAGAGGAAGCCGTCCACTTTTGGCACGTCGTCCAGCAGATTGCAATTGGCGCAATAGCCCAGCCGCTTGCCCAGGAAATTATTTTTCGGGTCGCGGGTGGCGAAACCGAGAAATTGATGCTGCGCCATGGGGGAAACCATCACGCGTGATTTGCCGGCTGCGGGCTGCGGTTTCAATGCCAGCCGGTTGCGCGACAAGTCGGGTTGGTAAATCCATGGGGGCACGGTTGGGTTCTGTGTCGGTTCATGGGTGAACACATCCAGCCAGGCGACCACGATCAAAATCATCGGTGCCAGCCGCCGGAACCCCGGCTTGAATTCACGCGTCAATGCCAGCAACACCACCCCGGTCGCGGCCAGGAACAGCGCGCGCGACAGGCCGTTGAGCAGGGTCGCCCGGACGTCGTCGGCTGGAAACGGGGATCGCCAGGCCCAGAATAAAATCGCGGTCAGGAGTGCGAACAAAACCGCGCCCACGAAAACGATCCGCCTTTGCAATTGTTGGAGGCGGATCAAGGCGAAAGCCGCCAGCAACGGCGCAACAAAGGCAATGACCAGCACGAATTTGATGGGATAGGTGACCAGGCTCAATTGGGGAATCAGTTTCCCCAGCGCGGGATAGACCGGCGTATTTTCGCCAAACGCAAAAAGCAGTGCGATGGCGGCGACGGTACCCAGCAATCGCACGCGGCG
>Ga0265320_10001672_pt1 | contig 15778 bp, 14 predicted proteins | sample 4827metaG_FD_202087 | JGI IMG/M metagenome (GOLD analysis project Ga0265320, IMG submission 202087) | Rhizosphere microbial communities from Carex aquatilis grown in University of Washington, Seatle, WA, United States - 4-8-27 metaG | ecosystem: Host-associated > Plants > Roots > Rhizosphere >...
GAGGGCGTTCCGGACTATCCGTCACCGGACGTCACCTGGGACATCGTCGAGCGCTACGGCGTCAACATCATGTTCACCGCTCCGACGGCGGTACGGATGTGGATGAGTCATGGGAGCGAAGTGCCGGCCCGCTACGACCTGTCGAGCCTGCGACTTCTCGCGTGCGCCGGCGAGCCGCTCAATCCGGAGGCCCATTTCTGGGCTCAGCGGTACCTCGTGGGCGTTCACGGGATGGTCGTCGACAACTGGTGGCAGACGGAGATCGGCGCGCCCGTTCTGGGCACGCTGCCGACTTTCGACGCGCGCCCCGGCAAGGTCGGAAAGCCGATGCCGGGAGTCGACGCGCAGATCGTCGATCAGGAGGGACAGCCCGTTGGTCCCGGCGTGGGAGGGTTGCTCGTCATTCGCAAGCCGGTTCCCTACATGATGCGAGCGATCTGGGGCGACGCGGATCGCTACGCTGAATACTGGCAGCAGGTGCCCGGCTCGTATTCAGCGGGCGACATCGCCGTATGCGACGCGGACGGCTATTTCGCCGTCCTTGGTCGCGCTGACGACGTCATGAACGTCGCCGGACATCGGATTGGTACCGCCGACGTGGAGAGCAGCTTGCTTCGACACGGCGCGGTCGCCGAGAGCGCCGTCATCGGCGTGGCGGACACCCTCAAAGGCGAACGGATCAAGGCGTTCGTCGTGCTGAAGCCGGGTCACGCGAGCAGCGCCGCGTTGCTCTCGAGCCTCAAGGATCACGTGCGCCAGGATCTCGGCCCCATTGCGGCGCCCTCCGAGATCGAGATTCGCGTCTCGCTGCCGAAAACGCGCTCGGGCAAGATCGTTCGACGTCTGCTCAAGGCCGAAGCGCTCGGCAAAGATCCCGGGGATCTGTCGACGCTAGCGGACTGACGAAGCAGGCTCCGCCGAGTTCCGACGGGGACGGTCGACGTCACGCTCGAGTCGATGGCGCGTTTTGACGACCGCTTGATACGGGCCGACTTCGACTTGACGGCCTCGTGACGTGACCGGGCTCATGCTGAACGTCGCTAGCGTGAAACCGGTGCGCCTCGTTTTCCGAGGACCGCCGGGAGAGCGCGAGGAGTGGTGTCATGCAAAGTCTGCAAAGCATCCTTGGCGTCACCTGGTTCCTGTTCGCCTGGCTCACCCTGGGGTCGTGGTTCGTTCGGAGGTCGTTGCACTACATGCCGGACATCCCACCGCGAGTCGAAGGCGTCATGGTCCTTCGACCGATCGCAGGGAACGACGAGCGTCAGTGTCGACCCGCTAGCGAGCACCAGCCGCAAACTGCGTCTCGAGGATGAATCGCCACCCGGCCTCTTTGGCCGCGGCGTGATCCTGCGAGGCTCCGAACCCGGTTGTCGGATCGTTCCCGACCATGACGTAGTCGCTGGCTGGAACGTGCAAGCGGAGCTGGATGAGAAAGTCCGCTTTCGACACGTGGAACGGTCCGAGGAAGGACACCACGCGATGCCAATCGGGGATCGCGCGGACGAATATCGCCCAGTTTCCGCAGAGCCCCACGATGTGGCGCTCCTCGCGAAGCGTACGAAGCGCCTCCGAGGCGACCGGTCCGCCGGAGACGTCCAGCGTGTCGTCGACATCGAAGGCGTAGAGGCGTGGGAGCAAAGGGAACCTCGCGTTCTAGCCCGCTCGGACACGGAGCGAAGGCTGGCGTCGATAGTACCCCCTCGAACGTTGCCAGCCATCGGATCGGTACTGTCGACGTGAAAGGCATGGCGTGATTCGTGCACACGGGCGGACATGTCCAAAGCGATTCCGGCGATTCAGAAGTACATGACCACGAGCCCGCACTCGATTGGCTCCGATCAGACCCTCGCGAAGGCCCACGAGATGATGCACACGCACGATATTCGGCATCTCCCCGTGCTCGCGGGCGGAAAGCTCGTCGGCATGCTCACCGACCGCGATCTACATCTCATCGAGTCGATGGCGGGCGTCGAACCGCGCGTCGCGAAGGTGGACGACGCGATGTCGACCAACGTCTACTCCGTCGCCCCGGAAACGCCCCTCGACGAGGTCGTGGCGACGATGGGCGAGCGGAAATACGGGTCCGCCGTCGTGATGCAGAACGGCAAGGCGGTGGGCATCTTCACGACGGTCGACCTTTGCCGCGCTTTCGCGGAGCTTCTGCACACTCGCCTCGCCAACTGACTCGCCCGCGACGCGCGTCTCGCGCACCGAGGACGACGAGACTGACCCGCAGCGCTCCGCGTCTTTTTTGCGGCTGAGCGCAAACGGTTCGCTGCGGGTCGAGGTGGCGGACGAGATCGTCCGCCGTCGCGGGGCGCGCGAAGCGCGGCACGTGAGATGCATTGCGGAACCCACGAGAACACGAACATGGAAACGACAACCAACCTGCGCGAATCGTTCATTCGTCCGGCGCCGCTGAGCAGAAGTGGCGAAGACCACCGGCACACTCGGATCACGGCGATCGGGATCGGAATTCTCCTCGCCATCGGCCTCCTGTTTTGGTGGCAGAGCGCCCGCTGAGGCGGCGACCGCCGGCCGCCGTCGTCGCGACGGTTCCGCTCGCCGGCTTGATGGCCGCCGCCTCGCTCGCCGGCATCTGCGTGCGGTCGACGTACGCCCGCGAGACGGCCGGGTGGGCGGCGCAAGGAATTGGCCAGGACTGGTTCGACCTGATGTTCGCGGTCCCGTGGTTCGCCGTGACCGCGGCGCTGTCGCTGCGCGGCTCGGAGCGCGCCCTGCTGCTGCTCGCCGGCGGAGTCGCGTACGCGTTCTACGAGCTCGTCATCTACGCCTTTGCGATCCACTTCAACGCGATGTTTCTGGTCTACTGCGCCGCGCTCGGGTTCTCGTTCTTCTCGCTTTCGGGCATCGGCTGGTTGATCGCCCGGAAGCCGACGAGCATCCCATCTCCGCCGGACCGCGATCGTGAAGTGGCCGGTGCGCTCTTGCTGTCGATCGCGACGCTCTTCTCGATGGCGTGGCTCGGCGACATCATTCCCGCGCTCACCAAGGGCGTCGTCCCGCCGGCGATCGTCGATGCCGGATTGCCGACGAACCCGGTTTACGTGATGGACCTTTCCGTCGTGCTCCCCGTGCATTTCATCGCAGGCCTCGCGCTGCTGCGTCGCAAGGGCTTCGGGTTCGTCCTCGCTCCGGTCGTCCTTGCGTTCGACGTGATGATGGCGCTGTCCCTCGCCGTGATGATGCTCGTGATGCGACTGCGTGGCGCAGAAGCGAGCGTCCCATTGGCGGGGGGAATGGCGCTCATTTCGGGCGCGAGCGCGGTGATGCTCGAACGGATTTTGCGGAGCCCTCGGCCTGCAATCTAGAATGGCGCATCAGCCGAGTTCACCGGAGCCCCGTCATTTCGGGTCGGTGTTGGGTGGCGGAGCTGACGGGGCGGCGCTCGGTTGAGCGCTGCCCATCATCTCGTCGAGGAGCTCGGTGTCGACGTCGCCGGCAGCGGCGGCCTTCGCCGGACCAGCGCCGCCGGACGGCGACGTCGCGATGCCCTTGCCGTCCGCGCCCCATTTCGCGCGATCGGCATCGCTGCATGGTAACGGGTTGTTCCGATCCTCCTGGACGCACTCGAGCATCCACGCATCGCGCGGCGCCTCGTGGAGCGCCTCGGCCTTGGCTCTCTCGGCGGCGATGTCGCCATCCACTGCGATCGTCGACAGCTTGGGGACGAGCATGATGATCGTGAGGCCGAAGAACATGATGCCGAGAAATGGGAGCGCAATTCGGTAGAGCGACGTCATCGGCTTCCGGAATCGAAAGCTCGTCACGAACAGGTTCTGGCCGAACGGCGGGCTCAGGAACGCGATCTCGAGGTCGAGCAGGAACATCATCATCAGGTGGAACGGCGAGAAGACGAACCGCGCTCCGAACGGAAGCAGGAGCGGCACCGCGACGAGAATGGCGCTGAACCCCTCCATCACCGCGCCGACCCCGAGCATGAGAAAGTTCCTGGCGATCAGGAAGTGCCAGCGCTTGGTGACCCCGAGGCTCGTGATCCACTCGAAGACCCGCGCCGGTGCCTGCTCGGTGATGAGATAGTTCGTGAGCGCGACGGCCATCGCCATGATGAGCAAGAGCGCTCCGGCGAGCGCGAAGGCGACCGAGACGAGCCGCGGCAGGTGCTTGAGCTTCAGATCGCGGTGAATCGCGAGTTCGACCACGGTGACGAACACGGCGGAAATGGCGGCCGCCTCGTCGATGGCCGCGAGACCGACCGCGAGACTGCCGAGGACCATGACCGGAACGCAGATCTCCCACTTCACGCCCCAGAGCGCGTCCGCGATTTCGCGGAAGTTCGGTCTGGTGCGCGGGATGTCGTGCTTGATCCCGGTGTACATCGCGTGGGCCGCGAACAGCGAGATCATGAAGACGCCCGGCACGACCCCGGCCTTGAACGCCTTCGTGAAGTCAGTGCCGGCCACGAGCGAGTAAATCAGAATCGGCAACGAAGGAGGCAAGAGGAGCCCGAGTGAGCCGCCGGTCATGATCACGCCGAGCGAGTAGTCTTTCGGATAACCGTTCCCGATGAGGGCCGGGTACAAGAGCCCGCCGACCGCGACGATCGTGACGGCGCTGCCGCCGGTGAGCGTGCAGAAGAACGCGCTCGCGACGAGGCAGACGATGGCGAGCCCGCCCGGGAGCCACCCGAAGAGCGCGTTGGCCGCCCTGACGATGCGCTCCGGCGCCTTCGATTGCGCCATCGTGTAGCCGACGTACGTGAAGAGCGGAACCGTGACGAGGATGGGCGACCCGGCGAAACGATCGTCGAGGACGTCGGGAGCGATGAACCTCGCATGCTGCAGCGCGGCGGTGCCTTGGGTGAACCACGCCGCCAAGGTCGCCCCGGCCATGATCGCGAACACCGGCGCGCCGAGGAGCGCGAAGATCAGCACGACGAGCAAGAGCGGCATCAGACTTTACTCTCGCCCCATTCCTCGGATTCGTCCGTGTCGACGCTCGCGTGTCCGCTCGCGACGAGCAGGCCGCGAAGCACGAAGCGCGCGGCGATGATCATGAGCCCGATCGGAAATACGAGGTAGGCGGCATTGATGAGCTCGCCGCGCGGCTCACCGCGACCGGGAATGACGACGATCGGCGATCGGGTCTCTTCCGGCGGGATCTTCAGCGTTTCCGTCGCCTCGCGACCGTAGCGGGACGAGAAGCCCTCCGCGTCGACCCAGGTGTTCCATTCCTTGCCCGTGAGAAACTCGGAATAGATCTCGCCTCGGAGCACGTGCGGCACGGTAATGAAGTCGAGTGCGGCTTGCTTTCTCGCAATGAAGAAGTCCTCGCCCAGCTGCGACGCCACGCGGCCAATCTTCTCGGTCGGGCTCTGATCCGCGCGCGCGCCGAAGTTCTCGATCGAAATGTGATCGAGAAAACCCCACGCGGCCACGATGCAAACGAATGCCGTCGCGACCCAACCTATCAGCACCATGATCGTGCGTGTTCGAAGGCTGACGAACCGCGTCACGATGTCGATCACGATGTGGCGACCGCGACCCGTCGCGAGCGACCCCCCGACCAGAGCGAGCAGCATCGTGAGCCGCGTCCCGACGCCGCGAAGACCGCCGAGCAACGTCAGGAACGAGGCTTGTTGGTACCAGTTGAGCAGGTTCGAGGCGTACGCGACGCCGAACCCGAGCCAGGCCTTCGCCAGCAAAAATCCGAACAAGACGGAAGCGACCGTCGCCCAGTTGCGCACGACGAGCCGCTGTTTGCGGAGCGCGAGATACGCCGTCGTTCCGAGCACGGTGCCGCCGAAGGCCGCACGGAAGGCGAGCGCGGCGGGCTGATCTCCGGGCGCTGAAAAGCCTTTCAAGCAGACCCACAGCGACATCGAGAGCGCTTCCAGGCAAAAAACGCCCAGCGCGAGCCAGATCTCGAACCGATTCCAGGCCCGATCGATGACGACCAACGGTTCGCCCCATTTCGCCGGCGCGATCAGCGGCGCGGCGGGGTGAGGCACGACGAGCCCGGGCTCAATGCCGGGTGCGCCTTCGTGTTCCCCGTTCGAGGTGGGTTCGTCGTTCGACACGCGTCCCGGAGCAGCAAGCTACTCGTTCGCATATCACCGGGACGTCAAGAATCCGTTCGACCGATCCGCACCCTGGGCGTCAGTGGCGCGTCGAACGACGTCGTGATGGATTCTTGAAGCTACCGGGCTCGGACTTTGCACCCGCGTGACGGTGGGCAGGCCATGTTGTCCTGGAAGGCGCTCTCGATGGGCGCCGCGGAGACAGTCCTTCAAGTGAGGAAAACAATGACCCCTCAACTCGTCACTGTGGCGGACCGAGAGCCGTCACGTCCCGTCGTCACTGAATCGGAAACTGCATTCGCCATCAAGGTGACGGCCGCCGCCCTCATTGTTCTTTTCCTCCTGGGCGCCTGGGTGTGGACTCACGGAGCCGAGCGCCGAGCCGTTCGCAACCTGCCGCTCGACGAGCGTGGCGCTCTCTATCAAACGACGCTCGGCACGCTTCGCGGCCCTTGTGGCGCCGCCCACCCCTCGGACGGCCTCGACGCATTCTGTCGCAAACAGGCGGAGTTCATCCTCGAATTTCCCGAATGCGACGACGCTTGCATGACACTCGCCCGGGCGCGTCTGAGCTCGCCGTCGAAGTAGCGCGTCACTCCACCCGCAACAGAACGCGCCTGAGGTCGTCGCGGCTAACCGGTTTGCTGAGGACCTCGTCCATGCCCGCGGCAAGGCAGGCGCCGCGCTCTTCGGGAAGGGCCGAGGCGGTGAGGGCGACGATTCGGACGCGCGGTTTTCCCGACGAACGCTCGAGATCGCGGATGGTTCGAGTCGCGAGCAGACCGTCCATCTCCGGCATCTGGACGTCCATGAGCACGAGATCCCAGCTCGCCCGCTGGAACGCGGCGATGGCGGCGATGCCGTTCGCTGCGATTTCGACTTCGTGGCCGTCGCTGTCGAGGAGCGCACGCGCGACCTTCTGATTGACCAGGTTGTCCTCTGCGAGAAGGATCCGGAATTGGCGCGCGGCGCGCGGCGCTTCGACCCGCTCGCTCGCGTGCGCAGCGGCGTCGGTGGCCGCCGGCAACACGAACGTGAAGGTGCTGCCCTTGCCCGGGGTGCTGTCGACCGAAATGCAGCCGCCCATGGCGAGCACGAGCTCCCGGCTGATCGCGAGTCCGAGACCCGAACCTCCGAACCTGCGGCGCTGCGAGCCATCGACTTGCGAGAATCGTCCGAAGAGGCGTCGTTGATCTTCGGTGGCAATACCGATTCCGGTGTCGATCACGTCGAACCGACAGCCGCCCGCGGGCATCTCGCCGGAGGGTTCGGCTCTCGAGAAGCGAATGCTGATGGAGCCGCGTTCGGTGAATTTCACGGCATTGCCGAGCAGATTGAAGAGGACTTGCCGCACCCGCCCCGCGTCACCGAGCGCGTACCGGTTGGCGTCCGGCGCGACGACGAGCTGAAGCTCGAGTCCCTTCAACTCCGCTTGCGCGCCGAGGACGGCTACCACGTCGGCGATGACTTTTACGGCGTCGACGCTTACGCGCGCGAGATCGAGCCGGCCCGCTTCTATTCGCGACCAGTCGAGGATGTCGTTCAGGATCTGCAGGAGCGCCTTACCGCTGTCGTGAACGTTCTGCAGCATCTCGCGCTGGTCGTCGTCGAGCTCCGTACCGAGGAGCACTTCGGTGAGACCGAGCACGCCGTTCATGGGCGTCCGAATCTCGTGGCTCATGGTCGCGAGGAATTCGCTCTTCGCTCGGTCCGCGGCCTCCGCGGCGTCGCGGGCACGGGTGAGCTCTTCCTCACGCGCGCGCTGTTCGGTGACGTCCCTTGCGACGCAGAGGAGCATTTTCTCGGGCGTGGCGACGCTGGACCAGCTGAGGACGCAATACGTTCCGTCTCGCTTTCGATATCGGTTTTCGAAGCCCACCGAGGGCGATCCGGGCGTGAGTTGCGAGACGTTCGCGATGGTCTTCGCCACGTCGTCCGGGTGAACCAAATCCACGAACTGTCGCGAAAGTAGCTCCTCTTCGCTCCAGCCGAGGAGCGTCGTCCACGCCGGGTTCAGTCGCAGGAACCTGCCCTCCTGGCTGCCGATGCAGAGGAGGTCGAGCGAGAGCGTGAAGAACTGCTCGTCCTGGGCCTCCACGCGGCGCCGCGCCTCTTCCTCGTGGCGAAGCGCGGTGATGTCGGAGAACGAGCACACGACGCTTTCGGGCTCGCCGTCGTCGCCGAGCGTCGTCGGTTGCGCGTTGATCAGGATCCACCGCAGCCCGGCGTTCCCGACGTCGATGCCCATCACGACGCCACGCACGGGCTCTCGTGTGCGCGCCGAGACCGCGGCGGGGTGTTCTTCCTTCGGAAAGGCACTGCCATCCGCGCGAATGGCGCGCCACACGGGGTCACCGTATTCACGACCCACGATGTTCTCCCGATGGACATCGAGGATCCGTTCCGCCGCCGCATTGCACGAGAGGATGGTCCCGTCGCGGCCGACCACGCAGATACCCGCGTCGATCGTCGCGAGGATGGTCCGGAGCTCTTCGTCGCTCCGCCGCCGATCAGCCTGCTCCGCGCCGTGCGATAGCAATGGGGGGTCGATCATGGAAGCCCAGCCTGGCGCTCTTCAGGAACGGCGCGGCCGTCGCCGACATAAGGCCTCGGTCCGCGGACACGCTCTACCGCACGGCACCGGTCAGCCGGCGTGTTCAGGTCGAGTTCCGACGGATCGGCGCGCCAGCCGCCTCCGCTGCATATTGGGTTCGGTCCGCGGGGGCCTAGGGCAATGAGTGGCCTTTCAGGAAGCTCCAGATCTGAGTCGTCGCGTCGAAGGGGGACGTCTCGGAAAGGAGTCCGGTGCCGCCTGGCCAGGCATGCCCGCCCTGATCGATGGTGCAGAACACGACCTCGGATGCATCTCGGCAGGGTCCCCAGTGGTCGCAATGCGCGTTCCCTTGGTCGAAGGAAGCGGTGCTCGCCGACGGGCAACCGTTCTTGGTCCGGAACGCGGCGACCTCGTCGGCAGCTGCCGGGAAGACCGGCGTCGGACGACCACTCAAGGGCAAGCCGCCGGAGCCGCCGGCGTAGGGGACGAGCGGGTCGGCGTTGCCGTGGATGTGCATGAGCGGCATGGGGTGGGTAGGGGTGCACGTATCGTCGAGCGGCACGACCGCCGAGCCCGATACCGACGCCGCGGCCGCGAACCGTTGCGAATCCTGGCACGCGAGTCGATACGTCATCATCCCGCCGTTCGAGAACCCGATGGAGTACACGCGCGCGAGATCGACGCACGACTTGGCGGCCACGTCGTCGATGACGGCGTTCAGAAATCCGACGTCGTCGCGATCGCCTTCGGAGGCCGCGCTACAACACGCGCCGGCGTTCCAATCGGCGGGCGAGCCCAAGCCCTGCGGATAGGCGACGAAAAAGCTTTCGCTGTCCGCGAGGGCATTCATCGACGTCAGTCCTTCTTGCTGCGCGGAAGAGCCGAAGTACCCGTGCAGGTTCACCACGAGCGGCCGCGGACCGGCGCCGCCGGCACTCGGGACGTGAAGGTCGTAGGTGCGCGCCGTGCCGCCGACGGTGAGATTGATCGTTGCAGACGCCACGCTGTCGTTCGCCGAGCATCCGGGAGACGGTCGCGCCGGTGCGGCCGTCGATGCATCCGCGACACCGGTCGAAGCCCCGCCCGATGATGGCGGTTCGCCTCCGCTGCCGCCTGCGCCGCTCGTGCCGCCGGAACCGTTCCCACCGCCCGATTCAACAAGACCCCCCGCGCCAATTGCGCCGCCGACGGCGCTACCATTGCCCGCGCCTCCCACCGCGCTACCGCCGCCCACGCCTCCGACCGCGCTGGATCCCCCTTCTGCCGCGCCGCTCGCGCCCGAGCTTCCGCCCCCGCCGGTGACGCCGCCTTCGGCCTCACCCCCGGAGGAGCCGCCTTGACCCTTGGAAGACCCCGGACCCTCCGACGAGCAGCCGAGGGGAAGCAGCACGAGAGCGGACAAGAAAAATAGTTTGTTTGGCAAACCAATCATTGCGGCACGCTAGCATGCCCTCGCAGCGGCGCAGCCCCGAACCTCCGTTCATGGGTTTCTTCCGGTGTCGGTTTGGGTCATTCTCCGGCGCGCCGTGTCCAAATCAGTGCCAAGCGGAACCGAACCCGTGAACCTCGGAATCCTCGCGTCGCTCATCGGGTTCAAGCTCCGGATGGCTCAGCTCGCCGTCTACGAAGATTTTCTGAGCGACGCCCCGCGGGGCCTCACCCCGGGTCCCGCCGGCATTCTGGTCCTCGTCGACGCCAATCCCGAGATGACGCAGCAACGACTCTGCGAGGTCCTTCACGTCGACAAGTCGACGTTCGCGCTCATGCTGAATCGACTCGAAGCTCGCGGTCTCGTCCGGCGTATCCGGTCGAACGTCGACCGACGGCAGAAGACGCTCCGCTTGACGACGAAAGGCGCGGCGACACTCCGCGCGATTGTCGCGCACGTGAAACGCCACGAGCAGCGCGTCTTCGCGAACCTCTCCGTCGCGGAGCGACAATCGCTCGCCGCGCTCTTGAAGAAAATCCCGAACCGCAGGAAACACTAGCGATTCCGAGCTGTCGCGCGACCCTCCGGAATCGACGCTCTCCCCGAGCTCGGTGTAGGGTCCCGCCGTGGGCCTTTTTGCGATTCGAAAGGGCGAGCGGCGCGACGTCTGGGCTGCGTTTCTGACTCTGTTCGCGCTCATTGCGAGCCATTCGATGCTGGAGACGGCGCGAGACGCGCTGTTCCTCGCGAAGGTGCCGGCGACGCGGCTCCCTTGGGTGTTTCTGGTCATCGCGGCGCTGTCGTTCGCCGTCGCGAAGTTTCAAGCAATGGCAACGGCGGGGCTGCGTCCGGAGCGCGCGCTTTCTGCCATCACGCTGTTTGCCGCCGCGGTCACCGGGGGTTTCTTCGCGTTCCACGCGCAGCTCGTGGCCTGGGGGCTGTACGCGCTCTACGTCTGGTCGGGGCTTCTCGCATCCTTGGTTCTCATTCATTTCTGGGTGCTCGTCGGCGATCTCTTCACCATCACCCAGGCCAAGCGCGTCTACGGGTTCATCGGCGCGGGCAGCGTCCTCGGTGCGATCTTCGGGAGCGGAGCGGCGAGCTTGCTCTCGCGGGTGGCTCCACCGGAGCGGCTTCTGCTCTGCTCCGCGGTCGGCTTCGGGATCGCGGGCGTCGTTCCGTACCTATTTGCTGCTCGGCCCGCGGCGGCACGCTCCTCGAGCGCGATTCCGAGACTCCGCGAAACGCTCCGCTTCGTCCGGGACGACTTTTACGCGTCACGAGTGGCTGTCTCGCTCTTCATGGCCACGGTGTGTCTCACCGTCGCCGACTACGTTTTCAAGAGCGCCGTGGCCGGACTCGTGCCGAAAGCCCAGCTCGGCGCGTTCCTCGGAACGGTGTACTTCGGCGCGAACGTCCTCTCACTCTTGTGTCAGGTCTTTCTCGTGGGGTGGCTCCTGCGGCGTGTTCCGCTCGGATCCGCCCTCGCGCTATTGCCGGCGTTCTTCGTCCTCGGCGGTCTCGGCGTGGCGATCACCGGCGGCCTCGCCGCGGTGCTTGCGCTCAAGGCGACGGACGGCGCGCTTCGGTACTCCCTCCATCGGACCGCGTCGGAGCTCCTGCTCCTGCCGTTCGGCGAAGAGGCGAGGCGGCGGGTGAAGAGTTTCGTCGACGTCGTCGGACAGCGCGGCGGGCAGATCGTCGCCTCTCTTGCGATTCTCGCGTTCACCGCGTTCAGCTCCCAACCCCGCTGGGTCGCGCTCGCGCTCGCCGTGCTCGCTTCGCTCTGGTTCTCGAGCGCTATGGCGCTTCGGAAACCGTACATCGATCTGTTCAGGAAGCGACTCAAGGCCGGCCGCGTGAATCACATCGATGAATTCCCGGAGCTCGACGTCGCGTCGCTGGAGACGCTCCTCGGCGCACTCGAGAGCGAGCACGACAGCGAGGTGATCGCCGCGCTCGACGTTCTCGAGCGAGAGAACAAGGTGCATCTCGTCCCCGCGCTCATCCTCTATCATCCGTCCGATGCCGTCGTGCTCCGAGCGCTCGAAATCCTGACGCTCTCTGGACGGAGAAACTTCGTGACGATCATCGATCGCGTCATCGACCATCCTTCGGTGGTGGTCCGCGCGGCGACAATTGCGGCGCGATCGGTCCTCGCACCCGACGCCGACCTCCTCCGGCGTCGTTTCGAGCGCGAAGGGTCGCCGGAGGTCCGCGCCAGCATCGTCGTCAACCTCATCGCCTCCGGCGAATTCTCCTCGGAAGAGCGAGCCGATCAATTGGAGGCGATCCTTCGGACCGGGTCGGTGCCGACACGAGTCGCGCTTGCCGAGGCCATCGGTCGCCGCGCCGCGACTGGTTTCGACGACACGCTCACCGCGCTCGCCGCTGCGCCGGAGCTCGCGGTGCGCCACGCGGCCCTCGCCGCGATGGGTCACGTGCAGTCGCCCGCGCTGTTTCGCCTCATCGTTGATGCACTCTCGTCGGACGCGACGAGGCGCGAGGCCGAACGAGTCCTGGCCGGGATGGGCGCCGACGCGTTCGACGCCCTGTTCGACTCCTTTCGAGACAAGACGGCGGGCGCGGAGCTCAGGTGGTCCATCCCTCCTACCCTGGCACGTTGCAATCCCGAGCGAGCGGTTGCAGCCCTGGTCGAATGGTTGCCTCACGAGAGCGATGGCAAGGTCCGGTTTCAGGTGATCCGCACCCTCGAGCGGCTGGTCCGGCGTCATCCCTCGTTCAATCTCGACCGAGCGCTGCTCGTCGCTTCCGTCGCGGAGACCCTCTCGCGCGCTTATCGTTACCTCGACGCGCGGTTGCTCCTCGCTCGCGGCGCCGATGCGGTCGCAGACCGAAGGACGCCGGGGAACGATCTGCTCCGGACTCTGTTGCGCGACAAGGTGGAGAACGCAAAGGGTCGTCTCTTCCGACTCCTCGGTCTGCTGTATCCGAGTGACGACTTCGGGCAGATATATCGGGGGCTCGGCGCCACTCGCGAGCTCCGGGCGACCAGCATGGAGCTCATCGACAGCATTCTCCAGGACCCGCTCAGAACCGCGGTCGCGGGCCTTGCCGATGATGGTGACGACGACGCTCGCCTCCTCCGCGCCGGCCGCTATCACCGCCCGCTGAACCTTTCCTTCGAAGCAGTGCTCGCCCATCTCATGCAAGACGAGAGTGACGCCGTTCGAGAAGTCACTTACTTTCACGCCGCCGAGCTCGGGCTCGTCGAGCGGCTGAGCTCCCGAGGCAAAGCGGCATGAGCGAGATCCTCGGCTTCCGTGAGCCGCCGCGCGAGGGCCTCAGAGATCGAGTCCTGGCGCTCCGCTCGCAACCCTTGTTCGAAGGCCTCGACGACGAAGCGCTACTGCTCCTCGCCGAGCACGCGCGAAGCGTGACCTATCGAGCGGGCGATGTCGTCGCGCCCGAAGACGAACCCCCGAGAGCGCTGTTCATCGTGCTCGAGGGAGAGCTCGTCGCTACCCGGCAGGGCAAGGCCTTGGTGAAAATAGGTCCAGGGAGCGCCTACGGAGCCTTCGCGCTGCTCGCTCGCGAACCCCCGCCGCTCGCTTCGGCGGCGACGACCATGCGTGTCCTCGAGGTTCCAGCCGCTGCCCTGGAGACCGCGCTCGACGAGAACCACTCCTTGCTCCGAAAAGGCCTCGCCGTCGCGGCGGCGGGTGTCTTGGAGTTCACGGGCAACCTTCCCGCAAGCCCGCTCTTCCCGCCCGAAGTCGACGAAGGCACCTACTATCCCGAGCCCAAGTCCATGGTCGAACGCCTCATCCAGGTTCGCCGGGGAAACTTCGCTCGCATGAATCTCGAAGCGCTCATCGACCTCGCCCGCCAAATGATCGAAGTCAGATTTCCCGCCGGTCACCTCCTCTGGTCCGCCGGAGATCCGCCCACGCACTCCCTCTACATCGATTGCGGCCGCGTCCGCTGCATCGCCCCCGACGGCGAGCACGTTGACATCGGCTCCAACTTCACCCTCGGCGTGCTCGATGTCTGGGGCGCCAAACAAAGAGCCTATACCGCCCGCACCGAGACCCCGGTCATCGGGTACCGCATCGAGTTCGAGACCTTCTTGACTCTGCTCGAGTCGCACGTCGAAGTGGGGATCCAGCTCCTACGAACGTTCGCTCGGACACTGGTCGTCGAGCGGTACGCCTCCCAGAGCGGGCGAAACTAAAGCCAAGGAGGCCTGTCCGGGCGGCGGCGGCCGCGACCCGCGGCGCCCCGACCGCGGGGCCAAAAACTGGGCGAGCCCTCGATTCACGCGGAAACCGCGGTGGTCGATCGGGCGGCAGTGCGATATAGAAGACAAATGTCTTCTATTAGACCGGCGTCGCTCCCGCCGCGGCCGCGTCTCGTCAGGGCCTCCTGGTTGAACGCCGCGGCGATCGTCGCGGTCGTCCTCGCGGCGGTGCTCGTCACCACGAAGAACCTCGGTCGCGGTCCGGGCGCCAACGCTCTGGTGAACGTGTCGTACGATCCGACGCGGGAGCTTTTTCAGGCGGAAAATCGCGCCTTCGAGGATGCGTACGCGCGGCTCGGCAAGCGTGCCCCGAACATCGTGCAGTCGCACGGCGGGTCGTCGCGACAAGCTCGCGCCGTCATCGACGGCGCGCCCGCGGACGTGGTGACGCTCGCGCTTTTCACCGACGTGGACGCGCTCCGCAAGCGCGGACTCATCGCGGACGGCTGGACGAACCGGCTCCCGAACGGCTCGCGCCCCTACACCTCGACCATCGTCTTCGTGGTGCGGCGCGGCAACCCGCACCGCATCGCGGATTTCCCGGACCTCGTCGCGCGCGACGTCGCGATCGTCACGCCGAATCCGAAGACCTCGGGCAACGGCAAGCTGGCCTTTCTCGCGGCGTGGGGCTCGGTGCTTCACCGCGGCGGCACCGAAGCCGAAGCGCGAGCCTTCGTGACGGAGCTTTACCGGCACGTGGTCGCGCTCGACGCGGGCGCACGCGCCGCGGCACTGACTTTCAGTGAAGAGAAAGTCGGCGACGTCCACCTCACTTGGGAAAACGAAGCCATCCGCGAGGTGTCCGAGTCGAACGGCGAGCTCGAGGTCGTCTATCCGCCCGCGAGCCTCCGCGCCGAACCGTTCGTCGCGTGGGTGGACGCGAACGTGAAGAAGAACCGCACCGAGGAGCTCGCGAAGGACTACCTGTCGTTTCTCTTCAGCGACGACGGCCAGGAAATCATCGCCGCGCACGGCTATCGCCCGATAAATCCCCGAGTGCTTGCGGCGCACGCGCGGTCGTTCCCGACGCTCACCCTGTTCTCGATCGGCGACTTCACCCGGGGGTGGGACGACGCGAACGAGCGTTTTTTCTCTGACAACGGCGTCTACGACGCGATTTCCGCCAAACCGAAGGAGGGGTGATGGCGCAGGCAGTGGCGGTCTTCGACGCGAATCGGCTCGAGAGCGAGCCGCTCGGCTACGGGCGCGGCGCGCTTCGCAAGGACGTGGTCGCCGGACTCACGGTGGCGGCCATCTCGCTTCCACAGGCCATGGCGTACGCGCTCATCGCGGGAGTCGATCCGCGGTTCGGGCTCTACTCGGCCATCGTGGTGACCGCGGTCGCGTCGCTCTTCGGTTCATCCTCGCACCTCGTGAACGGCCCGACGAACGCCATCTCCCTCGTCGTCTTCAGCGCGCTCGCGTTCATCGATCCGGAGGCGAGACTCGACCGATATCAAGCGATGTTCA
>Ga0265320_10001673_pt1 | contig 15766 bp, 21 predicted proteins | sample 4827metaG_FD_202087 | JGI IMG/M metagenome (GOLD analysis project Ga0265320, IMG submission 202087) | Rhizosphere microbial communities from Carex aquatilis grown in University of Washington, Seatle, WA, United States - 4-8-27 metaG | ecosystem: Host-associated > Plants > Roots > Rhizosphere >...
CACCCGGAGAGGCTCCGGCCGCACCAGGATTGTGAGCGGCGTTAACGCTCTCCCGAACACTGTCGCTCCCACACGACCAACCTGGGTCGAGGTCGCCGCAAACGTTTCCGCCCGACTTGTCAACATCGCCGCAGGAACTGACGGATAGCCCCTCGGAACCGCATCCGAAGATGTCGTTGGTGATCCCGGCGTTTGCCTGACAGCCTGCGGCACCACTTGCGTTGTTGCAGCCGGGCCCTGTCAAAGTGCCGTAGGGCTCTGCACACTGAGAATAACCAGTGCTGCCGATCGCGACCGCGAAGAATGTGTTCAGCGGCCAGGTGGCTTCCGCTTTGCATCCGTCTGTCGGACTGCTCGAATTGATGGCCTTCTGAACACGCGCGAGAACCTCGCCCCCCGCGCAGATGTGCCAACCGGACGCACAAAGGTCGATCGCCGAGCAGCCTGTGCCGTTCGGGTTCGGACCACTGTTGCCATTCTGAGCGCAGTTCGGGTTCGTCGTTCGCAAGGGCGACGGGAAGACTCCGGTGTAGTTCGGTAGGTTTCCGTTCCCGTCCCATCCACCCCCGCAAGCCGCGACGGCAGGGAAGGTCGTCTGGTTCGTGAACGCCTCCCGGGTACCATCCGCGCAGCCGACGGCGCCAATGCTGGAGAAGGGCGTGCACACGCCTCCCGAACACACTTCGGAGGGTGTGCAGGTGCTCCCGCACGCTCCGCAGTTATTGCTGTCGTTGCCAAGCGTCACGCATTGTCCGGCGCATTGAGTCTGGCCGGAGGCGGTATCGCAGTTCGCCACGCACGAGCCATCCGAACAAACCGGCGTCGATCCGGAGCACTGTGTGCCGCACTTACCGCAGTTATGGCTATCGGAAGTCAGATCGACGCATGCGCCCGCCACGCCAGCATCGTGGCCGCAATTGGTGGATTTGGGCGGCGCGCAGCCACAAGTGCCGTTCGTGCACGTCGCGCCCCTTGTTGGGCAAGCCTGTCCGCACCCGCCACAGTTGGCGCTATCCAGCGCGGTCGATGTACACGCGCCGTCGCAGCAGGTCTGGTCCGCAGCGCAACTGGCGCACGGCGACAGAACGTCGAATGTGGAAGTCGCCTGCGGCGCGTTGGCGAGCGCCTGCGCCGCGCGAGTGTCCCCGTCGGACAAGCTGACATCGAGCAAGCAGGCAGCCATCCAACCATTGGCGCTGGTCACTCCGGCGTTCTGACAGATTGTTGTGTCGGCCTGCACTTGAGCGGTGCTCAGGTCTTGGGCGGTCTCAAGGATTCGCGGAAAGTTCAAGTTCGTGATGTCGGGACTCTCGGTGTTTCCACCGTCCGGATATTCGTCGAAAAGGCTGGTGGCCGGGGTAATCCGCCAGCTTTTCACGTACGTATTGTAAAACGAGTCGAACGACGCGGGTGAAGTAAGCGTCGTCAGGCCATCGCGGGTTGTGATATCATCTTCAGGTTTTCCGTTGGCGCTGCCGAGGAGACCTGACACCTCACTGCGTCTGCCATCCGCCAGAAATACCTGCACCCCCATATACACGCCGTTGATCGTCACCCAGAGTTGGTTGTTGTCCTTGGGCCAGACTACTATGTATTCATTTGGCCCGCCCCAGACCTTTCCTCCCCCAGGAAGCACCGTCTTGTCAGGACCGAACGTCGTCGGAACACGGTTGAGCGTGACCGTTCCATCGTGATAGAATGCCACGAGGTCGCTGCCGACTCTGGCCGCTACGGCCGTAATAACGGCCACATTCGAAGCGTTAAGCTGGTGGGTGCGAACCTGAACTTCGAGGTCGCCTTTAGACGAAATGCAGAGCGTTTCCTCGCCCCAGGGCTGACAATCATACAGCTCGCCGTCGAACGTCCGCAGGTGCGGATCGCCTCTCGCAGTTCCGGTCGTATTGGGCGGAGCGGGCGGCCCTTCTGGACCGGAATCTATTGGTGGGGGCTGCGGGCCGCTGATACTCGTATCGCCCCCTTCCCCGGCGTCGCCAGCGTCTTCGATTCCGCCTTCAGCGCCCCCGTCCGCGCTGCCGGGATTTGGACCCAGGCACCACTGTCCGCCCTGAGCAATACAGGCAGTCTGTCCGTCGCCTGAAAAATAGGCGTCGCGCACAACGGCGTTCTGGCCATGCGCCAAACAAACACCGTCCGCCTCGGTAATGTGGCACGCCGCTCCTTGAATGAGACTGCCACCTTCGCACGTGGAGGCAATCTCATCACCAGAAACCGAAATGCCCACGAGATCGATACAGGAGGACCCCACCACGCATGATGCCGCTACCGGCGACGGCTGCGCCGTGTCGAGCGCTGTTTGGATGTCCGCGAGAATCTTAGTGTCGGGTGCCAGCAATCCCGATGTCGGGCTCTTGAGTTCGAGATTGATATAAGTGGCCTCAAAGTCGTGCCCGGTTAGATCCGTGTTGCCCGTGAGGCGAGCTATAGGATTCGGAATGCTCGTGTTGCTCGCGAATGGCACCGGCCCGAGCAAGAGAAGCAGGCCGTTGATGACAAAGTCCTTGTCCGCGAGCGTATAGTCACCGCGCAGTGTAATTGAGGCTGGGGCGACGTGCACGGCCTTTATCGCACCGCTGCCGACTATGCCAACGCTGTAGTCATAGGCGGCATTCATGAACAGATTGCCCTGGGAGTGCGCCACGAGCACGATCTTTTGCTGCTGCGCCATATGCGCGTCGAGCTGCGCGCGATGTATCTGGTAGTCTTTTAGGGGTTGTCCGTTGGAAGTGTTATTGAACAAATCGACAAGTGCCGATAGCGCGGAGATAGTCTCCGTGCGAAACGTGCTGAGCAGGGCAGAGGCGAACGCGCCTACGCCTTGGACGACCTGTATGACGTAACCGATGAAACTTCCTTCCCCAGTGTTGCCGCTCAGCGCGTCCCAGAAAAACTCCCACCGACTGGAAAGGATCGCGTCCTGTTCCTGTGCACGCTGCGAGAACAACTCGGTCAGGTCGTCGAAAGCCGTCCCAGACGCGTTGTAGAATACATCGTAGCCAATCGACTCACCACTTGAAGGTGGTTTCACCTGTGCTCTGAGGGCCCTGGTGTGTTGCTCGGCCTTCGTGCGACTCGCCCATATCCCATTGAAGAAGCCGACTACGTATCCACCCGGCACACATCTCGACTTGGTGAACTCGTCTGCACTGGCCGATCGAGCGCAAAAGGACACGAGCACCGCAAGCGGAACGATCCGAGAAACCCAGAAGCGACTAGTTTTCACAGCGTTCTTCACCGCTTCCTTGCGACAGGCTGCCTATGGTTCCGTCAAGCGCCTGATTGTACCGCAAGTAGGAAAGGACCCTCAGTTTGGTATTGGCGGTTATTTTTTCATAGGTGTCGATCACATTACTGGATGTCGTCACGTAGGCGGCTGTTCCTGGGGCCGGGAATCGTGAGAAGACGCAGTCACCGGCCGCAGTCAAATAGTCAGCGATGGGCGATGCCGCGGTTATGGCAACTGTTCCAGAAGCAGCGACCATCACTGCACGCTGAAACCCCCGCGCGAGCTGTTGCACTGCAGCCATCTGCTTTGGGGTGTATCCCTGCTTCGCGATATACGCGTCGATGTCATCGCGAATGCCATTCTTGTCGGCATCGGGGCCTGCGACGTCATCGCTGCGGTCGGAGCACTGGCAACACGCCGTGGGCTTCAAGGCACGCGATGGCCTGGGCCGTGGTTCCGCCCGCCTTCTTGCACGCCTGGACGGCGGCGTTTCCCGCGCCGCCGCTTCCAGAGGACGCCCCCGAACCAGTGCTATTGCCGCAAGCGGTTAGCCCGACCAGCACAACGGCAAGCACCACTGTTGCTTGAAGTGTCTTTACTTGCGTATCACCCATGGCTGCCTCGTGACAGAACTTTCAAGCTTTCTTCACACTCTCGCACATTATTTCTTCGAGGTAAATCGCTAGAGATCTACTATGCCATCCACTTTCCGAATCAAATTCGCGGACAGGCCCAACCGAGCTTGCGGCCGGGCTGAACCTGCTTACGTTCAAATCGCCATCGGATGTTTATTGCGGACCCAGAGGCGCCACGACCCGCGGTGGCGCAGAATGGAGACGCTACGTGGCCTATGAGTATTCAATGTTTCATCTTGGTGAAATGTGCCCCCTCATAATCTACCCGACACGCAGCAAGGCTTAGGCCGCGAGGTCAGGCGCAATAACGTACAAGGTCACGTCGGTTCCTAAGGGTTTTACCGCCTGTCTTCCACAACACGGATTCCTTGCGAGGATTTCGCAAGACCGCACGGCCGGGGATGCCATCGCGCCGGGCCCGAGGGCTGGTCGGCGTAGTCATTTTTTCGGAGCGCCAGTTTTAGCGACGCCGAGAAAAATCCGGGCGGCGTTTGCCGCGCGGCTCACTTGGACGCGGGAGTACCGCGCGCGTTCTTCGCCCGACGCAGCTTCGGAGGAGGAGGAGGAGGCACCAGATCGGTCACGGTGACGCCCAGCAGGTTCGCGACCCGTACAAGCGTTCGTAGCGTAAGATCCTGTCCACCGGCCTCGATGCGCTGGTAGCCCCTCGTCGCGCAGCGCAGCTTTTCCGCCATTTCGTCCTGAGTGATGCCTTTTGCGCGGCGAATTTCCGCGATGCGCCTGGCGACGCGCCGCAAAGCTGCTTCGGGACGGTCCGGCACGCGAAGGAGCGTGCTGCTTGTTGCGTGCACCTTAGGACGATCCTAAATGATCGTCCTTGATGGACGACCATTTGTGATCGCCCGTGAAAAACGCGGGCCTTGTGCGCAGGAGACGAGAAAATGCGATCGGAAATTGCAACAGCGGCGCGGATGATGGCCGGACTCGGCCTTTGCCTCGGCACCCTCGCCGCGTGCTCAGGCTCGAACGGCGGGGGGAGTGGCGCTTTGGGAACGGGCGGAGCCGCCGCAGCGAGTGGCGGCACGGGCGACAGTGGCAACGGTGGCGGTTCCACGGGCGGAACCACCGCGTCGTCTACCGGCGGTTCGGAAAGCACATCCGCAGACCTGCCCACCTGCGCCCTCGGCGAGGCGAAGATTACCGATGCTAGTGGCAACCTAGTCGATCTGGCTCCAGGTGATGGCAACGGCCTTATGGCAGCGACAGGCCAAACCATCTACTACACCAGAGGCAGCTCAAAAGGCACAATGAGCGCCCAGTTCCTGCCCCCGGACGGTAGCGACATTGCGCTGGGCACTACTACCAGTGTCGGTGAAGGCCTTTCCACTTCGTTGGCTTCGACAACGGGCGAAGGAACGGCTGTGCAATGCCAAAGCACCGGCGGAACGGTGAAGATCAACAATGCCAGTCCGGGTACCGGCGATTTCGCCTGGTCCGTGACATGCGGCGCAAACGACGGCTATTCCAACGTGACCGAGTCGAAGGGCTGCGCACACGGAAATTGATTCTGTGGACATAGACACAAGTGTCCCCTCCATCGAAGCCGCTAAACGCAGATTAAGGTTAGCGGTCGTTGGCAGAAGGAGCCGCCGGGCACAGTGACAAGCCCGGACGGCCTCCGACTATCAGGCAAAGGCCTCGACGTAGCGCGTGAAGGGACGCGCCCAGGTCGTCGGCTCTCGCACCTCGCGTTGTGCGGGAAGGATTCCCAGGCGTTTGCTCGCCGTGCCGTGGTGGGCGGCGTCGAGCTCGATGCCGAGATACGCACATCCGGCGTCGCGCGCAGCGACGAGCGAGGAGCCTGAGCCGCAGAACGGATCGAGCACGAGCGCACCCGGCTTGCAGAAGGCCCTGACGATCGGCGTCAGGCACCCGGCGGGCTTCTGCGTCGGGTGCAGCCGGTTGCCCGTGTACTGCCAGTCCAGCACGTCCGGAATGGGATGCGCCGGAAAGCGCGCGTCGCCCTTGGCAAGCAGGTACGCTGGTTCGTGATGGTGCTCAAAGAAACGGGCGGACGACGCGTAACGCTTGCGGAACACGACGTGTCCGGCAACGTCGAAGCCTGCGGCCTTCCAGGCGGCAAAGAAGCGATCGACGCGGTTCCATCCGTAGAAGCTCAAGCACAGCGTTCCGGGTTTCATGAGCCGGAACATTTCCGCGAAGGCGGGCTTGAGCCAGTCGTCGCGGTCGTCGTTTGCGACAGTGCGGCCACTGCGGTCGCGGTAACGCACGAGGTACGGCGGATCGGTCAGGATGAAGTCGACGCCCTCGGCGGGAAGGCCACGCATCAGCTCCACGCAGTCGCCGTGGAGGATGCGGTTCGTGGAGAGACCGGTCATTGCGCGCCTCCTTTCGCCTTGGCGATGGCGCGGTCGCAGAGGGACGCGATCCGGTAACTGTCGGTGTCGAGCGACGGCACGCGGAAGCGCGGGGCGGTGTTGAGCGCAGCGACGGCTTGCTCGAGGGCGGCGAGCAATGTTGGTCCCGCTGGTGGTGTTTCGGATTCATGGCTCTGGGCCCTGAAGTGCGAAAGCATGCCGTGCTCGTGGCAGACAGCGCACTCCGCAAAGCTGGTCGCGTCCCATTCCATGTCGCCATGTTCGACCTCGGCTCCGTCGTCGGTGACAATTGCCATCGTCAGTACCTGGATGCGGAATCGGTCTTCGTTGCCGCACGCCGGGCATCGGGTGCCCTGTAAGCAGTTTTCGTTCGTCATAGGTAAGCTCCATTTAAGAGAGGTTAAGATGAGAGCGGGAGCGCCCGCCAAGAGCAGCTCCCGCAAGGTCGGCTAGGCACGGGCGGCTTTCGGTTTGCTCTTTCGGAGCGCTACGCGGCCGTTGACCGGAAGCGCCTCGAGGACGATGTCGAAGCCCTCGCCGTCGCGGTGCGCCCAGGCGATGCCGATGCGCGTCCAGTCGGACTTCGTTTCGCCGTTCTTCTGGTAGTCGCGCACGCTGTAGGCGGTATGAGTAGGGCGCTTGCTGTTGGTCGCTTCGTTGGTCATCGTCGTTTCTCCTTCGCTTGTTTTCGCCCCGTCCCTCGGGGCTTTCGCGGACCGACCAACCCGGCGGAACAGCGCAGGCGTCATAGCTTCTTGGGGGGACCCGGCTTTGCCTGGCGGCTTCGCCGGGCAAGCCGAGGGGGAGCCAAGAAGCGTAAATTGACGGCAAGCGACGCCGGGTTAGGAACGCGGGAAAAAGCCAAAGGGACGGGAGAAACAGCGTTGGAAACGACGGCAGCACGACGGGCAACGGCAGCGATCCGATCCGGCGGACGGTCGTGCGCCGATCTCCCGGCGGCGGGCCGGAAGATCGGCTTGGGCGAAGCGCTCACGCCTCGTCGGGGAACGTGCCGCGCGAGGCCATCGAATGAGAGCGCTGCACATCCCGCGTCACGATGATGTGGTCGAGCACCGGAATGCCCAGCAGCTTGCCCGCCTGCGCGAGCTTCGCGGTGACGTGGAGGTCGTCCGCGCTCGGGCTCGGGTCCTGCGACGGATGGTTGTGCCCGATGATGAGCGCCGAGGCGCACGCCGCGATGGCGGCGCGGAACACGGTGCGCGGCTCGATGTTGATGCCCTGCTGCCCGCCGATGGCGACGACATGCGCGCCGGTGACCTGGTTCTGGCCGTTGAGGAACAGCGCGACGAAGTGCTCGCGGTCGACGTGGCGGAGCATCGCGTGGAGCGTCCGGATTGCGAGGTTTGCGTCGGAGAGCGAGGGCTCTGCGAGACGGAGCGGGCGGCGGGATTGGACGAGACGGATTTCGTAGACGGGGATTTTCTGGAGCGGAATCTTCGGGGTCGTGTGCATCGTGAACCTGCCTGTTGCGATTCGTGCCGGGGGCTTCCGGCTCGTTCGCTTCCAGCGGGCCGCGCGACGCTCCCCGGCGGTCGGGCTGCATTTCCGGAGGGTCTTGCCCTTCACACGCGCGCGAAGCGCTTCCGCTTGCCCAGAAGGGCGGAAACCGGAAAAGCAGAAGCACGGCACCCGAAGGGCCGAAGGTGCCGGGGCGCGGCGCTGTCTGGCGGCACGCGCGGACGAGCCGGATGACACCGGCGGGCAGCAGCAGGATTCGAGCGCACGGCGTCGGGGATGACGGCTGAAGCGCGACAGAACCTGCTCGGACGAACCCGACCAGGATCAGCGTTTTGCGAGCAACTCCAAAAAAGCGACGACGAGGTGCAACACGGATGCGACGATCGTGAGGATGATGGGGAGCAGGTCCGTCATGTGGGCTACATCTCCGGGCAAAGGGGTGCCGTTGCCGCCGATGGGTATCTCGGCAGCCGCAGCGGGCTGTTATGGAGTATGCGGCTAAGACCGGGCGTGGTCGCAAAGAGCGGTCTCAGCTGAGCGAAGCTATAAGTGCGCGATAGGCGGAAACAAAAGCTGACTCACTGCGAAAGCACCAACAAGAGGAGCAAACTCCATGCCCCTGTTTCGCAAGTGCCTGACAGCAGAGTTTTCGGCCAGCTGACATAGCCCAAGCAGACTTATTCACAGTCGAGTCACGGCACGCGCATGCCTTCGTCACTCGCCGATATGCGCCAGCTCCGCAAAAAGTGCGATGACGGACATGGAATGCAATCGCGACATATCTTTGGCGTCTTTCACGCACGAGCCGCTCCGCGATCATTCGTTCACGAAAACGACTCGAAGATCAGCGCGACGACGTGCTCGCCCTTCGCGTTGCGCTTGTAGGCGACGCGCGCGCGGACGAGGCCGCGCTCCTTCGCGAGTTCCCCGATCACGCGCATCAGAGCCTTCGTGCCGAGGTTCGGCGTCTGGTCCGTCCTTGCGGTGGCGTGGCGGGCGGGCGTTGTCCGGCATGGGATGGCGGAGCATCCTGCACACTTGACCAGTGGTCACTGATCGCGCTAACTATAGGCAATCATAAACGTTGTTATGGCTGATTCCGCATCAAGGATGGCCGCGCCGAAGAAGACCAAGCAACTCGTTGACTCCCAGTGGAACGAAATCGCGGCCCTCGCGGCCGAGGCTGCTGCATCCGCCGCCGGAGCCACCGCGATTCTTAGCCGCTCAGACCGAGCCCGTCACGACACGCGGATACACGTACGCCGCACTGAGGGGCTTATCCGACGCGGCTGACTGTGCCATCTTCGGCGCTCAGTAGTCCCGGGGCGCAACAGCCGAAGTGAAGCGGAAGGGTGACATCCATGATCCGTAGGAAGGCCATCATCGTCGGGGCTCCGCGAGAAGTCGGCGGCGGCGCGGCCATACTCGCAGGCGTGTCAAAGGACGTGCAGCTATACAGCAACTTCCTTCGTTCGGACCACGGGGGCGCGTGGCTTACCGACGAGATCGTGATCCTGCGGGAGCCCTCGAGCAGAGAGCTGTCGCAGCACCTGGCAGCGGCGAGAGTGAGCGCCGACTACACGCTGACGATCTTCAGTGGTCATGGGGGTCATGTCGACCGGTGCTCCCGGATTTATATCAACCCGCAAGAGTCCATCCGGAGTATTGAAGACTTCCGAACAGGAGCTGCCAAAGAGCTCACCATCTGCGATACATGCCGCACGATCGAAGGATTGCAAAAGCTTGCAGAGGATACGGTCGGTCTGGCTCGAGTACCAGACCCATACCGGCAGTCGTGTCGGAGCGCATTTGACCAGGCGGTCATTCAGGCTCCATCTTTCCGCGAAATAATGTGGGCTTGCTCCGTTGGGGAGACCGCCAGCGACACTGACGAAGGAGGGCTCTTCTCCAAGAGCCTCGTTGGGTGCGCGCTACAGTGGGCACGGGCAACGAGGCGGGCGCAGCAGATCACCAGGCAGGTTCTCAATGTCCCCAACGCGTTCGCCTATGCGAAGACGGAAGTGCAGCGGCACAACCTGCCTGGACACACACAGACCCCGGAGCATGTGACGCAGAGAGGCTTGCACTACCTGCCCTTCGCCGTGGCGTAGCAGATGTGGGCGAAGGACAAGCACCAGAGCAAGACGTCGTACAAGCATTGGGACGATAAGAATCTCCCGATTAAGGACCTTATATACGCTTGCGAAGAATACATCGTATTTCTAGACTATGACCTCGCCATTGACTGGAAAACGATAGACGAGACCTACGGAAATTTCTCAACCGGGTGGCCAAAGATTCAGAGCCGCTATACGGCGCTCGAAGACTCACTCTGCGACGGCGCGTCGCGGTCGAGCATCAGGCGCGCGCACCGCTTGATCGCCGAAGGCGTCGCGAGAGGGCTCGACCGTAACTTAAAGGAAGCGGAAGCGAGCCTCGACAATGCTGAGCGCTACATCTCAGCGCGCAATCGCGAACTCTCTCAGATCGCGTACCTCAATTCCGCTGGATGGATGACCGTCATCATCTGTCTCACCTGCCTCGTTTGTTGGTTGGAGCGCTCCAGACTTTGGCCGGTTCTCGGACCGGCGCTCTCTTGGATGATCATATATGCGGCAGGCGGGGCCCTGGGGGCGTTCTTGTCAGTCCTGCTCAAGCGGGGCCAGCCACTCGACCCCAATACGGAAAGCAAAGGTCATAGTACGGAAGCGCGCGCGCGAATCCTGGTCGGAGTCTGCGGCGCGGTTCTGACCGCGCTCGCGGTTCGCTCTGGTTTCCTCTATCCGCAACTTGCGGCAACACCAGCCCTTCTTCTTGGCGTCTGTGCGTTCGCCGGACTCAGCGAACGGCTGGTGCCCGACCTGACGAGGCGGATAGAAACAAAGGGGGCGGCGGCGCTACCGGAAACCGCCACGAGCAACGATCCCGCGAAGCCAACGATCGCTACTGAGACGCCGCCCGGGCGAGGGTAGAGAACCCTAACAGGATCGTTTATTCAGCGTGCAAGTGCTCCGACGAGATGGCGGGACTAATATGCCGCCGCAGTCACGTCCGTCTGCGTAAAGTCCTCCCCCTTGAACAGCAGCGGCTCGCCCGTGTCCTTGGCGAGCGCGTAGGCGAAGCAGTCCCCGAAGTTGAGCCGCGCCGGATGGACGCCCTTGCCATATTTCATGGAGGCGCGGCGGGCGGCGTGGGCCTGGGCCTTCGTGACATCGACGACATCTATCTCGTAGTTCGCGACCAGAACGTCGAGATCGCGCACGCCCTGCTCGCCCTGGCGCGCGAAGAGAAGCATGCTGGCTTCGAGCCAGTTCGCCGCCGATATCTGGCCTGAATGAAGCGCAAGCGCCCGCGCGAATCGGACGGCGTCAGGCTCTTGCTGGAGGATGGAGAGTAGTGCCGAACTGTCGACGATCACGCGGGCAGCCCGTGCTCGTCGTAGAGCATCTCTTCCAGCGTGCGATTGTCGAGCACCGGAAGGGACGCGCAGTGGCGACCGATGGCCATTGCTTCTTCGACAAGCGCATCGACGTCCCGCGCCTTGCGCTCCTCGCGGGCGCGAAGGTCGCGGAGCGCCGTCACGACGACGCCGGTCATCGTGCTGCCGGTGCGTCGCGCGAGCTCGCGGGCAAGCTGTTCGGCTTCGGCGTCCCGGATATGTAAAGTCATAAGCTACCTCAAACGCTATTTCATTTGATACACATATACACTATTTTGCACATGGTGTACAGAACCATGATGTGCTTGACGGGGGAGCGATTACCGTACATAAAAGACGTTATGTCCGGTAATAACGCGGGGTTGCAACATGTACCATCTAATGGTACTATGGTCACATTGTAACTCAAGGGAGGGTGTATGGGGAAGAACACGAGCATCACGCTGAGCGAGCACTTCGAGGGCTTCATCGCCCAGGAGATCGCCTCGGGACGCTACGGCAATGCCAGCGAAGTCATGCGCGCCGGACTGCGCCTGCTGGAACACGAAGAAAAGAAGCTCGCTGCGCTGCGTGCGGCGATCGATGAGGGCGACGCAAGCCCCGAGAGCGAGGATGTGAACGCCAAGCAGTTCTTCGCTGACCTTCGTGAAAAGCACGGCCTCGAGCCGCGCAATGGGTGAGAGCAGGCTCTCTCCCAGCGCCAGAGCCGATGTAGCCGCAATCGCCGAATACACCACGCGCGCCCACGGCAAGCCGCAATGCAGCCTGTATCTGAGCGACCTCGAAGCCTGCTTCGCGCGTCTCGCCAAGCATCCGGGCTTGGGAGTCAGCTGCGACCAGGTCAGCCCCGATCTGCGGCAATGCGATCAGGGCCGTCACGTCGTCTTCTATCGCGAGCGGCCCTACGGCGTCCGCATCGTGCGTGTGCTCCATGCGCGCATGCTGCCGGGACAGCACGACATGAGCGATGCAGGGGACGAGGCATGACCGACGACGCCCTCCCCTGCCCGGCTCCGGATATCTCGAACGCGCTTGCCGTCGTCGTCCATGCGGCGGCGGGCGTCTCCATGGCGATGCCCGCCGTCATCGCGCGCGCGGGCGAGCGCGCGGCGCGCGTGACGCTCGAGTTCTTCACGGCGCGGATTGCGAACGCGCATACGCGGGCAACCTATGGCCGCGCCGTCTTCGCCTTCTGCGCCTGGTGTGAGCGGCACGGTGTCGCGCTTACCGCCCTCGACGCCGCCACTGTCGCGGCCTACCTGCACGGGCTCAAGGTCGAGGCACGCCACCAGGAGCCGGAGCGCGCGGCGGCGGTCGCGAGCGTCAAGGTCACGGCCTCGGCGCTGCGGCACTGGATGGACTACCTGACGGAACAAGGCGTGCTGCGCGTAAATCCAGCCCTCTCGGTCCGCACGCAACGGCTCGTCGTCACCGAGGGCAAGACGCCGGTCATGGAACGCGAGGAAGGCCGGGCGCTGTTTGCCATGCTCGATGACGCGATCGCGCAGGACGGCGACATCCTGCTGCTGCGTGACCGCGCGATGTTCGCGGTCATGCTGTTCGGCTTCGTGCGCGTCGGCGCGCTCTGCAAGATGACCGTTCGCGACTTCGAGGACGAGGGCGCGGCGGCCTACCTGCTGCTCCACGAGAAGGGCGGCAAGGAGCGGCGCATCGCCTGCCATCATCGCGCGCGGGACTATCTCCGCACCTACATTGCGGCGGCGGGTTTTGAGCCGCGTTCGCGCGCGCCGCTGTTCCAGAGTGCGCCCAAGCGTACCGCGACGCTCTCGGGCAAGGCCATCACGCGCGGCTCGGCCTGGGAGGCCGTCAAACGCCGCTGCAAGACGGCGGGGCTCCCCTCCTCCATCTGCAACCATTCGTTCCGTGCGACCGCCATCACGCTGCACCAGCTGAGCGGCGGCAGGCTTGAGGACGCCCAGGAGATCGCCGGGCACGCCGATGCGCGCACGACGCGGCTCTACGTGCGCAAGCATCGCGAAATCGCCCAGGCGGAAGTGGAGAGGGTGCAGCTGTAGTCGCCGCGTCCAATCAATGCGTGCTTCGCGCTAGTCGATAGAAGTGCTTCGCACCCTGGTAAAAGAGATGCGAAAGAATTTCCGCATCAGACCGGTCGATCACCGGGTCCACATATACGCGAAGAAAACCAGGTTCAAGTGGAGTCCCCTCGGTCTCGCTGATAACCAAAGCCGCCTCGGTCAGACTCGCATAGTTGCCAATTTCCGTGAACGGCGTCCCTCTTGCCCCCCGTCTGGCGAGTTCCCACATACCTACACATCAAGCAATATTCTTATGACGACACAAGCCAACCGTTTGCGTGACACGTTGCGTCTCACCCCTTGTGAGCGCCACAGCTGACACTTAATCTGTCACACTTTCTTTGTAATGTAAACTATACACTCTTTGATTATGTGACAGCGTTTACTAGGGCTTTGCTCTCACCCGGATAGGCGGCAACAACGTGTTCGTGGAAACTGACGAACTGTTCCTTGCGGCGCATCTTGAGCACCGACGCGAATTCTTCGAGCTGCGCGAGCAGCGCGTTGACGGCACCGCTCGCCGCCTTCGCCTTGGCGCACCAGTCCGCGAGATTGATCGCGTCGGCTTCCGGTGGCGTCGGCGTCACAACGCGAGGACGGTGTTCTCTCGGCACGTGCTCCGGATAGCGGATGGGAAGCCGAAGAACACGGCGGTTCAGGGCTATGCCGATGGCCTGCAGAGGCGGCTTGAAGAAGCGAAGCCAAAAGTTCCTCCCCTCGTCAAACCCGCAAGGGACGCTACTCCACAATGATCCTCAACGACTTGCGCGAGTACAAGCTCGGAAAGAATTTTAAGTTCCAGCTGGCCAGTGCCGACGGCCGGCACTCGACCACCTATTCCGTGATGACCAGGAAGTCGACGGACGACGTCTACGTCACGCCTATGATGATGGGAGGCGAAACGAAAATCAGCCTGCACAAGAGCGGGTCCTGGCAAGCGGGCTTGACCGTCGAAGGCCACGCAAGATTGCCATCGAGCGCCTCTCGCCATTGGGAAATTTGGAAGCGTCCAAACGAGCTTCTGCCCGGCGTGACTCGGGCCTGGTATTTGCTGCTCCCCGGCCAGGAATTGCGCGTTAGCTCCAATAATACCACCTACAAGCTGCCGCCTGTCGGTAGCGGCTACGCAGCCTCGGTCGAATTTCTGTTTATGACTGAGCATGGGCCCACTGTTGATTTTGGAGAGGTCGCCATGGTCGGCCAATGGCGGCTGAACGTGAGCGGGGAAAGACTCGTGATCGTCGCCAGAAAGGTGCCGTGGGAAGAAAATCAGCGGGCCCGCGCCAAAGCAGTGATGGAACAGGTTCGAGCGATGGGGAACGCGCAGGGCGTTGCCGTCACTTCCGAGCACACATGCTTTGTCCACGGGCACGATGACCAGGGCGTTCGGTTCGGAATCGAGCTGGCTGTTTCCTAATTATGGTGCATAAGTGGCCCGTCAACCGCAAGCTACCCCCGGACGCAATACGATGCCTAATGCAACTGCGACACTCGACGCCACGGAGTTGCTGCACGGTGCGTTCTTCGCGCTTGAGCAAGGTGGACGATTGCTGCACGACGCAGTCAATCTCTGGAATCAGCAGCGCTACTCGAGCGCTGTTGTACTCGGGGTCTTCGCGCGGGAGGAGATAGGCCGCTTCAAAATTCTTATCCAGGAACGCGAAGAGGCGCTCAAGATCGGCCCGCGAAGCGTTGAGGGCGTTCGCAAGCTCTGCAACGACCATAAGGAGAAGCTTCGCACTGCACCGGCAGGCACGTCGCTGCATTTCGATGCAAGCGCGCCGGGACTCGAAGGACTGCACGCACACCCGCAAAGCCCGGAATTCAAGAAGGCGCACGCAATCCTTGACGAACGCATGAAGCAGAAGGCTGAGGCTCAGCCCAAGAGGACACACGTCACGCGCATGTCGGCGCTCTACGTCGACTTCGACGAAGCGACGAAGTCGTGGAATCGCCCGACGGACATTGCGGCGGGGTCTGCTGGTCTGCTTCTTCAAGAGATAGCAAACGACTATTCGCATCGCTACAGCTACCTCGCGAATCCGAATTACCACTTCCGGGAACCGTTTGAGGCTTTCCTTGCGTGGGAAGCACGGCCCACGCTGCCGGAACCAATCTGGCCCGATTTGTCGCAAGTGGTGCTACCGCTGGAGGGTTGACAGAATAGTGTGGAAGGCTAGGCGAGTTCGCCTTCTTCGGCTGCGCACACTTCGGGCATTCCCCCGTAACCGCCCACTCTGAATCGCCGGAGCGGAGACGGTGCAAACGGCGGGCGAAGCCCGGCACCGGAGCCACGCGCAGCAAGCGAAGCGCGCGAGCATGACGAGGAGCCACCCATTTGCGGCGGCGAGCACCGCGACACAATGAACGGGCGGGGAATGCCGCCGTGCTCGGACGCATCAAGGCTCGGGCTGCGCCCGAAACCCGGCAGACGGGTTCGAGGGCCTTGACCCGTCCTGCGCTGCGGCGTGTCACGGATCGCCGTATGAGAGCCACTCGGGATCGGCGAAGCGGATCCAGTCGAGATCGGCCAAGCAGAGCCACCTGAGATC
>Ga0265320_10001674_pt1 | contig 15765 bp, 8 predicted proteins | sample 4827metaG_FD_202087 | JGI IMG/M metagenome (GOLD analysis project Ga0265320, IMG submission 202087) | Rhizosphere microbial communities from Carex aquatilis grown in University of Washington, Seatle, WA, United States - 4-8-27 metaG | ecosystem: Host-associated > Plants > Roots > Rhizosphere >...
TGCCGAAGTTGAAGTGAAAGACGTCGCTAAGATACGCCGTGTACTGCGACCAGAGCGACCCGTGCTGGAGCGCTCCGCCAATCATCTGCGACAGCGCCTTGTATGCCTGAGGCGTCAGGTCTGGGTATTTAGACAGGATGGTCTGGACCGGGTTACCCGGTACCGCACGCGGGATGAAGAAATTGAGCGTAATCGCCACCCACGCCGCAACCAAGTAGAAGGCCAGGCGGCGAAGTATGAACGACATGCCCTCCACCTACCTTTCGTAAGTCTCGTCGTTACTCGGGCCAGTCGCCGTGAAGCCTTCCTGGCTAGCCAGGACGGCCGCGGGGCCCGGGCCGGGGGTACGCGCCCGGGATGTGACCGGCGCCACAGCAGGTGCCGGCCACGGCAGCTTAACCGGGTTAATCCCCTTTTTACGAGTTATAGTCGCCACCTGCCGCCTAGTCACGGCGCCTGGCGGGCAGCCGCAACTCGACCGGAGCACCAGCTCGGACGGGAGCTGCTCGATCCTGGGCCGCAGCGACGGGTCGGCGATCCGCTCGAGCAGCCGGTCGCAGGCGCGCTCACCGATCCTGCGCATCGGCTGGTGCACCGTGGTCAGCGGCGGGTCGGTGAGGCTGGCCGGGAAAATGTCGTCGAAGCCGACGATCGCCACGTCCTGCGGGATACGGACGCCGTGCGCGGTGAGGGTGCGCACCATGCCGATGGCCATCTGGTCGTTCGCGCAGACGATCGCCTCGGGCAGCGGCTCGCCCGCGCCGCGGGTGCAGGTGAGCAGCCGCTCCGCCGCCTCCTGGCCGCTGTGCACGGTGAACCGCCCGTTGAACGAGCCGGCCAGCACGGTGCCCGGGTGCGCGTCGATCACCGCCTGCATGGCGAGCCGCCTGGCCGTGGCGTCCGGCGCGGTGGGCGGCCCGTCGACGTGGAACAGGCGGCGCCTGCCGTGGACGGTGACCAGGTGCTCGACGAGTGCGTGCGCGCCGGACCAGTTGTCCGCCGCGACCACGTCCACGCCCCGCTGCGCGATGTCGCCGGCCACCACCACCACGGGGATCCGCCTGGCCAGCCGGGCGATGTCAGCGGGCGGCACCACGCCCTCGCCGATCAGCAGGCCGTCCACCTTGCCGGACAGCGCGGTCAGCCGGGAGTACACCGGGCCGTCCTGCGGCAGCATGGCACCGCTCCGCTCGTCCTCGCGCAGGAACGTGATCAGCAGCGACCAGGAGAGCTCCCTGATCCGGGCCTCGACGCCGCGCATCACCTCGTCGTAGAACAGCAGGCTCATCGACTCGATGTCGTACTGGTCGGGCTTGAGCCCGGTGTGCTCCACGCAGACCAGGCCGATCACGTCCTTGCGGCTCCTGGCGAGCGACTGCGCGGCGCCGTCGGGCACGTACCCGAGCTCATCGATCGCCGCGCGCACCCGGGCCCGGGTCGTCTCCCGCACGGCGTCCTGCCCGTGCAGCACGCGCGAGACGGTGGCGATCGACACCCCCGCCCGGCTGGCGACGTCATAGAGCGTAACCAAGTCGTAACCTGTCCCAAATGTAAGCGTTTACAACCCGCGATGTAAGCGCTTACGCTAAACCCCGCAAAGGTGGCCGTCAAGGAGGAACCATGAGCAATGTCACCCCGCCAGGCGAGGCGCTCGCCTTCCCCGCGGGATTCACCTGGGGCGCGGCGACGGCCGCGTACCAGATCGAGGGCGCCACCGACGCGGACGGCCGCGGCGTGTCGGTCTGGGACACGTTCAGCCGGACGCCTGGCAAGGTGCGCGGCGGCGACACTGGTGACATCGCGTGCGACTCCTACCGCCGCTACCCGGAGGACGCCGACCTGCTCAGCTCGCTCGGCCTGTCCAGCTACCGGTTCTCGATCAGCTGGCCGCGTATCTTTCCCGACGGCGCGGGGCGGCTGAACCAGGCCGGGCTCGACCACTACAAGGCGCTGCTCGACGCGCTCGCCGAGCGGGGGATCGCCGGCACGGCCACCCTGTTCCACTGGGACCTGCCGCAGGCGCTGCAGGACCAGGGCGGCTGGGCGTCGCGGGACATCTGCTTGCGCTTCGCGGACTACGCCGCTGTCGTCGGCGAGGCGCTCGGCGACCGGGTGGAGCGGTGGATCACGCTGAACGAGCCGCTCGTCGTCAGCCACCTCGGGTACCGCATCGGCGTCCACGCCCCCGGCCTGGCGGACGAGGCCGCCGCCGCGGCGGCCACGCACCATCTCATGCTCGGCCACGGACTGGCCACCGCCGCGCTGCGGGCCGCCGTCCCCGGCGCCGAGGTGGGGATCACGCTCAACCTGACGCCCGTGCTCGTGGCGCCGAACGCCAACGGCTCCGCCGAGCTCCTTGAGCGGGCCCGGCGGGTCGCGGACGCCACGCACAACGGCGTGTTCCTCGAGCCGCTGCTTTACGGCCGCTACCCCGAGCACGCGCCGCCCGCCATCGTGCCGCCCGCCGAGCTCATCCGTGACGGTGACATGGCGGCGATCTCCGCGCCGATCGACTTCCTCGGGGTGAACTACTACCGGCCGCAGCACCTGCGCGCGGGTGACCCCGCCCACCTGCGGCTGCGCGAGTTCCCGCCGGTACCGGGCATCGAGGGAGGCGTGGTCGAGTACTACCCGGAGGAGATGGAGCTGACCAACATGGACTGGCTCATCGACCCCGACGGGCTGTACCAGCTGCTCGTCCAGCTGGCCGCCGACGCGCCGGGGCTTCCGCTGTACATCACGGAGAACGGGCGCGCCGCCGAGGACTACCTCAACCCGGCCGGACGGGTCGATGACCTCGAACGGGTCAAGTACCTCCACCAGCACCTGGAGGCGTGCGCGCGGGCGGTGAAGGACGGCGTGGACCTGCGCGGCTACTACGTCTGGTCGCTGCTCGACAACTTCGAGTGGGCCTACGGGTACCAGAAGCGCTTTGGCATCGTCTACGTGGACTTCCCGAGCGGCCGCCGCACCCCCAAGGCAAGCGCCGCCTTCTACTCGGGGGTGGCGCGGGAGAACGCGGTACCGCCGCTGCCCGCCGCCTGGCCGTCATAGGCCCGCCGGCGGTGGCAGGCGGTGGCTGGCGCCCTTGAGGCCGGTGGCGCTTGGGGTTTCACTGGGTGCCGAGCACCCGCGCCAGCGCGCTGGCGACCTCGGCGGCCAGCCCGCGGTCACCGCGGGCCGATGCCGGGACCGCGGGCTCGGCTTCCGCCGGGTCAGCAAGCACGGTCCTGGTCAGGCGGCAGTCCAGGCACTCGACCTGGTCCAGCCGCCTGACCAGCCGTACGCTGTCGCAGCGCGGGCAGCGGGCAAGCTCGCCGAGCGCGGCCGGGTGACAGTCCGGGCAAACGAGCACCTGGTGCTCGCGGACCAGCCCCTGACGCCACGGGCTTGGCTTGCCCGGCTCAGGATCCCCCTGGCGCGCCCCGCACCGGTAACAGGGCACGGCCCGCCTTCTCGTTCACAGCTCAAGCATGACCGATGTCCGCGCCGGTCGTCGCCGCCGTGCGACGAACTGTTACCCCATGCGATGGAAATGGTTACCTGAGCTGGTGCCCGTGGGGGCCGTCAGGCCAGCTCGGCCAGGGCTTTCTGGTAGTCGGCGATGTCGCGGGCCTGCGGGATCGGGTTGACGACGGACCAGCGCACCACGCCTTCCTTGTCGATCACGAACGTGCCGCGGATGGCCAGGCCCCTGGCCTCGTCGAAGACGCCATACTGCCTGGCCACCGCGCCGTGCGGCCAGAAGTCAGCGAGCAGCGAGAACTGGAAGCTCTCCTTCTCGGCCCAGACGCGGTGGGCGAACACCGAGTCGACGGAGACCGTGAGCAGCTCCACGTCATCCCGGGCGACCTCGGGGAAGTCCTCACGGAGCGCGCACAGCTCACCGCTGCAGACCGGGCTGAACGCCAGCGGGTAGAACACCAGCACCACGTTCTTGGCACCGCGGAAGCTGGACAGCTTCACCGGGGTCCCGTGCTGGTCGGGGAGCTCGAAGTCCGGGGCCTCGTCCCCGATCTCAACTGCCATGCCTGATCCCTTGCCTCGATCCACCGGGGTCTCGATCCGCGACGGGAACCCCGCGCCTACGGCAACCAAGCCTAGCGAGCCACCGGACGCGGGTCGCGCGCCCCGCCCCCGTTCGGGATCACGGTTCTGGGCGTCTTGACCCGCGGCAGCGCGCCCGCTCACCGCACACCCGGTAAGATCGCGGTTTCCGCGATCGGGCGCGCTCGAAGGGTGCGGGGGTCGTCCCCGGGGGATTACCGCCGTGCCTTGGGCGCCACCAGCCGCGAGCCCGACCAGTCCCGGCCGGCGCTCACACTCGACGTCTGGGCAAGGCCCGCCGTGGGCGCCGCCTCGCCGATGTCGCTTGGTTCGACGTGCCCCGGCCTGCCCGCCTTGGGGGTAAGCAGCCAGATGTATCCCCCGTCGCCCAGTGGTGCCAGGGCATCGACCAAGGCGTCCACCAGGTCGCCGTCGTCCTCCCTGAACCACATCAGGACCACGTCGACGACGTCATCCTCGTAGTCCTCATCGACAAGCTCCACGCCCTCGACAGCCGTGATCGCCTGGCGCAGTTGCTCATCGCAATCCGTGTCATAGCCGAGTTCCTGAACTACCTGGCCCGGCTTGATGCCGAGCCGCTCGGCCTGGCCACGTTCATCCTGCGCCTGGCGCGCGGTCGCGCTCACTGACGTTCCTCCGAGTCCTTCCCCGCTTCCCCCGATCGCCTTCCTAGGCGTCAGTGGCCGCGTCAGTACTTCTTGTTGGGACAGTTCACACTGGGTCGGCCCCTTGCGCAAGTGGCAATCTGCCCCACGCTGGAAACCGCTCCCTTTTGTTGACCTTCCACAGGCGTGGATCGTCATCCTGGAGCAAGGCCCTGATACGTACGGTAACTTGTTTGGTCGCGTTCCGCGACATCGGGCCGGTCACCCGAGGCTCCGTCCGGGCGCGCACCCGCTCAGCACAGGGTAAGCGGCCTCGGGGCGGGCTCGGGCCGGGGCTCGGGCCGGCCGCGCCCGGGACCCCGCGCCGCACCGCGCCAGGCGGCGCCAGTTACCGTTTGGTAGAGATGAAAATCAGCCCAAGACGTACGACGATTGGTCTGAAAAGCTCAGTCGAGTTCCCCGGGCGGCAAACAGCCGCCGAATGCGGAAGGCGAGGACAAGCGGCGTGACTTCCGGACGTCAGCGTTACCCCATCATCAGCGACGGACTGCCCACGCAGCTGCCGGACATCGACCCGGACGAGACGCGCGAGTGGATCGACTCGTTCGACTCCGTCACGCGCACCCGCGGCCGCGGGCGGGCCCGCTACCTGATGCTGCGCCTCCTCGAGCGCGCGCGCGAGCAGCAGGTCGGGGTCCCCGGCCTGCGTTCGACGGACTACATCAACACGATCGGGCCGGAACGGGAGCCGTGGTTCCCCGGCGATGAGTACGTCGAGCGGCGCATCCGCGCCTACATTCGGTGGAACGCCGCGATCATGGTGTCGCGGGCGAACCGGCCTGGCGGCGCGGGCGTCGGCGGGCACATCGCCACCTACGCGTCCGCGGCCTCGCTCTACGAAGTGGGCTTCAACCACTTCTTCCGCGGCAAGGACCACGGGGAGTCCGGCGACCAGGTGTTCATCCAGGGGCACGCGGCGCCGGGCATCTACGCGCGCGCCTTCCTCGAGGGACGCCTCACCGAGACGCAGCTCGACGGGTTCAGGCAGGAGCGGTCGCACCCGGGCGGCGGGCTGCCGTCCTACCCGCACCCGCGGCTCATGCCCGGCTTCTGGGAGTTCCCGACGGTCTCCATGGGCCTCGGTCCGCTGAACGCCATCTACCAGGCACGGTTCAACCGCTACCTGCTCGCCCGCGAGCTGCACGACACGTCGCGCTCGCACGTGTGGGCGTTCCTCGGCGACGGCGAGATGGACGAGCCTGAGGCCCTGGGCGCGATCGGGCTCGCGGCGCGGGAGGAGCTCGACAACCTCACGTTCGTCATCAACTGCAACCTGCAGCGGCTGGACGGCCCGGTCCGCGGCAACGGCAAGATCATCCAGGAGCTCGAGTCGTTCTTCCGCGGCGCGGGCTGGAACGTGATCAAGGTCATCTGGGGCCGGGAGTGGGACCCGATCCTGGCCCAGGACACCGACGGCGTGCTCGTCAACACGATGAACACCACGCCTGACGGTCAGATGCAGACCTACAGCGTCGAGTCCGGCGCGTACATCCGCGAGCACTTCTTCGGCGGCGACCCGCGGCTGCGCAAGATGGTGGAACACCTGTCGGACGACCAGATCCGCAGCCTGTCCCGCGGCGGGCACGACTACCGGAAGGTGTACGCGGCGTTCAAGGCGGCCCGCGAGCACGTCGGCCAGCCGACGGTGATCCTCACCCACACGATCAAGGGCTGGACGCTCGGCAAGGACTTCGAGGCGCGTAACGCCACGCACCAGATGAAGAAGCTCACCAAGGACGAGCTCAAGGAGTTCCGCGACCGGCTCTACCTGCCGATCTCCGATGCTGACCTGGAGGCGGACCTCCCGCCGTACTACCACCCGGGCCAGGACTCCGACGAGATCAGGTACATGCTCGAGCGGCGGGCCGCGCTCGGCGGGATGCTGCCGCGCCGGGTGGTGCGGGCCAAGCCGCTCGCCCAGCCGCCCGCCTCGTTCTTCGACGAGTACCGGCGCGGCTCAGGCAAGCAGTCGGTGGCCACCACGATGGCGTTCGTGCGGATACTCAAGGACCTGATGAAGGACCCGGTGATCGGCGAGCGGTTCGTGCCGATCATCCCGGACGAGGCGCGCACCTTCGGCATGGACTCGCTGTTCCCGACCGCGAAGATCTACTCGCCGTTCGGCCAGACGTACGAGGCCGTGGACCGCAACCTCATGCTTGGCTACAAGGAGTCCGAGCGCGGCCAGATACTGCACGAGGGCATCTCCGAGGCCGGCTCGATGGGGTCGGTCATCGCCGCGGGCAGCTCGTACGCCACCCACGGCACGCACATGATCCCGGTGTACGTGTTCTACTCGATGTTCGGCTGGCAGCGGACGGGCGACGCGATGTGGGCGTTCGGCGACCAGCTGGGGCGCGGCTTCCTGCTTGGCGCCACCGCCGGCCGCACCACGCTGACCGGCGAGGGGCTGCAGCACAACGACGGGCACTCGCAGCTGCTCGCGTCGGTCTCCCCGGCGTGCGTGTCCTACGACCCGGCGTGGGCCTACGAGATCTCGGTGATCACCCGCGACGCGCTGCGGCGGATGTACGACTCCACATCCGAGCACCCGGACGGCGAGGACATCTTCTACTACCTCACCGTCTACAACGAGCCGTACCCGCAGCCGCCCGCCCCGGCCCTCGAAGGGCTCGACGAGGGCATCCTGCGCGGCATCTACCGCTACGCGGCGGCGACGTCTGACGAAACAAGGCCGCCTTCGGCGCCGGCGCCGCGGGCGCAGCTGCTCGCCTCGGGCGTCGCGATGCCGTGGGCGCTGAAGGCGCAGCGGCTGCTCGCGGAGGACTGGGGCATCGCCGCGGACGTGTGGTCGGTCACCTCGTGGACCGAGCTGCGCAGGGACGCGCTCGCCTGCGAGTCGCACAACATGCTGCATCCCGGGGAAGAGACGCGCGTGCCGTACGTGACGACCGCGCTTGACGGCGCGCCAGGCCCGGTGGTCGCCGTCTCCGACTGGATGCGCGCGGTGCCCGACCAGATCGCCCGGTGGGTGCCCGGTGGGTCGTACACGTCGCTCGGCACCGACGGGTTCGGCTTCTCCGACACGCGTCCGGCCGCCCGCCGGTTCTTCCACGTGGACGCGGAGTCGATCGTCCTCGCGGTGCTCTCGCAGCTCGCCAGGTCCGGCGAGGTGGACCGGTCGCTGCCGGCCCAGGCGATCGGCCGGTACAAGCTGGACCTGCCGGTGTCGCAGGCCCTCGGCTAGGACAAGCACGAACGGCCGGCGGCCGCCCGCGGCGCGGGAGGCCGCCGGCCAATCAGGCGTGCACTCGTGGCACGCTGGTGTGATGCAGTCGAAAGATGCGGGGGAGGCCGGACGGCGGTCCGGCGGGTCGCGGCGCGGGATGGACGCTCCGCCGCGCGTGCACCCGGAAACGGTGGCCCGGATCGAGCGGTCGATGGGGACGCTCGGCACCGCCGCCATCGCGGCGATGGACGCGCGCCTGCCCTGGTTCAGGAAGATGACCGCGGAGAACCGCTCCTGGCTCGGGCTGGTGGCCCAGGCGGGCATCGCCTCGTTCGTGGACTGGATCAAGCACCCGGAACGGATGCGGCCCGCCGCCACCGAAGTGTTCGGCACCGCCCCCCGTGAGCTGGCGCGGGCCGTGCGGCTGCAGCAGGCGGTGGAGATGGTCCGGGTGATCATCGACGTCGTGGAGGGGCAGGTGGACACCCTGGCGGTGCCCGGCTCCGAGGCGGAACTGCGCGAGGCGGTGCTGGTGTACGCGCGCGAGATCGCGTTCAGCGCCGCCCAGGTGTACGCGCGCACCGCCGAGGCCCGCGGCGCCTGGGACGCCCGGCTTGAGGCGCTCGTCGTCGACTCCCTGGTGCGCGGCGAGGGGCAGGAGTCGCTCAACTCCTGGGCATCGGCGCTCAACTGGTCGTCCTCCCCCGTCTCCGTGGTGGTGGGGACAGTAGATGGGGACGACGCCGAGCCGGCCATCGACGAGCTGCGCGCGGCGGCCAGGCGGGCGCGCCTCGACCTGCTGGCCGGGGTCCAGGGCGGCAGGCTGATCGTGGTGCTCGGCGGCGTCACCGACCCGATGACCGCCGCGGAGAAGCTGGCCGGGCTGTTCGGCCCTGGCCCGCTCGTCGTCGGGCCCGCGGTGCGCGACCTGCGCTCGGCGCACGCCTCGGCCCGGGCGGCGCTCGCCGGGCTGCGGGCGGCCCCCGCCTGGCCGGACGCGCCGCGCCCGGTCGGCTCGGACGAGCTGCTGCCCGAGCGTGCGCTTGACGGCGACGCCGACGCCGCCGCCGACCTGGTGGCGCAGGCGTACCAGCCGCTGCTGGCCGGCGGGAGCGCGCTGCTCGACACGCTGACCACCTACCTGGAGCAGGGGTCGTCCCTTGAGGCGACCGCCCGGATGCTCTTCGTCCACCCGAACACGGTCCGCTACCGGCTGCGCCGGGTTACCGAGCTCACTGGCTACACCCCGGCCGACGGGCGGGACGGCTTCACGCTGTGGGCGGCCGTCATCCTGGGCCGTCTCGCGGCCAGGCGCGGGTTACCGGCGAGGCCGGTAAGTTAGCCGGCAAGGCGTTTCGATGGGTGCTGATGTTGCTGCGCAGGCGGCGCCGGTGTCACCGCCTTGAGGACGGGAGGACCGGGTCGTCGGGCGCCAGCCGCTGGATCCCGGGGACGTACGGGTCAAGCTCGCCGGGGCCGAACCGGCACAGCTTGACCGCCCACCAGAGGCCGTCGCCCGGGTCGCCGTCGATCTTGTACCGGCCGCCGGGCAGCAGCGTGGCGTAGCCGCCGGAGGAGAGCGCGACGAGCGTGGCGAGGTGGGCACCGCCCCTGGCCCCCCAGATCCGGGTGGTGCCGTCGTTGGACGCAGTGGCGATGAGGTTGCCGCGAGGTGAGAACGCGACATCGTTTACCGCGCCGTCATGCCCGGTGAGGGTCACCCGGGGCTCCCCGGTGGCCGCATCCCAGGTTCGCGCGGTGTGGTCGGCTGATGCGGTGGCGACCAGCGAACCGTCCGGCGAAAACACCACCGCCTGCACATAGCCGTCATGCCCGGTGAGGGTTGCCCGCGTTACCCCTGTGGCGGCGTCCCAGATCCGCGCGGTGCTGTCGGCCGACGCGGTGGCGATCACGGAGCCGTCAGGCGAAAACGCAACCGCGTACACAGTGTTGCTGTGACCGAGAAGAACAATGGCAGCCGGTGCAGCCTTTCTGAGCCGGGCTCGGCGCGCGTTCAGGTTCCAGACGCGCGCGGTGTGATCGCCTGACGCGGTGGCGATGAGGGAGCCGACTGGCGAGAACACCACAGCGTTCACCCACTCGTCGTGCCCAGAGAGGGTCGCCCGCGGCGCCCCGGTGACAGCATCCCAGATCCGCGCAGTGCGGTCGCGCGACGCGGTGGCGATCAGCGAACCGTCAGGCGAGAACGCCACTGCCCTCACGTCGTCGCTGTGCCCGGACAGGGTGAGCCGTGGCGCTCCAGTGACGGCATCGGAGATCCGCGCAGTGCTGCCGCCCGCGGTAGCGACCAGGGAACCATCAGGCGAAAACGCGAAAGCGGCCGACCAGGAGACGGTAAGAGAGGTTCGCAGTACCCCGGTGACGGCATCCCAGGTCCGCACGGTGCGGCCGTCCGCAGTGGCGATCAGCGAACCGTCAGGCGGCGAAAACACCACAGCGTTCACGGTGCTGCCGTGCCCGGTAAAGGTCACCCGCGGCACCCCGGTGACGGCATCCCAGGTCCGAACGGTGTGGTCGGACGACGCGGTGGCGACCAGCGAACCGTCAGACGGCGAAAACACCACTCCGCTCACGGAACCGACGTGACCGGTAAGGGTCACCCGCGGCGCCCCGGAGGCGGCATCCCAGATCCGCGCAGTGGTGCCCCCCGCGGTGGCGAACAGGGAGCCGTCAGGCGAAAACGCGACACCCCACACCCAGCCGCCGTGACCGGTAAGGGTAATCCGCGGCGCCCCGGAGGCGGCATCCCAGATCCGCGCTGTGTTGTCTTCTGACCCGGTAGCGACCAGTGAACCGTCAGGCGAAAACACCACAGCCCTCACGTAGGCGTCATGCCCGGCAAGAGTCACCCGCGGCTCACCGGAGGCAGCATCCCAGATCCGCGCAGTGCCGTCCCACGACGCGGTGGCAACCAGCGAACCGTCAGGCGAGAACGCGACGGCGTCCACGGAACGGCTGTGCCCGGTTAGAGTCGCCCGCGGCTCCCCGGTGACGGCATCCCAGATCCGCACGGTGTCGCCGCCCACGGTGGCGATCAACGCGCCGTCAGGCGAGAACGCGACGTCGGATGCGTAACTGCCGGGTTCGGTGAGGCTCGCCCGCGGCTCCCCGGTGACGACATCCCAGGCCCGCACGGTGTTGCTCGCAGTGGCGATCAGCGAGCCGTCAGGCGAGAACGCGACGGCGTATACGGAACGGCCATGACCGCCAAGGATCCGCAGGACTCGGCCTCGGCTTGCATCGCATAGCTTCACCACGTCGCGGTCCACGTAGGCAAGCAACGTCCCGTCCGGTGAGAAGGCGACGCATCCGACACTGTCGCTCGGCGGCGCGACCATGACCTCGGCCGGATCTTGCCGGACAGCCTGCGGCGGGTTCCGGTGCACCGCGTCATCCGGTCCCGCGCCGACGACGGCCGCCACGGCCAGTTCGGGGGCGCTCGCCGTGGCGGGGTCGGCCAGTCCCGCGGCGCCCAGTATGGCGGCGCGGTCCCAGCGGCTGCCAGCGAGGATCGCGTCGCGCAGCGACCCTCCGGTCAGCACGGTTCCGGTTAGGTCGGCCTCCGACAGGTCAGCGCCGGACAGGTCCACGTCGGCGAGGCGCATGCCGCTCAGGTTCGCGCCGCGCAGGTTCGCCTTGCGCAGGTCCCGCCCGGTGAGGTCGTGCCCGCGCAGGTCAACCCCGGCCAGGTCGACGGAGCCGGGGAGCGGGGCGGCGGCCTGAGCGGTTCTGGTCGGGCCGACGTCGCGCTGCGCCTCCCCCACGTCGGCGGCGGCGCGGTTCCGGTCGCTCCTCCTGACCTTCCTGGCCACCTCAGTAAGCCCCACGGCCGCCGCCGTCCGCAGGACGAGCATCATGTTCCGCTGGCAGCCCTCTATGGCGAGCGCGTTCTGCTTAGACGTCTCGGTCGCGTGCGCGGCCGCCAGCGTCTCGGCCGCCCAGCCGAGTGCCTGGCCGTCCGCCATGAGGTCGACGAGGAACGCCACCATCAGGGCCGACATCTGCCGCGCGCCCAGGATCTCCTGCCCGCGATCGGCGCGGACCGCTTCGGCGGCGGCGCGGGCGACTAGCCATTCCATGACGGACGGGTGGATGAAGGCGAACGCGCCGTCCTCGGTGCGGACCAGAAGGGTACCGGACGCAATCGCGTGGGCCGCCTGGTCCTCGGTGTAGCCGCGCCCGGTGAGGTCGGTCAAGGTGGCGGTGACCTCGGCCGACAGGTCGCGCAGGGCGATGGCCTGGTCCCTGGACACCCAGAGGCGGAGCGCCAGCGCGGTGCACGCGGCGAGGCGTTCCGGCTTGGTGATGGGCCGCAGGCCGCCCCGGTGCCGGTGCCGCTCGGTTTCCGTTTCGAGCCACTGGTCGATGATCTGCTCGTACAGCCGGGCGGCGCTCACCTGGCCGACCGCGTCCCGCGCGGCGAGCAGCCGGTCCTCGTCAAGGGCGGCGGCGAAGCCGAGCATCCGCGGGTTGTGGGCCAGGTCGAGCAGGTTCCCGATGCCGTCAATCAGGTCGAACCGGGCCTGGGCCCGGTCCGCGTCACCGTCGTAGAGGTTGGCGAGGAACGTGAGGATCTGCTCGTCAGAGAACTCCTCAAGCACGGCGACGCGGCTCTCCGGCCTGGTCTCGACCCGGTCGCCCAGAGCCGTGCGCCGGCCGGGGAGAGGCTGGCCGGGGGCGAGCGCGTCAGTGACCTGGGCGGTGGAGCGGAAGTGCTGGGTCCTGCTGGTCAAGATGACCTTGGCCTGGCCGGTCACGGCGCCGATCAGGGTCTGCAGGTAGTCCGCCGCGCCTTCGTAGCCGACCCGGAGTTCCAGCTCGTCGAACCCGTCGAGCAGCAGCCCGATCCGGCCCGCGTTGATCATGAAGCGGAGCTTGCCAAGGCTGATGTCGTCTACGCCCCGCCGAGCCAGGTGCTGAGCGAGCAGTTCGTCGAGCGAGGGCGCCTTCTCCAGCGAGCGCAGCTCTACCAAGATCGGCGTTACGTTCGGCAGCCGGTCGGGCAGTACCCGGGTGAGCTGGCGCAGGAATGAGGTCTTACCCCGGCCGGGGTCGCCGAGGACGACCACCAGCCGCGCCCCGTCCGCGGCGAGCCACTGCACGGCCCGGTCGATCAGCTTCTCGCGGACCTCATCAGTATGCCCGCCGCCGCCGATGATCCGGTACCGCTGGTCGATGTAGCGCGCGGCCGGGTAGAGCGGGTCGTTCGCCAGCCGGTCCCGCTGCGCCTCGGTCAGCGGCGTCAGGTCAAGCAGCCCCTGGTACTCTGCCAGGCTGCGCAGCAGCACCCGGTGACGGCGGGCCGACTCCACCAGGGCCGTGGCGGCCCCGGGCACCCGGTAGACCAGCTCGGAGAGCACGCCGGGGTCGTCGGCGGCGAACTGCCGGTGGACTTGCGCTACGAAGGCGTCCACCGCCTGCTCGGTGGCCGGCCCGTCGATCACCCCGACCGGCCACTGCCCGATCCGCCCGCCGCCGCGCGCCACGGTGACCCGCAGGTAGCCGTCCTCCGCCCGCGGCGCGATGACCGCGTGCGGCTCCTTGGCCCTGGTCGCGTCCGTCACCCGCTCGAAGAACTCCGCCGCGGGCCCGGCCGCCAGTGGCGTCCCGGCGGCGTTCGCCTGGCCCGCGTCGTTGGCCTGGCTGTTGTGGTCGCCGATCTGTATGCCCGTACCGCCGTGGATCGTGATGCTGTACTTGCCGGCCGGCCCGCTCGGCTCGCCGGCCGGCTCAGCCTCCGCCAACACCGGCGTCGGCGGCGGCGGGAGAGCCTCGTCGACCTCGGTCAGGGTGCAGTCAACCCGGTCGCGCCAGTCAGAGCCAGCCGGGCTTACCCGGGTGTCCCCCACCCACCGGCCCCGCCCCGCCAGGGGCAGCCCAGGGCCGCCTGGCCCGTACTGCCGGACGGCCCTGGTCAGGCCGTCCCGACGGATCGTGATCAGCTGGTACTGGGGCGTGGCGGCCGCGGCGGACACGGCCCCGGCCGACAGGGTAACCAGGCCGGACGGGAGACGGCGGACCATCACCTCCGGTGCGTGGCCGTGGAGCAGGAGGTTGACCAGGCGGGACTGGCCGAGGATGTCGTCCAGGTCGTCAGCGTCGCGAAGGGCGGCGCTAGCGCTGGGGGCACCAGCGGGGACCAGGGGGCCGCCCGCGGGGCCGTGGTGGATGACAGCGAGGCGCAGCCAGCCGCGTTCCTTGTGGTCCGCGAGGCGGCGCGCGAACCAGCGAAGCTGGCGTTCGCCCGCCTCCCCGTAGTGGTCGGCCTCCTGGTGGGTGTCGGGGATCGTCGAGTTCAGGCCTGCCACCACCACGGCCAGGTCGTTTATCTCGAATAGCGTCCACGGCTCGTCAGGGGTGAACGCGATCATGTTCTGATCGGCGTAGAAACGGTCGAACGCCTCCCGGTAGGGATGCCACTTAGGCCAGTACGGAGGGACCGGGTGTTCGCCGTTGCTCTCCTGCTGCAGGAAGTAGGCCTGGCAGGCCAGGCGGTTCACGTCGTGATCGCCAGGGACGATGGCGACGTGACGGCGGGGAACCTCCGCCTCCTCCGCCAGGGCAGCGATGAAATCGGTGGCAGCCTGGAACTCAGCGGGGTATCCGTGCTCCGTGAGGTTGCCCGAGACTACGAGCAGGTCAGGGCGGAGGCCGTCGGCGGCCAACCCGGCCAGGTCGGCGTGCAGGCGGCCAAACAGAGGATGCCGCACCCGTTCTGTATCCCGGTTTTGTGCATCCTCGTTGAGCTGATCGCGGGCGAATCGCGGGTCGGATACGTGCAGGACGGTGACCTCGCCCCGCTCCCGCCGCCTGGCCCGGGCGGCGCGCTGCCAGCGGGCCGCTAGGACCTCCGGCCACGCCAACCGGAGCCGCGCGACGCTGATCGCCCGGCTGTCGCGGGCCTCTTGCCTGGCCGCCTCCGCCAGCACGCCGATGACCCGGCCGGTCGCCGCGTCGATGACGGGGCTGCCGCTGAAGCCCGGCTGGATGCGGTGCGCCGAGTCTGGCGTGGAGTCGAGTTGGAGCCGCCCGTTGCCGACCTGGCCGCGGACCGTCGCCTCGACGCGGGCGCCGTCCGGCCGGACGGGCGCGGCCGGGTAGCCGAAGACGTAGGCCTGATGGCCGATCCGCGGCGGATCCACGGCGAGCCTGGCCGGCCCGGCGCCGGCGGGCAACTGGCCGATGAGTTCCAGGCCCGCGATGTCGTCGCCGGCGACGCCCGGCTTCGGCGGCGGCAGCCACTTCACCACCTCGGCGGCAACCGGGCCCGCCTCAGCGCGGTCGAGGAGCGGGAACCACACGAGAAGCGGCTGCCCCTTCGGCTGCGGCTGGGCGAACTCGTCAAGGCCGAGCGCGGCGTTGACCACGTGCGCGCACGTGATCACGTGCGTGGCGTCCACGAGGACGCCGAGCCCGCCGGCCGTCCCGTCCGGGCCGGAGATCCGGACCGTGAACGAGATTCCCGCCTCGACGACCTCCGCCATGCCCGTCCCCTTCTGCCACGCTCACAGCATGGCAGGAATTGTCACGACGTGCGCCCTAAGACATCGCCGCATTACGGGAGCGGGGCGACGCTGACCCGGCCTCGACTTGGGATGGCTGCCGCAGGCCCCGGTCCGACCGGGCCATCGCGGTGCCTGCGGTGACCGACTGGTGACTCGACGGTTAACGATCTATGTGGGGTATCTACAATTACTTGATGGGTAAGTTCGTGATGTTCGATATCAGAGTGGCGGGTCTCTACAGGGCAAGGTAATTAGTGTGCTGATCTTGACCGCGCCCGGGCAGGGCGCGCAGACCCCCGGCTTCCTGTCCCCCTGG
>Ga0265320_10001675_pt1 | contig 15755 bp, 10 predicted proteins | sample 4827metaG_FD_202087 | JGI IMG/M metagenome (GOLD analysis project Ga0265320, IMG submission 202087) | Rhizosphere microbial communities from Carex aquatilis grown in University of Washington, Seatle, WA, United States - 4-8-27 metaG | ecosystem: Host-associated > Plants > Roots > Rhizosphere >...
TTGCCAAAATACGCCTCCATCGCCGCCACCCGCTGCTCCAGCGTCGCGTCCGGCAACTTCGCCGCCGCCGCCGGAGCCGCCGGGGCCGGAGCCGCCGGGGCGTCGGCCGCGCGGGCCGTCGGGCTGGCCGACAGCGCGAGGGCCATCAGGCCAAGATAGCCGATTGCCGCGGCCGTCCGGGCAGTGCGCTGAAGGGATTGAAAGCGGACGTGAGACACGTGCGCAGGCGCGCCGGGAGCTGCCGCCGTCGGGCCGGTCATCGCAGTCGAGGGCGATGCAAGGGTGGAGAAGAGTGAAGCCATGGTTTTGATAGGTTATGTATTGAACCTACGGGGCTATTAGCATCTTGAACGCCATGGAGCGTTAACGTGCCGTATAAATCGGGATGCAAATAAATAAAATAGCGTTAATAAGCCCTTTTTCCGGTTTAACGCCAAACGGCTTGCTGCCTCAGCTTGACTACTCGCCTGCGGAAGGGAATACCGCCGGGTACATTTCCACCCGGCTTCGGCAAAGGCCAACCGGCAGTCATCCTGCGGAGTTAAAAGGAAGCTTCCTCGGCGGCGACTTGTTTCATGTTTGCAACGCCGGAGACGCTCTCCGTGGAGAAATCCTTCACCTGCCAGAGTTGGAAGAACGGGACGGCATCCGCCCGCTGGGCTTTGACGTGCTCAAAGGCCGCCCCGTTGACATCCACGAGCACAAAAGGCGCGCGCAGATCCTCGTTCTCGTAGCTGACCTCGACATGGTCCAGCGAGAGGTGGTTCACATGGCGGGCAAATAGACCGTAGGACGGCATGGTGCCGAACATGCTGGGTTCGGGGTAGATATTTTCCCGCTCGGGCGGATCCATGTCGGCCTGTTCCTTGGTGCCGCCGCCGCGATAGACAATGCGTATATTGCTCAGGCGCACGTCCTCAATCGGATGGTCGGGCACGCCGCTGATGATGCAGCCGAGGCTGGGGCTGGAATTGGAGACGACGATATTGCTGATGTTTACGCGGCGAATGCTGCCCACCGGCACGCCTTCCGGCCCGCGCATCCGGCTGCCCAGGCGGATGAAAATCGGCGCGCTCACGATGTCGCGCATGGTGATATTGTCGATGGACACATCCTCGATGAGCCCGCCATCGACACTCTCGAGCGCGAGGCCCTGGCAATGCACGAAGACGCAGTTGGAGATGGCGATGTTTTTAAACCCGCCATTGGATTCCGTGCCGAATTTGATGCGGCCCGTCGCGCCCCGCCCGGTGGCCAGGTAAGTGCCGTCGAGAAAGCTGCCCACGTCAAAGCCGCTGACCTGGCAGTTCGTGATGGTGATGTTCTCGCACGCGCGCGCGAAGCCGAGGCCGAAGGAGCTCTTCAGCACAATCGCGTCGTCCGCCGGGGAATTGACGCTGCAATTGGACACATGCACATTGCGGCAGCAATCGATGTCAAAGCCGTCGCGGTTGGTGTCCACCTTGATGTTATCGAGGGTGAAATTGTCCACGCCGGTGGCGAGCAGCGCAAACCATCCGCATTGCCGCATGGTGAAATCGCGCAGGGTGACGTTGCGGCAATTCTTGAGGGAGATGGCCTTGTTGCCCTGGCCCGCCCGTTCGCCGCCGTTGCGCAGGAGGCCTGGCCCGTAAATCTGGCCCGGCCCGAGAATGGAAATGTTCTGGATGCCGTCGCCCCAAATCAGGCTGTTGTGCCAGTGGGTGTGTCCGAAGTCCTGATAATTGGCCGCATCCGGGTTGGGCTCGGCAGGGTCGTAACCGGGGTCGCCAGCATTTTCGGGCGCGGGCGCGGCTTGGAGAATGCAGCCCTGGTCGAGGTACAGCGCGATGTTGCTGGCCAGGTGAATGGAATGGCTCAGGAACGTGCCCGAGGGGAAATAGACCGTGCCACCCCCGGCGGCCGTGGCCGCGGCGATGGCCTTGTTGATGGCGTCAGTATCGAGCGTCTGGCCGTCGCCGGTGGCGCCATAGGCCTTGATGTCAAAGCCACGCGGCGGAGGCTCCGCGGCGGCGAGGTGCAGGGTGAGCGCGAGAATTGCGACAAGGGTGAAGAATAGACGTGAGGGCATGGGGCGCTGAGTTTACGAGCTAAGCGAAAAAAGAATAGCTCGGCGACTTTAGCGCGCAACACCGCATTTTTTCTCGGCCGTCATGCTAGTGCGCTCATGAGTCTGTGCACGGATCTTATCCAGCACTTTAATTGTGCAACACCTTACGTCGTGGCTGGAACCGGCGCCGCCGGTTCTGCCGCCGCGGGCGCGCCGGGCGCCGGCTTGCCCTTCTTGCCTTTCCCGCTGCCTTTGGGCGGGCGCGGTGGGAAATCAAACCCGATCTGGCCCTTGTCCTTCAAAATAAGGAAGGCGTCGAAGAACCGGTTCGTGCGCTTGGACTTAAAGCCCTTGATCAAATCAGTCTTTTTGTTATCGATCAGTTTTTTAAACTGATCGGGTCCGATGGTTGCGCCCAGCAGGGTGCGCGACAGGCGGAAAGTGCATTTCGCCTCCGGGCCGCGGCTGTAATTTTCGCAAACATAGCCACTCGGCGTCTCATGCACCGGCGCGCCGTCCACGGGGCATTGCGCGACGATGGGGAATTGGGTCAAATCCGCCGGCACGCCGCCGTCGCCTTCGCCGCTGTTTTCAAAGACAAACTTGACCTTGTTTTCCTCGTCGAGGCGCAGAATCGCGGAGAACGGGCGGCCTTTCTTCGAGCGGAATCCGTCCAGCGGCCCGATTTGCTTCTTGGCGATGATCTCGCGCACTTCGCTTTCGGCAATCTTGCGGTTGGCGATAACTTTGTAAACGGCCATCACCCCGTCCTGGGAGCGGTAGGCGCGCAAGGTTTCCACCAGCGGCTTCTGGTCCGTGGGGGCAATAATGTCGGTGACGCGCGACGGGGCGTCGGTCTCGTTAAAGTTGCGGGTGCGCTCGACAATTTTCTTGGTGAGGTCCGTGATGCCGCCCATGAACTTCTCGCGCGTGAGTTTGCCTTCCTCGAGTTTGCGCAGACGGTATTCCCATTCGCCGGTGAGGCTCGGGCTGGTGAGTTCCTCAATTTTCACGGCCTTGAGAAATTCCATCAAACTCTCGGCCTTGGGCGTCGGCATCAATTCCCGCTGGGCGCGCTCGAGGTAGCGCAGGGCGATCAGATGCTCGATGATGGAGGCGCGCGTCGCGGGCGTGCCGAGTCCCTTTTCCTTCATCGCGTCGGCCAAGTCTTCGTCCTCGCACAATTTGCCCGCGCCTTCCATGGCGGCGAGCAGGGTGGCTTCCGAATAGCGTGGCGGCGGCTTGGTGACTTCGGCGGAAAGAGTGACTTCGTTCACTTTGGCGTACGGCGGCTTGCCATCGGCGGCGGCCAGCGGCGTGAGGCTGTCTTCGGTCACGACTTCCTTGCCGTACACGGCGAGCCAGCCCGGGGTCACGAGCACCCGGCCTTCGGTCTTGAACACGTGCCCCGCGGCCGTCGACAGCCGCGTGGTCACGTCGAACTCCGCCACCGGATGAAAGATGGCGATGAACCGGCGCGCAATCATGTCAAAGATTTTCTCCTCATCCGGCGAGAGCTTGGTCGGGGGCTCGTCGGTCGGGATGATGGCAAAGTGGTCCGAAACCTCGGCGTTATTAAAAATGCGCTTGGTGGCGGGATTGACCCACCGGTGCTCGAGCACGCGGGCGGCATGTTGGGCGTAGTCGCCGCTCAAATGCTGCAAGGCGCGCTGGGCGGTCGAGGCATAGTCTTCCGGCAGGGCCTTGGAATCCGTGCGCGGGTAGGTGATGGCCTTGTGTTTTTCGTAAAGGGACTGGGCGATGCTCAGCGTCTTGCCCGCGGGCAGGCCGAAACGGCTGTTGGCCTCGCGCTGCAAGGTGGTCAAATCATAGAGCCGGGGCGCGATTTGCGTGGTGCGCTTTTTTTCCTCGGTCACTTCCGCGCGGCCCGCGGCGGCGGCCTCGGCGCGCACTTTCTCCGCCAGCGCCTGGTCCCACACGCGCTCGATGCGGTCATGTTCGTCGTCTTCCTTGCGCTTGAAATTCGCCCGCTGGTACACGCCTTCGTATTCGCCGCTGGCCACGCCAAAACGGCCGACCACGCGCCAATAGTTGCGCGGCACGAACGCGCGAATCTCGTACTCGCGCTCCACGACCATTGAAAGGGTGGGGGTTTGCACGCGGCCCACGGTGGCGACATTGCCGGCGCGGCGGCCGTACATGCGCGTGGTCAGCACGCGCGTGCCATTGATGCCGATGAGCCAGTCCGACTCCGACCGGCAGCGTGCGGCCTCCTGCAGCGGAAGCATGACGGCAGCGGCCCGCGGATGCTTAAACGCGTCGCGAATCGCTTCTTTCGTCATCGACGACCACCACAAGCGCTGAAACGGCTTCTTCGAGCCGACCAGTTGGTAGATATAGGAAAAAATCAATTCGCCCTCGCGGCCCGCGTCGCAGGCATTGAGGATATCCGAAACGTCCGCGCGCTTGAGCAGCTTTTTCAAAAGCTGGAAACGCTCCTCGGACTTCGCGATGGGCTTGAGCTGAAATTTCTCCGGGATGATCGGCAGGCTCTTGATGGACCAGAACTTCAACTTCGGATCGATGTCCTCGGGCATGAACAACTCCACCAAGTGGCCGACGGCGGACGACAGCACGTACTCGTCGCTTTCAAAGTAATCACCCTGCTTCTTGAATCCACCCAGGGCTTTCGCAATGTCCGCGGCGACACTGGGCTTTTCGGCAATGATCAAAGTCTTGGCCATGAACCGGGAGAAGGTTTTTGCGGAGAAGAGGTAGGCTTACGCCCGCTCCGGGGAGGGGAGCGGACCGGCGCCGCACAACTCGGGAACCATTGCGGCGCTAAAAAACATTATGCACCGGGGGAGCATTCCGGTGCAGTGGGAATGATAAATCAGGTCTTCGGCAGCTCCGCAAGCAAAGAATCGAGCTGGCCGAGGAGCTGGGTGATGGTCGCCTCGGTTTCGTCGCCCATGTTCGAGATGCGGAACGTCTTGCCCTTGAGCTTGCCGTAACCGGTGTCAATGACGCAATGATACTTGCTCTTAAGGCCCTTGTTGAGGGCGTCGAGGTCGACATTGCGGGTGTTGACGATGCAGGAAAGCGACTTCGAGGCGTAGGCCTTTTCCGGGAGGAGTTTAAAACCCTGGCGCTCCATCCAGGCGTGCACCAGCGCGTTGGTGCGGGCGTGGCGGGCGAAGCGGTTGTCCAGGCCCTCGGCCTTGATCTCGTCCACCTTGGCGCGCAGGCCGTTGAGCAGCGCGATGCAGGGCGTGCTGGGGGTCATGCCTTTTTCGTGGTTGGCGTGAAACTCCAGGAAATCGAAATAATACCCGCGGCCCGGGACGGCGGCGGCCCGCTGGCGGGCGCGCTCGGACACCGCAAACAGCGACAGGCCTGGCGGCAGCGACAGCGCCTTTTGCGAGCCCGACAGCAGCACGTCGATGCCGAGCTCGTCTTTCTTGATCGGCACCACGGTGAAGGAGCTGACCGAGTCCACCACCGAAATGACGTCGGGGAATTCGCGCACCACGGCCATGATTTCGGCCAGCGCGCTCATCGTGCCGGTCGAGGTTTCATTATGGATGACGGTAATGCAGTCGTACTGGCCGGTGGCGAGTTCGCGGCGGACGGCGGCCGGGTCCACCGGCTTGCCCCAGTCGAATTGCAGGGCGGTGGCTTCCTTGCCGCACCGCTTGGCCACGTCGTACCACTTGTCGGAAAACGCGCCGTTCATGCAGTTCAGCACACGCTTGGCGACGAGGTTGCGGATGGCGCCCTCCATGACGCCCCAAGAGCTGCTGGTGCTCAGGTAAACCGGGTCGCGCGTATACATCAGCGCCTGCAAATCGGGCTGCAGGCCCTGGTAAAGGGCGACGAAATCCTTGCTGCGGTGGCCGACCATCGGCGTGGACATCGCCGCAAACATGGCGGGTGAAACCTCGGTGGGGCCGGGAATGAATAGTTTGTAGCTCACGGTGTTGATGGGGCAACATGCGCTTGCGCTGCCGCATGTCAAGGTTGCGAATTGGGCCGGCGCGGCCGGTTTCCATACTTCAAGCTTGCATCATTCCCGCCGCCAGCCTGTCTGCATGGGGTAGCATGTCCCGGAAAACACGCCTGTGGGTGCTCCTGTTCCCGTTGATCTTCTTCATGGTCAACCGGACGTGGATGTATTGCGTGCTCAATCATCCTGACGCCGGGATGTACACCGGCTACTTTTTGCACCCGGACCTCTTATACGACCGGTTTCCCGACGCTTATTTTGGTTCGCGGGTGCTGCACATTTTCTGGGGCTGGCTGGCGTTTCGCTGGATGCCGCTGGAAGCAGCCTTGCTGCTTTACAAGGGCGGGCTTTTTTATGCCGGGTACTTGTTTCTGTGTGGCGCGCTCTTCAAGTTGTTTCGCAATGAGCGCGCGGCTTTTCTGGGCGCGGCCCTGGGCCTGACTCACGGCCTGGCCATTTTTACGCTGAGCTGGAATTACGTCGGCTCGACTTGCCTGGTGCTGCTGTTGGGCAATCTTTGGGCGCTGGGGCACATGCGCGACACCAAGCGCCTGTGGGCCTGGCAAATGGCCGCGGGCGCATTTTATGTCGGCGCGATTTGCACCTACCTGCTTTTGCCCATTCTGGCTCCGGCGGTGTTTGCGCTGTTTGCCTACTGCTTGCCGCGGTGGACCTGGCGGGAATTGTGCAAAGGCGTCGGTTGGGCGGCCGTGGGCGGTGCGGCGGTCGTGTTTGTGCAGGGGCTGATGTCGTTGATGCTGGGAGGACCATTTTTATTTTTCCTCGATCAGGTCAACAAGGCGCAAAGCTTTGCCGGCGAGGACTGGTTTATTCCGTTCGAGTACTGGTGGCGGACCGCCGTCTGGCTGCCGTATTTCGGCCTGGTGCTGGTGCTTGGGCTGCTGGCTTTCTGGCGCGGGGGGCGTTTTGCGGTGGTGGAAAATGAGGAACGCGTGATGCGCCGGGGTGCCTGGCTGGCGGGCCCCTTGCCGTTTGTGTCGGCGGCCTTTTGGGTGAGCTTTATTTTATTCCTGGTCTTCGATGCCGGCGGCATCTGGCCGATGTTACAGAATAATTTCCTCAGTTGCTTTTTGCTGCCGCTGGCCTTCCTGGTCATGGGCGGCTGGCTGGCGTGGCTGATGCAGGAGCTGTCGCCGGGCCGGCAATGGCTGGTGGTGGTGGTCGGGTTGCTGGCGATTTTGGTGGTCTACACCCAGGGCGGCACCGATTGGCTGAAGAATTGGGGCCAGACGCCGGCGCTCGTTTTTCTCATCCCGATTTTTCTCGCGGCTCTGGCCGCCGGACGGCCGCGCCCGGCGTGGCTGGCCGCGCTCGTGTTTGCCGGCTCGCTGGCCGGGCTCGATCTTTACCTGGCCACGCCCCAGCACTTGTCGGACAAGTTGCTGAACCGGTATGTGGCGCAAAATCGGGCGCTGTACAGCGCCGCCCAATGGATCGAACCCTGGGATCGCGCGGGCCAGGTGTGGTTCTGGGACAATCCCGACCGGCCCGATGGTAGCTTCCATCGCATGATTAATTACATGTATTTGTGGGGCAAGAGCACCTACAGCGAGCATTTTCCCGGCGAAGTCGGCGGCGTGGTGCACAGCCATGAAACATTTGACGCGCGCAAGGTGAAGCTCGCCCCCGGCATGAGGGTGGTTTTGTTTGATCCCACCGCAGACGAGCTGGCCGCGGCCCAGGCCGCCGTGGGCGCGGACAGTTTGCAGCTTCGTCCGCTGGCCAAAATGACCACGCCCGCTGGCGGTGCGATTCCCGAGTTTAACGTGCAGCTCTGGCAAGTGGCCCCGCTGGGCACGCCGCGGGGCGTTGCGGTGGATTTGGCTGGAGCCAAGCTCGCCGACAGTGTCCGGGCTGGGCCTGCGGCTGAAGGCAAGTTGTACCATTATCCGGCGGGGCTGACTGGGGCCGCCGTTGGTTATCCGCTGCCGGCCAGCACCGTGGCGGACAGCCGCCTTTGCCATGTGTTGATCGGCGGCAATGCCCACACATTAATTATGCGCCTCACCGACGGAAAGCACCGCATCCTGGCGGAAACCGTGGTCGATGCCGGCCAGGCCATCCGCGATTGGTGGCTGAACGTGCCCCCGGGCTCCCAGCCAACGTTTTTGGAAATCGCGCCGCGCGAGTCCGGCTGGGACGCCAGCTTTACGGTGAAGTCGGTGGAGTTTTGAGTGGAATGGTGGTGTTGATTATTTACCGCCGAGGCCGCTGAGCTCGCCGAGGCAAAGCGGGAGAGATCTTGCGCACATCTAACGTATGGAATGGGAAAGCGCTGGTTGCGGGGCTCTCACCCCCTATGGCCGACCTGGGTAAGACTCTTAATTCTACCTTCTGCATTCTCCCTTCTACCGGTAGGGTTTCACCTAGTGGCCGACCCCCGCCTGGTGCAGTATAGTAGTGGCAGTTAACCTACCTACTTGGAGGCACCTATGCCACTTACCACTGTCGTCATCACCCTCATCGTCATCGGAGTTCTGCTCTGGTTGATCAATTCCTACATCCCCATGGATGGAAAGATTAAGCAGATCCTCAACATCGTCGTTGTCATCGTGACGGTATTGTGGCTCCTGAACGTCTTCGGCGTCATCAATCACGGCAATATCCAGGTGCCGGTGATCAAGACCACGAATTAGGCCGGAAAATTTCGGCGTAGGCCCTGCGGCGGCGAAGCACCCTAGAAGAGCGGTGTCAGGGTTACTTGGTAGTTTTGCGAACCGCTGCTAAGCGAGAAGTTGATTTTCTTTCCTTGCAGCCGGGCTTCGAGGTCCATGCGGCCATGGACCACCATGCCGGTCTCCGTGATATGCGGGGTGTCGATATCGATTTGAGACATCCCATCGGTGCCCATCGAGCCGGTCATAAAATGAGCCTGCCCGTCTGGCGTGGTCAACTGGACCGGAACCGTGGCCGACAGCGGAATCGTGCCGAAGTCCAGGATTTTTTCGCCATTCGGACCGTCCGAAAATAAAATTGCCTCATAAACTTTGGGCGCCGAGGGTGGCTGGTCCCTTGGCGCGGACGCCGGACTTGGTACGGGCTCCGGCATCGCATCGGGCTGCTGATTTCTGGATTTTGCCAACGGAGCAGATCTTTCCGGCGTTGGCTCATTTTTCGCCGCCGTCGGCATCACCCGCGGGCTCTGTGGCGCCGGCCGATAAGCCATCGCGATGAGCACCACCGCCACCAATGCCATCACTGGCCACAGAAATTGTCTGAAGTTCATGGCGTGAATCTAAATTTTGGCCACCTCTCAGCGAATGGTGCCGCGGGCTTTACGCGTAACTTCCGCCCTGCACGACACCGAGTTCGCGGCGGCGGCGGGTGCGGTCGGCGGCGGCGGTGCGTTCGTAGCCGCTGCGGCGATGTTCGCGCAGCGGATCGGCGGGGAGCTTGTTGGCCTTGCGCCAGGAAAGCAGCGCCGGAGACACATCGGTGAAGAACGCCTTCTTTAGTTCTAGTTCCGCCGAAACCACGTCGTGTTTCGCTTGGAAGCGGCGCAGGGCGTCGTGGTCCACCAGCGCGGCTTTCGCAAAAAGCTCCTGCGCCATGACGACGGTCTGGATGGTCGCTTCGATTTTCGGCTTCTCGTTGTGCGACTGATCAATCATGTACGCAATCTTGGGCTGCTTCCCGCGGTCGGCGGCGAAGAAATGAATTTCGTGGAAGATGCGAAAGACTTGGTAGGGGTCGATGGAGCCGAGTGTGAGGTCGTCATCGGCGTAACGGCGGTCATTGAAGTGGAAGCCGCCGAGCATGTCTTCATCGAGGAGAAAGGCGACGATTTGCTCGATGTTCTGGGCATTGTAGTGATGGCCGGTATCGACCAGCACCTTGGCGCGCGGGCCGGCTTTTTTGGAGAGGATAAACGACATGCCCCAATCCGCGACGTCCGTGTGATAAAACGCGGGCTCGAAGGGCTTGTACTCGACGAGCATCGTTTGATTGGGTGCGAGCTTCTTGTGGCAGGCCTTGAGGCATTCCTCAAAACGCCCCTTGCGCGCGCGGATGCTGTCCTGGCCGGGATAATTCGTGCCGTCCGCAAACCACAGCGAAAGATACTCGCTGCCGACCGCGCGGCCAATGGCGATGGAATCGAAGCAGTGGTCCAGCGCATGCTGGCGCACAGACGCGTCGGCATGACCGAAGGAGCCCCACTTGTAGCACTGGTCCTGAAAAAGATTCGGGTTGATGGAGCCGATGCGCACGCCGCTTTTGCGCGCGAGCTTGGCGACCGCGCGCGGATCTTCATCCTTCTTAAAATCCCACAACACGTGGACCGCCACGGTCGGGCAGCACCCGGTGAGGCGGTGCACTTGGCCGGCGTCGGCCAGTTTGTCGCCGAGGTCGATGGCGGACGCGGCCTGGAAAAACTTGCCAAAGCGCGTGCCGGTGTCGGCGTAACCCCAACTCGGGGTTTCGATGGCAAAGGAGTCGAGCGCGGCGACCGCGCGGTTAAGGAGGGAACGATTCATGGAGAATGGTGAAATGAAAAAGAGTTTAACCGCAGATTACGCCGATTTACGCCGATTAAATCCAGATTGAAAAAATATTATCTTCAACAGGACTTCAGTCCTTTTGGATGAATCTGCGCAAATCTGCGTCATCTGCGGTTTCCTCTTTAATCCAGATGAAACACTTCCGGCAAGCCCAGCGCGACGGGGCTGGAGTCGGGGTTGGAGGGCATGAGGTCGCCCATGTGCTTCCACCATTTTTGGCAGACGGGCGTTTGCGCGATGGCGTTCCACCGGGCTTCGTCCTCGATTTCCGCATAGGCGAAAAGCTGGCGGGTTTCCGGATGGAGAAAAATCGAGTAATTGTGCACGCCGTGGGCGCGCAGCACCGCGGCCAACTCGTCCCAAATGGGCTGGTGGCGGCGGGCGTACTCGGCTTCGTGGCCGGGATGCACGGACATGACGAACGCTTTGCGAATCATGGCGAGGCGACAGGGGAGGCGAGATGCAGCAGGAAAAGGAAAAGGCCGATGACGCCGCCGGAAATGGCGCAGCAGGTGAGAAAACCCACGGCGTCCGTCTTGTCCCATTTCAGGAATTCCCAATGGGTGCCGGGCAAAAGTTTCAGATGGTCAAAACGGCTTGGGTTGAGGCGCGTTTCCTCGAGCGCGGCGGCCTCGAGTTCCGCCGTCGGCTGCACGGGCGTTTTCATCTTCCCGTAGAACGCATCCACGCGGGCTTTTTCCGTGGGCTTGGTCACGTAACTGAACGAGATCAGCAGTGCGAACGGCAGCAGGCCGTCCACAAAAAATTTCGTCGTCTCGCGCTGGACTGTGGTCAAATCCGCCGGCTTCAAGCCCACATGGCTGAGCAGCCAGCATTCGAAATTAAACCGCCCCAGCCCGCGCAAGGGGCTTTGGGGATCGTCGGTTTTTTCATGCACGATCTTTTCAAAATAAACGGGCGCGGATGGTTGGTTATTGTCGGAAATTGTCAGCGAGGGTCGCAGCGCGAAGAAGTTAAGATCCTGCGCCAAACGCGGAATGACGAGATTGGTGGCGATAGTGATCGTGACCGCAAGCCAGATGGCGGTGCGGGTCAGCCGCCGCCAAGTGTACAGCAGCATCACGGCCGCGCCGAAGGGGATGTTGACCTCCACGATCAATTTCACGCCGTCTTCCAAGCCGCTGATCAAGCTCGGCGCGATCACGCCGGTGGCGAGCACGGCCACGATGGCCCAGCGCGCAGCGAGGACGGCCTGCGCCTCCGGGGCGTCGGGATAAATGTGACGGTAAATGTTGCGGACAAACAGCGAGGAAATCGCCACGGCCTTTGCCGCCATGATGGACATCGTGCCCGCCAGCACGCCCGCCAGCATCAGGCCGATGAGCCCCGGCGGCAGGAGCTGGTTGGACATCTTGCCCCACGCGGAATCCGGGTCGGACAAAATATCCGGCCCCATGAACAGCGCGCAGGCGATTAGGCCCACGAAGGCCCAGACAATAATCAGCAGCCGCTTGGCATAGGTGCCGGAAACGCCGCCGAACCGCGCGGCATACTCATTCGTGGCGGAACCCAGGATGCCCATGTTGGCGCTCAAGCCGAGAATTTGCACGAGGCTCGCCCAGGTGTACGCGAGAATATACCAGAACCCATACTGATTGCTGCCCGCCCCGCCGATGAGTTGAAATTTAATATGCGGCACCTTTTCCGCCAGTGCATGCCAGCCGCCAATTGCGTTCAGCCCCACCGGCACCAGCATGACGGAGAAAATGACGATGAGAAAGCCCTGCAAGGCATCGTTAAACGCCGCGGCCTTCAATCCGCCCACCACCATGTAAGTCCCAATGACAATGGTGAAAATAATATAGAACGACCAGCGGGCGATGTCCGAGCCCAGCCATGAGATGTAGCTGTGCAATTCGTTGCGCGCCTTCTGGTCACGCAATTCCGTGAGATGGCTTTTGAGGTCTGCGGGCAAGGTGCCGGCGGTCGATTGTTTTTCCAGCAGTTGCAATTCATTGTAGCCATTGACGGACGCCTTCTCGCTGGCCGTCCATTCCGTCTCGGGCTTCACCACCACGGACGAGGTGATTTTGTAGGCCGTGAGATTGCCGACGCCGAGCAGGATGACCGCGACGCCCATTTGAAAGGCCGCGTAGTACCAGGCCAAACCGCGGCTGTTGAAGCGCTCCTCAAACAAATCGGCGACCGTGGTCACCCGCACGCGACGAAACCACACATAGACAAACCAGTAAAACGGATTCAGGAAAATCGTCTGGAAGTTGGTCCAGGTACCCGCCACGCCCTTATTATAGACGAGGCTGGCGGTGCTGACCGCGCCCTGCGGCTCAGTGGCGTTGCCGAAATTCAGGAAAAACTGGTAAATCTTGCCGAGTTTGCGGCCCGCCAGGAAAAACCCCTCCTCGCTCTTCGTGCTTTTCGAGGCCAGCTTGCCCAGAAAGAGCACCAGCCCGATGTAAACGACGATAACGGCAATATCAATAAAATGGATTCCGCTCATGGAGGGGAGATGGGAGGCGACCGGCGAGGGTCGGGGGTAAACAGCGCAACCAAGGGTGGGTGGGTGGCGATTTTTTAGGGGCGGGGATGAACGCGGGAGCGTCGTGCGGGACGCAGGGATGGGCAAGCCGCGCCGGGCAAAGGGTTAGCTACGCCGTAAACGCTGCAAAAGTCTATCCCAAAAATCGGCCGTCGCGGGCTGGCGTTTTGGCCGGGAGTAGTACGGCTGGCCGCCGCCACCGGGGATTGAGATTGACCGAAGCGACCCCTCGCTGCCATGGTGGCCGTTGCGTCGCTCCTGTAGTTCAATGGATAGAATACTGGCCTCCGAAGCCGTAGATCTGGGTTCAAGTCCCAGCGGGAGCACCCCTTGTCTGGCTTTGTAATTTCCTGAATTGAAGTGGGTTAGGTGAAGGAACGCCGCCATGGCTGAAATTCCAGGTGGAGGATATTCCCCATGAATTTTTTCTCGAAAGCGTCGATAGAGGCTGGATAAACCAATACCCCTGTTGGAACCTTCGCTCGAAACGCCGCCGCATATTCCCACGAAAGCCCGGGCCAAAACCGGTGGTTTTCGGGCGGCGATGGCTTCCCGGCTCGCCGGTCCGACCCGGGATTGGTCTTTGGCCCCGCGCCGCAGCGGCGTGGCGGTGGGCATACTTACGTTTGTAGTGTCGTGCCTGAGTTTGGGGGCGCTGTATTGGCTGGGGCGGAATGCCTTGCAGGAAAACGTCCGCGATGAGTTGCGCCAACTGGCCCTGGCCGCCTCTTGTGTGGTGGACATGACGGCCCACGAAGAATTGGTGAACAAGACCCAGATGGGTTCACCCGAGCACTTGAAGGCCCTGGCCCCGCTGGTGGCCTTTCACAAATACTTTCCCGAAATCAAATACCTCTACACCGTGCGGGTGCGGGAGGGGAAACAATCGTTCGTCCTCGACACGTGGTTTGACCCGGCCATCGCCGCGCGCGGCACCGGCACGCTTTCCCCCATCGGCGAAGCCTACCAATCCGATTCTACCGATGAGGACCGCCTGACACTCGAGGCCATCAGCCGCGGCGAGACCTATGCCTCGGACAAAGTTTTCACCGATGCCTACGGCGCATTCATCAGCGGCTCGGCGCCCTTGCGCGACGCCTCCGGCAAAGTGGTGGGCTACGTGGGCATGGACCTCACGATGGACGATTTCTACCACGACATGCGGCCCATCCAAATGGCGTTGCTGGCGGGCTTGCTGGTGGCGGGTACGCTTAGCCTGGCGACGGGCGCCGGCGTCTCCACGTTTTTGCGGCAGCGCCAGCAGACGCGGGAAGTTGCCAGCGCCCAACAAGCCCTCATGGCGCGCGTGCTGGAAAGCTTGAACGATGGCATCATCGTCCTGCGCGCTGTGCGCGATCCGCAGACCCGCGAGGCCCGCGAATTCAAAGTGGTGCAGACCAACTCCGCCGCCGAACGCCTCACTGGCCTGATGGCCACGCGCTTGCTGGGCCGCCCGCTGCGGGAAGCCGTGCCCGGCTTGGGTGGCACGGAGTTGGATGAGGCTTTTTCCCGCGTGATGCGCACCGGCCAGGTTTACCAAGGTTCGCGCGCGTTTGCGCGGGCGGGGTGGAACGGCTGGCTGCACCTGACCATCGTGCGCGTGGACGAACGCCTCGTGCTCGCCCTTTCCGACATCAGCGCCAGCAAGCGCCACGAGCAGGAATTGGAACAGGATCGTGCCGCCGCGGAGGCCGCGGAACGCTCGACCAGCCTTTTCCTCGCCAACCTCAGCCATGAGATTCGCACGCCGCTGAACGCCGTCATGGGCATGTCACACTTGCTGCAAGGCACCCAGCTCAGCCCCGAACAGGCCGAATATCTCACTGCCATCCACGAGAGCAGCGACGCCCTGCTCACCGTCATCAACGACGTGCTTGATTATTCGAAAATCCAGGCCGGCGGCGTGACGGTCGATAAATCCCTGTTCGACACCCGTAATTTTCTCAATCGGTTAAAAGACCAATTCGGCGGCCTGGCGCGCTGCAAGGGCCTCTCCTTTGCCCTCGAAGTGGCCCCGGACGTGCCGCGCCAGGTGAAGACGGACCCGGCGCGCCTGCGCCAGGTGCTCATGAACATTCTGGCGAACGCGCTCAAATTCACGGAGCGCGGCCACGTGACGTTGCACGCCGTGGTGGAGTCCGGCGGGCGCGGCTGGCGCATCGAAGTGTCCGACACCGGCGTGGGCATCCCGTTGGAGTTGCAGGGCGAAATCTTCCGCCCCTTTACGCAAGGCGACCCCACGGCCACCCGCCGCTTTGGCGGCACGGGGTTGGGCCTCGCCATCTCGGCGCGCTTGACGGAACTGCTCGGCGGGCGCATCGAGGTCGCCAGCCAACCCGGCCTCGGCAGCACGTTTACGGTGTGCCTGCCGTTGTAGATGGCTGATACGACTACTGACTGAAACTGATAGGAAGTTGCGTTTTACGGGGAGGGGAATACAAGGGGTGGGGGTTAACCAATTCCCCTTCCTCGTCAAAGCAGGCCACGCCTCCGCCGTGCGGGCCATTGTTGATGCCGGAGAAACGCATGCGCAATCTTTCAAATTGAAACCTACAGTAGGTCGCCGAGTCGACTGAAATGCATGGTCCGCCCGGTTCGGTGAGACGAATTTTCCGGCAACCTATAAATGGTTCTTAAATCTCGCCATGACTTGGCCTGCTTTTTTGGCTATAATAACCGGCAATAGATTGAGGTGTTAAT
>Ga0265320_10001676_pt1 | contig 15754 bp, 10 predicted proteins | sample 4827metaG_FD_202087 | JGI IMG/M metagenome (GOLD analysis project Ga0265320, IMG submission 202087) | Rhizosphere microbial communities from Carex aquatilis grown in University of Washington, Seatle, WA, United States - 4-8-27 metaG | ecosystem: Host-associated > Plants > Roots > Rhizosphere >...
GGCTAATCCTCGGTTGGGTCCCGGGCGGTCAAAATATAATTGCAAAATAAATGTTGCGCTAGCCTGGGTTCAGCGATATAGATTCAAACGTCAAGGGCCTAACGGACCGAGACGGCAGAATTGGTTTTCGTAACAGTTCAGTTCAGCGGCTCTCCCTAATTTCACGATTCATGTGGCTTTCATGCCACGGCAGTGGGACGACCCTTTTAGATGCACGATAAGAATAATTATGAGTAATAAGCCTAATGGCACACCGGAGCATGGCGCCGGTTATCTGGAGATTTCGGAAAAGGGATTTGGTTTCCTCCGCTCGGCCGACAATCATTTTACCCCCAAGCCGACCGATATTTTCGTGACTCCGGACACGATTAAAAAGAATTTTCTGCGGGAAGGGGCGTTGGTCGAGGGACCGTTGCAGCCGCCCCACCGTGGCACCAGCCCGCAGTTGCGGGAAGTGACCTCGGTAAATCACATGAATTTCGCCGAATACACGCGTTCGGTGCGCTTTGAAAACCTGACGACGATCGATCCATTCGAGAAGTTCCGTTTGGAGACCACGCCCGACCTGATGGAAATGCGGATCATCGACCTGGTGACCCCGATCGGGAAGGGAACCCGCGGTTTGATTGTCGCGCCGCCGCGCACGGGCAAGACGACGATTCTTAAGCAGATCGCAAACTCCGTCGCCGTCAATCACCCGGAAGTGCACGTGATCGTGCTTTTGATCGACGAGCGGCCGGAGGAAGTCACTGATTTCCAACGCTCTGTCAAGGCCGAGGTTGTGGCTTCGTCGAACGATCAGGACTTGGAGACGCATGTTCGGCTCTCGCGCTTCACCATTGAGCGCTGCCGCCGGATGGTTGAGACCGGCAAGGACGTCTTCGTATTGCTCGACTCCATCACGCGCGTCGCGCGCGCTTATAACAGCGTGCATGGCGGAAGCGGACGCACGATGACGGGCGGCGTGGATGCCCGCGCCCTGGAGATTCCGCGCAAGATGTTCGCCTCGGCCCGCAAAACCGAGGAGGGCGGCTCGCTGACGATCATCGCCACCGCGTTGGTGGACACCGGCTCCCGGATGGACGAGTTGATCTTCCAGGAATTCAAGGGCACCGGCAACATGGAGTTGATTCTGGATCGGAAGCTTTCGGATCGCCGCTTATTTCCGGCGATTGACATTCCCAAGAGCGGCACGCGGAAGGAAGAGAAGCTATTCCCGGCCAAGAACCTCGAAGCGATCCGCAAGCTTCGCCGCACGATGGTCGATCTCAATCCGGTTGAGGCGATGGAGACATTGCTGGCCGCGTTGAAGAAGCACAAGACCAACGACGAATTGTTGGCGAAGCTGGCGTAGGCGCCGCGCCGGGGACGCCGCGGGAGATTCGAGCGTGACGGTTGCGCTTGATTCACTGCGGCCCGGCCCGGCGCTGGAGGCTCGTTTGGGGCTGGTTTCCGTAGGATTGGCGGTTCAACCCGATCGGACGGCGCGGAGGTAGGAGATGAAGAAACGTAGCGTGAGCCGCCAAGCTGGCTTGCCGTTGTCCCGACCGCCCCTGGAGCGGATGATGCGCATCCACCAGGCAATACAATCGGGCCGTTATCCCAATGCTTCGACACTGGCGGTCGAACTGGAAGTCAGCAGCAAGTCGATTCAGCGTGACTTGCAGTTCATGCGGGACCGACTCGAGCTGCCGCTGGAGTTCAACGCGGGCCGCAACGGTTACGGCTACACGCAGGAGGTAAGCTCGTTTCCAACCCTGCAGGTCACCGAAGGTGAATTGTTCGCGTTGTTGGTGGCGGAAAAGGCGCTGCAACAATACCGCGGCACGACCTTCGAAAAACCCCTCGTTAGCGCGTTCAAAAAAATGGCCGCGTCGTTGCCCGATACGGTCTCCCTCAATTTGGCCGACTGGGGCGAAACGATCTCTTTTCGGACCAGCGCCGAGCCGATCCTCGACCTGGAGGTGTTCGATACCCTGTCCAAGGCGACGGCCAGTCGGCGCCAATTGGAACTGACCTACCGCAAACCGGGTCGGCAGCAGACCGAGCCGCGCATCGTCGATCCGTATCATCTGGCCAACATCAACGGCGAATGGTTTCTCTTCGCCTATTGCCACTTGCGGCGGGACATTCGGACGTTCGCGCCCGCCCGTATTCAAGGCGCCCGGCCGACTGGCAAATCATTCACCCGGCCGCAAAAGTTCTCCCTCGAAAAACGGTTGCGAGACAGTTTTGGAGTGCATAGTGGGCAGGGGGAATTCGACGTCGTGATCCGCTTCAATGAGCTGGTGGCCGACTACATTCGGGAGAAACGGTGGCACCCGTCCCAACAATTGGTGACCCTGGAGAACGGCGCGCTGGAATTGAGCCTGAAACTGTCGAGTTTGGTTGAGATTCAACGTTGGGTACTCGGTTGGGGAGGCAACGCGGTCGTGGTGCGACCGCCTGAGTTGGCCGCGGCGGTGAAGGCCGCCGCGGAGAATATATTGGCCCAGTCCGACCCGGTTTGAGCGCCGCAAAAAATCTCGCCTCTCAATTTGCAAATCAGGCGGGACGAATTAAAGTTTGGGCATGGCTGATAACAAAAAGAAGCCAGGACCCGCGGCCGGGCTAGGCAAGTTCAAGGCCGAAGGGGCGGAGGAGTCATCCCCGTTGAGCGACCTGCTTTCCCGCGAGGAGCTCGACACGCTGTCAACGCTGCAGTTGGTCGATTTGATCGCCGGCAAACTTCCCCCGCGGCATTCCTCGATCATGGACCTCATCTATTTGCGCGAGCGGGTCGTGGCGATGGAGGAGATGAACGAGCAGGCCCGTCAGGCCATCGAGAAGCTCGACGCGATCGTGGATAAACTGCGGTCCCCGGCCTTTCGCGTCGGGACTTTTCTTACGCCGATCGAACCCGATCAGGCGCACGTCTGCGTCGGGGGCACCGATTACGTCTGCCGCGTCGATCCGCAAATACCGCTGAACAGTCTGCAGGTGGGACAACGGGTGCTCTGCAACGAGGCGTTCGCGGTGGTGCAGGGCCTCGGTTTCGACCGCAACGGCCCGGTCGTGCGCATTGATGAATTATTGTCCGACGGCCGGCTGCGGATCGGCCAGGAATCCGGGCTTTCGCCGCTGGTGTTGATCCGCTCGGCGTTGTTGGGCAAGGAGAAGCTCAAGCCGGGGCTGGAGGTGCGGCTGGACGTGAATCAGCGGGTCGCGCTGGAAGTGATCGGCGTCAACAAACGGATCGAGCGTTCCCTCGCGACGGTGAATGAACTGCCTTGGTCGGCCATCGGCGGGCAAGAGGAGGCCGTGCAGGCCATTCGCGACACTTTGGAGCTGCCCTTCCTGCACCGCGACCTTTTCAAACGCTTCGAGCATACGGTGCCGAAGGGTTTTCTCCTCTATGGGCCGCCGGGCTGCGGCAAAACCTTGATGGGCAAAGCCACGGCCTACAATTTGCGCAAACAGATCGCGGCCCAGAGCGGCGTGGATCACCCGGAGTTTTTTCTGCACGTCAAAGGCCCGGAAATCCTGAACATGTGGGTGGGCGAGTCCGAGCGCCAGGTGCGCGATCTGTTCGCCCAATGCCGCGAGCGGGCGAGCGAAGGCGCGCTGGCGTTTCTGTTTATCGATGAGGCCGAGGCGATTCTGGGTACGCGGCGGGCGGGACGATACCACAGCATGTTGAGCACCCTGGTGCCGATGTTTTGCGCGGAGATGGACGGGCTGGAACCGCTGCAGAACGTGGTGGTCATCCTCGCCTCGAATCGCGCCGACCTGATTGACCCGGCGATCCTGCGACCCGGGCGAATCGACCGGAAAATCAAAGTCAAGCGCCCGGACGAAGCGTCGGCCCGGCGGATTTACGAGATTTATTTGCGGGATTCACTGCCGTTGGCGGAGCCGAAAGTGGACTTGGCCAAGGCGACGCTCGACGCGCATTACGCCCGGACGCCCGAAAACGAATTCCTTGAGGTGATCTACCGCAGCGGGCGGCGGGACGTGCTCTATCGCGGCGACATGTCGAGCGGGGCGATCATCGCGGCCATCGTCGAGCGCGCCAAAAGTTTGGCGATCAAACGCTCCATCGAGACGAACGCGGAAACCCAGCTCACGCGGGAGGACCTGCTCGCGGCGTTGCGCAAGGAGTACGAGGAAAACGATTTGTTTCCGGCGACCGACGTGACGGAGGATTGGTTGAAACTGACCGACTTCGATCCGGAGAACGTCATCAAACTTGGACCGGTTCGCCCGCGGAAAACGGGCGCGGCGACGTCCGGGATAATCTAGCCCTCGGGACGGGCGTTCTTCACATTCATGATTCGCTTTCGACCGAAAGCCTTGCCCGTCTCTCGTGGCTGACGCCGCCTCACGATGACTTCGCCAATATTATTTGGGATCGAAACGGAAATCGGGATCGCGTGCGATGGCGCGGAGGAACTCGATCACGTGGCGGAGTCCATCGCGCTGGTGCGCAGCGCCACCGATGGCGGGGCGCGCATGTGCTGGGATTACGAATGCGAGGACCCGCATCTGGACATGCGGGGGTTTCGGGTGCGGGAATTGCGGCAGGATAGCGACGAGGCTTACTACTTTGCCGAGGACGCCGAGCGGGAATTGAGCTACGTCGAGATCAAAAGCGATTTGGTGCTCGGCAATGGCGCCCGCTTCTACAACGACCACGCCCATCCTGAGTATTGCACGCCCGAATGCGGCACGCTGGCCGAGTTGGTCGCGCACGATCGGGCCGGCGAACGCCTGCTAATGGCGTGCGCGCGGCGCCTTTCCGAGGAGCGGGGAGCGCTCTACCGCCTCTACAAAAACAACACCGATTTCTGTGGGCATAGCTATGGGTGCCACGAAAACTACCTGCTGCCCCGCTCGCTGCCGTGGGACCGGCTCACGTTGGGCGTGCAGGCGTTTTTGGTGACTCGCCAAATTTACGCGGGCGCCGGCAAATTCGCGGTTGAAGGTGAGGACACGTTCGTCTCGCCGAATTTTCAAATCGCGCAACGGAGCGATTTCTTCAGTGAATTGCAGAGCGTTGACACGATGCAGCGCCGGCCGATCATCAACACGCGGGATGAGCCGCACGCGGACCCGCGGCGCTTCCGTCGGTTCCACGTGATTTTGGGGGACGCCAACATGTCGCCGTTCGCCACGCGTTTGAAGGTGGGGACGATGGCGCTCGTCCTTGAGGCCCTGGCGCGCGACCCCAAACGCAAATACCCGGAGCTGGCGGACCCGCTGGCGGCGCTGACGAGCATTTCGCGGGACGCATCCTTCCGATGGGAGCTCGAACTCCAGGGACGGACGCGTTCGACGGCGCTCGCCGTGCAACGAACCTATATCGCGGCGGTGCGGGAGCTTTGTGATCTGACCGATCCCGAACGCGCGGCGTTGGTTGGCGATTGGGAAACGGCGTTGAACGATTTGGAGGTGGATTACACCCGTTGCCGAGATCGCCTGGATTGGGTGGCCAAGCTCGGGCTGGTACGGGAGTTTCAGGCCGCGCAAAAGCTGCCGGATGACGACCCTTGGCTGCAGAGCCTCGATTTGGAGTATCACCGCCTCGATTTGGAATCAGGCCTGTATTACGGCCTGGAACAGGCGGGCGGAATGCTCGGGGCGCCGAGTGAAGACGAGGTGCGTCGGGCGCTGTCCGAGCCGCCGGATACGAGGGCGTACATCCGCGGCCGTTGCGTGCAAAAATTCGCCGGGCAAATCATTTCCGCCCAGTGGGATCATATCACGTTGCGCGGCCGGGTGGGGCCAATCCGGATTTCGTTGCAGAATTCCTTCGCGCCCGACGAATTGCGCCGGCTCAAGGCGGCGATTGAAGCGGCTCATTCGCCGGATGATTTGCTGGACGTGGCGTCGGGCTATTGAACCCAACGGATCGCGGCCGCCGATATACGAATTCGGTCGCGCGTAAAGTCTGGAACGGATTCGCCCGAGGAGTTTCCGAGAGGCGCGAGATTCCGTTTGAGGACTCGGAGGCGGGGGCGTAAAGTGATTTGCGTCTGCTGCGAAACGTGGCAACTTAACGCAACGATATATGCCTGACCAAGCACAGAGAACACGTCCGGTGGCTCCTGGCCCGAGTGGCGGCGGCGAAGGTCCCAGTTCCCCCAAGGTGGAAAAGCCCAACGTCGATGAACTGCTCAAACGGATGCGCAAGGTCGATCCCGACCAAGCCAAACGTTACCGCCAGCGCACCGGGCAATGAGTGACGCGGTTCCGATTGCCGGCGACTTCCTGACGTTGCTGGCCCGTCATGGCGTGACGCCGTGGCGAAGCGAAGCGACGTCCGCCGCGCCCGTGGAGACCCAGGCCACCACGGTCTTCGCGTTCCATTTCTCGGAAGGGGTCTTAATGGCGGGCGACCGGCGGGCGACGGCCGGTAACGTCATCGTCACCGACCGGGTGGACAAGGTTTTGGAGTTGGACGATTTTTCCCTGCTGGCAATCGCGGGCGTGCCCGCGACGGCGTTCGAGATGGCGCGGGTTTTGCAGACTTCATTTGAGTATTATCGGCGCAGCCAATTGCAGGTTCTCAGTCTCGCGGCGAAGGTCCGCGCGCTGGCGCGCCTATTGCGCGAGAATCTGCCCATGACAATGCAGGGGGTGGGTATTGTGGTGCCGTTGTTCGCGGGCGTGGACCAATCGGTGTCGCCGCCGGAGCCGCGCATTTTCTTTTATGATCCGTTGGGCGCGCAGTTTCAGGCGGTCGGTTACGCGACTTCCGGATCGGGTTCCCAGACCATCCGCAGCATCTTCAGCTTTCAGTCGAGCCACGGCCAGCCGCGGCCCGAGGCGATGAATCGGTCGGAGGCAATCACGTTCGCGTTGCGCCTGCTGAATACGGCCGCCGAATTCGATTCGGCGACCGCTGGGATCAACCCGCGCGCGGGCGCCTTCGCCAGCGTGAAGATCTTGCGCGGCGCGGGCGTGGAAACCATCAGCGACGAAGAACAGGCGGCTCTTTTACCGGCATGACCGAAGAACCTTATCGCTGGCTGGAGGCCATTGGCAATCGGCGCGAGTACGTGCAGGAACAACTCAAGGGCGGCTCGCCGGCGTTCGCCGTGAGCCTGCCGGAAGGCGTGCTGCTTTTGAGCGTCGGGACCGGGCAATCCAAGGTATTTGAATTGTTTGACCGCCACGCCCTGGCCGGCCTGGGCCACCCGGCGGACCTCGAAAAAGTGCGGCAGGCGGCGATCGACGCCGCTCATACGGAGGGCTTCACGCGCTCACCGGACGACGTCACGCTGCGGCGATTGGTGGGCTTCGGGTTAAGCCCGCAATTGAAGACCAACTTCGAGCAGATTTTCAGCGCGCCGTTTCTGGTCGAATTACTGCTGGCGGAAGTGGGCGCGACGCCGGCGCAGGATGTGCTGATTAGGCTGCACTATGACGGGCGGTTCGCGGCGGCGTCTGACGTCGCGGTGGCCGCGGGACGGGCCGAACCGGAGGCCGCCGCCCAGAAGTGGCTGGCGGGCGAGCTGGCTGGAATCACCGATCGCGCGGCGGCGGCGGAACGGCTGCTGCAGGCCTGGTGGTGCCTGAGCGAGGACAAGGCGTTCGTCGCGGGAGCCGTGGGTGAAGCGGAGCGTCGCGAAGGGTGGCGTCGGGCGGCGCTGGGGCGGGTGATCGAGGCGGGCTGGCTGGCGCGGGACCCGCGGCGGCGGGCGCGTTACCGGGCGCTCGATTTGAATCAGTTGGGCCTATGAACCGAATCGTCGGCCTCGAGACGGAGTACGGGTGCCTGACGAACGATCCATCGGGACCGCCGAGCGCGGTGGGGCGCGCCCGCAACTGGATTTTCGAGAAGAATCGTTTCGGACTGGCGGACATGCACCAGCGCGACTGGGACGAGCCGGCGGGCAACGGCGGGTTTCTTTTCAATGGAGGACGGGTCTATGTGGATATGGGCCACTTGGAGTATTGCACCCCGGAATGCCTCTCATTGATCGATCTGGCGCGTTACGATCGCGCGGGTGACGCGATCATCATCGAGGCGTTGAAGGAAATGCGGCTCAGTGATCAGGTCTCATTTATTCGCAACAATGTGGACCATTACTCGGGCGCGACGTTTGGTTGCCACGAGAATTATCTGGTCCGGCGCTCGGCCTCGCTCACCGAGATAAACGTCCTGTCGCTCCTCGCGTTTCTGACGTTGCGCGTGCTCTACGCCGGGGCAGGGCGCGTCGGCGCGACGCCGGGGGCGGAATTGCGCGGAGACCTGGCGCGGTTTGGCGCCGACAGCAATTTTCAAATCAGCCAGCGGGCGGACTACATCAACAACGACCTTTTCGAATGGGTTCAGTTTAACCGCGCGATCATCAATACCCGTGATGAACCACTGGCGGACGCGCGCAAGTACCGGCGGTTGCACCTCCTGCACGGTGACACAAACGTGCTGCCCACGTCGCTGCTGTTGAAGGTGGGCACGACCGCGCTGGTGCTCGATCTGCTGGAGGCGGATCAATTGCCGGAGGTGATTCTGGCGGACGCGGTGATGACGTTTCGCAATTTATCCCACCAGCCGGATGGGCCGTGGCTGACGCCGCTGGCGGATGGGCGTTGCCTGGGCGCGGTCGAGCTGCTCTACAAGTTTTATGAGGCGGCGCGGCGCGAATTTCGCGGGCGCGACGCCGAAACGGACATCGTTCTCCGCATTTGGGACGAGACGCTGAGCGCGCTGGCGACGGACCCGGAAATCCTGGTCGGCAAGGTGGACTGGCTTACCAAACGCTGGCTGTTCCGGCAATTCATCGAGCAGGAGAACATTTCGTGGGCCGATCCCTGGCTGAAGGCGCAAGACTTGGAGTTCCATCAGATTGACCCGAGCCGCAGTCTCGGCACGGCGCTGGCCCGCACGCCGGCGGAGTGGGATTTGACGGGCGAAGACGTCGCTACGGCGATGCGAACGCCGCCGGAGAATACCCGCGCGCGGGTGCGCTCGCAAACGATGCAAACGTTGAAACATCTGCATATTCGCTACTTTGTCGATTGGGAGGTCATCGACGCGGAAGGCACGCATTCGTTGAATTTGGTGGACCCGTTTGAAGCCAGCTCCAAGGAAGCGGAGGCTTGGAGCCGGCAGCTTCAGCGCGCGTGAGGGAGGCTGGCTGGGAGCTTCGCGGGGCGCGGAGGGTCGGAAGTGGGGATTGGGAGTTGGCAAACGATCGTTGAGTACGGCAGAGTGACAAAATGATCCTTCATTACATATTGCGCGGCGCAGGGAAGCTTGGACTTGTTTTCGCCTGCCTGCTCTGCCTGTCGTGCCAAGCCGCGGAGCGGCCCGAGGGGTTCGTCGAACTGGTCAAGCTTGATCCGTCCATTCGTCTGGACATCCGCTACGCGACGACGAACAACTTTACCAAGCAACCGGTCTATCCGGAGGCCCGTTGCTTCCTACGGCGGGCGGTGGCGCAACGGCTCATCGCCGTGCAAAAGGAACTCCGCGGGATGGGTCTCGGGCTAAAGGTGTTCGACGGCTACCGGCCGTTGGCGATCCAGAAGAAATTCTGGGCGCTGGTCCCCGACGAACGGTATGTCGCGAATCCGGCGAAGGGGTCGCGGCACAACCGCGGCGCGGCCGTGGACCTCACCTTAATCCACGCCGACGGTTCAGAGGTGACGATGCCGACGCCCTACGACGATTTCACCGAGAAGGCGCATCGCGACTACATGAAACTCCCGGCCGAAGCCTTGCACAATCGCGAATTGCTCGAGCGCGTGATGGTGAAGCACGGCTTCATTCCGTTCGCGACCGAGTGGTGGCATTTCGACGCTCCCGGATGGGAGTCGTATCCCATCATGGACCTGAGCTTTTCGGAGCTAAAGTAAGCCGGCGTCGGCGCTGGCCTTGGCGTCCGCCGAAATCCGCGGGCCTGCGTCGGCGTCAGTTGGCGGTCAGGAATTTCAAGAGTTCCAACCGCTCCCGGTCGCTCATCGACTCAAGCAGACCTTCCGGCATCAGGGACTTTGAACTGATTTCCCGCCGGGCGATATCGGTTTTGGCGATGACCGTCTCTCCCACGGTGGTCCGCAGCGTTACGGCGCTGGCGGTTTCGCTCCCCATGAGGCCCGAGACGACGTCGCCTTTTTTGGTCTCGATCGTCGTAAGTTGAAAATCAGCGCCGATCACGGCGTCGGGATCAATGATGTTCTCCAGGAAGTAGTGGATGCCGTTTTTTCCGGCGCCGGTCAGTTCGGGTCCGAGCCGCGCGCCCTCAGCGCCGATACGGTGACAGGTGGCGCAGACCTTGAGGAAATGCTCGTGGCCGGCGCCCTGGTTATATGCCCAAAGAGGGGCTTCGTTGAAGGTCTTCTCCATGTTCGCGATGAAGACGGCTTTGTCCGCAGGGGTTTGCGCGAAATGTCCCCAGGTCGCGGTGACGCGCCGGTCCACTTCGGGATTCTTCAAGCCGTTTAATTGCCGAACGTGGAACGCCGTCAGTTGGTCACGGCTGATTTGCTTCGAGGAAAGGGCGTCCAACAGTGCAAGCGCGTAACTCGCTCGACTGGTTAGCGCGTTGAGGGCGGCGCCGCGATCCGCCGGCGAGAATCGGTCGAATCGTCGCACGAGCGCGCCTGGAACCTGCGGGTCATCGAAGCGGGCCAGGACGTTGATCGCCGGATTGCGGAACGCGGCGTCATCGAGCAATTGTAGAAAAACCGGCAGCGCGGCGTTGTCGTGCGCGCGGCTTAGGACGGCGAAGGCGTGCTTGCGCGAATCGGGCGATTCTTTGGAATCCGCCAGCGTCGCGCGCAGGCGGGGAAACATGGAATCGTCGCCGAAGGTCGCGGCCAGTTGCTCGGCTTCCCGGCGGACGCGCGCGTCGGGGTTCGCGTAAAGGGCCGGAGCGACGGCCGCCCAGGCGGGCGGCATCGGCAGGTTGGCGCGCGGCGCCATCGCCAGCCAGAGACCGGCCAGCCGGCGGCCGAGCGTTTCGTCGCGGACCGTTCCCAAGTCCGCCACGACGTGATTCAAGGGGGCGCCTTCGAGCGTGGCGCCGTACCAGTAAATGAGGTCGGCTAATTGGGCCAGCGGTGTGCTTCGGGCGATCGCCCAAGCGCGGTCCAATTGCCGCGGCATGCGTTGAGCCAGGCCTTGCCACAGCAGCAACGGCAGGTTGCGGTCCTGGGCGTCTTCAGCATGTTGCGACAGGGCTTCGATCAGTTCCCAGGCGTTCGCTTCGGGGAAACGCTGAATCGCCGAAGCCAGGAAAAGCCGGACAACCGGGGAGGGGTCGGTTTTAGCCAGTCGAGTCGATTCCGCGAGGATTGAGGCGGCCGGTAAATGGCCGTCCGCAGCCAGTTGAATCGCCCAGCCGCGCACGTATTCGTCGGAATCGGCCAAGGCGGATTTGAGCGCATCGTCAGAAAGCGCGCCGATGACATGCAACGTCCACAACGCCCGCAGGCGTCCGGCCGCGGTCGGCGCGCCGGTGGCCATTTTGAGAAGCATGGCTTGCGCCTCGGGTTGGATCGGCCGGCCGACGGATCGCTCGTGCAGGAGCTTACGAGCCGCCCGGACATACCATTCGTTCTTGTGGGTGTGCAGCGCCGCGAGTTTCGCGTCATCGAGCGCGCCGAGGTCCACCTTGACGGGATGATAGGTCGATTCGTACTCCACCCGATAGATCCGTCCGTCACTGCGGTCCCAACTTTCGGTGTTGGGATTATGGCAATGTTGCTGATCGTACCAATCGATCACGTACACCGCGCCGTCTGGCCCGTATTGCAAATCCACCGCGACATATTTCGGATCGGTGCAAAAAAGCTGATCGTGTCCGACGTCCACGGTGTCGAAACCTGAGCCAAGCCGATTGTTGATCTGATGATTGATCTGGTGGCCGCCGAGATTATGCGTGAAGAGATGCCCACGGTATTCGTCGGGCCAATTATCTCCGAGGTAGATCATCGTGCCGACATGGGAATGCCCGCCATAGATGGCGTCGGTACCGCGCTCGCCCGCGCCGCCCGCGCCGTGATCGTGCCGGGCGGAGGCAAGCAGATAATTGCGGAATTCGGGGAAGCCTTCCGGCGGATTGGCAATAATGAAAGGGGCGTGATTGGCGTTGGCCTGATTCCAGAAGTGACCGCCTTGGATGACGTGGGTGGTGCAACCACGGCCCCAATAACTGCGGCAGTGGGTCATGAATAGTTGGCCGTGTTCATCGTAATCGAGCCCCCACGGATTGCTGCCGCCGTGGGCGAACACTTCGAACTCTTGGCGCACCGGATGGTAGCGCCAGACGCCGGCGCGCAACTCCACTCGTTGGTCGTCCGGGGCGCCGGGCTTGCCGATGCGCGCGTAGTTGAAGACACCTTGATTCCCGTAGAGCCAGCCGTCCGGGCCCCAGAGGAAACTATTCAGGCATTCATGCGTGTCCTGATACCCAAACCCGTCGAGCAAGACCTCGGGCGGGCCATCCGGAACGTCGTCATGATTGCGGTCCGGGATGAATAACAATTGCGGCGCGGCGCCGACCCAGACTCCGCCGTAGCCGACCTCGATGGCGCTCACCAGATTCAGCCCTTCCGCGAAAACCTTCTTGGATTTGAATCTGCCACTGCCATCCGGGTCGTCAAAGATGACGATTTTATCGAGGCCTTTGCCGTCGGGCCGCTTGGTCGGGTAGCTGTACGCTTCAACAACCCAGAGCCGGCCGCGTTCATCAAACGCGAAGGCGACCGGCTGTTGCACTTCCGGTTCTTCCGCGATGACCTCCGCGCGGAACCCCGGAGGCAGATACATTTGGGCGATTGTTTTCTCACCGGGGGTGCGCGCGGGCGCCGGCATCGGGTTTGGCTTTAAGTGGCGGAGGACCGGGCTGGTTTGGAGCCGTTGAACGTCGGGGAGCGGGTCTTCCGCGTGGAGGGCGTTGAAAAAACTGGACGCCAAAATAAGGGAACACCCCAACAAGACGGAGCGGCGCCCACGGCGCTCGAGAAATTTCATCCCGACGCAGTACTTCAACTGGTCGAGGCTTGTCAATAGCGCGACGCGCGCTCAGGCCCGGCAGAGTGAGAGCGGCGGGTTCCCGAGCGTGGCCGTCGGGCGCCGGGAAGCAGTGAATTTACGGCGCCAGACTGAAGGAACGAACAAACCTCAGTCGGCGGTTATCCTGGCGGCTGCTCGCGCCTTGAAGTCATCCAAACGAAGCGTGTTCGCGGATTTCCGATCGGAGCGGCGTTTTTTTTCGAAGGAAAAGGGGCGGCTGAGCGTATAACTGGGTGAATCGGTGAACCGCTTATTAGCCGAGTCTCCGCGCGAGCAGCGAGCGAGTCGTCAGCGGTTCAATATTGCCTGAAACCTTTTGGCCCGGCCATTGTTCAACTTGAAAGCATGGAAATAGAAATTCAACGAACCTCGCGGGCTCTGAGTTGCCCGCGGCCCGCGCGGCGCGCGAATTTCTTAAAAGTTTTTTCGAACTTTTTTCCGCGACACTTGTCAACGTGGAATGGCTAACCCGTTATAAGGAAACCTGTTGACGCAGTCGCAGGTGGTTCCTACGGTGGCCGGAGTTCGCCTTTGGAGCAGAATCACTAGATTTAATTGGTCGAAAAAATGAGCGGATACCTTGGAGACTCGCCCTCCGAAGTTGGCGCGCCGGATGGTCAACCGGAATCAGCCGCGGGCGCGCCGGAAGCGCGCGTGAATGGCGGACGCACGGTTTCGCTCGCGCGCCTCGAGGTGGCGCCCGAGGTGATCCGCCTCCTGCCGGCCGATTTTGTCAAACGCCACCGGGTCTTTCCGTTTGAGATTCGGAACGGGACGATGGCGATTGCGACCGCGGAACCGGGAAATCAGCGCGTCATCGATGACATTCGCCTGTTAACTGGCTTGGAGGTCTCGGAAGCCGAGGCGCCGGTCGCGGAGGTGCTGGAAAAAATCGCCGAGTGCTACCAGGTCACGGTCGAGCAGATGATCGAAAACCTGAGTCCCGAAACCGGGACGGCCGTCGAGTCGCGAAATCTTCACGACATCGAGGTGATGGCCAACGAGCCGACGGTCATCAATCTGGTCAACGTGATTATTTCGACCGCGTTGCGGGAGCGAGCCAGCGATATTCATTTGGTGCCTTTCGAAGAGACCCTGCAACTGCGTTACCGCATTGACGGACTGTTACAGGAAAAGCCACCGCCGCCCAAACAATTGCACGCCGCCCTCGTTTCGCGCGTCAAAATCATGGCGGATATGAACATCGCCGAGCGCTTCATGCCGCAGGACGGGCATATCCAAATCCATCACCGCGGTTCCCGCGTGGACATCCGCGTCGGCACGATGCCGACGATTTACGGGGAAAGCCTCGTGATGCGGCTGCTCGAGAAGAACACCAAGCTGTTAAGCCCGATCGAACTCGGACTGGACCCCGTTCGGGCCGGGATCATGGGCAAGCTCGTCGAAAAACCGCACGGTCTTTTCCTCACCACCGGGCCGACTGGCAGCGGCAAGACGACCACCCTTTACGCGATTCTCCAGGGCATTTACGCGCCGGAGAAGAAGATTCTGACGATTGAGGACCCGGTCGAATATGAATTGGCCGGGGTCGCCCAAATTCCGGTGCGCCCGAGCCGCAATTTTACTTTTGCCAACGGGCTTCGCGCGATCTTGCGGCAGGATCCGGACGTCGTCATGGTGGGGGAAATCCGCGATTCGGAGACTGCCGAAATCGCGATTCGCGCGGCGCTGACCGGCCACCAGGTTTTCAGCACGCTCCACACGAATGACGCCGCCGGCGCCGTAACGCGCTTGATCGACATGGGGGTGGAAGCTTTTCTGATCTCTTCTTCGTTGGAAGGAGTCCTGGCGCAACGGCTCGTTCGTCGCATCTGTCCGCATTGCAAAGCGGAGTGGGACGTTCCGCCGGCGCTGAAGGAAAAGATCGAGATGCTCAGTTCCCACCGCCTCGAAGGGAAATTCTATCACGGCAGCGGTTGCGATGAATGCCGCGGCACTGGCTATCGCGGGCGAATCGGGATTTTCGAGCTGCTCGCGCTCAACACGGAGATAAGGGAGTTGATTTTGCAAAGGCGTTCGAGCGCGGAGCTTAAGGCCGCGGCGCGGAAAACCATGATCACCATGCACGAAGACGCCGTGCTCAAGGCGGCCGCGGGCATCACGACGTTGGACGAAATCCTGCGCGTGTCGTCGGGAGACTCGCTCGCGTGACGGCGTTTCGGTACCAGGCGATCGAAGCCACCGGTGGCGCCGTTAAGGGCGTCATCGAGGCCGAGGACCGCAAGAGCGCGCTGCAATTGCTCGGTCGCCGCGGCCTTTTTCCGTCGCGTTTGGAAATATGTTCACCCGGCGCGACGGCGGAAGCGGAGCCGGTCACGGAGAAGACTGCGGCTCCCACGGCGGCGTCTGGTGGGCGGGTGCGCCGGAAGGATGTAACCGCGTTCACGCGGGAGATGGCGGCGCTGCTCGGCGCGGCGATCCCGATCCCGCAGGCGCTCGATGGTTTGGGTGAGGAAGAAGAGAATCCCGCGCTGAAGCAGGTGGTGCTTCGGCTGGGTGAAGCGGTCCGCAAAGGTTTGGCCTTCTCCTCCGCGCTCGAAGAACACCCCCGATTGTTCAGCAAACTTTACGTCAGCATGGTGAGGGTGGGGGAAGAGGCCGGGGTCCTGCAAAAGGTGTTGGCGGACCTGGCCGAGTTGCTCGAACACGAGGATGAAATCCGCGGCGAAGTGATCGCGGCGGTCTCCTATCCCGCCTTCGTTCTCGTGTTCGGCATCTTTACCG
>Ga0265320_10001677_pt1 | contig 15737 bp, 13 predicted proteins | sample 4827metaG_FD_202087 | JGI IMG/M metagenome (GOLD analysis project Ga0265320, IMG submission 202087) | Rhizosphere microbial communities from Carex aquatilis grown in University of Washington, Seatle, WA, United States - 4-8-27 metaG | ecosystem: Host-associated > Plants > Roots > Rhizosphere >...
TCGCGGTTTGCGGTTCGCGGTCGCGGTTTGCGGTTCGCGGTCGCGGTTTGCGGTTCGCGGTCGCGGTTTGCGGTTCGCGGTCGCGGTTTGCGGTTCGCGGTCGCGGTTCGCGGTTTGCGGTATGCGGTCGCGGCGTGCGGTCGCGGTATGCGGTCGCGGCGTGCGGTCGCGGTATGCGGTCGCGGCGTGCGGTCGCGGTATGCGGTCGCGGCGTGCGGTCGCGGTCCGACTCTCCCCCCCGCGGGCGCGGGTGCGCGCACGCTTGGGGGGGACCGGCTGCCGCTTGGGGCGGCCGGAGGGGGGGCACCCTTTTTTCCCTAGCCCGTCTTGGTGAGGGCGGGTGTTCCAGGTTCGAACGAAACCAGGAGTGCGACGGTCGAGTCTTTGGGGGCGACCTCGCCGGAACGGAGCGGGCGAACGACGAGCGCGCCGCTTTTTTCGGCGGTGACCGCGACGCGCATCGCGCGATGACCGACGAGAACGACGGCGTCGGTGGCTTGCCATTCGCCGGGCGCGACGGTGACGACGAGGTCCATCGCGGCTTCGACGGTGGGCGCGGCGGAGATCGGACGCGCGCGTGCCGTGGGAACCTGGGCGCTGGCGAGGCGGGCGGCGTCTTCGACGGTCATGGCGTCGCGACGTTGCGTGGGGCGCTGGCTCTTCGGTTTGGTTTCGCGGACGGCCTTCGTCTGACTCGAGCGCGAGCTCGCGCGATCTTTCGGACGCGAGCTCGCCGCCTTTCGCGATGGCTTGCCGTCGTCGCTCGAACGCGGAGCGTCGGCGGCGGCCTCGCCGCCTTCGGACTCGACGGCGCTTTGAAGATTCTTCGCGACCTTGCTGAGGACGAGCGCGCGCGTGTCTTGGCCGGTCTTCGCAGCGGCCCACGCCGCGCGACGCATCCATTGCAACGCGCCTCGTCCATCACCGGCGTCGAGCAACTCGGCGGCGGTGTCGAGCGCCTTCCGGACCTCGGCGGAGTCGTTCTGCTCGCTGCGCGGCAGTACCAAGGAGTATCTCATCGGTGTCATCCTCGAGGCGTCCGGCGGAAACCAATCCAGCGAAACCCGCCCCGCCTCGGATGGTAAGGGGCAGGGTTTCGGGAAGCCAGTGGCGTCGGGCGACGCGCGAGGTGGGACTTTGGCCCTCGTGCACCCACACGAAAAGTGATGAGCGATACCGTGATTGGCGTAAAGTCGCAGCCGGGTTGTCGCCGGTCGCGTCGTATTTACTTCAGACGGCTGTGACGCTCGTGGGCGTGGTGGCGCTCGCGATCGTGCTGCTTTACGCCGCGCGACGAACGGGGATCGGGCGCGCTTCCGGGCCACTCGGGCTCGTGGGGCGGCTGCCGCTCGACGGACGGCGCGCGGTGTACCTCGTGCGCGTAGGGTCGACCGTCTACGTGGTCGGAGCCAGCGAGGCGGGGCTGACGAAGCTCGGAGAAATACCCGGAAGCGACGTCGCGCCGGAGCCGAAGGCGGCCGAAGAATGACGGCCAACGGCGTCTCACCGGACGATCTCTTGAATCGGCCGCTCGCGCTGGTCGTGGCGCTCGCGCTGGTCGGCCTCTTGCCGTTCTTGTTCATGGCGCTCACGTCGTTCGTGAAAATCTCGACGGTGCTGCACATCGCGCGGAGTGCGATCGGCGCGCCGGAGGTTCCGTCGAGCACGGTCGTCGTGGCGCTCGCCGGCGCGCTCACGCTCCTGGCGATGGCGCCCGTGGGAAACAAGATCGCCGATCGGTTGACGCCGCTCCTCGAACCTCATCGAACGGCGAACGCCGCGACGTGGGTGCGCGAGGTCGTCGACGCCGTTCGCGAACCGCTCGAGACGTTCCTCGAAAAGAACGCGTCGAAGCGGCAGCTCGACCGGTTCTACGAGCTGTCGCGAAAGACCCGAAGCGGCGCCGATCGCGATTCGGTCACGCGGAGCGATCTCGGCGTGGTCGTGCCGGCGTTTCTCGTCACCGAGCTCGTCGAAGCGTTCGCGTTGGGGTTCGCGATCTATTTGCCGTTCCTGGTGGTGGATCTCGTCGTGGCGAACGTGCTCATCGCGCTCGGCATGCAGTCGCTCAATCCGACTCAAGTCAGCCTACCGTTCAAGTTGCTCCTCTTCGTCGCCGCCGATGGGTGGAGCTTGCTGGCTCAGGCGCTCGTCACGGGCTACTCCAACTGACCGAGTCGCCGCACTAACGCGTCGCGTTAGCACTCGCGGGCGAACGGGAATGTAGTCCCTCGGGAATAAGAGAAATCCTCGCGGGTTTCCGGGCGGCACGGCGCGTTTCGACGCGCGCTCCCACGCACGGACCGAGCGCAATCAAATGACAGAGAGCCATGTTGACAGGGATCGGCTGGTCGCTACCATGCCGCGCCCGGTTTCGGGGCTACGGGCCAACGCGGCTCATTTTTACAGAGAGGTGATCGACCGACCATGACCGACGTCATGATCCAGGCGAGCGGATTGACGAAGCAGTTCGGCCCTGTCCGCGCTCTCGACAACGTTCAGTTCGAAGTTCAAAAGGGTGAAGTAGTCGGCTTTCTCGGGCCTAACGGCGCCGGAAAAAGCACGACGATGCGCATCCTCACGTGCTTCATTTCTCCCACCAGCGGCAGCGCGAAGGTGCACGGACACGACGTGTTCGAAGAGCCGCTCGCGGTGAGGCAAAAGCTCGGCTACCTGCCGCAGCGCGCGCCGCTCTACACGGACATGAACGTGTGGGAGTACCTCGAGTTCACCGCGAAGATTCGCGGGCTCGACGACAGCACCTTCCGATCGCGACTGAAAAAGGTCGTGGAAGTGTGCGGCCTGGCCCAGGTGCTCGGCAAAGACATCGGCATGCTGTCGCACGGCTACCGCCAGCGCGTCGGCCTCGGGCAAGCGCTGATTCACGATCCGCCGATCCTCATCCTCGACGAGCCGACGAGCGATCTCGACCCGAACGAGAAGGCGGAGGTCATCCGGTACATCAAAGAGATCGGTAAAGATCACACGATCCTCCTCTCGACGCACAACCTCGCCGAGGTGGAAGAGGCCTGCGCTCGCGCGATCATCGTGAGCAAGGGTCGCGTCGTAGCGGACGGGCCGCTCGAAGACATCCGCGGCAAGACCGGCGCGATTCGCTACTTCGTCACGGTCGACGAGAAGAGCGGCGAAGGCGGCAAGGGCGCGCCGAAGCAGGCCGAGCTCGAAGCCGCGCTGAAGGCGCTCTCGGGCGTCGACCGCGTTCGCGATCTGCCGACCGACGACACCGGACACAAGTTCGAGCTCGCGGGTCCGCAGAGCACGGACCTCCGCGCCGAGATTTTCCGTCTCATCGTGCAGAAGGGCTGGACCCTGCTCGAGCTCCGGCGCGACACGCAGAGCCTCGACGCGGTGTTCCGCGAGCTGACTCGCGGTGACGAGCGGCTCGACCGCGGCGCGGACTGGGACGCCGGTGACGATGACGACGATGACGACGACGACGATGCGGAAGATACCCACGAGGCCACGGCGAGTGCCTCGAACGGTGGGAAAGGTTGATCCATGAGCCCGATGATGACGATCGCGAAACGTGAGTTTCGCTCCTACTTCGACTCGCCCCTCGCCTACGTGGTGATCTGCCTGAGCTTCCTCGGGCTAGGCGGCATGTTCTTCATGTTCCGCGGCGGCTTCTGGCAGATCGACCGAGCAAACGTGCAAGGCCTCTTCGAGTACTTGCCGCTCGGCCTCAGCATGCTGGTCATTCCGGTGGTCACGATGCGCCTCCTCGCCGAAGAGAAGCGCACCGGCACGCTCGAGATGCTCATCACGCTGCCGGTGAGCGACAGCGACGTGATCCTCGGCAAGTACATCGGCGCGCTCGGCCTCGTGCTCACCCTGATCGCCGCGACCCTGGTCTATCCGATCGCCATGTTCAAATGGCCGTGGAACCTGGGCCCGCTCGACTGGGGTCCCGTGTTCGCCGGCTACTTCGGGCTCGCGCTCTTCGCAGCCGCATCGGTGGCCATCGGGCTCCTGGTCACGGCGCTCACCGAGAGTCAGTCGATCGCGTTCTTCATCACGTTCTTCATCCTCGTGGCGATGTGGTTCATCCCGGAGCTGGCAACCACGGTGGTCACCGGGCCTTTCGGGGATGCACTCCAGTTCGTCGGCTTCCAGACGCGGCTCGACGGATTCATCCGCGGCCTCATCGACACGCGCGACGTCGTGTTTTTCCTCAGCGTGACGGCGGTCGCCCTTGCGGTGGCGTTCCGAGCGCTCGAGCGCAGAAAGTGGGCCTGATATGGCGACCGAACAGCAAAAGCGAAAAGCGGCAGCGCAGACCGGGGTCTACCTGGTCGTCATCGTCGCCATCGCCGTCGTGGCGAACGTGCTCTCGGCGAGCGTCTACACGCGGATCGATAAGACGAAAAACGAGCGCTACACGCTGTCACAAGGCAGCGGGCGCTTGCTCCAGACCTTGAAAGAGCCCGTGCAGGTCGATGCGTACGTCACGCACGGCCTCGCACAGATGGACGCCTTCATCCGCGATCTCACGGACATGCTGAAGGAGTACGAGCGCGCCGGTAAGGGCAAGTTCAAGTACACGATCATCGAGCCGAAGACCGACGAGCTCAAAGAGAAGGCGAAGGACGCTGGTCTCGAAGAGATGGCGTTCGGCGAGCAGAGCGCGACCGGCGGCGATCAAGCCTCGATCAGCCAGGGGTACATGGGGCTCGTCCTCAAGTACGGAAGCGAGAAGGGCGTGATCCCGCAGCTCAATCCGGCGGCAGGCTCGGGTCTCGAGTTCTGGGTCACCAACAAGCTCCGGGAGATCCGCGACAAGGCCGACAACATCAAGCACAAGGTCGGCGTCATCACCGGCAAGGACGAGCTCAAGCTCACCGACCAGAACCTGATTCCGAAGCAGGGTCAGGGCGGCGGCGCGAGCATCCAGAGCATCCTCCAGCGCGCGTTCCCCTACTACGAGCTCGTCGACGTCGACCTCAAGGACGGCGCCTCCGAGATCGACAAGGGGCTCGACGGCGTCATCGTGACGCAGCCGCAGAAGGATTACACCGAGAAGGAGCTCCGCCGCATCGACCAGTTCCTGATGCTGGGCAACAAGTCGCTCGCCGTGTTCGCGTCGGCGGTGACGATGAAGCCGCAGGATCCGACGATGACCGGCACGCTCAGCCTTCACGGGCTCGACAAGCTGCTCACGGGCTACGGCGTCAGCATGAAGAACGATGCCGTCCTCGACTTCGGTTCGCAGTTCCGCATCGGCGTCATCACGCCGACCGGCGGCATCTCGGCGATTCGAGACCCCGGCATCGCCCACGTCGTCGACGACCCTCGCTTCGACGACGACAAGACCCGGCTCCTCGACACCGGCTTCGCGGGCTTCTTCCGGATGGAGGAAATTCTGTTCCCCTTCCCGTCGACGCTCGAGCTCTTGCGCGACAAGCAACCCTCCGACGTGAAGCTCTACGCGGTGGCGCGAACGACTCCGGCGGCGAGCGCGCTGACGGGAACGACGGTCGACATGAAGATGCGACCGGAGTGGAAGCCGACGCCGCCCTTCGAGCAGCGCATCATCTCCGCGGTGGTCGACGGCAAGCTGAAGAGCGCCTTCGCCGGCCAGGCGAGCGCCGACGGCATCACGGTCGCCGACCGTGCTCCGCAGGCGTCGCGCGTGCTCGTGGTCTCGTCGAGCGAGTTCTTGACGAACCCGTTCGCTTACGCGGGCAACGGCCCCGACCTCGGCGGACAGTTCGCCATGTTCGGCAACGTCGGCGGTGACCGCGAGCTCCTCATGATCGGCGGCCAGTACGCGAACCGCTATCTGACGAACACGATCCTGAGCGTGAAGAACACGCTCGACTGGATCAGCGGCGACACCGATCTGCTCGCGACGAGCGCGAAGCTCATCAGCGACCCGAACCTCACGTATCGCGACGTCGCGAAGCCGAAGCTCGACGCGGGCGACGACGACGCGGCGGCGCACAAGAAGGACGAAGAGTACAAGGCGGCGCGCGGCAAGCTCCAGACGGGCGTGCAGTGGACGCTCATCCTCGCCGTACCGCTCTTCTTCGCGTTCTTCGGCCTCTTTCGGTGGCGCGGCCGTCAGTCGCGCAAAGACGCTTACCGCGTGTGACCGGACGGAAAAGCCATGCCTACCGATAAAAAGCTCATCATCGCCGTGGTCGTCCTCGCCGTGCTCGGCGGCGCGGTCTTGGTTCAACGTCAGAAGGAGAGCGCGGACCTCGCCGCTCATAGCCTCGAAAGTGCGGCGGCGAAGCTTCCGAAGCTCGCCGTCAGCGACGACGACGTGAAGAAGATCGACAAGGTCGAACTCCATCGCTCGCCCACGAAGGACACCGAGAAAGCGGAAGACATCGTCCTCGTGAAGAAGGGCGACGAGGACTGGGATCTCGACAAGCCTGTCTCCGCGAAGGCGAACGCGAGCAGCGTGAAGTCGATGATCGACGACTTGAAGCGTCTCGAAGCGAAGGAGCTCATCGACTCCGGCAAGGACAACTACGCGAAGTACAAGCTCACCGACGACAAGGCGCTTCACGCGGTGTTCTACAAGGGCAAGGACGTCGTGTTCGACGCCTACTTCGGGGAAGACGGCTCACGCGGTCAGATGACGCGGCTCGGCGGAAAAGACGGCGTCTACGCGACGAAGGGCTACTCGAGCTACGTGTTCAACAAGGGCTCGTCCGACTGGCGCGACAAGACCATCTTCAAGTTCGAGGAGAAGGACGTCGTGAAGGTCTCGCTCCAGAACGAGAACGGCGCGTTCGAGTTCGACAAGTCGGGCGAAGACTGGAAGGCCAAGTACGGCCCGAAGACCGCGTCGAAGGACATCGAGAACTTCGACAAGACGAAGCTCGAGAGCCTCGTCCGGGCGTACAAGGGCCTCACCGCGGCGGATTTCGGCGACGACAAGAAGCCGGACGACGTCGGGCTCGCGACGCCGAAGGAGACGTTGGTTTTCGAGCTCAAGGACGGCACGGCGAAGAACGAGATCGACTTCGGCAACACCGCCGAGGGTTCGAATCGCTGGGCGAAGCGCAACGGCTCGGACGTGCTGTTCACGGTGAGCTCGTGGGCCGGCGACTGGGCCGTCGCGAAGGTCGACAAGTTCCAGAAGACCGACGACAAGAAGGCCGACAAGCCCGGCGACAAGAAGGACAAGGACGCGAAGCCCGCGGGCCTCACCTTGTCGAATCCGGCGCCGGCCGGCGAGTGAGCAAACGGCTCTGACCGAAAGGGACGCGGCGCCAATCGCCCGCGTCCCTTTTTTCGTCCCGCCGGTAGGAAGCGTCCGCTGAGGGAGCCCCCCATCCTCGGCGAAAGCGCGCTTATTTCCGGCTGCCGAAGCCGTCGAACGGATCGGCGGGGCCGGCGGGGTGAGCGGCGGGGTTCGGCGCGGGCTTGCGCGGCTTCGCGTGACCCGCCGCGGGATTGTGGGCGAGCGGAGCGGCCGACGGAGCCGGCGCGTTCGCCGACACGGACGGCGCGACTTCGGGCGCGGGAGCGACGGACGCGGTGGCCGGCGGAGCAACCAACGCCGGTGCCGCAGTCACCGGTTGAGCGGCGATGACGGGAGCGGTCGCGGCGGGCGGCAACGCCGACACGGGCGTCTTCGTTCGACCCCCGAACGCGAACACGAGCCCCGCGACGATCACGCCGCCGGCGACGAGAGCCCCCACGAGCGGGACGCGACTGCGAGTTTCGGTCGCGGTGGTCGCGCCGCGCTGCTCACTCGATTCCGCCCAGGTCGCGGCCGTCCGCGCGTACCCGGGATCGGTGACGAGCGACGGCGGAACGTCCTTGGTCGACGCCGGCGAGCCGCGAGACCCCTGAAGGACGCGGACCGCACGCTCGACGTTGTTCCGCGAGCGCGCGGGGCCGAACGGCGCGAGCGCGACCGCGAGATCGGCGACGGTGGGGTAGCGCCCGTCGGGCGTCTTCGCGAGCGTGCGCTTGACGACGGCGTCGAGCGTCTCGGGAACGTCGCCGCGGAGCGAACGCAGCGTCGGCGGTTCTTCGAGCAGCACCTTCGCCGACAGCTCCGGGATCGACTCCGCGTCGAAGGGAGGGCCGCCCGAGAGGAGCTCGTAGAGGATGACGCCGAGCGCCCAGATGTCGGTGCGCGGATCGACGTTCTTCGCCGAACGCATTTGCTCCGGCGACATGTACAGCGGCGACCCCATGAGCGAGGACGTGCGCGTGAGCGAGTGGTCGATGCTCGACGACGTCATCATCGCCTTCGAAATGCCGAAATCGAGCACCTTCACGATCGACGAACCGTCGGGGCGCAACGCGACGAACACGTTCGCGGGCTTCAAGTCGCGGTGCACGATGCCGACCGAGTGCGCCTCGGCGATGGCCTCGCACGCCTCGAGCAGGTAGCCCACGGCCTCTTCGACCGGGAGCCGCTTGCGCTCCTCGAGCACCGCGGCGAGATCCTTCCCTTCGAGGTATTCCATCACCATGTAGGGCGCTCCGCTCTCCATGGTGCCGACGTCGATGACGCGCGCGACGTGTTCGCTGTGGATCTTGACGGCTGACCGCGCCTCGCGAAGGAAGCGCTTCGACGCCTCGGGATGCTGGGCGTACTCCGGCAAGAGAAATTTGATCGCGACGCGGCGCTCGAGCTGCGTGTCGGTCGCGGCGACCACGACGCCCATTCCGCCCTCGCCGAGCACACGGTCGACGCGATACTTGCCGGCGAGCACCTCGCCTTCAGTAACCGGAGCAGGCATCAGGAGCGTCATCATAGCGCGTCGGGCCCGCCGCGTTCGCGAGGTGTCCCTTCGGAAAGCGGGCTCGCGCGCGCGGCGACAGTGGGGAGCGGGCGCCGAAGGTGCGATGCGGCGCCTTGAACGATCCTTCACGAAGTGAAAAAGGCGACCTATTTCGCAGCATTACCGGAAGCCTCCCGGGCGACACGGTCGACGACGTCGGCGAATCCACTCGCGAGGACGGCCCAGTCGTAGCCCTCGGCAAACTTCCGCCCCGCTTCGGCGGCGCGGTCACGAGCTTCGCGTTCGCGGAAGCACGTCACGATGTGGCGCGCAAAAGCCTCGGCGTCGTCGGCGAGGAGGAAATGCTCCGGCGATGACAGTGAAAAGCCGCGAACGCCCACCGCCGTCGACACGAGCGGGACGCCGCTCGCGAGTGCTTCCAGCACCTTGAGCGACGTGCCCGCTCCCTGACGAAGCGGGTTCGCGTACACGGCGGCGCGTTCGAGGTACGGAACGACGCTCGGGACGCGTCCGGTCACCGTCACGCGATCGGAAGCGAGCGAGAGGACGTCCCGCGACGGGCGCGCTCCGCACAAGACGACGCGAGCTCGCGGTTCGATCGCGGCGACGCGCGGCAAGATCTGTGTCGCGATGAAACGCGCCGCCTCGACGTTCGGCGGATGCTCGAGGATCCCGACGAACAGGATGTCGTACCCGTCGCGCGCGGACGGACGCTTGAACGGCACCTCGGCGATCGCGGCGCCGTTCGGAATGACGACCGCGCGGCGTCCGCGCACACCTTCGACCCGCCGCGCTTCGTCGTCCGAGACACACACCACTTCGCTCGCGTCGGTCCAGAGTCGCTCTTCCCAGCGCCGGAGCGCGCGAATTTCTCGTCGCTGAACGACGTTGGGCGCGTGCCCCGCGGAACGGATCTTAGCCTCGACATAGTCGCTCTCGACGTTGTGCTCGTCGAGCACCCAGGGGATCGGACGCGCGGTCTCCGGGATCCACGCGGCGTGCGAATGCTCGGCGACCGCGGCGTCGAATCGTCGTTCTCCGTCGGAGCGCCGGAACGCGCGTTCGAGTTTGCCGGGGCTCGCCGCGCGCACCCGCGAAGGACGACGGACCGCCGGCAAAAAATCCGCGAATCCCCAGGCGACGTTCACCGACGCGTACATCGCGAGCTCGGAGCTCGAGAGGTGCCGCCGGATTTCGTACAGAGCCGCGCTCGCGAAGAGGTGCACCTCGAAGCGCTTCGACATCGCCTCGGCGAATCGATGCATGCGGATGCGACCGCCGCTGTGCGCAGGCGCCGGCAAATACGGCGTGAACAGAGCGATCTTGGGGCTCAAGGACGGTCGACCATCCCAGCGAGAGCCTGCCACGCCTCGATTCGAGCTTGCACCGCAGGGGCGGCCTTGCCGGACGGGACGACGAAGGTCGGCACGCCCGGTAGTCGGGTCGCGACCCGTTCGCGCTCGCCGTCGCTCGGGACGCACACGGCGTCGGGGTGCTCGATCGAAGCGTCGAGCTCCTCGCCTTCTCGAAGCGCGAGCACGAGCTTCACCTTCGGCGCTCGCTTCCGCAACAGGCGCGCTATTTTCCCCGAATCTGGACGATTCCAGAGGACCACCGCACCGAACCTCGCGATGCCCGCTCCGCGCACGAAGCTCGACCACGTGCCGGCGTAGGGCGCGTACATCACTTCGATCCCGCGGAACTGGAGCTCGGCGCGCCCCGAGTCGAACGAACGCGCGGACTCGGCCGCCCAGAGAGCGACGCGAAGCCCGGCGGCCGCCGCGCTCGACGCCGCGTCGTGCTCCGCCGTATCGCGTGCGGGTTCGACGTCGGTGAGCATCAGCACGCCGGGCCCGCGGCGAAGATCCGCGGAGCGCCAGGTCCTCCGGCGTCGCTCTTCGTGATGTTCGACGAGCTCGTCGCGCCATCGATCGAGGAAGCGCCGGTGATTGAGCACCTGATGACGCTTCAATCCCTTCTTCGCGTCGCGCCCGTGCGTCACGCCTTCGTAGTGAACGACGCGAGAGAGCGGTTGATACATGACGTCGTAGCCGGCCTGCCGCACGCGAAAGGCGAGATCGGTGTCCTCGTAGTACGCGGGGTGATACCGATCGTCGAAGCCACCGAGCTCGTCCCAAAGCGCCTTCGGGATCACGACGGCGGCGGCCGAACAATAATCGACGGGGCGCGTAAAGCAGAACTCGGGACGGCGCGGGTCGCGATTGCGGCCGTAGTTCGTGCACGCGGCGTCTCGAAAGACGATGCCGCCGGCCTCCTGCAACTTGCCGTCGGGGAAGAGGAGCTTGGCGCCGACGAGCCCGGCTTTCGGGAACGCTTCGAAGGTCCGGAGCAGCGGCCCGAGCCACCCCGACGTCACGCGCGTGTCGTTGTTGAGCAGGCAAAGCCATTTGCCGCGCGCCTCTTCCGCGGCGTGGTTGTTCGAGCGCACGAAGCCGAGGTTCGTCGGATTGTTCACGACGCGCACGCCGCGCACCCGCGCGAGCATGTCGAGCGTGCGATCGGGCGAGCAGTCGTTCGCGACGATCACCTCGAACGTCGAGCCCGCGGCCGTTCTCGCGAGCGAGTCGAGACACGCCCAGGTCGTCGCGAATTTCCCGTACACCGGCACGACGATGCTCACCTCGGGAGTGTCCGACACGGGCAGCACGAGCTCACGCTCTTCGATGTCGCGCCACGCTTCGTCGTCCGTCGGAAGAGCCGGAAACCGTTCGCGAAAGAGCCAGCTCGCCGCCACCCCAGCGAGCGACGCCGCCTCCGCGCCCGGCGTTTCGAGGGAACGAAGAGCGCGCTTCCAGTCGGGGCGTTGCCGTTCGTTCCCCATCGGGCCGCGGAGCAGACCGACTGCCGAGGCCGCCGTCAAGAGAAGTTTCGGACGGCGGAGCGAACCGACGAAGGAGCGCTACGCGCTCAGCCGCCGTCCCACCGACACGGCACGGCGAGGTGGGTGTTGAAATCCCAATCGTTCATGGCGGAGCTACAGCTCGGATCGCCGCCGATCGCTTCGAGTGCGCGAATGGCGTCGAGGCACCCTTCGCCGAATTTGCCTTGCTGATTGCAGCACGCCTCGAGCTGGCTGCAGGGACCGCCCGGCGTCGGCATGGCGCAAGCGAGCGAGGGCAAGCAGAACCCGATCATGCAGCTTTCGAGATCCTGCATGCATCCGGCGCACGCGGAGCTCGGCTGGCAGCTGTCGGTCGCGGCGCAAGCGTCCGGCTGCGCTTCGACGCACGCGACGCGGTCCGCGCAGACCCCGAGGCAGCCCGCGAGATCGCAATGTACGTTCGCACAGTCGACGGCCTTCTGCGCGCTCGTGCAGCTCGCGATGCCGGAGGTCGTCGCCGGATGGAACGCGCAATAGCCCGTGAGCTCGGCGCTCACGGCGACGGGCGGGAGCGGCGCGCCGCCCTCGGCGGCGGGCACGTCGGGACCTCGCGCGATCATCCCGCAGACGAGCGCTCGAGTGGGCGCGTCGCGTTCCTGAATCACCAGTGCACGACCGACGAGGTTCGTCGACGACGGGGCGTCGCCGATCGTCCACGGCAAAGGGTCGCCGTTTTCCCGGCTGTAACGGACCAGCGCGAAGCCGCTCGTGCCGGTGCACGCGACCGACGGGACACCGTCGCGTCCCCGGTCGTCCCCGCGTGCGATTCGCGACACCACGGAGTCGCAGCTCGACGCGTCGTAGAGTTGCACGGCATAGAACGTGTTGAACTCGCATCCGGTGAAACTCAGCGTCAGATCTACGCCGGCCGTCGTCGCGCGAAACGTCGCGCTGCCGGTCATGGGGCGCGCGCCGGCCGTCGCGTCGGCGCCTCCGGCGACCGGCGCGAGCGCCGAGAACGCCTGTGCACCGACGTGCTGCGTGAACGAAGCACCGCCGTCGACGCGCCCGGAGTGCGTCGCCTGCGAGTCGCTGCACCCGACCAACACGAGAGCTCCCACGGCCAAGAGCTTCGTGCGCCGGCCGAGGCGCCAGCTTCGATTCCGATCCCCAAGCGCTGCGTACATGGAGAAGCGACGTCGTTACCGTCGCCCTCGCAGGGACGCAACCCGGGCTTCGTACACGACGGGTAACGTCGCGCACGATGATCGCGACGATGGCGGCGTGCGCTAAGTACCCGACTCGTGATTTCTCGAATGACTCGACCGCGAAACGCGCTCGGGCACTACGGCGTGTTGCACATTCCGGTATCGGAATCGAAGAGTGGCGCTGCGTTCACCGGTCGATTGGAAGGAGGGTCGATTTCTACGGGCGTGCTCGAACGCGTGAGCGTGTCTTCGCAATCGATGACCTGGCTGTCGAGACGGCCGTCGCTATCGAGCCAGATGTCGATGTGGTGCTTCTGCGCGGCCCAGTCCGTGATGCATTCGGCGCACGAGTCTTCCATGATCACGTAGCGCTCGAGATACGGGAGATAGAGGATGGTCCCCGGCGCCCACTCCTTCGGATCGGTCGCGAAGGTGATCGGATCGGCGTAGGTGCCGGTGCCGCCGGCTTGCTGGTGCAGCTTCGGATAGGCGATGCCGGCGCCCGGCGGGTCGTTGTCGGGCCATCCGTAGAACGTCACGAGGTGGTCGATCGTCTTCGGCGTTCCGGAGTCGCCGGTGCTCGTCGTGCCGCCGGTGCTCGTCGCGCCGCCGGTGCTCGTCGTGCCGCCGGTGCTCGTCGCGCCGCCGGTGCTCGTCGTGCCGCCGGTGCTCGTCGTGCCGCCGGTGCTCGTCGTGCCGCCGGTGCCGGGCGTCGAGGCGTCCGCGGACGTCGCGCCGGACGAATTGCTCGAGCATCCGAGGTGCGCGACCGAACCTGTCGCGACGAACGCCAGAGCGAGCCACGGCGAGGCAATTCGACGAAAGGTTTCCCGCATGGATCAATGAGCATACGCGGGTCCGGGGACCTTTCACACTGGAAGGAGGACCGGCGCGCGCGGCGCCGTCGTTCAGCGAAGCTGCCGGCGAAGGTAGTTGATCACGTCCATGCGCGTGATGAGGCCGAGGAACTTGTCACCCTCGACGACCAGGGCGACGAGGCCCTTGCGGAATAGCCCTTGCAGCGACTCGAACGACGCGTCGGGGGACACCGTTTCGAGATGTCCGGTCATGAAGCCGGACACGGCGTGACGGAACGCGTCCTCGTCTTTCGAGACGGCGACCAGCAGATCCGACTCGTCGAGGAGACCGACGATCTTCCCGTTGTCGAGCACGGGGAGCTGCGAGATGTCGTAAAGTTTCATGCGCGCGTGTGCGACGAGCAACGTGTCCGACGGCGCGACGGCGACCACCGAGCCCTTCTCCGCGCTGCGAGAAATGAGGTCGCGCAGATCGCCCCGCGGGACGGCGCGCAGGTAACCCTGGTCGCGCATCCAGAAGTCGTTGAACATCTTCGACAGGTACTTGTTGCCGCTGTCGCAGATCAGCGTGACGACCCGCTTCCGCGTGGTTTGCGCGCGGCAATAGCGAAGCGCCGCGGCGACCAAGGTGCCCGACGACGAGCCGGCCAAAATGCCCTCTTCTCGAAGCAACGCGCGCGCCGTGAGCAGGCTCTCTTCGTCGGGGATCGTGAACGCAGTGCGCACCCGCGACAGATCGCAAATCGGCGGAATGAAGTCCTCGCCGATGCCTTCGACGAGCCACGACCCCGCGGTGCCGATCTTGCCGGTCTCGACGTAGCCGGCGAGCACCGAGCCCGCCGGATCGGCGAGCACCATCTCGACGTCCGGGGCCGCCTTCGCGAAATAGCGGCTGAGGCCGGTGAGCGTGCCGCCAGAGCCGACACCACAGACGACCGCGTCGAGCTCGCCCGACATTTGACGATAAATTTCCGGACCGGTCGTCGTTTCGTGCGCGAGCGGATTGGCGGGATTGCCGAACTGGTTCACGTAATAGGCGCCGAGCTCGCCCGCGACGCGCTGGGCGAGGTCCTGGTAGTAATCCGGGTGGCCCTTCGCGACGTCGGAGCGCGTGAGCCGCACCTCGGCACCGAGCGCGCGAAGGTGGAAGATTTTTTCCTGACTCATCTTGTCGGGGATGATCAGAACGAGCCGGTAGCCTTTGCGCGCCGCGACGAGCGCCAGCCCGAGGCCGGTGTTGCCCGCCGTCGCCTCGACGAGCGTGCCACCCGCCGGAATGTCGCCGCGCGCTTCCGCGGCTTCGATCATCGCGAGCCCGATGCGATCCTTGATGGACCCACCAGGGTTCTGATTCTCGAGCTTCACCCAGAGCTCGCAGGGTCCGGTGTCGAGCGATTCGAGCCTGACGAGCGGCGTCTCGCCGATGAGGGCGAGCACCCCGCGACGAACGTCATTTCCCGGCGCTTTCACGCGGCCCTCGCTGCGGCGAGACCGTGCGCGAGGTCGTCCCACAAGTCGTCCACGTGCTCGATGCCGACTGACAGCCGGACCAGCGAGTCGCCGATGCCGAGTGCGCGCCGGTGGTCGGGCGGAATCGAAGCATGGGTCATGAGCGCTGGATGTTCGGCGAGTGACTCCACTCCGCCGAGACTCTCGGCGAGGGTGAACACGGAAAGCGCAGAGAGGAATTTCCGCGACTCGGCGAGCCCGCCTTCGAGCTCCAGACTGATCATGCCGCCCGGGCCGCGCATCTGTTCGCGGCAGAGCGCGTGCTGCGGATGGCTCGGAAGGCCGGGGTAGTGCACCTTCGCGACGCCCGGCGCAGCTTCGAGCCGGCGCGCGAGCTCCGTCGCCGACTCCACATGGCGCTGCATTCGAAGCGGAAGCGTCTTCACCCCGCGAAGCACCAGGTAGCAATCGAATGGACTCGGCACGCCGCCCATGGCGTTTTGCAAGAACCGGAGCCGGTCCGCGAGCGCGTCGTCGCGAGTGACGATGGCACCGCCCACGGCGTCGGAGTGTCCGTTGATGTACTTGGTCGTCGAGTGCAGGACGACGTCCGCGCCGAGCTCGAGCGGACGCTGGAGCACGGGCGACGCGAACGTGTTGTCGACGACGAGCTTGGCCCCCCGCG
>Ga0265320_10001678_pt1 | contig 15737 bp, 17 predicted proteins | sample 4827metaG_FD_202087 | JGI IMG/M metagenome (GOLD analysis project Ga0265320, IMG submission 202087) | Rhizosphere microbial communities from Carex aquatilis grown in University of Washington, Seatle, WA, United States - 4-8-27 metaG | ecosystem: Host-associated > Plants > Roots > Rhizosphere >...
TTCGCGGTGTACGCGCTCGCCGACGGGTCCGAGGCGAGCGCCACGGTCCCCGACATGCGCGGCAAGCCCGCGGCCACGGTCTCGGTGCGGCGCAAGGGGCGCGTCGTCGAGGCCCGGCTCGAGGGCGGCGCCAGGAAGTGGCGCCTGCAGCTGCCGGGCGTGGCGTCCGTCGACTCCGTCGAGGGCGGCTCGGCGAAGTCCGGCGAGCAGGGCGTGGTGATCGAGACGTCCGCCGGCGCCGACACCGTCCGGGTGCGCCTGCCCGCGGGCGCATGACGGCGCGAGGCCCCGATGCGGCTTGCCGTGCCCCGCGCGGTCAGGGAACCTTTGCGATGGCAAGGACACTGATTACCCCGATGTACCCCCGCACCCTGGCCGCCCTGCTCACCCTCTGCGGCGCCGGCCTCGCGGGCTGCAATATGCAGCCGGAGGTCGCCATGTCGGTCACCTCGGCGGACGGCCAGAAGCTGGAGGTGCCCTACAACGCCCCCCAGGCCGTCGTCACGGACGGGGTCGTCACGGTCGAGCAGCTCCAGTTCGCGCCCTGGGAGATGGACGCGAACGGCAAGGCCAAGAACCTCGCCTTCTCCTTCCTGCTGAAGTTCGAGACACCCGCGCAGCCGGCCAAGATCGTGATCGAGGACGACACGCAGCTGCCGATCCTGCCGCTGTTCGAGGACGACGCCCCGAAGCTCGTGAGGGTCAACTTCTGGGCCGCGCTCAGCAAGCCGTTCGCGCCGTCGGACGAGCACGTCAACTGGGTGCTCGACCTCGACAACAACGTCCGGGTCTACCGGCTCACGATCACGCTCAAGGACGGCTCGGTCCACGTGCTCCTGAAGCCGGTCCTCGTGCCGGCCGCCATGAAGGCGTTCATCAGGAACAAGCTCGAGATGCCGTAGGGCGCCCGGGCCCCATGGGCCGGCCTCCCGAGGTAAATCCTTGACTCAGAGGGGGGGATGACGCCTTTAGACTGTCCACTTGCAGACCCCCCTCAACACGACGCCGACCCAGACCCAAGAGAACCATGCCCGATAACGATGCGATAGAAGTCGAGGGCAAGGTCGTGGCCGTGCTGCCGGGGACGATGTTCAAGGTCGAGCTGCTGAAGAGCCCGGGCCACGTGGTCCTGGCGCACATCTCCGGCAAGCTGAGGAAGAACTTCATCAAGATCGCCGCGGGCGACACCGTGAAGATGGAGATGAGCCCGTACGACCTCGAGAAGGCGAGGATCACGTTCCGGATGAAGGAGCAGGGCGGATCGCCGGCCCCGCCCCCGCGCCGCCGCTACTGAGGGCCGGCCGGAAGGTCCCATGGACCCCAGCGCCTTCGCGTCCGACATCGACGCCTACATGGCGTACCTGGACCTCGAGCGCGGGCTCTCGCCCAACACCCGCGAGAGCTACCAGCGCGACCTGGAGCAGTGCGCCGCCTTCGTGGGCCGGAAGGGGGCGGGCGACTGGCGCGAAGTCACCCCGGAGCACGCCCGGGCCTGGGTCCAGTCCCAGAGCCGCGGCGCGGCGTCCAGCCAGGCGCGCCGGCTCACGTCCCTTCGGATGTTCGCGCGGTTCATGGTCAAGGAGCGCCTGCGCCCCGACGACTTCACGGCGCTCCTCTCCGGCCCGAAGCCCGCGCGGCGCCTGCCGGACACGCTCACCCCGGCGGAGGTCGGCCGGCTCCTCAAGTCGCCGTCCGGGGGCGACCCTGCGTCCCTGCGCGACCGGGCGCTCCTGGAGCTGTTCTACTCCAGCGGCCTGCGCGTCTCCGAGCTCGCCGCGCTGACCCTCCAGCAGGTCGACCTGGAGAACGGGTTCGCGAGGGTCTTCGGGAAGGGCTCTAAGGAGCGGGTCGTGCCCATGGGCACGCGGGCGAGGGACGCCCTGCGGGCCTGGATCGAGTCCGGCCGGCCCCACTTCGTGAAGCCGAAGACGCGCAGCGAGCTCTTCCTCAACCACCTGGGCTCCTCGCTGTCGAGGGTGGGCCTCTGGGGGATCGTGAAGCGGCACGCGGCGCGGGCGGGGATCAAGAAGGCGGTAAAGCCCCACCTCCTGCGGCACTCGTTCGCGACGCACCTCCTCTCGGGGGGCGCCGACCTGCGCTCGATCCAGGAGATGCTGGGCCACGCCAGCATCTCGACGACCCAGATCTACACGGCGGTCGAGGGAAAGAGGCTCCTCGACCAGCACGCGAGGTTCCACCCTCGCAATAGGGACAAATGACGCGCAGGAAGGGCCAAAATCCTTGACCGGTTTCGGATTAACGGCGTGATCGTTTGCCTTTAAGGATCCGTGAAGATCAAAGTTTTCGTAACACCCAAGAAAAACGTCCTGGACCCCCAGGGAGTGGCCGTGGGCCACGCGCTGGAGAGCCTCGGGCTGAAGGGCCTGAAGGGCACGCGGGTGGGCAAGGTGATCGAGCTTGAGGTGGAGGGGGACGACTCCCCCGGGTTCCGGGCGCAGGTGGACAGGCTCTGCCGCGACCTGCTGAGCAACCCGGTGATCGAGGACTACCAGTACGAGATCGCGCCGAAGTGACGCGGGCCGCCATGAACATCGCGGTGCTGCAATTTCCCGGCTCGAATTGCGACCAGGACGCCTTCCACCTCTTCGCGACCGGCCTCGGCCTGCCGACCCGCTTCGTCTGGCACAAGGAGACAAGGCTCGGCGAGGCGGACCTTGTGGTCGTCCCCGGCGGCTTCTCCTACGGCGACTACCTGCGGTGCGGCGCCATCGCGCGCTTCTCGCCGGTCATGGGCGCCGTCCGCGACTTCGCGGCGAAGGGCGGGGTCATCCTCGGCATCTGCAACGGCTTCCAGATCCTGTGCGAGGCGGGGCTCCTTCCCGGCGCCCTCATCCGCAACAGCTCCCTTGAGTACCGCTGCGTCAGCTGCGACCTCGCGGTCGAGGACGCCGGGCCGGCGTTCAACACGCGCACGCTGGGGCGGCGGATCCGGCTGCCGATCGGCCACGGCGAGGGCAACTTCCGGATCGACGACGCGGGCAAGGAGCGGCTCGAGGTGAACCGCCAGATCCTGCTTCGCTACCTCGACAACCCCAACGGCTCCATGGGCTCGATCGCCGGCATCCGCAACGAGGAGGGCAACGTCTTCGGCATGATGCCGCACCCGGACCGGGCCTTCGAGCGGTTCCACCCGAGCCAGGACGGCCTCGCGGTCGCGCGCGCGGTCCTTTCGCTGCGCTTCCCCGAGATTTTGAAGAAAAGCGCATGAACCGCGCGGCGCTTCCCCCCAATCCCGACCCGCTCCTCAATCAGCCGATCACGCCGGAGCTGGTCAAGAAGCACGGCCTGCTCCCGGACGAGTACGAGCGCGTGAAGGGCCACCTGGGCGGCGAGCCCACGCTCACCGAGCTCGGGATCTTCTCGGTGATGTGGTCGGAGCACTGCTCGTACAAGAACACGAGGCCGCTGCTGAAGGGCTTCCCCACGGAAAAGAAGGGGGCCACCGCCAACTTCGGCCGGGTGCTCGTGAAGGCCGGCGAGGAGAACGCGGGCATCATCGACGTCGGCGACGGCTGGGCGATCGCGTTCAAGATCGAGTCCCACAACCATCCGAGCGCGATCGAGCCCTTCGAGGGCGCCGCGACCGGCGTCGGGGGGATCATACGCGACATCTTCACGATGGGAGCCCGCCCCGTCCTCCTCACCAACTCCCTCAGGTTCGGGGAGCTGGACTCCCCGGCGACGAAGCGGCTCCTTCGGGGCGTGGTCGCCGGCATCGCCCACTACGGCAACTGCGTCGGCGTGCCGACCGTAGCCGGCGACGTCTACTTCGACCGGTCCTACGAGGGCAACCCGCTCGTGAACGCGCTCTGCCTGGGGACCCTGCGCCACGACCAGATACGCCGCGGCAAGGCGACCGGCCTCGGCAACCCCGTCTACTACGTGGGCGCAGCCACGGGCCGCGACGGACTCGGCGGGGCCGCCTTCGCGTCCAAGGAGCTCTCGGCGGAGAGCTCCTCGGACCGGCCCGCCGTCCAGAAGGGCGACCCCTTCATGGAGAAGCTGCTCATCGAGGCCTGCCTCGAGATGATGGCGGTGCCGGGCCTCGTCGTCGGGATCCAGGACATGGGCGCGGCCGGGCTCACCTGCTCGACCTGCGAGACGGCGAGCCGGGGCGGCGCCGGCATTGAGATCGAGCTCGACCGCGTGCCGCAGCGCGAGGCCGGGATGAACTCCTACGAGATCATGCTCTCGGAGTCGCAGGAGCGGATGCTTGTCATCGTCCAGAAGGGCAGGGAGCGGGAGATCGAGGAGGTCTTCGCGAAGTGGGACCTGCACGCCGCGCACGTGGGCACGGTGACCGACACCGGCCGCATGGTCGTCCGCCAGCACGGCGTCCTCGTGGCCGACATCCCGGCCCCGGCGCTCACGGACGACGCCCCGGTCTACCGGCGGGAGGCGAGGCGGCCGGCCTACCTCGACCAGACGTCGCGCTGGACCCCCGAGGGGTCCGGCCTCGCGGACCTGGACCTCGCCGGGGCGAGGGCGGCGCTCCCGAGGCTCCTCGGCCACCCGACGATCGCGTCCAAGAAGTGGATCTACCGCCAGTACGACCACATGGTGCAGCACGGCACGGTGGTCCTCCCGGGGAGCGACGCCGGCGTCGTGCGCCTGCGCCTCGGCGACAGCGAGAAGTTCATCGCGATCAGCAACGACTGCAACGGGAGGTACTGCTACCTGAACCCGAGGCGCGGCGCGCTTATCGCGATGGTGGAGTGCCTGCGCAACCTGGTCTGCGCCGGGGCGACGCCGCTCGCGATGACGGACAACCTCAACTTCGGGAACCCGTACAAGCCCGAGAACTTCTACCAGCTGAAGGAATGCGTGGAGGGCCTCGCGGAGGCCTGCAGGTTCTTCGACGTCCCCGTCGTGGGCGGCAACGTGTCGCTCTACAACGAGTCGCCGGAGGGCGCCATCGACCCGACGCCCACGGTGTCGATCGTGGGCTTCATCGAGAAGGAGGCGCACATCACGCGCCAGCACGCCGGCGCCGCGGGCGAGGCGCTGCTGCTCCTTGGCGGCGCGCCGGACGAGCTCGGCGGAAGCCAGTTCCTCGGCCTCGTCCACGGTCTCAAGACCGGCGACGCGCCCCGGGTCGACCTGGCGGCGGAGAAGAGGCTGCAGGACCTCCTGCTCTCGCAGATCCGCGCCGGCCGCGTCCGCGCGGCGCACGATCTCAGCGAGGGGGGCCTCCTTGTCGCGCTCAGCGAGATGCTCTTTGGCGACAGGGCGCTGGGCGCCGAGGTGGACGTGGCCGGGCTCGCGGCCCCCCGCCTCGATGCGCTCCTTTTCGGCGAGAGCCAGGGGCGCGTGCTGGTAGCCGCCCGGCAGGCCGACGCCGGGGCGCTCGCGGACGCCGCGAGGGCGGCCGGCGTTCCCGTGGACATGCTCGGCGCCGTCACGGATGGGACCGTCCTCTCGGTCGCGACAGCGAAGGGCGCCCTCGAGTGGCCCGTGTCCGGGTTGCGAATGGCCTGGGAAGCGAGTATAGAGGTGGCCATGAAGCGTCCCGGACTCGCCTGATGGTGCCATGAGCGACTTTGTCTCCCATGAATGCGGCGTCGCCCTCGTGCGCCTCCTGAAACCCCTTTCCTACTACCAGGAGAAGTACGGCACGCCGCTCTGGGGCTTCACCAAGCTGTTCCTGCTGATGGAGAAGCAGCACAACCGCGGCCAGGACGGCTCCGGCGTGGCCTGCGTGAAGCTGGACGTGGCGGCGGGCGAGCCGTTCATGTTCCGGGAGAGGAACGTGAAGTCCAACTCGCTGGACCGGATCTTCAAGGACCTCCTCGGCCAGTACAAGGGGAAGGTCGCCTCGGGGCAGATCCACCCGGAGTACCCGGAGACCGTGAAGAAGCACTTCGACTTCGGCGGCGAGCTCTTCCTCGGGCACCTGCGCTACGGGACCAGCGGGGGCTACAACCTGAGCGCCTGCCACCCGTACTTCAGGAGGAGCCCCTGGGCGACCCGCAACCTGGCCCTCTGCGGGAACTTCAACCTCACCAACACGGCCGAGCTGAACCAGTCCCTGATCGCGATCGGCCAGCACCCCGTGTTCGCGACGGACACGCAGGCGATCCTCGAGAAGATCGGCTTCTTCCTCGATGAGGAGCACGAGGACATCTACCGCTACCTGAGGACCCGCAACCTGGCCGGCGAGGAGCTCTCCCGCAGGATCAGCGAGGACCTCGACCTGACGCGCGTCCTCTCGCGGGCCTCGCAGAAATGGGACGGCGGCTACGTCCTCGCCGGGCTGGTCGGCAACGGCGACGCTTTCGTGGCGCGCGACCCCTCGGGGATCCGCCCCTGCCACTGGTTCCAGAACGACGAGGTCGTCGCGTTCGCGTCCGAGCGGGCCCCGCTCATGACGGTGTTCGACCTGTCGGCGGCCGAGGTGAAGGAGGTCCAGCCGGGGCACGCCGTCGTGATCAAGCGGCGCGGCACGATCTCGGAGCAGGCCTTCACCCCGGCGCTGCCCCGGGCCTCGTGCTCGTTCGAGAGGATCTATTTCTCGAGGGGCAACGACGTCGACATCTACCGCGAGCGCCAGGCCCTCGGCGGGAAGCTGGCCCCGCAGGTGCAGAGGGCGATCGGCGGCAACTGGGCGGACACGGTCTTCAGCTTCGTCCCCAACACCGCCGAGGTGGCCTACTACGGGCTCATGTCCGCGCTGCGCACCGCCCGGCGCGGGGAGGTCAAGGCGGCGATCCTCAAGGCCGGGGCGGAGGGCACGCTCACGGAGCCGCTCCTGGACGACCTCATCCTGCGCAACTGGCCCAGGGGCGAGAAGGTCGTCAGCAAGGACATCAAGATCCGGACCTTCATCGGGCAGGAGTCCATGAGGAACGAGCTCGTGAGCCATGTGTACGACATCACCTACGGCTCGCTTCGCCCTGGCGTGGACAGCCTCGTGTGCGTGGACGACTCGATCGTCCGGGGCACGACGCTGCGGCGCTCGATCCTGCGGATCCTTGCGAGGCTCAACCCGAAGAAGATCGTCATCGTCTCCACGGCGCCGCAGATCCGCTACCCCGACTGCTACGGGATCGACATGTCGGAGATCGGCAAGTTCGTCGCGTTCGAGGCCGTCGTCGACCTCCTGAAGGAGACGGGGCGCTCGGACCTCCTCGGGGAGGTCTACCGGGCCTGCCGAAAGGAGATCGAGGACAAGGGCGCGGTGAACCACGTGCGCAGGCTCTACGAGCCGTTCACGGCCGAGGAGATCTCGGCGAGGATATCCAAGCTCGTGAGGCCGCCCGGGATCGACTGGCACGGCGAGGTCGAGATCATCTTCCAGACGCTCGAGAACCTCCACGCGGCCGTGCCCCACCACACGGGCGACTGGTACTTCTCGGGGCGCTACCCGACCGAGGGCGGCTACCGCGTCGTGAACCAGGCGTACGTCAACTACTACGAGAAGAACGAGGGAAGGTCTTACTGAGGGGCCGAGCGATGTCCCTTTCCTACGAATCCTCAGGCGTCAGCTACGGACCGCTCGACGCGTTCAAGCGGGCGTGCCAGAGGGCCGCGCTGACGACGACCGACCTCCTGGCGGCCCACGGGTTCCGGGAGCCCGCAACCGTGAGGGGCGAGAGCGCCTACCTTGTCGAGGCCGACGACCACTACCTGGCCCACGTCGAGGAGGGCCTCGGGACGAAGAACCTCGTGGCGGACGCGGTCCAGGCCGAGAGCGGCGTGTGCCACTACCGGGCGATCGGGATCGACACGGTGGCGACCATCGCGAACGACCTGGTGACCTGCGGGGCGCTCCCGATCGCTGTCGCGATGCACGCCGCCGTGGGGAGCACCGACTGGTTCTCCGACGAGAACCGGGCGCAGGAGCTCGTCAGGGGATTCGCCGAGGGCTGCCGCTCGGCCGGCGCCGTGTGGGGCGGGGGGGAGACGCCGGCCCTGCGCGGGCTCGTCGAGCCCGCGGCGATCGTGCTGGCCGGCTCCGCGGTCGGGCGGATCTCCCCGAAGTCGCTTCGCATTGTGGGCGACGTGCGGGACGGAGACGCCATCATCTTCCTTGCCTCCTCCGGCGTGCAGACGAACGGCCTCACGCTCTGCCGCAAGATAGCGGAGAGCCTGCCGGCGCGCTACGGCACGAGGATCGGGGGCGGCCAGACGCTCGGCGAGGCGCTCCTCGCCCCGTCGACGCTCTACGTCGCCTTCGTGAGGGAGTGCCAGCGCCGGGGCGTGCGCCTCAACTACGCCGCGCACGTGACCGGCCACGGCTGGAGGAAGCTCATGCGGCTCGAGGAGCCCTTCGTCTACGAGATCACCGCGCCGCGCCCGCACCCAGAGATCTTCAGGTTCCTGATGGAGGCGGGGCCGGTCGCCCCGAGGGAGGCCTATGCCACGTTCAACATGGGGATTGGCTTCGCGGTGTACGTGGCGCCGGGCGCCGCGGCCGCGGCGCTCGAGGCCGCCCGGGCGTCAGGGCACGACGCCTGGATAGCCGGCAAGGTGAGGAGGGACGGGGGCCGAAAGGCCGTCTCGATCCCGTCGCTCGGCCTGGTTTTCGAGGGCGACACGCTGCAGGTCCGGTGATCCCACGGGTTTAGGATGTGACGGGGAAATGGCAAAAGGGTGGCGGTCCGGGAAAACCCGGCGTCCGTTGCGAATTGGCGTTGCAAATGCTAGGGTTTGGGCGAGTCCGTGGGGCCGTACGTTCCCAGGGTAACCAACCGTCAAACCATGAAAAAGACCACGAAGTCAGCCAAGACGCCCGCCCCGGCGACCAAGCCCGCCGCGCCCGCCCCCGCGAGCAAATCCACCGTCGCGCCGAAGATCAAGGCGCCCGCCGCAGCGTCGCCCGCGCCCGCGGTCGTCGCCAAGCCCAAGGGCGCCCGCGTCACGATCATCGCGAAGATCGACGTCGGCTTCGGCAACAGCCTCTCCATCCGCGGGGACGAGCCCTACCTGCGCTGGACGAAGGGCCTCGCGCTCGGGAGCGTGGCGAGCGACAAGTGGGAGATCGTCCTCTCGGGCGTCGACAGGCCCTTCCAGTTCAAGTTCCTGCTCAATGACTCGGAATGGAGCTCGGGCGAGAACCTGACGGCGAGCCCGGGCGACACAGTCGAGGTCACGCCCTCCTTCTGACGGGGGGGGCTGGAACCCGGTCGGGGTTCATCTCGGCGAGGCGGCTGCCGAGCTGCTGCGCGGCCTCGTCGCGGTCGTCGAGCTGGCCCGCGTCTACGGTCTCGAAGCGCATGTGCACGCGCGAGAACGGCCGGGGCACGTGGAAGCCGTCCCAGCTCGCCATCCTCCACGACGACTCGAAGTCCATGCCCGCCAGGACGACGCGCGTGCGCGAGCGCTTCGCGACGACGAACGCCCCCGGCTTCATCTCGTAGACAGGCCCCCTGGGGCCGTCCGGCGTGATGCCGACGTCGTTCCCTGCGCGAAGGACCTCCAGCAGGTCCGAGGCGGCCTCCCGGCCGAGCTTGCTCGACGAGCCCCGGACCGTCCGCAGGCCCAGCGCCGAGAAAAACGCCGTGAGCCAGGCACCGTCCTTGCTGGCGCTGATGAGGCTGTAGAGGGGCTGGTCCGCCCGGTACCGGCGCACGACGTCGGCCGCCATGAAGAGGCGGTTGTGCCAGAGGATGAAGAGGGTGGGCTCGCCCCGGAAGGAGATAACCGCCAGGTCCTTGTCGGGGAGTTGGACCTTGAGGGTCCGCCACCAGAGGCGGATGACGAAGGCGGCGGGCCAGACGGCGGCGCGCTTCCAGAGCGGGACCCCGCGTGAGGGGGAGTCGGTGGGCGTGTTCAGCGCCGTTCTTGTCTCGCAAATGACGCGTGCCTGTCGAGCCGCATTGACGCGGGGGGAGTTTGCGTGCACCGAACGAGGCATGCTGCCCCCGTGCCCGCATCTGCCGCCTCCCAGGCCGGGACTCGACTGGCGCGTGCTGAACGCGTTCGGCGCAGGCGACCGCGGCGACCGGTTCTACGGCGCGTGCCTGGAATACGCCCACTCGCTCTGGCACCGAAAGTACGCGGCCCGGGCCGTCCTCTGCCTCGACCGGGCCATGGGGGCCGAGCTCGGGGGCGGCGAGCCCGTGCTCGCGGCCTGGCCCATGCCGTACGCGGCCATGGTCTGGTTCATGCGGCACACCCCGAGGGACGTCTTCATCGGGAACCCGAGGGTTCACTTCCAGCACTATGCCGACAGGATGAACGAGCCGCGCAGGGAGCAGCGCCGGTGGCGGGCCTGGGCGTGCTGGGCCCTCGCGCGGCGGGCGCTGCCGGCGTTGCACGGCGACGAGAGGCACATTGTCGAGGAGCCCACGCTCAGGGAGATTGAGGCCCGGCTGCACCGGCACGGCCTGCCGGGGGAAGCCGCGCTCTGGATGGGCGTCCTTCACAACGCGCACAGCTGAGGGGATGCTGGGGGCCGGATGCTTCCCCTCGGAGAAAGAGTGGCGTCCCCGGAGAGATTCGAACTCTCGACCACCGGCTTAGAAGGACGGTGCTCTATCCAGCTGAGCTACGAGGACACGGGCTCACTCTGGCTTTTACTCGGTCGCTTTCAATCCGTCTTTTGTGCGGTCATTGGACGGTGCGTATCCTGAAAATGGATGGGAACGGTCCCGACCCACTGGGCTTGAAGCGGCGGCCGCCGCATCCCAGCGTCTGGCGATGAAACTCCAACCCGCCCTGGTCATGCTCCTCTGCTCGGCGTCACTCCTGGGACAGGAGAAGCCGGCTGCGCCAACGGCGGACCTGGAGGTGAAGTCCTTTCACAGCTCGATCCTGGGGCGCGAGGAGACAATCCACGTCCTGCTGCCGCCGGGATATCGCGACCCGAAGAATGCGGCGCAGACCTATGCCACGATCTTTCTCCTGGATGGGGGAAAGGTCCTGGGAACGCGCCCGGGGGACATGAACCTCACGGACACGCTCGTCCGGCTGGTCGCCTCCGGAAGGATCGAGCCCCTCATCATCGTCGCCGTGGACGAATTCCCGCAGGACGGCCGCCGCCGCGACGAGTACCTGCCCTATCGGGACCCGATCATGGCGCCCGGCGCGCCCGAGCCGCGGGGAAAGGTCTTCCCGGAATTCCTGGTCACGGAGCTGCTGCCCTATGTCTCGGGCCTTTACCGGGTCACCGCCGACCCCCGGCAGAGGGGGATAGGCGGCCTGTCCTACAGCGGCATCGCTGCGCTGTACGCGCTCATCAACAAGCCCGCGACCTTCCAGCTGGCCCTCATTGAGAGCCCGTCGCTGCAGGCGGGGAACGGCCAGCTGCTGCGCGACACCGAGCACCTCATCCTCGCGGGCAGGAAGGTGGCGGTCGGCATCGGCACGATGGAGGGCGGCAAGAGCGTCGAACCGAGCATGAACAAGCTTGGCGTTCAGATTGTCGGGGCGCTTGTCGCGAACCTGAAGGCCGCGTACATCCCGCCGGAGGTCCGTTTCACCGTGGACGAGGGGGCGTCCCACGAGGCGTCCGCGTGGGCGCGCCGGATACCCGACGACCTCGTCTTTCTCTACGGCACCCAGCACTGATTCCCGCGACGGGGACCCACAGCCCCGCGCGGGCCCGGGATGAGGCGCGCGTCCGCCCGGCGCTTACTGTTGGCTGGCAAGGCCATAGGTCGGAAAATCCCCGGGCGTCGCCGCTTCCTGCCCAAGCCTCCCGCCTCCCGAAAAGCCTGCTGCAATGGAGGAAAATGTGATAGGGATTGTCGTCAGGACGACTGGTGAGGTCCTTCCGCTTCAGCATTACCCCACGCCTGGCCGCAGGCCAGCGCATCCCCGCCATCGACGAGCTCAAGGGCTTGGCGCTGGTGCTCGTCCTGCTTTACCATGGCGGCGGCGTCCTCGGCGCCCCGAACGTCATCCACGGCGAGATCGGCGTGGACATCTTCCTCATCCTGAGCGGCCTCGCGCTTGCGGTGAACTCGGCGGACCTGCCGCTGCGCCAATTCCTAAAGCGCAGGTTCCTTAGGATTTATCCGAGCTACTGGATTGCGCTCGGGCTTTTCCTCTGGATGCACGCGAGGTACCTGGGGGTCGTGCGCCCGTGGTCCTCGGTCGCCCAGCACGTCGTCGGCGTCCACGGGTTCACGGGGCCCGAGTACATCACGGACATTGTCGACGCCTACTGGTTCATATCGTTGATCGTATTCTCCTATGTTGCGTTCGCCTGCATCCGAAGGCGGCTCGACGACCTTTCGCTCGTCGTCGCCGTGACCGGGGTGCTCACCGTGCTCGCAACACTCCTCTTCCAGCGCCAGGGAAACGCCTCGGGACTGGCCCACCTCTCCCTGCGCTTCCCAAGCTTCTTCGTGGGAGTGATCGCGGGACGCCTGCTCGGGGCAGGGACGGCGGAGATCCGGCTCAACCTCTCGCTCGGGATCGGCCTCCTGTGCTTCTATTTCCTCACGTTTTTCCTCTCGGCGCCGAACACCTACACCCTTCCGGCGGTCGGAATCATCGTCGCGTGGGTCGGACTGCGGCCCCTCGTGGTCCGCCTGCCCGCCGGGCGAGCGTTCCTGGGCGCCTTGGCGTTCTCGGGGCTGATCTCCTACGAGGTGTACCTCTTCCACGCGCCCCTCATCCGCGACTACAATCTCTACTATTGGCATGTCATCGCCCACAATCTTGCCCCGACCCGCGGGCAAATCATGGAGGGGATGCTCGTGGCCCTGGGCATCACCCTCGTTCTCAGTATTGCGGTGCACTTTCTGGTCGGGTGGCTCTTTTCAGTCCTGCGCAGCCGGGAGATCAAGGGGCACGATCCGACCAGCGGTCCCGTAGGGCCCCCGGGCGTAATGCCAGTCGGTTAGGCGATTAGGGTCTCCCGGAGACGTGTGCCTGCACCCATCCGCAGGCGCGAGGGCGCCTAGGAATTCCCTCTTGACCGACCCTGTTGTCCTCGGGAAAATGACCGTTCTCCCAAGTCGGGGTGGTAGCTCAGTTGGTTAGAGCGTCTGCCTGTCACGCAGAAGGTCGCGGGTTCGAGTCCCGTCCATCCCGCCATCATTCGGCAGCCCGAATGTCGTCCCAATCCCTATGAGGCGTCTTCCTTGAATGGGTTGAATACCTTCAGCCCTGGGCGCCGGAAATCTCGGTCATTTCCTGTCACAATCGTCAGATTGTGACGGCGCGCCGTCGCACCGATATAGCTGTCTTCGACCGGCATTCTTTGACCAGCCAGCTCAAGAATTCGCTCCTGGTCCGCCCATACATGTGCCACCGAGACATTAAAGCCGTGGATGCGCCCATGCATCGCCTCGACAAGCCGCGTCAGCCATGCTTGCAGGCTCTCTCTCGCTTTCCCGTCTTTGCTCCTCACCCAATAGGCGAGTTGCGCGATCACTATCGCACTCGTGTAACAGGCGTCCTTTTCGATCTCGAGCCATGCAATGACTCGTGGGTTCCCCTTCTTTTTCGCTGGCTGACTCAGCACGTCAGCATCTAAAAGCCAACTCATAGCTTCCGTCGCCGGGGCAACTCACGTCTCCGAAGCGGCAGGTCGTCCATCGGCACAGGACACTCCTTCAGGACAGCCAACCAGTCGCCCTTCGGCGCGACCCGGCGAAAAATCAGCGTATCATCCTCGGGGTGAAATTCCGCCTCGAAATGATCCCCTGGGTGCGACGGTGCAAGCGAACGTGGCACCGTCAGGCGGCGTTTGGCGTCGAGAGTTAAGAGCACGGTGGGACGATCCCACCAATTCCTCCCCTTGTCAAGGATCTCTAAACCCCGTTCACGCGACACGCTTTGGGTTAGAAAAGAGCCACCGAAAAGCCACTAAACAGGTGCCTTAGCCACTGCCGCCCAGGGAATACCACGAAAGTCACGGGTTCGAGTCCCGTCCATCCCGCCATTTTCGAGGTACTGTCTAGACTAGACCGAGGCAATTCCTGCGTTCTTCGAGCAGGGCTGAGTACCGCGCCCTCATCTCCGGCGAGAGAAAACTGGCTTCAATTCGGGCCGGCCATTCCCGGCACGCTGCCGCAAAACGTGCTTTGATCTGTTCGATCAACGTTGGTGAAAGGCCGAGGCGTTCGGCGGCGAGATACCGCCAGAAGTCGTTCGCGCGAAGTTTCGATTTCTTACTGTGGAGAGTCAGCGCGAGCTCCTCGCGGCTCTTGGGATTTGGGATCGTCGAATTCAATAGGTCATATGCCGGCGACAACTCTACCTTGTCATCACGCGTGATAAGCGACCAATTCTTAAGATGCATGTCCTCGTTTCCTGTAAGGTAGGCGAACAGCAGGCGATCAAGGAACTTCATGCGCTCAAGAACAGGAAAGGTGCAGAATCGGTCTATTATTTCGATCAATCGTTCCGTGCTGGAGTCATACTTTGTATCGCGACTTGCGCCGCTCAGCTGCGCAAAATCCTCCACTGGCTGCTTGCCCCAGCCTACGCGGTCAAAGCGTCGAACAAAATATGATCGAGTCCGGTCCGCATTGAGAAGGAGCCCGGACACCGGCACTTCGATATCCAGATTTGCCGCTAGCGACATAGTGAGCGCCTCGTTCTCCGGCAGCTCCGCGTAAATGGGGTGAGGCGGTTTCACGATATACCTTCCGCCGTTGTCCACAATTTCCATCCGGCCCTCATTCACATGCAAAACGGCGCTGACCTTCGGCTGCATGCCTTGAATCGACATCTTCACGGCGCGCGCTGCTGCCTCCTCGATCAATTGCTCTCGAGTGTAGGGTAGGGGAGCCAGGGAGGTGAGCCGCCGGTCTAGCAAGCGGAGACCGGCCGGCGAATACGGTCCCGGTCCTTCCCACGGCTCATTGGTGATCAGGCACCTCATTTGGCTGGCTCAATCCGAAGCGATCCAACGACGTCCTGGCCGACAGCAAGCAGTTGTCCGAATAAGTCGTGCTTATCCAGCTTGCGGATCCGCAGCAGTGCATCGAGCTGTACTCCCTCCGGCAGCAGTCCTTCGAAGGGCGAAGGAAAGCGTGAGAATTCCCAGACGGGCTGACTTGTCGGCATTGTGAGTGAGACGGGCTCGCCACGATAACCAACTTTGTAGGTGAAGCGGTAGCTGCCGTCGTCGCACGCATCAAGCAGGCCGGCCAGTTCGTTCTTCTGAAAGATGTTGGCGGACTTCATTCCGTGGGGGAGTTTGCCGCTGAATTCTCGCTCACCGGAGGTTTTGAAAGGGAGGAGGAAGTATCGGGGGAGAAGACAGGAGTCGGTTCTAGGGATGCTATGCGATCGAGCAGTGGGCTGCGCCATTCGACCGAAATGTTTAATACGCGCAGAATCTTCTGAAGGGTGTCCCATTGGACGGACTCTTTGCCGTTCTCGATGTCCCAGACCACTGTCTTGCCTACGCCGGCGAGCGTCGCCAAATGCGCTTGGGTCAATGCTGCCTTTTTGCGATGGCTTTTGACGAGTTGTGGCAGAGAAGTCATTACTGGTTTAGCGGTAATAAATTGCATCAATGGAGTATTTCAAGACGAGAAATGAGAATTTTACAATAAAATACCTTTTTAGCAGTAATGATTGATGTTTTCTATTAATTCACTCGGCTCTGGTGAAGTAAACAGAAAAAATTACTGTCATAGCAGTAATAAAAATCTAACTCTATCGGCTGACTCTTAACGGGCAGCATTAGCACTCGCCGAGGGCGCCACAAGGACTTCATCGAGCCAATCGTTTTGGGTCAAATAAGAGCCACCGAAGAGCCACCAAACAGGTGCCTTAACAAGTGCCGCCTAGAGAAAACCAAATGGCGG
>Ga0265320_10001683_pt1 | contig 15722 bp, 12 predicted proteins | sample 4827metaG_FD_202087 | JGI IMG/M metagenome (GOLD analysis project Ga0265320, IMG submission 202087) | Rhizosphere microbial communities from Carex aquatilis grown in University of Washington, Seatle, WA, United States - 4-8-27 metaG | ecosystem: Host-associated > Plants > Roots > Rhizosphere >...
ACCTGATCAAGATCAACGCGCTCTCGGGCGCTATCCGCCAGCGGCCTTCGGCCCCGGTCGAGACCGTCGATTTCCCTGAAACCATCTTGGCTTTGGCCGAAAACCACTTCAAGCTAACTCCCGCGACGCTCGCGCGGCTCAATTCGGGCCGTCCCATTCCCCGTGACAAGATTAAGAACATTCTTCATGTGACGATTCGGAACAACAAGATCAACCCCAAAGTGGTCGCGCTGCTGCTGGGGCACAAGACCGACAAATACCTGAAGAAACTTGTGTGGTTTCTCGAACTGACCGTGCAGCAGCGCGGCGAGAGTCCCGAGGACGTTCTGCAGCACTTTGGCCTGTACTTGCTGGTCAATAGTGCCGACGAGACTCTCCTCAAGACGCTGGAATTGTCGACGCCTCTGTACTCGTTCGTGACCCATAAGATCGGCCGCATGCGCGAAATCTATTACGTCAGCATGCTCTTCGCCATAACGTTTTTTGTGGTGTTGCTTTCGCAGGTTTCGGAGATCGCTGGCAAGTATCAGGAGTCGCCGCAGGACCAGAAGGCCAAACTCCTCAAGCTCTACCAGTCCGATGAGAGAATAGCCATGCTTGTGCAGAACGCCGTCAACCTGGCGACCCGTCGGATCGTCGAATACAAGGTCGAGTCCCGTGAAGTGCTTTCGAACTTGAAACGCTTCCTGGCGGCCAACCCTGATCTGGTCACACCCAACGATCTGTTCAACACCGACTACCGCATGGAGGGAAAAAAGTGATTCTCAAACCTCGCCCTGGCTTCGAGGCCCCTGTGGCCGTGATCGACGCGGTCAACCCTGCGTTGGTTTTGCTCTCCATCGTCGGCCTGTTCTTTGAATTCACGCCTCTGAAGCGCTGGGCTATTCCCGTCAATCAAGTCATCGACGTGCTCTTCGTGGTCGACTTTGTCGTTCGTCTCGTCTGCTTTCCGACCGGACGCTACTTGCTCAAGGGTTACGGCTGGATCGACTTTCTGGCCAGCCTTCCGGGCCTGACGCTGCTTCTGGCGTACACCCCGGTGTTCGGCGCGTTCAAGTTTATCAGGATTGGACGGTTCTTCAAGATCATCAGGGTTCTCAGGTTCTTGCGCGTCTTCAGCTTCCTCAAACGCATGCGCAGCGATTCGGTCTTTATTCAAGAACGGATCATGAAGATCGGCATAGCCATCGTGCTTGTCTTTGTGGCGGGAATCTTCACCACCGACACCTTGGCGAGTTTCACCCTAGAAAGCCTCAAGGCGGCCCCGTATCATGAACAGTACCGGGCCATCGGCGCCACCGTCGAGAGCGTCGCCGCGGCCCACTCCGAGGTGGTCTACTACACCAAAGACGGCAAGATTTTTGATCGAACTGGAACTCCGGTGCCCACCGCCAAGACCTACGACGACGCGGTGAACGACCAGGTCGACTTCCACCTTGAGATTGCCTTCAAGACCGAGACCATCACCAGCGGCAGCGTCACCTATCCGGTCGAGGGTGTGTTGATCGTCGCCGACGATGTGATGAGTTCACACGACGCCTTGATGCTGGTTCTGATTTCGACGCTAGTTGTTCTGCTGCTCTTCTTGATGTTCTACGTCGGCTTCCTGTTCGCCAAGGACATGAAGGTGGTCCAGCTGATCAACGACTCCATCGATGCCGACGACTACCTTCTGCTCAACGAGGAGGCCAAGGGTCTGCAAGACACCGAAGGCCAGTTGAACATTGAAGAGGGCGAGGATGAGATCGAAAGCCTTCTGAAGATGGTGGGAAAGCTCACCCTGGAAAAGGCGCAGTCGGACCCCTACGGGACGGGGTCTGACACCTACACCCCGGCTGCCTCTCTGGGCCCCGACACCGCACGGCTAGAGGCGCGGTTGGACCGCATCGAAGCCCTGACCGAGGCGCAGGACGCCCGCATGCTGACCCAAAAGCAGTTGATGACCATTATCCGTGAAACCATCAACGAGACCCTGAAAACCCTCAAGAAGAAGGAAGCCCTGTGAGCACCAAGTCCCTCGTCGATCCCCGGTTTCGGCCGCTGTTCCTTCTCCTGTTTGTCGTTTTCACCCTCTTCGGCACGTCAATGACCATTGTGGGAGCGACGCTTCCCCGCATCTTGGCGGATTTTCACTGGGACTACGTGACGGCAGGCGCCGTCATCGCCGCGGGAGCCGTCGCCTATTTTCTGTCGACCTTCGCGGCGGGTTTCTTGGTGAAACACGTCGGTCCGAAGGCCACCATTGTGCTTGGTTTGGCCTGCGATATCGTTGGTCTGGCCCTTTTCGGTAGTGTTTCTGATCCTTTGGTCAATTTTCTGTTGAGTTTCTTGATCGGTCTTGGTCAGGGCTGTTTTGAGGTGGCGGTCAACTGGTCGACCCTAAGAATCGACACCGCGGGTTCGGGCCGTCCCATGAACGTCATGCACGGAGCGTTCGCCGTCGGAGCGATTGCGGGTCCCTTTGTTTTGGGATTGCTACTCAGCGGCGGCGGCGACTGGACCTTGGTCTACCGTGGTATCGCTGGGCTGTTCGTGGCTGCGGGTTTGGTCCTCCTTTTTGTGTCGTTTAGGTTGCCACCAGCCCCCCCTGAAACGGCGGCGGCGCCTGTGCGTGTGTCAACCAGACCCGCGTACTGGCTGGCCTTTCTGGCGCTTTTTCTGTACGTAGGCGTCGAGCTCGGCGTCTCCAACTGGATAGCCGAGTACTTTGTCCAAGCCTTTGCGTTCCAGGCCGCGGCCAGTTCGTTCCTGGTGTCTCTGTTTTGGGCGGGAGTTTTGGCGGGCCGCTTCGGCGTTCCGCTTTGGTACAAAGGTAACAAGCCCGACAGATTGCTTGTCGCCTTTTCGGTGTTGGCGACCTTGACCGTGGTCGCCTTGGCGGCGTTGGGGTTTGCCGGAACAATGAGCTTCGCCGCCGTCGCTGGGGTGATCCTGGTTTTCTTGGCGGGATTTGGGGCCTCGATCATCTACCCGTCGGTGATGACCCTTGTAGGACTCTGCTTTCCACAGGCGCAAAGCCAAGTTGTGGGGTTTGCCGCCACGGGAGGCGGGGTGGGCTCGTTCCTGTTCCCCTTCGTGATGGCGGCGTTGTCGCAGTCGTGGGGTATTCGCTGGGGCTTCACCGCCTACGGTGCGTTCGCCGTTCTCATGACAGTTTCAGCCGTGCTCTTGGCTCAGGCAGCGGCTCGGCAAAAGAGCCAGACCGCCACGACCGCAATTCACCTCAAGTCTTGAACTTGTCGATCTCGCCTTCGAGAGCGGCGATGTTCTCAGAGTTCTCCGAGGACAAGTGAGCCAGCATGGTCATGGCCGAGGAGATTCCTCCCATTCCTTCGGTCATTTCCTCAATACCGCGGCTATTTTCATTGGCAATATCGGAAATCCTCCGAAACGACGATTCGATGGAAGACGTCCCCTCCCGCATGAGCCGACCTGAACCTTTGACCCCCTCGGTCATTTTGTTCAGTTCGGTGAGAGCCTCGGTAATCTGCTGGTTTCCAATCGTCATTTCCTTGAGCCCGGCCAAGGTCTCATTCATGCCGTTGGCCACGTCTTCGATTCCGACAATCACCTCGCTGATGGAACCGCTGGAGTCTTTGGTTAGTACCGAAGCTCCGTGAATCCTTTTGACGATCTCTCCGAGCGAAACGGAGATGTTTTTGGCGTTGGCCGCGGTTTGTTCGGCCAGTTTCCGAATCTCATCGGCGACCACCGAAAACCCGCGGCCGTAGTTGCCCGCGTGCGCGGCCTCGATGGCAGCGTTCATGGCCAAGAGGTTGGTCTGGGCCGCAATGCTGTTAATCACCTTTGTCATTTCCGAAATGATGGCCGTCGACTCCGAGATCTCCTCCATCTCCCTGACGTTCTTCTTCATACTCTGGTCGCTGGTCTTGGCCAAGGATTCCAATTTCCGGGTCAACTCGAGTTTGCTTTCCGTGGCGCGTTCGATGTTCTTGACGTTGGCGATCATCTGTTCGATGGCCGCCGAGGACTGGTTGACCGCCGCCGCCTGATTCTCGATCAATTCGACAACTTTCCCGATGTTTCCGTTGACGGTCTCGACTCCCACGTTGGACAGCTGAATCTGTTCGTAGAGGAACTTGGTCCGATCACTCATCGACTGCATGGTCGAGGCCACCTCAACCGACGACGCCGAGATCTCTGCGGAGTTTCGACGCAGACTTGTCCCGAGTTGGTTGCTTTTGGTCCCAACCTCCTTGAGGTTGATGACAATCCCGCGCAATTTGCCAATGAACCCGTTGAAATGACCAGAAAGCTTCCCGATCTCGTCCTGGCTCTTGACGGGAATCGAAACGGCAAGATTGCCCTCACCCTCGGCCATATCTTTGACAATGCTCACGAGAGCCAGAATGGGTTTGGTGACGACCTGGGTGATCAAATACAGGACGACCAAGAGCATCGCAATGATCAGGGTTCCAAGGAGGACCAGTTGCAGAATCATCCCTCCGACCTCGTTCTTGACGTTGAAGTTCGTGAACGTGACCACCGCTGAGCCTATCGTGTCTGACTCATGAACCATGGGGATGGTTTTCACGGTCAGTTCCGGATGTTTCTCCGCGGCTTCTTGTTTGGCGACAGAATTGCCTTTGGCGTCTTGGATGTCAATCGAAACCAGGTCAGGGTTTTTCAAGAAGGAGGCGATGTTCTTTGTCAAAGCCTCGGTCTGGATATTCCACAAGGCGTCAGCATTCGAAGTCGCCACCAGTTCGGACAAGCTTTCTATCTCGACATTGAGAGCAGAGGTTTTCTTCCCCGATTGGTCCACAGCCAGAAAGACGATGAAGCCTGTGAAACTGACAAAAAAAACCAGCGTGATGGGAAAGAGGAATTTCGCTCGAAGGTTCATGGAAGGTTCTCCTTCTGGTGCCGGTGTCAGGGCTGCCAATCGATGTAGCTGGAAGCCCCTGCGGTGTAGGCAGCCAGGATGGCGTCGTACTTTTTGCTGACCTTGATCTTCGCCAAACCGTCAGAAAGAATCTTGTCGATCTCGCCGCCGCGCCCGCCTTTGGCGACCATGAACACGCCGTTGAAGGTGTCGAAGTATTGTCTCGAGATGTTCTTCAGTCCAAGCCGCTTGAGCGCAACGTCGGTGGAACCTTGGGAAAAGAGGTAGCCGTCGATACTCCCCGCATCGACCTTTTTCAGGCTTCCGTCGATGTTTGTCGAGGGAATCGCCGTGAAACCAAAATGGCCGACGTGGGCGCTATCGGTCTCAATTTTGTAGGCTTTCGGATTCCCTTTCTTGAGTTCAGCCGCGTCTATGGATTTCTTCGTGTTGGTGTACAGCACGAACACGATCTTGACCGCCGTCGCGGTGGAATAGTCGTACTTCAGAGCGGCCCACTTCGCCTGGTCGGGAAGCTCAACGATGGTGCTTTCCACATCGGCCTGACCGTTTTCCATGACGTAGACACAGCGGGCAAAGGGCATCACTTGAATCGAAGCGGTGTTGCCAGTCGCCTCAATGATGGCCGTCACCAGCTTGGTGTAGGTCTCCGTTGCCAGCGGCGAGAGTTGAGGCACCACGACTTTGAGTTCCTTTGCTGAAAGCGAGAAAATCCCCAGAAGAATGAAAGTGAACAGAACTAGATTTTTTTTCATGACACGGCTCCTTTGATGTGTTCCCACTTGGAGTCTAGTGGATGCCAGCAAAATCACCAGTGTCTTTTTTTGGGGGGGTCCCGCAATGAGGCTACGGTTTGGTTCCCGATTTGTCGCGGCCAGAGTCTTTTGATCGCAGGTAGAGGACGTTCATTCCGACCATCAAAGCGCCGACGCTCAGAAAGGTGAGCGCCTTGACCAGCACGTCGGACGCCGACAAGTCGGCAAAGAGAAGGCGGAGCAGGCACAGACCCAGGGCTAGGAACGAGGTGTTCTTAAAAAGTCCGTCCTTCCAGACCAGGGCCAGCAGAAACAAGAGAAAGGCTTCAAGGCTCCAACCCAAGGTCAGATATCGTTCATCGATCAGGGTCGGCAGGGCGAGGGCCAAACTGATGGCCTGAATTAAGACCAAAAGGTAGCGGCGGAAGACCGGCGCGTCGGAAGTGTCTTCTACTGGTTTGCGAGGTTTTCCTTGGCTGTCGACCAGCAGGTAGACGATCAGGGTGCCCAGCGTGGCGAATCGCAGCCCTTGAGCGGTTGCAATCAAGGTGAGGCCGTTGGCCAAAAGGAACAACCCGACCGAGTACCACTCAAATCGGCGGGAAGTCCTGGTCTTGGAGGCCACTAACATCGCGACCGCCAGCACTGACACCAAGAGCGGGTACGCGTCGCGGGGAAGGTCGGTCCAAAAGAAAACCAGCGCACCGACAAGGGCGAGTTCCCAAAAGGGGCTGGGCCCCCATCTGCGGTGAAAGGCTAGAACCATAAGCCAGGCCACGGTGAGCGCATCACAAACCCCAATGAATATCCCTGTCGGCGCCGAATACCCCACGAGCACCCGCCAAAAGGCCAAAGCAGTCACCGCGTTCCAAAGGGCGTAACGTGTCAGTTCGGCTTGGGTTTTGGAGCGGAAGAACCCAAGACCCAGGCTGGCCGCAAATACCGCCAGAGCGGGCGCGAGCGGGAGACCAGGAAACACGGCGTAGGTCGCGGCGCCCGCGAGGATCACAAGAAACCCTTGCGCCGCCAGAAAACAGGCGGCAAACAAGCGTCCCCGCGAGGGAAGAAACAAAAGTGGTACCACCGTCAACAGGAACAGCGGGCCACCCCAGGCGACGATGGCCGAAGGAGTACCGAGGCCAGGATTCTGGAGGACGAAGACCAACCACGCCGCGAGATTGATCAGCAATCCCTGCAACGCCCATCCTCGGTTCAGCCAGAGGGAAGGACCCGACTTGCGCCCAACTGACCCGATCGCCACCCACGGAATCAGCACAAGGACTCCGGGCGAAAGCGGAAGCACAAGAGCGGAGTTCCACAGCAACTCCCCTACGGCAAAAGTGAAGACCGCGGGAAGGAGGAAGGCGGTCGTCTGAAGCCACCCGCTGTGCGGCTTGGGATTCTTGCCCAACACGAGAAAGAACAGCACGCCGGCCCCGGCGACAAGGCAGGCACCGGCATTCCAGGCCCAAAGCGTGAGGGTGGCTCCGAAATTGAAGTACACCGCCGCAGGAATCAGGAGAGCAACCGTCGCCAGAAGGAGGATTTCTCCGGCACGGCTCAGCAAGGCGTCGTTCTCGACGCGGGCGATTTGCGTCGCGACAAGGACGACCAGAAGAAAGGCCGCCAACAGCACCAGCGGCAGGGACCCGAGGGGGTTGACGAGGAACAAGGTTGCAGCAACGGCCAACGCCAGGAGGCGGTCGGTCCGGTATAGCCACCAGGTTCCCCAGCGGCGCGCCCAGCCCGCCAGTCCAAAGAGCGCAAGCGAAAGCGCAACAAGAACGGCAAAGGTGACTGCGGGGGTGTGAGGCATCCAGACGGCGCAAACCGCTCCGGCGCTGGCCGCGTTGACCACATGGGTTAAAAAGGCCGGACGAGACCAAGGCGTTCCCCGTTCCAACTTTCGGTACGAGGCGGCATGCACCAGGAGTGCCACTATCGCCGAAGCCGCAAGAAACAAAAGGCCCGTCAACGAATCGGGGGACCCGAGGCGAAAGTGAGCCACCAGGAGAATTGTTTGGAACAACAGCGCGCTGACCGCACGGTTGTAGGCCCAACGCTGAAACCACGAGAATCCGATCGCTAAAAGGGCCGTTACCGTAAGAAAGGCCAGCAACAGCAGATTGGGCTCGGGAACCGCCAGTGCTGTCAGCGAAAGAACGGCGTGGAAGGAGAGGTAGGGCTGCTGTTTTCTCAGAAAGGCCAACGTGAAATTGACGGCGACTCCGAGAAGCAACAGTCCCAGACCTTGGAGCGGGTCAACCACCCAGGCCATGCCGGGAATTCCTCCCGAGCCCAAACACCCGAATAGGAACACAGCGGCAGCCAGGCTCTGCAGCCAACACCCCCAGCGCATCCATTTGGGCTTCCTGGTCAGAAGAAACTGGCCTGAAGCGAACACCACAAGGGAGAAGCTTGCGATCAATACGAAGCGCCACAGGGGAGACAGAACCGTCGCGGTGTAGATTCCCAAGAAGCCCAGGCCCAAGGTTATGACCACGAGACCGAGAATACCTGTCCAGTTCTCAAGGAAACGTTTCTCCCAGCGGGAACCCGGGGGGAAATTGAGCGGGATTTGCTGGGTGGGCAGTTCGGGTTCTGGGTGCGCCAGAGGTGGCGTGGCCGGGAGAAACTCCGGCACGGGTTCGGAGAGTCTCTCGGGAAACGAGGGTTCGGGGGCTGGGTGAGGCGTCGTCGCCGCGGGCGGGGCGAGGCTCTGCGTCTTGAGGATCAAACGCTGCACCTCGCGTTTGAGCGGCCCCAGCTGATAGTAGGCCCACCAGCCCAAGACGGCGCCTCCGACGAAGAAGACCAAAAGGCCGAGAGCCAGAAGAAGTCCCAGGAGTCCCAAGAAGATTTCCATGAACCATCCTAGGGCAGACTCCCCCAGGGGTCAACGAAAAGCTCCTAGAACGCTGCTCCTAGAGCGCCGCACAAGGCGGCCATGTACGGGGCTGTCGTCTGGAAGCGTTTTTGAAGTTCAGGGATCAGTTCGCGGCCGAGGAACAACTCGGGGTCAAGGTTGGCGGTCAGCAGAAAATCTTTCCGCCGGATTTCCTCTGCCAGAGGATGCGCCGGGTCAAAACCCTTAGGCGATTTCTGAAGCGACTCACCGGCCGACCTGAGTCCCGACTTTGTGGCCAGGGCGAGAGCCTTGGACCAGGCTTCAGGATGCTCTGCGTGGCTCAGGCGAATCTTGAGCAGGTCGGCCGGCTCGGGGTGCCAAGCGCCAGCTCCCACAAAACATTCGTTCAAGTCGAGGTGCACATACCAACCTGGAGCGTGCACGTCGTTAGCCGACTCGTGGCGGAACTGGATGCCGATGTTGGTTTTATACGGTGTTTTGTCGTGCCCGAAGCGGGTATCACGGTAGATCCGCATCAGAGATCCGCCGAGCTTCTTGGCAACGCCTCGGTAGTGTGGACTGATCGACCGGACAACTTCGTCCATTTCGGTGATGAAGGCCATAGCGGGCGTCAGCACAGACTTTTCATAGTCGTCGCGATGGGCTTCGAACCAGGCGCGTTCGTTGTTCATAGTCAACCCCGCGAGAAACGAGAATGTGTCGCGAGAGAATCCTTGAAATCCTGTCATGCCCGAACCGTGACGTCACGCCAGACGGCGACGACGGTCTGCTCCCAAAATGCTTTCATGGTCGACTCCTCGTGTGCGGTCAAGATCCGAAGAAATTTCTTGTCCGTCAAGCCCTTGACGGGAGTTGAATTGAGGAGTAAGCCGAAGTATGGCCGTGATCAATCTGTTCCTCGAATCGCGAAATTTTTTCACTCTGGAGGCTGGACAGGTCATCTTCGAGCGTGGAGACCACAGCGATTTCATGTACGGCATTGTCGATGGAAAGGTTGAAATTCGCGTAGGCGACCGTCTGCTCGAAACCATCGGCGACGGCGCCGTCTTCGGGGAGATGGCCTTGATCGACCACGAGCCCCGGAGTGCCACCGCCGTGGCCAAGACCGAATGCCGTGTTGTCCAGGTCGATGCCGCCGGTTTCTACAAGCTCATTGCCGAGAATCCGGCTTTCGCCCTCGACGTGATGAGAACCATGTCGACCCGACTCCGAAGGCAGTTGGAACACAAGGGCGAAGTGATCGTCAAACCCGATCCAGAAGTGATCTGATCCGACCATGGGGTCTTCGAAGCTTTCCATCACCTCGCTGAATGAGTATGGCTATGGAGTCGGCCAAAAAGGCGGCCAAACCATCACCGTTGCGCGGACGGCCCCCGGTGACACCGTGCTCATCGGCCCGCCGAAAAGCCCCGAGCGTTGGTCAAGCGCCGACTTAGTAAAGGTGCTTCAACCGGGACCCGACCGGATTCCTTCGCCGTGTCAGGCGTTTACACAAGGGTGCGGGGGTTGCCAATGGCTCCACCTCTCCTATTCGGCCCAGCTGCACTGGAAGGAGAAGAACCTGGCGGCGCTGCTTCGGACGCGGGCCAAGTTCTTCGGCACGATTCATCCCATTGTCGCGATGCCGGTACCCGAGGGTTACCGCAACAAGCTGTCCTTGAAGAACCTCGCGGGGCGGTTGGTTTTTGTCCCCGAGACCGACGAATCCCCCCTGTCGCCGCAAACCTGTCTTGTCCAGACTCCCGCGCTTCAACGGGCGTGGGCCAACCTCAGAATGCTGAAGCTGATTCCGGCCATCGAACAGGTCCATTTGCGAAGCAACAATCAGGGTCAGGTCGGCGTCCACGCCTTTGTGAAGGACGGAGCGCCCGGTCTCGACGCGGCCCTTGGGTCGCTGTTCCAGGCCTGTCCGGGTGCGGTTGGCCTTGCCGCCACGAGCCGAAAGGGCTACCGGCTAGTGACGGGTGAAGCGACCCTGACGCAGGTTCTGGGCGACAACTGCTGGCTGATTCCCCACAATGGCTTTTTTCAGACAAACGCGGCCCTGGCGGGGACTCTCCTTGATCTGGTCAGGCGTGAAGCCAGGGTGACCAAGAAGGACAGGGTTCTTGACCTGTACTGCGGTGCCGGGTTTTTTGGTCTTGCCGTGGCCAACGAGGCCCAAGAGGTCTTGGGGATCGAAGAAAATCCTCAATCGGTCGAAGCCGCCACGGCCAGCGCCCAGAAGTCGGGTATCGCGAACGCGCGGTTCCTGGCGGGTGACCTGGGGACAGAGCTCGATCTGATCGAGAAGACGCCCGGTGAAATTGTCCTCGTTGATCCGCCGCGCGAGGGCCTTCTGCCCCGGGCCCTGGCCGTTCTCATTCATCGCGCACCCAAGCGTATTGTTTACATTTCCTGCTATCCCCAGTCGCTGGTTAGGGATTTCAAAGCTCTGGTGGCCGCCGGATGGCGAGGAGTGTCCTGCACTCCCGTCGACATGTTCCCGCAGACCTCACATGTGGAAGTCGTGTTGACTTTGGAGCGTCAATGAGCGGACCTCAGGAGGGAAAACCGTGAAGAGAACTCTTGTCCTGTTGTTTTTGGCTGCGGCTGGCTTTGGTCTTGTCCCGGCTTGTGCCCAGTACGGCGAACGCCAGCCCCTCGAAGTCGGTAGCCCTCAATGGGCCTCAATTGGGCCGTCTTTTATTTGGGACTACCTTAACGACGACGGGGAAATGGCGCGGTCCTCCTGGGCCACCACCTTCCATGCCCCCGAAGGAAAGTCCCCACCCGAACCCGACTACGAGCGCTACAATGATGCTCTCGAAAGCGACGATGACGCGGTTTTCGACCCCGAACTCCAGAAGATCGAAGCCTACGTGACGTGGCAGACCATGTACTCGCCCCTTCATGCTCAGGACGATGATTTGAAAACCTGCTGGGCGGTCGACGGAAAAGGCATCGGCGACGTGCTGGTGGTGAAGGTCGATGCGCGTCACCCCGTGTCAGTTTGGGGCGGGTTTCAAAAATCGGCCGACCTTTATTTGAAAAACTCTCGTCCACGGAAGATCCGGGTCTTCGTGTTGGAGCCCTCGTTTGTCGAAGCCAGTCAAACCGGTGTTTCGTACCAGAGTTTGAAAGTTGTGGGCTGGCATGAGGTCGAGCTGACCGACACCTTTGGCAAACAGGCGTTGCCCATCCCGCCCTACTGGCCTACCAACATCACAACGCATCCAGACGGATCGGCTCGTGAAGAAGCCACGTACGAAAGCCTGGTTGCGATTCAGATTCTGTCGGTGTATCCCGGTAGCAAGTACGACGACCTTTGCATTTCGGAAGTGTCGAACTAGTGTACCGCCTCGCTGCAGGGACGGGGCAATGGGGTGTAGCAAGGGTTGCTTCAAAACGGCTCGTAGCCGTCGTAGTGGACCTGGCCGGCTTCGATGGCGAGGATGGACCCCGCGGGGACAGAGGCGTGGAAGCGGCCTCAAGGAAACTCGTCGTGGGCGTGAGGTACACTACACAGTCGTGTTTCTCGTACTCTGCCGAAACCAGAATGAGGCCCGGCACGGCGGAGGGCCTAAGGACTTCATAGCGGGGCCTCACGACCTCCCCACACGGATCGCTACTGCTGTCGATTTGAACGCCGGAGTCATGCTCCTCGGGTCGTGGGCCGTGGCGATGAGCACGTTGGCTTCAGGATAGTAGGACAAGAGATTGCCCCGCGGAACGTCGTACTCGTAGACGGTCACGCCCGGCATTTCTCCGGTCGCCGACACCACGTCGGCTTTGTCCCCGGCCACGAGACCCGCCGCCTCGATGTCAAGGCGGTTCATCATTGCACACCACCGGGTCTCGGTCTTTCGGTACTTGTCGGCCTCGTCGTAGATGACGGAGTTGAACTGGCCTTCGCTCCTGACACTGGCCAGCACGAAGGGATATTCGGGGGTGGTCAAGGGAGCGGGAACTGACCGAACAGCGAAGGAAGCCCGGCCCGAGGCCGTGGGAAACAAAGGACGGTCGATCATGCGCCCGCCAACGGTGAATTCCCGTTTGGTGTCGGCAATGTCGGCGAGGGCCGCCATACCGGGAATGGCGGCAGCGATGGCTTGCTGGACCCGTCGATGTTCCCGAAACTGAGCGAAGTTGACCGGGCCGCCCGGCATCAGTGTCTCGGCCAAACCACAGAGAATTTCCACCTCGGATCGCACGTTGTCGAGGCGCACCGGGCCTCCGTCGCTAAGCCGAATGTAGTTGAACATCGATTCTTGAGTGGTCGGTTGTCGTTCCTCGTCCCGGGCGCTCACGGGCAAAATGAGCGCTTCGCTGGTCTCCATGCCGACCACATGGCCCCGGTTGAGGGTGGTGGTCATAAACACCTTGAAGCCGATCTTGTCCAAAGTCGCCTGGGCCCAGGCGCTGTTAGGCGTGGCGGCGAAGAGATTGCCTCCCATCATCAGCGCCGCGTCGATGCGGCCTTCTGAGGCGGCCCCAAGGCAGGCAAGGGTGTCCATTCCCTTGGTCTGGGGAAGTCGGACGCCGTAGGTCGTTTCAAGGTGGGACAGCACCTCGGCGGCCAGGGTGGGTTTGACTCCGATGGTCCCCATTCCTTGAATGTTGCTATGTCCCCGAAGCGGAAGCAGGCCGGCCGCCGGTCTTCCCACCATGCCCCTGAGCAAGGCCAGGTTGGCGATGGCCTCGACATTGGCCGCCCCGTGAAGATGGTGGGTGATCCCCATTCCCCAGGCAAAAACGGCATGATCAGCGTGGGCGTAGAGGTCGGCGAGACTCCGAATCCTTCCTTCGGAAATGCCCGTTTGCTCGCTGATAACGGCCCACGAGAGGGCTTCGACGTCGGACTGGAAGTCGGCGAAACCCTCGGTGTGCGCCTCGATGAATGGAACGTCGGTATGCTGCCCCTCGATGAGAGCTTTGGCCAGGCCTTTGAAGAACCAAAGGTCGCTCCCGATCTTCGGCTGGAGGTACTCGGACGCCCCGATACCTTCTGCGGGAGCTGGATTTTTGCCACCCTTGGGCACGCCGAAATGGACGAGGCCCGGTTCTTTGGCGGGGTTGACGACGATGACCTGGCCGCCCCTCTCTCGGCACTCTTTCAGCAGAGTGATGAGCCGGGGGTGGTTCGACGCAGGGTTGGCACCGATGACGAAGACACAGTCACTTTTTACAAGCTGTTCCAGGTCGAGGGTGGCGGTGCCGGTGCCCACGGTCGTTTGCAACCCGACACTCGTGGCCTGGTGGCAGTAGTACGAACAGTTGTTGACGTTGTTCGTCCCGTACAGGCGCGCCATGAGTTGCAACACGAAACCCGCCTCGTTGGACGAGCGCCCCGAAGTGTAGAAAAATGTGCGGTCAGGGTCGGACGCCGCGAACCTGCGCGCGACGAGGGACAGAGCTTCATCCCAGCCCAGAGGACGATAACGCTGGCTGTCGGCGGCCTTGTACAGTACTGTGTTCAACCGCCCCAGGTGTTCAAGCTCTCCGCCCGAGAGTTGAGCCAGTTCGGCCACCTCATGGTCGAAGACCGCGTCGGGAATGGGCGCCTGGGTGTCGCTGTTGATAGCCTGGACGCTTTTGCGGCAGATGGAAGGAAAATCGTCGAGTTCATTGGTTCGTCCGCCTCGCTGGCCACCCATGCCCAGGCCGCAGGCCTTGCAAGCGTTGCGGCTGTCGACGTGGGCCGAGGGGTTCAGCGAAGGCCGGCGTTCGGCTTTCGCGAGAGTCGCTAACACGGGCCGAAGGTCACCCGCCACCACATTCCCGGGAAAATACGAAGAGTTAGGCACGCCGAACCTCTTGAAGCATTTTCAGCCCGAAGAGGTTAGGCGTCAAGGCGAGGGGGATTCCGTCTCCCCCCTATTCCTTGAAAAGCGAGCCGAAGGCATCCTTGGCGGCTTTCTTTTTCGACAGATCGGCCGCCGGACCCTTGCTGGGGTCAAACCGGAAGAAATCGCAGAAGTTGGCGCTGTCTTTGTCGGCGACGAGTTCGGAAATGGTTTCGCGGCATTCCCAGTGAGAAGACGGATCGTAGAACTTACAGTTTCGGCAGATCTTGAGGTCGTTGCCGCACGATGGGCATTTCGACGATCGGTAGACTTGTTCGACTGTCGACAGGTCGGCGTTGCAGAAGGGACACATAGCTCAGAATAGGCCCAACCAGACGTGGGGGCAAGGCATGAACAAAAGGAACGTTCCCTTCCCCCTGCGGTGTTACAATCACAACGCGGGTGACCGCAAGGGGAGGCATGATGAAGCACTCAAGACTGTTCCTGGCCGTGGGGGTTGCGGCGCTCTTGTTGGCCGGTTGCGCGGCCCCGGGAAACCCGGCGGTTGCCCTCCCTGGAACCCCCGGTTTCTGGCAGGGACTGTGGCACGGCATGATCTTCCCCGTCACCTTCTTCGTTTCGCTGTTCAACCACGCGGTAGGAGTCTACGCCGCGGTCAACGACGGAGGGTGGTACAACTTCGGGTTCTTCCTCGGTATCGGAATGTCGATGGGCGGGTCGGCGCGCGCCGGTTGCTCAGGCAGAAAGAGGAGCTCTTGAAGGGGGTCAGACCCGAAACTCCTTCGTCCGCCAGACGCGGACAGACGACCCCGCAAACGGTACTTGCGACGTGGTTGCGGTCGTGGGACTCCCCTGGACGATTAGGCGGGCGGGCTGTTCTGGACAGACCACGAGCACAGACAGGAGCAGCTCCCCAAAGGTCCTTTCCAGGGCCTTCACCGACAAGTTCACCTCCCCGGAAGATGTCAACGCCGCGTCAATCTTGAACCGGGAACACACCACCGGAACGCTCAGCCCGTCGTCGGTTTGGTAAACCGCGGTGACCGATTGACCAGGCTCCACAATGACCAAAAGGTCAATGACGGAAAGGTCCTTTTTGTTAGTGGTGGGCTGGCCCGGCTGAAGCGGAATCAGCGAGGGGCTGGCCAGAAACAACGGGGTCGTGATGGGGCGGTTCTCCTTGACCAGAAGGGAACCCGCGTCGCAGAAATGAAAGGTTTCAACATCGAACCAGCGAGTTCCTGCTTGGTGAACGGGAAGGCGAACGGTTCGCTCTCGGGCTTCCAGTTCCACAAACGGCGCCTGAAGAATGGCCGGACCGACGAAGAACTGGTCGCCTGTCTTTTCAAAAGGAGAAGACGGATCGTGGTACCAGATCGGTCGCAGCATGGGGGAACCCAGCGACTGTTGTTCGACGAACAGCTGATAAAGGTAGGGAATCAGCC
>Ga0265320_10001685_pt1 | contig 15717 bp, 11 predicted proteins | sample 4827metaG_FD_202087 | JGI IMG/M metagenome (GOLD analysis project Ga0265320, IMG submission 202087) | Rhizosphere microbial communities from Carex aquatilis grown in University of Washington, Seatle, WA, United States - 4-8-27 metaG | ecosystem: Host-associated > Plants > Roots > Rhizosphere >...
ATTTGGCAATCTCGTCATGCAAGGCGACAAGATTGAACGCCTCAATGTCGTACGCGTCTTCCTGTTGGGCCAGGGCCGCTTCCTTCCAGCCTTCCTCTTCCCGGCCGAGGCGGAGCAAATCCTGGGCTCGCTGCACCCGCGCGGGGGTGAACTTCGGGTCGCTTGCGAGCGCCAGACTCTCGGATTTTTCCCCCAGGCTGAAACGGTAATTCTGCGAAAGCTTTTGACCGATGATGTAGTCCACCCGCGGGTTTTTGGCCCAGGTGAGCAATGCCGCTTTGCGGTAGGAGTCACCCACGTCCATCTGATTATGCAGATAGGCGATCGCGGCTTTGAGGGCGAACGCCGCCTGCTGGCTGGGATTGATTTTGAGGATTTGATCGAGAGTTTGGTTGGCCTTGTCGTAGGATTCGGCGTCAATCAGGTTTTCCGCAAGAAGCAGCAGGGTCGGTACATGTTGCGGATTGGCGTCCAACGCCAGTTTCGCGTTGTCGCCGAATTTTGTGCGACTGTCCGAACGAAAGGCCTGGGCCAGGCCGGCCAGCATGTCAGGATCGCCGGGAAAAGCGTTCAGGCCATTCGCGAAACTGCGCGATGCCAGATCAAAATCATGCTTGTCCAACTCCAACCGGCCGGCGGCCAGAAAGGCATCGCGCACCGGAGGCTTGGCCTGCTGGGCAGGATCCAGAAACTGTTCCAGAATGGTTTTGGGGTCGGTGCTTGGAATTAAAAGCGACGCCTCGCCCGCGTCCGCCAGCACTTGCGGTGGCAGCGGCGTCTGGGTGATTTGCTTCTCGATTGCAAGTTGATTGAGAATTTGCGCGATTTGCGTCATCGCCTGCGCGGCTTCGGTGGGCCGGTTGGTGTAGAGGCAGGCTTCGCGCTGGAGCAGACGTAGACGGATGCTCTGCGGGGCGTTGATGATGCCGGACCTCAGCAGCAGGTAAGCTTCGTTGTATTTGCCTTGGGCAAATAATGCTTCAGCTTCAACCCGCACCAAACCCTCGGTTGCAAACGTCTCCTTGATCCCTGCCTGGGCCATGGCGGCGGCGCCGGCGTAATCGCCATGGCGCAGTTTTTGCGTGGCATCATCCACTGGATCGGCGTGCAAATTAAGCCCGCTGGTCAATACGAAACCCAGAACGCAGGCCCAACGGCGCTGCGACTGCGGCCTTGGCCGGGTGGGGTGACCCATGCGCGAAGATTCCATCATCAAGGCATAAAGGGCAAATGGTTGGCTGGCAAGCGACTATCCGTAAAAAAAGTTGGCCCGGAGCAAAGCAACTCGACCGGAACCATTAAATTAAACCAAGGTCCCGGTGGAAAGTTCCAAAAAGCCGCTTGCTTGCCGGAGAATTCCGTTCCCGCGCCCAAACGGTCATTGGGCGGCCGTTATGGAACGTCCTTTGCTACGTCGGTGTGAATGTCACACCCTTGGCACCTTCCTGTCACCCAAAGAAATGACTTTTCGGGGGTGGCGAATTCGTTTATACAAGTTTCGCCAATCCGTTCTTCCCGTTGCTTAACCAGGGGAGGCGTCTTTCCATGATTTCTTTGTTCACTGCCAAGGCCGGGAATTCCATTGTCCATCGTTGCCGCGAGGACGAGGCCACCCGGCTTCGTCTGCGGTATAAGCCTTATTACCATACCTTTGACCGCCAGGTGGGCACCCATGTTTGGCTCGATGGACGCGAAATGGTCATGCTCAGCAGCAATGACTACCTCGGCTTGACCCATCATCCCAAGGTAATGGAAGCCGCCCAGCGGGGGTTGGCCGAATGGGGGACAAGCACCACCGGTGCCCGGTTGTCCAACGGCAGCCGCTCCTATCACCAGCGCCTGGAGGAGACACTGGCCGCCTTCATCGGCAAAGAGGCCTGTCACATTTCCGTGGCAGGCTATATCTCCTGCATGTCGTCCATCCAGGCCTTTGCGCAAAAGGGCGACGTAATCCTGGCCGACAAGAATCTGCACTCCTCCATCTGGGCGGGCATCGGCCTGACCCAGGCCAAAGCCGAGCGCTTCGCCCACAATAATCCCGCAGATTTGCGCGAGTTGCTTTCCTACGAAGCGCCCGACACCCCGAAGATTGTCGCCTTCGAGGGCGTATATTCCATGGAGGGCCATATCTCGCTCGTGCCCGAAATCATTGCGGCGACCCAGAACCAGAATTGCTTTCTGGTCATGGACGACGCCCACGGCTTTGGTGTCCTCGGCCAGGATGGCCGCGGCACGGCCGATCATTTTGGCGCAACGGCCAAGATTGATCTTATTGCGGGCAGTTTCTCCAAGGCGCTGGCGAGCACGGGCGGGTTTGTGGCCGGGTCCCGCGAGGTCATCGAGTATCTGCGCTCCCATTCGAAGCAGACGATTTTCAGTGCTGCCCTGGCGCCCGCCCAAGCCTACGCCGCGGAAGCCGCTCTCGCTTTGCTGCACGACGAGCCCGAGCACTTGCAGCGCCTATGGGCGAACACGAAGCGTTACAAACAGATATTGCACGATCTCAAACTTGACACTTGGGGCAGCGAAACGCCGGCCGTGCCCGTCGTTCTGGGTACGAAGGAGCGCGCGTATCGTTTCTGGCAGCACCTGCTGGAGAAGGGTGTCTTCACGGTCATGTCCATCGCCCCCGCCGTGCCGCCCGGCAAGGATTTGGTGCGCACCGCGATTTCGGCCTGCCATACGGAGGAGGATATGGCAAAGATTGCGGACGCGATGGCATTTGCGGCGCGGAAATTGTGAGGCAACGTCCTCCCCTTGCTACTTGCCCTTTATTCGCGCGATGCCTTCAATCTGCGCAATGTAGCCTTTGGGCCCCATTTCCGCGTAACCAACTATCTGATCGAGGTATTTCCCGTCGCTGTTAAGGATGACGAGGGTGGGAAAGCCGTGCACCCCGTACTTGGTCACGAGTTGCATGTTTTGCTGCTGAAGCGCGGCCGGCTGACTCTTGTGCTGGGGCATGTCCACCTCGATGAAAACGAGATTCTTCGCGACGTAATCGCGAAAAACGCCCGTGTTCAAAACATATTTGTCCAGCTCCTGGCAGGCGGGGCACCAGTCGGACCCGGTGAAACTCAAGACCATGGGCTTTTGTTCGGTTTTGGCCTGTGCCACTGCTTGGGCGTAATCGCTGGGCCATGCCGGTTTCGGCCTGCCGAGGTCCACGATCGCTTCCAGCCATTCCGGGCCGTGCTGCCACAAGGCCACCCCGCCGCCGACCACACACACCAGCATGATGACGGCGTTGGCGTTCAGGGTAAAGCCCTCCGGAATCTTTACTGCCTGTCGCCAGCGCGCCAGCTTGCCCGCCCCGTCTTCCGCTCCCGCCGGTGCGGCTTCCCGAACCGGCTCGCGGGACCACAGGATGCCGGCAATTGCCGCAGCCGCAAAAGCCGCAAAACCGAGCGAGCGCAAGATGGTCTCGACTGTGGCCGAACTGGACAGTGCATTGAAATGCGCCAGGAGCCAATTCCAATCGGCCGTGGCGTCATTGCCAGCCGCCAGCGCCAAATCCCCATTATCCGCATTGCCCGCATGAATCGAGAGATTGAAAAAATTCACGCCCAGCCAAAACGCAAAAACGGCCGCCCCGTAAAAATTGCGCCTCCAGCTATAAAAACCGATGATCAGCAACGGCACCAGACACTGGAAGAAGCTTCCACCCAAGTGATGTTGGAGGACTCCAACCGGCGCAAAGATCATCCTCCCGCCCTGGTAAAGATACGCGTTCACCACGTCAATGTAATGGTCGGTGGAATGATCCGACGCATAGGCCGCACCATAAACGGTGAGCGCCGCCACCACCGCGAATTTCCAGAGATTGAGCCTTTTCAGGGCGGCTCCGCCCGCCTCGGTGTGAGTTTGCATTCGGGTTATGTTTCCCTAGCGTGGCGGAATGCACGCTCCCCAGCAAGAAATTCCCGCGGCGCCGCCGGCGCCCGGCGGGCGTCCCTCGGCCAGGGCGAGTTGGCAGGCGCGGGCTATTTCCGTGGTGTTGCGGACCTGGAAACGCCGGCATGTCGCGATTGACCGGGCCGGCGGCGCGCGCATTTTTGTCAAGGGCTTGCGCACGTTTATCCGCTGTCTCGACCCGTTGGTGCCACACCGCCGCGTCGGCCTGCGAATTACAAACGCGCCGGGCGCACCGGTGCCCACGGAATTGATTGAACCGCTGGGCGCGCCAACGGCATTGACGATGCTCTACCTGCACGGCGGCGGTTATCTCGTGTGTAATCCGCGCACCCATCGTACGCTGACCACTTATTTTGCCCGAAATTTGCCGGCAAAGGTTTTGGTGCCTGATTATCGGTTGGCCCCCGAGCATCCCTTTCCGGCCGGCCTCGAGGACGCCCTCGCTTGCTACCGCTGGTTGCGCCTGCAGGGAACTCCCGCGGAAAATATCCTGCTCGCGGGCGACTCCGCCGGCGGCGGCTTGGCGCTGTCACTTTTACTGACTTTGCGCGACGCCGGCGAGGCCCTCCCGGCCGCTGTCGCCTGCATGTCGCCGTGGACGGACCTCGCCGGCACCGGAGCCTCCGTCGTGAGCAACACGCTGAGTGATGTTTGGTTCTTCGGCGAAAGCCTGCCGATCGCCGCCCGCCTCTACCTCGGCGGTGCCGCGCCGACGCACCCGATTGCCTCCCCGCTTTATGCGGATTTGCATGGCTTGCCTCCCCTCATCATCCATGCCAGTGACAACGAAATCGTGCGCGATGACAGTGTGCGCTTTGCCTGGAAGGCGAAGGAGGCGGGTGTGGACGTGTCGTTAAAAATCTGGCCGGGCCTGCCGCACGTGTGGCAGGCGTTTATTCCGTTTATTCCCGAGGCGCGGGTGTCGCTGGAGGAGATGGTCGCGTTTTTGCGGCGGGCGGGGAAATGAAGAAATGAAGGGTGAAGGAGGAATTCCGGCATTCAGCTTCCCTTGCGATTTCGCCGCGGCCTACATGGATGTTAACCTGAAAGGCCTGACCCCTGCGGCCCATTTTTGCCTAAAAATTATGTAGGCAGAACTCGACCGTCCATTCGCGCTGGCGGCGCAGCTTGCTGCTTCTCTAGAACTACCTGAAAAATGAGTTTAAGAAATTCCACGCCGCTATAAAATTTCTTTGCTTCGGGTGATAGCCGGTACGGCGGAAGCAGATAGAGGAAGTCAGGTCCGGAATCGTCAGATTTCAGCCAAACTACATCGGCCCATGTCGAGTTGAGAACGCTCGATAATCGCAAAATTCGTACTTCGTATGCGCCTCCACGCGTTTGCTCCGAGGACGACAGTTCTTCCAACGCACTCGCAATGGCACCTTGGTTGGGGCCGCCGAACCCTGTCATGGCATGCCCGCCATTGGCGGATGGGTCGCCATATACTTCGGCATACATGGTAGATTTCCCCGAAGCCTCGACGAGGTAATGAAATCGCACTAAGTGCGCGGCATCCAACGTTGCCCCTTGGGCTAATTCAGCCGCACTAAGTTCATAGACGGCGATTGGCGGTTTGATTTTCAGGTCAGCAGGGTTGGGTATTCTGGCTTGAGCTGACGCCATCCCCAACGCCGCCTCCACTTTCATTAGGCCATCCGCGGGACCCAACACATACCGAAAACGTGGTGAAGAAGTGGATGCATTTTTTTGGGTGTCGCCAAGTGCGCTCGCATTATTGTTAGTACTTGAGATGATCGCAGGCGGGAGAACTGGGAAGGCAATTCCACCTTGATTTGAAGATTGCGATGGGGTCGCCTTGTTCGGTGGCGTTGTGTTTGAGCGGATATTGGCAACTAGTGCTTGCTTATCTATCGGCGGTGTCGTTACCCGCCAGACCAAGCCAACAATTATGACGGCCAAAAGAACGACTACCATGGAAGCACGACTTTTCATTAAGGTGGACCTCATCCGCCAGACAGTTTTCGAGGAAAATTAAGTTATGAATCGGGCGACGCGGTCCGGCGGACGGGCGAAGCCCGCCCCCGTGCCGACTGTTGTGGATTGGAGTTTGTGGAATTAAAAAATGTGGGCAAGTGCTAACCGGCGAGTGGCAGAGCTGCCGAAATGAATGCCCCATCCGGCCCTCGTTCGGGCGATGCGGAAAGGGGTGTTTTGCTTTCTAATCTACTTTCCTTTTGAGCAGAAAGATGAAGAAACCGATGACGATGAGCAACGCTGGCGCCGCCAGCGCGAGTATAAGACCCAACGGCGGGTGGCCGGCGGCGGGAACCGCAATTGGCGGTTCGGGCTCAGGTTGATAAAGCGGGCGATTTGAGGCCAGTCCATACGGGCGGGTTAAACCGGTGGCGAAGACGCTGATGGCGCCGTCAGGGTTAATCTTGTAAATCAAGCTGCTGGTGCCGCTGGGCACGTACAAGTCGCCGTGCGTGTCGAAAACAATATCGGTGGGGTCGACTACTCCGGTGGCAAAGGGGGTAAAACGACCCGCCGGGTCCACTTTCAAAATCGCCCGGGAGCTTTGCGCGGTGACAAACAAATTGCCGTGGGCGTCGAAGGCGAGCGTACCCGGTTGGTAATTCGAGGAAGCTTTGGTGAAATCGGCAAAGGTGCTCACCACGCCGCTCTTGGAGATTCTGGAAATGGTGTTGTTTCCGTGATTGGCGACGAAAAGTTCGCCAGCCGCATTGAAGGCCAGGCCGTGGGGGTCGTCCAATCCCCTGGCGAAAGTGCTGGTGGCGCCGGTGGGGAAAATTCGCGAAATTGTATTATTTCCGTTAGTTACGAACAAATCACCATGGGAATTGAAGGCCAGTGCCTCGGGGCGGGAAAGACCCTGGGCAAGGATGGAGGCCGCGCCAACTTTGGAAATGCAGAAAACGCGGCCCTGATTTATGTCGAGCGTATAGACCTTTCCCTGAACGTCGCAGGCCACGCCGCAAGCGCCTGAGACGTTACCGGCGAGTCTGGTGACGGCGCCGGTGTCGGAAACGGTCTCCACGCTGCTACTGCCGTAATCAGCGACATAGAAATTGTCCTCCCTGGCAGGGAGGGTGCCGAGGAGAAAGAGGAACGGGTGGAAACAGCTTGAGACGAAGCGGAGCCATCGCATGGAACATACTTATGCTCGTTTTTTCGCTTGTCGGCAAAGCGGAAAGGAGCGAATGAATTGGCCCGCGGCCATGAAACACCTCTTCTCCATCGCCTTGATTACAGCCGCTGTGATGGCTTGCCCCCAAGTGGCATGGTGCCTGGGGCAGCCGGATTATGTGGAGGCCACCGCCAGCCCGGGCAGTTTCCCGCTGGCGAAGGGAAATGAAACCGCGACGCTCTTTGTGGAAGTGGCGGATTGGAAGGGGGTGGTTGACGCCGCGGTTAATTTGCAGATGGATCTCGCGCGGGTCACGGGGCACCCCGGTGCGCTGGTGCGCAATGAAAAGGAATTGGCCGGGAACACCGTGATCATCGGCACCCTGGGAAAGAGTGCGGTCATTGACCAACTGGTGAAAAACAAGAAGATTGACGTGAGCCAGATTGCGGGAAAATGGGAATCGTTTACCCTGCAGACCGTGGCCAATCCACTGCCGGGGGTGTCCGGCGCGCTGGTCATTGCCGGGAGCGACAAACGCGGGACCATTTACGGGATTTACGATTTGTCGGAACAAATTGGCGTCTCTCCGTGGTATTGGTGGGACGATGTGCCGGTGCCCCACAAGGACGCCTTGTTTATCAAGGCCGGCAAATACATGCAGGGGGAGCCGAGCGTCAAATATCGCGGAATTTTCATCAATGATGAATCGCCGGATTTGACGAACTGGGTAAAGGCGAAATACGGCACCGTGCCCGGGCACGCCGATGCTGCGAATTACAACCACGAATTTTACGCGAAAATTTTCGAACTGATCCTGCGCCTTAAAGGCAACTATCTCTGGCCCGCGATGTGGAACAACGCCTTCAACGAGGATGACCCGGAAAATCCGCGACTGGCGGACGAAATGGGCATCGTCATGGGCATGTCGCATCAGGAGCCGATGCTGCGCGCGCAAAAGGAATGGGACCACCTCAGCCGGACGCCGTGGAATTATCTGACCAATGCCGCAGGCCTGGAAAATTTCTGGCGGGCAGGGGTGAAGCGCAACAAGGATTTCGAAAGCATCCTGACTTTGGGCCTGCGGGCGGAGAATGACAGCGGGGCGCCGGTCGGCGGTCCGGTTTCCGAGCAGATAGTGGCGGCGCAACGGAAGATGATCGCCGAGGAAATCAATCCCGACGTCACGAAGGTGCCGCAGACGTGGTGCCTTTACAAGGAGGTGATGGATTATTACAACGCGGGCATGAGGGTGCCGGACGACGTTACCCTCCTGTGGGCGGAGGACAACTGGGGCGACATCCGCCGGCTGCCAACGGAGGAGGAACGGAAGCGCAGCGGCGGGGCGGGGATTTACTACCATTTCGATTACCATGGCGGCCCGCGCAACTATCAATGGGTCAATTCGAGCCCGCTGCCCAAGATCTGGGAGCAAATGTCGCTGGCGAAGCAATACGGCGCGGACCGCATCTGGATTGTCAACGTCGGGCATTTCAAGGGGGTGGAGCTGCCAACGGAGTATTTTTTGAGTCTGGCCTGGAATACCAATCGGTGGACGAATGAAAATATCATGGAGTTTACGCGACTCTGGGCGGCGCGGGAATTCGGGGCGACGTATGCGGCCGACATCGCGGACATCGTGGCGAAATATGCCAAATACAACGGGCGGCGCAAACCGGAGTTGCTGGAGCCGGGCTCTTACAGCTTGGTAAATTATCAGGAGGCGGACACGGTGGTGGCGGACTACCGGGCGCTCGTCACGCGGGCGGAGGAGATTTCCGCGAAGCTGCCGGAAGGCGCGCGCGATGCGTTTTATGAGTTGGTGTTGTTCCCCGTGAAGGCCGGTGCGAATCTGAATGAAATGTATGTGGATGCCGGGAAGAGCCAGCTTTACTCCCAGCAGTTACGGGCCGGTGCGAACGACTGGGCGGACGCCGCGATGGCCCGGTTTCAAGACGATGCGGCGTTGACGACGTTTTACAACAAGACGTTTGCGGGCGGCAAATGGGATCATTTCATGGACCAGGTGCACATCGGCTACACGTCATGGAACAATCCGGCGCAAAATGTTGCGCCGCGCGTGACGCGGGTAAATCCGCCCGTTGCGGCCCAAATGGGCGTGGCAGTGGAAGGCGCGCAGACGGCATGGCCGGGTGGGGCGGGAAATGCGGTGTTGCCGAAATTTGATGTGTTCAATCAGCAGCGCCATTACGTGGAGGTCTTCAATAAAGGGCGGACGGGTTTTGAATTTACGGCGACCGCGAGTGCACCGTGGATTGTGCTGAGCTCAAACATGGGCGAGGTGGACAAGGAGCAGCGCATCTGGGTCAGCGTGGATTGGAGCAAGGCGCCTCCGGGCACCGTCAATGGGACGGTGAAGATAAGCGGCGCGGGCGGCGAAGTCGCGGTGCAGTTGGAGGCGTTCAATCCCGCGGAGCCGACGCGCCAAAACCTGCGGGGCTTTGTGGAGGGCGAGGGAGTTGTTTCCATCGAAGCCGAGCACTACACGAAGAAGACCGATGCCGGCGACCGGCGCTGGATCCGCGTCGAGGATTATGGCCGCTCGCTTTCCGCGATGAAGACCACTGCGCCAGTGAATGCGCCGAGCGTTACGCCCGGGCCAAATTCGCCCTGCTTGGAATACCAGATGTATTTGTTTAATCCCGGGACGGTGGCGGCATATCTGGCGGTGGCGCCGACCTTAAATTTCGACCCGACCCGCGGGCTGCGGGTGGCGGTGTCGTTCGATGACGAGACTCCGCAGGTCATCACTTTGGTGCCACAAAATTTCAATGCGCAGAATGGCAACGCGGAGTGGGAGGAATCCGTCCGGGCCAACATTCGGTACGGGGCCTCGGCACATGCAATTGGCAACGCCGGATACCATATGTTCAAAGTCTGGATGGTGGACCCCGCCGTGGTCGTGGAGAAGATTTTCATCAACACGGGAGGAATGCAGGGGAGTTACCTCGGGCCGCCGGAGAGTTTTCACCGGGCCGTGGAGGCGGGGCACTAACGGACCAGAAATCATCAACCTTGTTCAATTCGAGTTTCGCCGTTTGCCGCCGGCGATTATCCAGATGATTGCGCCCAGGCACAACAGAATTGCCGGAAGGAGAAGGACCAGGATGACTCCGGCGGCGGGGCGCGGAATCTGCGGTGCGCCCGACGGAAGTTGGTTGGCGGGAACGCGATGCAGAAAAGTCAGACCAATGGGGTAATTCAAGCCGGAGGCCAAAAGACTTACCACGCCGGCTTTCGTCACCTTGAACACCCGGCCGCCGGGCGGGTCGGACACATACAAGTCACCCGTTCGGGAGAATATCAAACTGGCCGGCTCGCCCAGTCCGCTCGCAAAGGTGCTTATGGCGCCGGCCTGGTTGATTTTGACAATTGTGCCGCTGGCCAGATTCGGGATGTAAGCATCCCCAACCGAGTCGTAGGCGATGAAAATGGGGTAGGGTATGGGGAGCGGAGTGGATTGGATAACTCCGTTGGGTGCCACCTTGGACATTGAACGCTGGTTCATATCAATCACCGTCAGCACCCCCTGCGCGTCAAACGCCAAGCCCATCGGCTTGTTGAAACCGCGGGCGTAGACGCTGAAGCTCCCATCCTTGGACTGGCGGAGAACGGTGCCGTCAACCTTGTTGCCCGCATACAAAGTGCCCTGCGCATCGAAGGCCAGACAATCGGGGCCGCTGCCCGCATCTGCATAATGGCTCACCACTCCGGAGCGGGTTATCTGATAAATCGGACCGGATTCGTTTTGGGCCAGAAGGTTCCCGTTGGGTGCCTCAATTAAAAACACTGGCCGCGGTACGCCGGTGGCAAAGGTGCTGACCACACCCTGATCGGAGATGCGGACCACGGAATCGCTGTTTTGCAAGCCCACGTAGAGGTCGTCGGCCGCCACTCGTTGCGGTCCGGCCAACGCCAATACCAGCGCGGCAAGCCACGGGCAGAGCCCGGAGCCCTTCAAAACGCAAATCGACGTGAAGAACGGGGTGATTTTTCCTGCCATGGATTCGAGGATGCCTTGAAACTCGTTGTTTCACCAGGAATTGCAAATTTAATTTAGAATTGAGAACAAAATCGGGAGCAGAATCGTGTCAGGAGCAAAATCGGATCAGGCCTTTCAGGTTAACCTGAGGGTGCGGGTGTCGCTGGAGGAGATGCGCGCATTTTTGCTGAAAAGGGTATGATGGGGCGGAATCTACTCCGGCCCACCGCGAGCTTTCACCGGCTGGCGGAAGGTGCCATTTAATGCGCCGTCGCTACGCCGGCCTTTTCCGCATGCACACCCAAACCAGCGCGGCCACCACCAAGACCGCCGCAGGCGCACAGAACGCAATGACGTAGCCGACCGGCATCCTTGGCGTCGTGTCGGTCGCCGGTTCCCGCGCCGTCAGTCCGGCCGCGAGCTTGTACAAGGGGTGCTCCGCCGCGAGTCCCAATGGGCCGCCCAGACCAGCGGCATAACCGATGAGTCCCCCGGAGGAATTGACTTTATAGATCATGCCGCTGCTGGAACTCGCGACATACAAATCGCCGTGGCTGTCGAAGGCCATGTCGGCTGGGGAGTTGATTCCCCCCGCCACCTGGGTGAAGGCGCCGGACTTTTCCACTTTGTAAATGGCGTTCGAATTTTGGGCTGCGGCGTACAGATTGCCATGTGCATCCATCGCCAGAACGCCCAGTCCGGATACGCCACTGCGCAGAATCAATGAGCCGGAACTGCCCAGGGTGCCGGTCGAAATGCTCAGGGTGCCCGACGAAAATGTATTTGCCCCGGCTCCGGCATTGGCGTCCGCATACGTGGTCACGGCTCCCATTTTGGTGATGCGGAAGATCGTTCCGGCAGTGTGGTCGCTGACATACACGTTGTCATCGGCGTCAATGGTCAGACCATACAACTCGCCCAGTCCCTTGGCCAGGGTGCTCACCACGCCCAAGCGCGAGACGCGGGCGACGGTGCCATCCATACAGGCGACATACAGGTCGCCGCGCGAATTAAAAGCCAGTGCTTCCGGGCCGCGCAACCCGTTGGCCAGAATGCTGACCACACCCGTTTTGGCAATTTTGTACACGCGGCCGTGATTGAGATCGAGGGTGTACCAATTCCCTTCGACGTCGCAGGCCAGTCCGTTCGCCCCCGGCACGTTACTGGCGTAAGTGCTCACCAGGCCGCTGTCCGATATCACGTCAATCGTACCGCTGCGATTATCCGCCACATAAAATTTTTCCGCCCGGGCCCGGGCGCCGGTGAGCAGCAGAAGGGGCAGGCTGATTTCCCAAATGTGCCAAGAAAGCCTTCGCATTGAGTGATTAGAACCGGTTCTGTGCCCGGCGGCAAATGGCAAAGCTGGACGCCCCCTGTTTTGCCGCAGATTCAATCTTGAGTCGGGCTAATTCCCGCGATTGTCTAGCACTATCTCCATGCGCCCCGGTCCTCAGTCCGATCCCTCCAACTCCGGGCACAGCTGGCGGTGGGTTATCCTCGCCGTCTTCTCCATTTTTGTCGTGACGGCCAATCTGGAGTTGATCATGGGCCGGTCGCCGCTGGGGCCCGATGGAAAATTTGGCTGGTGGGAGGGTAACATTTGGAGCAGCGAAAATTCCCAGCGATTTGCCGACCCCTATTCCTTTTCGCATTTGACCCATGGAATTCTGTTCTTTGTCTTTCTCTGGTGGGTCGCCCGGCGGGCACCAGTACAGTACCGGTTTCTGCTGGCGGTGCTGGTGGAGGCAGGATGGGAAATCCTGGAGAATTCGCCGATCATTATTGACCGTTACCGCCATGCGACCATTGCCTCAGGCTACGTCGGCGACAGCGTGCTGAATTCGCAAAGCGACATTCTGATGATGTGTCTGGGATTTTGGTTCGCTTCGCGCATGCCCGTGCGTGTCAGCATCGTTGCCATCCTGCTGATGGAAATCGGCTGCGCGGTGTTCGTGCGCGACAATCTTACCCTCAACGTCATCATGCTCATTCACCCGATTGCCGCCATCAAGGCTTGGCAGATGGCCGGGGCCCCGGCGGGTGCGGGATTGTAACCCTTTTTGGTCTGGTTTAAACCGTCGACTTTGGGAGCAATGATCAGTTTACTGCACCGATGTCTGATGAATGCGCGGCCGCGCGGACCTGGAAAAACACCGGGTGGATCTTGGTCGGCGTTGTGGCGATTTTCGCGGGGGCGGCCAGCATTGAGTTAATGATGGGGCATTCCCTGTTCGGCCCGGACGGCAAGTTCGGCTGGTGGGAGGGCGACATTTGGAGCAAGGAAATTGACCAGCGATTCGCCGATCCGTATTCGTTTTCGCACCTGACGCATGGGATCTTGTTTTTTGTGCTGCTTTGGACGGTCGCCCGGCGCGTTCCGGTCAGTTATCGTTTTCTCATGGCGGTACTGCTGGAGGCGGGTTGGGAACTGCTCGAAAATTCGCCGATGATGATTAGTCGTTTTCGCGAAGTCACCATCTCGGCGGGCTACTTGGGCGACAGCGTCCTCAATTCCCAAAGTGATATTTTGATGATGTGCCTGGGTTTTGTGTTTGCCTCGCGGGTGGCGGTGCGGACTGCCGTCATCGTCCTCCTGCTAATGGAAATCGGCTGCGGGTTTTTGGTGCGCGACAATCTGACTCTCAACGTGATCATGTTGGTGCGCCCGACCGCCGCCATCAAGGCCTGGCAAACGGCGGGGGAGCCGAAGCGCGACGCGCATTGATCCGGCACGGTTGGCGGTTGGCTTCATTTCGTTTCGATATTGCCACTGGGCAGCTAGTCCGATGGGGTTGAATTCCCCGGCTTAAAAATGGCATCCACCGGAAATAGCTGTTTGGTGCTCTCCCGTCCCGACCGCATCGGCGACGTGGTCATTACCAGTGCGTGTTTCGCGCCGGTGCGGGCGGCCTTGCCCGGCACGGCGATACATTTCCTCGCGCAAGGGCGCATGGAACCACTTTTTCGTGCCCATCCCGGCTTGAAAAGTTTCCAGACGGTTCCCCCGGATTTGGATCCCGCCCGGCGCAGGGAGAGGCTGGCGACGCAGTTGGCGGGGCTCAAGGCGGATTGCATTGTGCATCTTCACGCCGATCCGGATGTCGGGTGGGCGGCAGCGCAAGCGGGAATTCCCCGACGCATTGGCTTCGACGAAAAGGGTGCACTAGGGTTGACCGAATCGCTGCCGAACCGCAAAAAGCGCGGCGAAAAACACGAGGGTTTTTATAATTTTGACCTGCTGGCGCGGCTGGGCGTGCCAGTCCCCGCGAAGCTGGTGCCGCAGCTCATGCCCGAGAGGGAGGCGTTGGCCCGCCTTTCGGCGAAACTACCCGCCGGCATTGTCCCGGGTTCCTATGCCGTATTGCATGTCGGCGCGCATGTGGGCAAACCGCGGATTTCGCCAGAATTCTTTATCGCCACGGCGCGCTGGTTGGCCCGCGAGCGGCGGTTGAAAGTGCTCGTGATTGGTACGGAGCCGGATGGTAAAGAAGTCGCCGCCATTCTGGCAGAAGCGGGCGGCACGGCCGCTGGAATGCATAATTTTTGCGGCCAAACAGATCTGGCGGAGGCGGCATTTCTGCTCCGGGACGCAGCGGTTGTTTTTGGGCGGGATAGTGGCCCGGCCCATCTGGCGGCCGCCATGGGCGCATGCACGGTGACCTTGATGATGGACTCCGAGCTTACGAATTCCGGTCGACGATGGAAGCCGTTGGGGGATAATTCCTGGGCACTCGACAAGCCGTTGCAGCGCGGCTGGTTTGAGTCTAAAATTGCTTTCGGGCATCGGAACCTGCGGCAATACACGCCGGAGGAGATTATTGGGGCGATCAAGATTGCGCTGGATGCGCCGGGGCCCGCCAACCGCACATTTTGAGGGGTTGCTTTTTGTGTGGCCGGGCGCTGATAATGCCTGGAAGTGAAAATTGACCGGCGAGCCTGGTGGTTGGTTTTGCCCACGGGAGTTTTACTCCTGGGTGCAGCCGCGGTCGCGCCCGCCCCCAATCCCCTGGCGGGGGTCATTGATTTCCATTGCCACACCGCGCCGGACGTGACGGAGCGTTCCCTCGATGATTTTGCCCTCGTCCGCGAGGCCAAGGCGGACGGCATGCGCGCCATCGTCCTGAAAAACCATTACCTCCCCACCGCCGATCGCGCGCAAACCGCGATGCATGAAATCGGCGGCATCGAGGTTTTTGGTGGAATTGTGCTGAATCGTTCCGTGGGCGGCCTCAACGCCGAGGCCGTGCGCCGGATGGTGCAGGTCGAGGGCCACCGCGGCAAAATCGTCTGGCTGCCGACCAAGGACGGCGAGGCCGAGGTGCGTCAATCCGGCCAAAATCTGCCTTTTATCCCGGTGGTCAAGGATGGGCAGGCCGTGCCGGAACTCACGGAAATTTTTCAGATCATTGCCCAAAACGATTTGGTGTTTGAAACCGGCCACAGTTCGGCGGCGGAGGCCCTCGTGCTGATTGCGGCCGCAAAACAGGCCGGCGTGAAAAAAATCGTCGTGACCCACGCGATGGAATTGCCGTTGGGTGGTGCGACGGACGACCAGTTGCAACGCATGGCCGATTTGGGCGCAGTCATCGAATGCACCTGGCTGGCGCAGCTTGGCAACACCGAGTCGAACCTGACCCCCGGCCACGAGCGGAAGCCGGACCTCGCCGACTATGCGAGAGTCATCCGGAAA
>Ga0265320_10001687_pt1 | contig 15702 bp, 12 predicted proteins | sample 4827metaG_FD_202087 | JGI IMG/M metagenome (GOLD analysis project Ga0265320, IMG submission 202087) | Rhizosphere microbial communities from Carex aquatilis grown in University of Washington, Seatle, WA, United States - 4-8-27 metaG | ecosystem: Host-associated > Plants > Roots > Rhizosphere >...
GCGGGCTTGGGTGCCACCGTCGAGATCGCGGTCGAAGGGCCGGATTCGGCCGAAGCCATGACCGCGATCCTCGCCCTGATCGAGGCCAAGTTCGGCGAGGAATAGGACGAGGTCGGCGAGCCATCGCCAACCGTAAGGCCCGCGAACGCAACGCCGTCACATAAAGACATGCAGATTTCTTTATATCCTGCTTGCGGTGCTTGGGCCTCGCTGCTATATCCGCCCCCGCTTCATCGAAGGATCGCCGCCGCATGCCCGCCACCCACGATTACGCCGTCAAGGACATCAACCTGGCCGATTGGGGCCGCAAGGAACTCGACATCGCGGAGGTCGAGATGCCCGGCCTGATGGCGACGCGCGCGGAATTCGCCAAGTCGCAGCCCCTCAAGGGCGCGCGCATCGCGGGCTCGCTGCACATGACCATCCAGACGGCCGTGCTGATCGAGACCCTCCAGGCGCTCGGCGCCGACATTCGCTGGGCGTCGTGCAACATCTATTCGACCCAGGATCATGCGGCGGCGGCGATCGCCGCGGCCGGCATTCCGGTCTTCGCGATCAAGGGCGAGAGCCTGGAAGACTATTGGGAATATACGCACCGCATCTTCGAATGGTCGGACGACGGCGTGCCGAACATGATCCTCGACGACGGCGGCGACGCCACGCTGCTGGTGCATCTGGGCTTGCGCGCCGAGAAAGGCGACACGGCCTTCCTGGAGAAGGCCGGCAACGAGGAAGAGGAAGTCCTCTTCGCGTCGATCAAGCGCCGCCTCAAGCATAAGCATGGCTGGTACACCAAGCTCGCCGGCGCGATCAAAGGCGTGACGGAAGAGACCACGACCGGCGTGCACCGCCTCTACATCATGGAGAAGGAAGGCAAGCTCCTCTTCCCGGCGATCAACGTCAACGACAGCGTCACGAAATCGAAGTTCGACAACCTCTATGGTTGCCGCGAATCGCTGGTGGACGGCATCCGCCGCGGCACCGACGTGATGATGGCCGGCAAGGTCGCGATGGTCGCGGGCTTCGGCGACGTCGGCAAGGGCTCGGCCGCCTCGCTGCGCCAGGCCGGCTGCCGCGTGATGGTCAGCGAGGTCGATCCGATCTGCGCGCTGCAGGCGGCGATGGAAGGCTACGAAGTCACGACCATGGAAGACGCGGCGCCCCGCGCCGACATCTTCGTCACCGCCACGGGCAATGTCGACGTGCTCACCGTCGACCACATGCGCGCGATGAAGGACCGCGCCATCGTCTGCAACATCGGCCACTTCGACTCGGAGATTCAGGTCGCGGCGCTGCGCAATTTCAAGTGGCACAACGTCAAGCCGCAGGTCGACGAGATCGAATTCTCCGACGGCAAGCGCATCATCCTTCTGTCGGAAGGGCGCCTCGTGAATCTCGGCAACGCCATGGGCCATCCCAGCTTCGTGATGAGCGCGTCGTTCACCAACCAGACGCTGGCGCAGATGGAATTGTGGGGCAACCAGGGCAAGTACCAGAAAAAGGTCTACACCCTGCCCAAGCACCTGGACGAGAAGGTGGCGCGGCTGCATCTGGACAAGATCGGCGTGAAGCTGACCAAGCTGACCAAGGCGCAGTCGGAATACATCAGCGTGCCGGAAGCCGGTCCGTTCAAGCCGGATCACTACCGGTACTGACACAAAATGGGCGGTCCGCTGATGACGTGCCGCCCGAAACGCTAGAGGCGAACCGATGGTCGAAGCGAGTTGCCACTGCGGAAAGATCAAGCTGGAGATCGACACCGCGCCCATTGAAGTGACCGACTGCAATTGTTCGATCTGCCACCGCTACGGCACGCTGTGGGCCTATTATTCGCCCAAGCAGGTGCGCATCCACGAGGCCGCCGCCACGGACACCTATATGTGGGACGACCGCTCGCTCGCTTTTCACCGCTGCTCCGACTGTGGCTGCGTCACGCATTGGAGTCCGACCGATCCGGCGCGCGACCGCATGGGTATCAACGCCCGCCTTCTGGCGCCAGAGGTTCTGGCGGCCGCACGCATTCGCCATCTCGACGGCGCGAGCATGTGAGGACGCATGAGCGAAACCGTCGAGCCGCTTTTGGCGGACCTGATCGACTTCGTCGCGCGCGAGGAGCGGCCATACCTTGAAGTGATGGACGCCTGGCGAACCTCTTGTCCGCGCCTGCCGATCTGGGAAGAAGCCAACGCGCGCGGCTTCGTCACTCGCGTGCGGGGCGGAGACGGGCAATGGCTTGTTCGCGCGACGGCGGAAGGCCGGGCGTTCCTAAAAAAGGCGCGCACGTGAAGGTCACGATCCTCGACGACTATTTCGACACGCTGCGCACCCTGCCCTGCTTTGCAAAGCTCGACGGCCATGACGTCATGGTCTGGAACGACCATGTGCAGGACACCGCCGCTCTGGCGGAGCGTCTGCAGGACACCGAGGCGCTCGTTCTGATACGCGAACGCACCAAGATCCAGGTGGACCTCCTCGTACGGCTGCCGAAGCTGAGGCTGATCAGCCAGCGCAGCGTCTTTCCCCATATCGATATCGCGGCCTGCACGCGGCTCGGCATCGTCGTGTCCTCGAATATGCATGCCGATGCACCCTCCTATGCCGCGGCCGAACTGACCTGGGGCCTGATCTTGTCCGCGGCGCGCGATATCCCGCAGAACGTCGCGACGCTGAAGGCCGGCATCTGGCAGATCGGCGTCGGACAAACGCTGCGCGGCCGCACGCTGGGCATTTTCGGGTACGGGCGGATCGGCGCCACGGTCGCGGGGTACGGCAAAGCTTTCGGCATGAACGTGCTGGTCTGGGCGCGCGAGGATTCGCTGGCGCGTGCCCGCGCCGACGGCTACGAAACGGCGCAGAGCAAGGCGGAATTCTTCGAGCGGGCCGATGTGCTGTCGCTGCACATGCGCCTGGTCGATGCGACGCGCGGCATCGTCACCGCAGGAGATCTGGCACGGATGAAGCCGACGTCGATCCTGGTGAATACCTCGCGCGCGCCGCTGATTGCGCCGGGCGCTCTGGCGGCCGCGCTGAATGCCGGCCGCCCCGGCAAGGCGGCGGTCGATGTGTTCGAGGAAGAGCCATTGCGCGATCCGAACGATCCGCTGCTCCGGCTTGCCAACGTCATCGCCACGCCGCATATCGGCTATGTGACGACCGACGAATACGAGTTGCAATTTTCCGATATCTTCGACCAGATCGTGGCCTTCGCGGCCGGGCATCCGATCAACGTGGTCAATCCCGACGTTCTGGCGCATCGGCGATGAGCATTCGAGAAGCGCACTGTTCCTGCGGAAGGCTTCGCGTCGCGTGCGAGGGCGAGCCCGTGCGAATTTCAATGTGCCATTGCACCGAATGCCAGAGGCGCACCGGCAGCACCTATGGCGCCCAGGCGCGATGGCCGCGTGCCCAGGTCAAGATCGAGGGCGATTCGACCGAATATGCCCGGATCGGCGACAGCGGCGGCAAGTGCATCTTCCACTTCTGCCCGACCTGCGGCTCGACGGTCTGGTATCAAATCGAGAGCCAGCCCGACCTCGTCGCCGTGGCGCTGGGCGCCTTCGCCGACAAGGATTTCCCGGCGCCGAAATTCTCGGTCTATGAAGAGCGCCGCCACCCTTGGGTCGGCGTGCCGCCCGGCGCCGAGCGCCAATTCTGAAAATTCCCGCGACGCCGCCGCCCGGCGATTGTTCCGTACCCGGAACGGATAATTACCTGATCCGACTCGTAGAATTCCGACTCGCGCAAAATATTGAGCTGTGAGCCACATCTAGTTTTTTACACTTTCTTAACTACTCTCCCTTGCGGTCACGGTTAACCCGCCTATCATCTTGATTCCACAGTGATTCGTCGCTGCAAACGGGAATCGGGGGCAGCCGGGATGCGTCCCAAAATGGGACAGAACAAGAGCCCTGGCGTCAGGGGAGGATTCGCGAAAGCGCTGGCCGCCGTCGCGGGATTTCTCTGTGCGCCCAGCCCTGCCCTCGCCGCCGGCGACGCCGCCACCCAGCAATCCCTGCTGCTGAGCGCCGTTACGGCGGGAGCGCTGGCGCTCGCCATCGCTGCCGCCCTCTGGGCCCTCGCCGAGCAGAACAGCGCCGGCAAGCTGCGCCGCGCGCTGCGACAAGCGGGGGCACGGACGCGCGCCGCCGTGGGCGAGCGCGATGCGCTTCTTGCCGCCGGCCGCGAGGCCGTCATCGTCTGGGGCCGGGACGGCCAGCCGCCGCTGACCTATGGCAATGCCGAAGCCATGCTCGACGCCTGCCTCAAGGGCGCCGAAGCGACCGCCGTCAGCCAGGCACTGGACGACTTGTCGGAACGCGGCGCCGGGTTCTCGATCATCGCGCACGACAAGGATGCGCGCGCCTTCACGGTGCGCGGCCGCGCCGTCGGCGGCATGGCGGCGGTATGGATCGAGGAAGAGCCGGTCGTGACCCGGGAAGGATTCGATTTCCGCGCCATTCTCGAAGCGCTTCCCATCCCCGTATGGCTCCGGGATAGGACGCTCGCACTGGTCTGGGGCAACAAGACGTTCCTGGCCGCGACCGGCGCCAAGACATGGGAGGAAGCGGCGACGGCGCAGTCGGCGCTGGACCGCACCGAACGCGATCTCGCCGCGACGGCGCGCAATCAGGGAACGGCCTACGAGGCGCGCCGCTTCGCCGTCGTGGGCGGCCATCGCCGTGCCCTGGCGTTCACCGAAACGCCGATCGACGGCGTCGGCGTGATCGGGAGCGCGATCGACGTCACAGACGTGGCATCCGCCGAAGCCAAGCTGCAGCAGCACGTCGATGCCCATGCAGACACGCTCGACAAGCTCGCGACGGCGGTGGCGATCTTCGGCCGCGACCAGAAACTGTCGTTCTACAACCACGCCTTTGCGCGGCTCTGGGACCTTTCCGAAAAATGGCTGGACGGCCACCCGGCCGACGGCGACATCCTCGACCGGCTGCGCGAGGGGCGAAAGCTCCCGGAGCAGCGAGACTATCAGGCCTGGAAGCGGGAGCGCGCGGCGCTCTACGACAGTCCGCGCGACTACCCGTCGGAAGATCTCTGGCACGTACCGGGCGGCAAGACCTTGCGCGTGGTGGCGCAGCCGCACCCCTTCGGCGGCCTCACCTTCCTGTACGAAGACGTGACCGAGAAGCTGGCGCTGGAAAGCTCCTACAACACGCTCATCAAGGTGCAGTCGGCCACGCTGGACACGCTGCAGGAAGCGGTCGCGGTGTTCGGACCGGACGGCAAGCTCAAGCTCCACAATGCCGCCTTCCTGAAGATCTGGGACCTCGGCGGCCGCGATGTGGACGGCGAGCCGCACATCCGCACGATCGCCGCGGCCTGCGCCGACAAGTTCGGCGACGAAACGGTGTGGGAACGGCTGATCCAAAGCGTCGTCTCGGGCGCGCCGACGCGACGCGACTGGGGCGAGATCGAACGCAACGACCGCACGATCCTGTCCTTGACCCTGTCGCCGCTGCCCGACGGCGCGACGCTGGTCACGTTCGCCGACGTAACCGACCGGTCGCGCATCGAAAGCGCCCTGCGCGAACGCAACGAAGCGCTGGAGGCCGCCGACAATCTGAAGTCCGATTTCATCAAGCACGTGTCCTACGAGCTGCGCACGCCGCTCAACACGATCCTGGGTTTCGCGGAGCATCTGGCGAGCGGCATTCCCGGCGAGCTCAACCGCGCCCAGGCCGGCTACGTCCAGGACATCGTGGCGGGTTCGAACACGCTCAAGGATCTGATCAACAACATTCTCGACTTGTCCCTGGTCGAATCCGGCGCGCTGCGGCTCGAACTCGAGCGGATCGACCTCCATGCGCTCCTGACCGGCGTCGCCGCGACGGCGGGCGATTGGGCCGCGAAGGTCAATCTGGAATTGAAAGTGGACGTCGCGGCGGATGCGGGCACCTTCCTCGGCGATGAGCGCCGCATCCAGCAGGTCGTGTTCAACCTGCTCGCCAACGCGTTCAAATACACCCCGGCCGGCGGCACGATCACGCTCTTCGGCGCCATCGTCGGCGAGGACGTCCAGATTTCGGTCGCCGATACCGGCCCCGGCATCGCGCCGGAAGTCAAAGCGACCGTGTTCGACCGCTTCGCGTCCCGCCACCGCTCGGGTCAGCGCGCCGGCGCGGGACTGGGATTGGCGCTCGTCAATCGCTTCGTCGAACTGCATGACGGCTGGGTCGAGATCGAAAGCGGCGCACCCGGAACGGATGGTGGCACGCTGGTGCGCTGCCACTTCCCGCGCCGCATCCACGACGAGGCGCCTGCGCCCGGCGATCGCAAGACGGCGTGACCGCTCGCCTATTCTAGTGCTGGCTCTTGGGCATGCGCACGACGAGGCCTTCGAGCGCCGGCGTCACCTTGATCTGGCACGACAGGCGGGAGTTCGCCTCAACCTCCGGCGCGAAGTCGAGCATGGTGACCTCCATGTCCTCCTTCGCCGGCAGCTTGTCGAGCCAGGCCTTGTCGACGAAGACGTGACAGGTGGCGCAGGCGCACGCGCCGCCGCAATCGGCGTCGATGCCGGGAATGAGATTCTTCACCGCGCCTTCCATGACGGACCACCCCGCCGGCACCTCGACCTCGTGTTCCTTGCCGTTGTGTTCGATGTATTTGATCTTGGGCATAAGCGTCCTTAAGCGATGGTCTTCATGGGAATGGCGGTATCGGCGAGGCGCTCCGGCGCGATCCGGGCGCCGTCGGCGATCAGCCTGCGGCCGACGAGATATTCCGGCGCGGCGTTGACTGCTTCCACCGCAGCGACGACGCCGTCGCGCAGATGGAAAACCGCGAACTTGCGCGCCTCGGGGGTGCCGCGAACGACGATCTGATCGGACGGCCGCGCCAGGCCGGCGATCTGCAGCTTCAGATCGTACTGGTCGGACCAGAACCACGGCACTTCGCGATAGGTGTTCGGCTTGCCGACCATTTGCAGCGCCGCGTGCTTGGCCTGGTCGATGGCGTTCTGGACGCATTCGAGCCGCAGCGCCGTGCCGTCGCGACCGATGTGGCGCGTGCAATCGCCGGCCGCGAAGATCGAAGGATCGCCGGTGGCATTGCTCTTCTCGTCGACGACGATGCCATCCTCGCAACCGAGACCGGCTTCACGCGCCAGCTCCTCGTTCGGCACGATGCCGATGCCGACCAGCGCGACGTCGGCGGGATAGACCTTGCCCTTGGCGCGGACGGCTTCCAGCTTGCCGTTGCCCTCGAACGCCTCGACGCCGGTATCGAGCAGGATGTTCACGCCGGCGGCGCGATGCACCTTGTCGTAGAAATCGGACACCGGCACCGAGACGGCGCGGGCCATCACACGGTCCATCGCCTCGAACACCGTGACGTCGATCCCACGCTTGGCGGCAACGGCCGCGACCTCGAGACCGATATATCCGCCGCCGACGATGGCGAGCTTCCTGCCGGGTTCGAACACCGCCCGCAGGCCGTCCACGTCGGCAATGCCGCGCAGGTAGTGCACGCCGGGCAGATCGGCGCCGGGGCATTTGATCTTGCGCACGCGGCTGCCGGTGGCGATCAAGAGCTTGTCATAGGGAAACCGGCGTCCGTCCGCGAGAACCACGCTCTTGGCGGCGCGGTCGATCTTCGTCGCGGCGACGCCCAGGATCACCTCGCAATTGGCGTCGGTGTAGAATGCGTCCGGCTTCAGGAAGAGGCGGTCGCGCTCCATCGTGCCCATCAGATAGGCCTTGGAGAGCGGCGGCCGTTGATAGGGAGCGAAGGGTTCGTCGCCGACCATGGTGATGGTCCCGGCGAATCCTTCCGACCGCAGGCTCGCGACGGCCTGCGCACCGGACTGGCCGGCGCCAATGATGACGATCCGTTCGGACATGCGACTTTCCATTCGCCGCGGCACCGGGGCGGCCGAGCGGGGCGCAACATGGCGGAGACCCTCCTTAGAATCAACCGCTTAGCGGCGTTGAGCGGCGCGCTCGCGCGGGCTAGAACCTTGTCCATGTCCAAGGATTCTCAACGGTTTGAGCAGACCCTCGCCCTGCCGGGCCTGGCCGACACGCAGGCTTTGGGCGCGCGGATTGCCGCATCCTTGAAGGTCGGCGATGCCGTCGCGTTGCAGGGCGATCTCGGCGCGGGCAAGACGACGCTGGCGCGCGCCATTCTCTCGGCGCTGGGCGTGCGCGAAGAGGTACCGAGCCCGACGTTCACGCTCGTGCAGAATTACGAGACTGCGGGACTGAATGTGCGTCACTACGACCTTTACCGGATCGAACGTCCGGGCGACGTCGAGGAGTTGGGATTGGACGAGGCATTGGACGACGGGGCGGCCCTGATAGAGTGGCCCGAGCGTGCGCTCGGCTGGATGCCCGCGGACAGGCTTCACGTCACGCTGTCGCTCATGGACAGCGGACGGCGCGCGGACATTCGGGGGCCCGCGCGCTGGAAAGCCGCCTTGGCTGGGTTGGATCATGTCGGCTGAACGCGCGGCGGCCATGGACGTATTCCTTGCAGGCGCAGGCTGGGGCTCCGCGATACGCGCGCCGCTGCCCGGCGACGCCTCGACGAGACGCTATGTTCGGCTTGCGTTGAACGGCCGCTCGGCGATGTTGATGGACCAACCGCAAAGCGCCGAGACGCCCGCCGCGCCCGCGCATGCGACACCGGAAGAGCGCCGCGCACTTGGCTACAACGCCGTCGCGCGCCTCGCCGGCGCGGATTGCGCGCGGTTCGTCGCGGTTTCGAATTACCTGCGGGGCAAGGGCTTGAGCACGCCACGCATCATAGCCGCCGATCCGCAGGCGGGATTTGTCCTGATCGAGGATCTCGGCGACGCGCTCTTTGCCGATGTGGTTGGGCCTGCAAACGAGATCGAACTCTACGGTGCGGCAGCCCAGGTGTTGGCGGTCCTGCATGCCGACCGCGCACCGGCGATCTTGCCGCCCGATAAAAGTCTTCATGCCTTCGACGACACCGCGCTCCTGGCCGAGGTCGACCTTTTGACGGATTGGTTCATGCCGGTCGCGCTGGGCCGGCAAGCCAGGCCGGACGAGATCGCCGAACATCGGGCTCTGTGGCGCCAGGCACTCGCCGATGTGCTGAAATCCGACTCTGTGTTCGTGCATCGCGATTACCACGCTCAGAACCTGTTGTGGCTGCCCGATCGCAGCGGCGTCGCGCGCGTCGGGTTGATCGACTTTCAGGACGCGGTGGCCGGACCGAAGGCATACGATCTTATCTCGCTGGTCGAGGATGCGCGCCGCGACGTGCCGCCGGAGGTCGCGCAGGCGACGACCGCGAATTACCTGATGGCCATGCGCGGCCAGGGTACGCCCGTCGACGAAGAGGTCTTCCGCGGCCAGATGGCCGTCATGGCGGCGCAGCGCAACGCCAAGATCGCCGGCATCTTCGCCAGGCTCTACAAGCGCGACGGCAAGCCGCGTTATCTCGATTACCTTCCGCGCGTTTGGGGTTATCTTAACCGCGACCTCGAGCATCCGGCGCTGGCCGGCGTGAAGGCTTGGTACGACAAGACGATCCCGCGCGAAAAGCGCGGCGCACCGGAAAGACCCTCGGCGTGAGCGACCCCAAACGTGCGATGATCATGGCGGCAGGTCTGGGCACCCGGATGCGGCCGCTGACCGACGACAGGCCAAAGCCGCTGGTCCAGGTGGCCGGAAAGGCCCTGATCGATCACGCGCTCGACCGGCTGGTCGCCGCCGGCGTGACGCTGGCCGTCGTCAACGTGCACTACATGGCGCAGATGGTGAAGGACCACCTCGCGAAGCGCAAAGACATCGAGATCGTCTTCTCGGAGGAGACCGATGCGCTTCTCGGCACGGGCGGCGGCGTGGTGAAGGCGTTGCCGCACTTCAAGGCCGAGCCCTTTTTCATCATGAACTCCGACACGGTCTGGGTGGAAGGCACTGGCCATGCCCTCGACCGCATGATCGCGCGCTGGGACGCGGGGGCGATGGACGCGCTGCTGCTGATGGCATCGATGACCACGGCGCTGGGCTTTGAAGGCGCGGGCGACTTCAACATGGCCGGTGACGGACGGCTGACGCGTGTCGATGAACGGCGGCTGTCGCCCTTCGCCTATCCCGGTGTGCAGATCGTGCACCCAAGGCTCTTCGACGGGGCGCCGGCCGGCAGCTTTTCGACCAACCGCATGTGGGACGCCGCCATCGCCAAGGGGCGGCTCTACGGTGTCCGGCTCGAGGGTGTGTGGATCCATGTGGGTACGCCCGACGCGGTAAGGGACGCCGAGGAATTTCTCGCCGAGCAGGCGGCCGTCTGACGGTGGCCGCAAAGGTCTACACGATTTCACCCAGCGCGCCGTTCGCCGACACGCTGGCCCGAGGTTTGATCCGACAGTTGGACGGCGGCGCGCTGGCGCTCGCCGATGCCGTCATCTACCTGCCGACCCGACGGGCGCAGCGCACCTTCGGCGATGCCTTTGCCCGCGTGCTGGGCGGCGCGGCGCTCCTGCCGCAGTTCAAGGCCTTGGGCGACGCCGAGGAAGACGAATTTCTGTTCGGAGAGGACGATCTCGACTTGCCGCCGGCCATCGCACCGATGCGGCGCACGCTCTTGCTCGCCGCGCTGGTGCGCGAATGGCATCGTGCGGCGCGCGGCGAGGACATGGGTTTCGCGCAGGCGGCGGCCCTCGGCGAGGGGCTGGCGCGCGTGCTGGACGACGTCGAGACTCAAGGCGCGCGCTTGTCCGCTTTGGACGACCTCGTGCCGGCGGCGTTGGCCGAGCATTGGGAAAACGTGCGCGGCTTTTTGCGGCTGCTCGAAACCGAGTGGCCGAAGATTTTGACGGCCGAAGGATGCATCTCGCCCGCCGACCGGCGAAACCGCTCGCTTCACGCCATCGCCAAACGCCTCAAGAACGCCCCGTCGCGCGGACCGGTCATCGCCGCCGGCTCGACCGGCAGCATTCCGGCGACGGCGGAACTCTTGAAGACGATCGCCGAATTGCCCCACAGCGCCGTCATCCTTCCGGGCCTCGACCGGGAGTTGGACGCGGCGAGTTGGAACGCCATCGATCCCGGCCATCCGCAATATGGAATGAAGCAATTGTTGGAGCGCCTGGATGTCCGGCGCGAAGACGTCGGGGATTGGGACGGCGGGCACGACACGGCACGCGAATACCTTTTGCGCGAGGCCCTTCGCCCTGCCCCCACCACCGATGCCTGGCGCGCCATCGCCGAAAGCGACGCCGCACGGGTTGTCGAGGCCGGCCTGTCGGGCTTGTCGCTGATCGCAGCGGCCGATCCATCGGAGGAAGCGCTGGCGATCGCGCTCGCGTTGCGCGAGACGCTGGATACGCCCGGCCGAACAGCGACTCTGGTCACGCCGGACCGCGGCCTGGCGCGGCGGGTGGCAAGCGAACTTCGGCGCTGGGACATCGAGGTGGACGATTCGGCGGGCCGGCCGCTGTCGCACACGACACCGGGTGCATTTCTATGTCTTGTTGCCGAAGCGGCACGAGCGCAATTCGCACCGGTCGAATTGCTCGCGCTTTTGAAACACCCCCTGGCCACGCTGGGAGGCGATGCGGCGGCATTTCGGGCCAGGGCTCGAGACCTCGACCGCGCGCTGCGCGGCCCTAAGCCGGACTCCGGCCTTGCCGGACTCCTGTGGTCGATCGCCAAGAAGCGTGACGCCGCCAAGCCGGCCGATGCGGCCCGGTGGTCGCAGCTGCACGATTGGTTCCTGACCGTCCGCGATGCCCTGGCGCCGTTGGAATTCGCCGTCGCTCAATCCGAAGCCGCGCTTTCCGCCGTGGTCGAAGCACATGTCGCCGCCGGCGAAGCGCTGGCCGGAAAGCCGGACCTGTGGAGCGGCAATGCCGGAGAGGCGGCCGCCACCTTCGTTCGCGAACTGCGAGACGCAGCCGGCGAGCTTGGCGCGATCGGCGCGGGGGCCTATGCCGCGCTTTTCCGCAAACTTGCCCAGACCAAAGCCGTGCGGCCCCAACGCGGTGGTCATCCCCGCGCCACGATCCTCGGGCCGTTGGAAGCGAGGCTGCAGAGCTTCGATACCGTCGTGATCGGCGGCTTGAACGAAGGCACCTGGCCGACCGCGCCGGGCGCCGATCCGTGGTTCTCGCGGCCCATGCGCGCCGCGCTCGGGCTGGAGCAACCCGAGCGTGCCATCGGCCAGGCGGCGCACGATTTCGCCATGCTGAGTTCGGCGCCGCGCGTCGTGCTCACGCGATCCCGGAAGGCCGACGGCGCACCGACCGTGGCATCGCGTTGGCTCCAAAGGCTGTCGCAGCTTTCCGGCGGGCTTGGATTCGCGGACCGTCTGAAGCCCGCCGAAGACTATGTCGCGCTCGCGCAAGCCCTGCGCGACGCCGGACCGCCCCAGCGCATGGCGAAGCCGGCGCCGGCGCCGCCCCTCGCGGCGCGGCCGAAAGGACTGCCGGTCACCGACATCGAGACCTGGGTGCGCGACCCTTATGCGATCTATGCCAAGCGCATCCTTCGCCTGCGGGTCCTCGATCCGCTCGACGCTCCCGTCGGCCCGCTGGAGCGCGGCACCGCCATCCATCGCGCGATGGAGCTGTTCGTGTCCCGGCACCCCGGACCGCTGGCGCCGGACGCCGCGCTGCAACTGATCGCCATCGCCGAGCGCGTATTCGAGGATCAGGCAATCCCCAAGGCGACGCTTGCCGTGTGGCGACCGCGCTTTGCCGGCGCGGCCTATTGGTTCGTCGAAATGGAACGCGAGCGCCGAGCCGAAATCCGTGCATCCCACGTCGAGATCGCCGGGACGCTGGACATCGCCGACAATTTCACGCTCGAAGCGCGCGCCGATCGCATCGACATCTTCAACGACGGAGCGGCTGCGATCATCGATTACAAGTCCGGCGGCATCCCCGCGGAAAAGCAGATCAAGGCGTTCCTGGCGCCGCAGCTTCCCTTGGAGGCCGCGATCCTGAACGGCGGCGGGTTCAAGGATGTCGGCCCGCGCGCCGTACATGAGTTGTCCTATGTCCGCCTCTCGGGCGGACGCGAGCGCGGCGAGTGGCGCCCCGTGCGCCTCGATACAATCGCCGAGACGCTGGCAAGATTGAAGCAGCGCGTGGCGGACTTTTCCGACCCGGTGTCCGCCTATCTTCCGCGCGTCCAGCCGCTGCGCGCCAACATCGTCGGCGACTACGACCATCTAAGCCGCGTACGCGAATGGTCGGTCAGCGGTTGGAACGAGGACGCGCCATGAGCGCCGCCGCCGGCAATCCCGCGCTCGCCGCCGCCGATCCCAGTTCCTCGGCCTGGGTCGCGGCGAACGCCGGTGCCGGAAAAACCCATACGCTCGCCAATCGCGTGACGCGCCTGCTGCTGGCCGACGCCAAACCGGCAAAAATCCTCTGCCTGACCTACACCAAGGCCGCGGCAGCGGAAATGCAGCACCGGCTGTTCGATCGGCTGGGTCAGTGGTCCATGCAGCCCGACGAAGAGCTTGCCGGCAACATCGCCGAAATCGGCGCCGAGATCGACGATCTCGCCAAGGCCCGGCGGCTGTTCGCCCAGGCCCTGGAGACGCCCGGCGGGCTCAAGATTCTGACGATCCATGCCTTCTGCCAGAACCTTCTGTCGCGCTTCCCGGTCGAAGCCGGCGTGCCGCCATCCTTCGATGTGCTGGACGACGCCACCGGCAGGGAGCTGATGAGCGAGGCACGGGCTCGGATGCTCGAACGCGCCGGCGGAGGCGATCCTTCGGTATCGACCGCTCTGTCTTTTCTGCTTTCCGAGAGCGGAGAAGCGACATTGAACGCGTTGCTCGACGCGGCGCTCGGGGCCGACCGGCGCAAGCTCGACCGGTTTTTCGCTTCGCTTGGGCAAGAGGACGATGCGCTCTACGCCGCAATCCGCAAGGTCCATCGTGCCGCCGAGACAGGACGTGCGCGCGACGTCGCCGCCGCCTTCTGCGATGCGCTGAAAGGCGAAGCCGGCCATCTGCGCGAGTTGATCGCGTGGCTCGGAACCGGCGGCAAGACGGACGCGGCACGCGGCGAGGCTTTGGCACGCGCGGTCGAACTCGACCTGGCCGTCGAGTCTTATGCGCATTTCTGCGATGCTTTCCTCACCGACAAGGGCGAACGCTATAAGGCGGTCGTCACCAAAAGCCTCGCCAAGACGGCGCCGGAGATGGCGAACGCGCTCGGCGCGCTCGAGGAGCGATTCTGGGCCGTCGAGGAGCGCCGTCGCGCGACCCATGCGGCGGAATTGGCGGAGGCGGCACTGACGCTCGCCGATGCGGTGCGACGCAATTACCGCGATGCCAAGAGAGCGCGTGGCGCCTTGGACTACGACGATCTGATCGCGCACGCGGTGGATCTGCTCGAGCGCGGCAACGCGGCGCAATGGATCCTCTACAAACTCGACGGCGGCATCGACCACATCCTCATCGACGAAGCCCAGGACACGAGCCCCGAGCAATGGCGCATCGTCAAACGGCTGACCGAGGAGTTCTTCGCGGGCGATGGCGGCGGCCAAAACGTCCGCACGCTGTTCGCGGTGGGCGATGAAAAGCAGTCCATCTTCAGCTTCCAGGGCGCGGACCCGGCGCAGTTCGAGCTCAATCGCGCCCATTTCGAGCAAGCCGCGCTGGGCGCCGACCGCACGTTCGTGGCCGCGCCTCTGACCACATCTCGCCGTTCCGCGCCCGAAATCCTCGCCTTCGTCGATAAGGTGTTCGAGGGCGATGCCGCGCGCGCCGGACTGACGTCCGGCGGCCTCGCCATAACGCACAGCGCGCATCGCGCGGCCGCCAAAGGCTGCGTCGAGGTTTGGCCGGCGCTGAAACCGACAGGGGACCAGGAGCGGGACGTCTGGCGCGCGCTCAGGCCCATCGATGTCGAGGCCCAGGACAGTCCCGTCGTTCTGTTGGCGAAGCAGATCGCCGACAAAATCGCCGGTTGGATCGGCAAGGCAAAACTGCCCGGCCATGACCGCCCGATCCGGGCCGGCGACATCATGATCCTGCTCAGGCGGCGCGAACCCTTCGGACCGGAGATCGTGCGGCGGCTGAAGGAACGCGGCGTTCCCGTTGCGGGCGCCGACCGCATGAAGCTGACCGAGCAGATCGCCGTCATGGACTTGATCGCGCTGGGACGCTTCGTCCTGCTCCCCGAAGACGACTACAATCTCGCCGCGCTCTTGCGGTCGCCGCTGTGTGGCTTGAGCGAAGACGATCTTTACGCGTTGGCTTACGGCCGGCACGGCACGCTGTGGGCCGTCATGCAGGCGCAGCGTGCGGATGCAAAATTCGCATCGACATACGACTTCCTGAACGTCATGCGCGCGCGCGCCGACTATATGCCGCCGTATGAATTTTACGCGGACGCGCTCGATGCGCGGGGTCTGCGGCTGGCCCTGCTGCGGCGCCTCGGCGCCGAAGCGAACGACGCGATCGATGAATTCCTCTCGCTGTCCCTGGCTTACGAGACGGCGAACACGCCTTCGCTGGAAGGTTTTCTGCATTGGGTTGGGCGCGGCGGCGCCGAAATCAAGCGCGACATGGAGCGCAGCCGCGACGAGGTGCGCGTCATGACCGTGCACGGCGCCAAGGGATTGGAGGCCGACATCGTCATCCTGCCCGATACGACGACCGTGCCGCGCGCATCGGACCATGGAAGCTTTCTTTTCGACGAGGGCGCGCCGCTGTTTCCCCTGCGCAATCAGGATGCCCCGGCCGCGGTCAGAGCCG
>Ga0265320_10001690_pt1 | contig 15677 bp, 13 predicted proteins | sample 4827metaG_FD_202087 | JGI IMG/M metagenome (GOLD analysis project Ga0265320, IMG submission 202087) | Rhizosphere microbial communities from Carex aquatilis grown in University of Washington, Seatle, WA, United States - 4-8-27 metaG | ecosystem: Host-associated > Plants > Roots > Rhizosphere >...
ATTGCCAAGACGTATGACCTCACGGACGTCTCCGGCAAGCGGGCCTCGAAGGCCGAGGTTCAGCGGCTGTTTGGTTTGCGGGAGGCGCCCGAGATCCCGCTCGTCGGAATGATCACGCGACTGGCGGCGCAGAAGGGCATCGATCTGGTCGAGGGAGCGTTCGAGGAACTGATGCGCCGGGAGGTGCAGTTCGTTCTTCTCGGAGCGGGCGACCGGCCGTTTGAGGATTTCTTCCGCTCCATCGGCGACGGCTATCCGGGAAAGGCCGCGGCGCAAATCGTTTTCGACGAAACGCTGGCGCACAAGATCGAGGCGGGCGCGGACGCGTTCCTGATGCCTTCGAGGTACGAGCCGGCGGGCCTCAACCAGCTCTACAGCCTGCGGTATGGCACGATCCCCATCGTGCGGGCGACCGGCGGCCTGAAGGACAGCGTGTCGGACTTCGATGCGGCGGCGGGCACGGGAAACGGTTTCGTGTTCCGCGACTACGACGGCGCCGCGCTGCTGGAGGCGGTGGACCGGGCGCTAACCACTTATCGGCAGAAAGACCGGTGGGCCAAGCTGATGGAGAACGCAATGACCGCCGACTATTCCTGGGGCCGATCCGCCGGCGAGTATCTCAAGCTGTACCGGCGCCTGATGACCGCTTCCGCCGGAAACGTTGCGCCTTCGCGCGCGTCGCGGGGCGGGGGTTCTCCGTCTGCCGGCTGACGAACCGCAGCACCTCGCGCTGGCCGCCGGCGGCGTCGAAGATCTGGTCGAGGGCGCGGATCGCGTGGCCGATGGCGACGTTGCGGCACTCGGCGGTCGCATACGAGGCGCGCTCCACGGCCAGAATGCGGGCGGCGATCCTCGGGGCCAGGTGCGGCTTGGCCAGGGCGATGGCCGCGGCGCCGCGGATGGCGTTGGCGGCGTCGATCATGTTGGGACCGGAGATCGGCGCGAGGTACGCGTCCAGGATGTGGTCGAGCCTGCGTCACGATCCACGGCCGCCAGGTGGGCCAGCGTGAGGGTGGCGTTCCACTTCAGGATGTGGTTCGGGCTGGCGAGCAGCGCCGCGAAGAAATCGAAGTGCGGGTAGATTAGATCCGGGGATTGCGCGCTCAGATCGCGGAGGACCTTGCTGGCGCCTAGCCTGGCGCGCCCGCTGGGGGAACTGATGCCGTCGATGGCTGCCTGGACCAGATCGGGACGGAGCTTTGACCCTTGCTTCGGCAACCTTCTGATACTGCGTTGGGGAGGCGCGTGTCAAGCATGGGCGAGAGGGCGGGTCTGGAGACCCGCTGCAGGTGTGGACACCTGCCCCACATGGCGCTGCCGGGCTTGCTATACTGAATTTTCACGGAGTCTGTATGTCAAGGCTCCGATTGTGTTCAGTTGTCGGGACGTACAATGCCAAAACGCACATTTCAGCCGAATAATCGCCATCGGGCCAAGACGCACGGCTTCCGCCAGCGTATGAAAACTAAAGACGGACGGGCCGTTCTCGCGCGCCGTAGGGCGAAGGGGCGCTGGAAGCTGACCGTCAGCGACGAGCGCGCGGTTCGTAACGCCAACGCAGACTAATCCGATCGAACCGGCGAAGAGGGTTTTATCGTTTCCGAAGAGTGCTCGGATCCTGCGGTCCGCGGACTTTCGAAAAGTCTATGCAGAGGGATTCCGGGTTTCCAGTCCTTATTTCGCGGCGTTTTGCCTGAGGCTGCCGGAGCCGGGGCGCTCGAGGATCGGGTTGACTGTACCTCGCGCTTTGGGTGGTGCGGTGGTCCGGAATCGGATCAAGCGCCGCACGCGCGAGGCGGTGCGAAAGCACCTTCACTCTTTGGAGCCGCAGTGGCAGATCGTGATCAATCCTCGCCGGGCGAGCCTGGCGGCGCCGATCGGGAACTTGGAACGGGAAGTGGAGAAGCTGTTTTCCCGGTGCAAAGGCTCGTGATCGGTTCGCTGCGGCTGTACAAGAGGTGGATTTCCCCGCTGTTGCCTTCGGCCTGCCGGTTTTACCCGACCTGCTCGGAATACATGATCGAGGCCGTGAAGCGCTACGGAGCGGCGCGCGGCGTGTGGCTCGGCCTGCGGCGACTGCTGCGGTGCCATCCCTTCCACGTGGGCGGCTTCGACCCGGTGCGGTGAATCGAGAACCATGGCGGACATCAAGAATAGCCCCAACCCGTTGAACCCTCAGCCGGAGTCCGGGACGCAGTGGCGTCTGATGCTGGCGTTCCTGCTGATGGGCGCGGTGCTTTTCCTCACTCCCTATTTCTACAAGAGCGTAGTGCCGCAGCAGCCGGAGAAACCGGGACAGACGGCCACCGAACAAGCGCAGCCCACGGCCACACCGGCAGCGGCGGCCGAAGCGTCCCCGACGCCGTGGATCACTCTGACCAAGGCGCCCGCGGCGGTGGTGTCGGCGGCGGCGCCGGAGACCTTCGTCGTCGATACCAAGGTCTACCACGTGGTGCTCTCGAACCAGGGCGGCGTGGTGCGCAGTTGGGTGCTCAAGAAGTACAAGGACAGCCTGGGGCAGCCGCTGGAGTTGGTCAATACGGCATCCGTGGCCAAGACGGGCTATCCGTTCTCGCTGGCGTTTCCCAAGGCCAAACCGGCGGTGGATGTGAACGGGGTGCTCTATCGCGCCAAGCCCGCATCCGACGGCCTGGGCATCGACTACGACTACTCCGACGGCAACGTGGTGGTTCACAAATCGTTCCACTTCGAGGGAAACAGCTACCTGTCGCAGGTTTCGAGCGAGGTCACGGTGGGCGGCAAGGGCGTCGAGAACCTGCTCGCGTGGCGGGGCGGGATCGGCGATTGGGCTGTCGCGGCGCACACCGGCCAGGAGCTTACACTTTACTACGATGTCGCCGCGGGCAAGCTGGTCACCAAGGCCGCCAAGGCAGCCAAAGACGGGCCGGTGACCGATTACGGGACCTACTCCTTCGCCGGAATCGAGGACCACTATTTCACCGCCGTCTTCCTGCCGCGGGGCGAGAGCACCTTCGCGATCCGCACCGTGAGCGACAACGTGGCTGACCAGGTGGATAAGTCCGAGCAGCCGCACGCGGGCGCCGAGGTTGGCGGCCAGGCTCGCAACGAGTTCACGCTGTTCGCCGGTCCCAAAGACGTGGAATTGATACGCAAGGTGGACCCGCGGCTGGAGCAGACGGTCGACTTCGGCCGTTGGTTCGGCTGGCTCGCCAAGCCGCTGTTCCTAGGAGTGAACTGGATCAACGACCGCATGACCCACAACTTCGGGTGGGCCATCGTGGTGATCACAATCGTCATCAACATGGTTCTGCTGCCGCTGCGGCTCACGAGCATGAAGTCGATGAAGAAGATGCAGGTGCTCAAGCCACACGTGGACGCCATCAACGCGAAGTACAAGAACGTGGGCCTGCGCGATCCGAAGAAGGCCGAGCAGAACCAGGAGGTCATGGAGCTGTACAAGAAGCACGGCGTCAACCCGATGGGTGGGTGCCTGCCCATGGTCCTCCAGATGCCGATCTTCATCGCGTTTTACTCGGTGCTGCAGGTGGCGATCGAGATGCGCCAGGCGAACTGGCTCTGGGTGGGCGACCTGTCGCAACCCGAGAACCTGTTCCAGATTGGCGGCACGGCGATCCGCATCCTGCCGATCGCCATGATCGTGGCGCAGTTCGTGATGCAGAAGATGACGCCGAATCCCTCCGCCGATCCGAACCAGGCGAAGATGATGCTGTTCATGCCGCTGATCTTCGGCTTCATGTTCTACGGCCAGTCGAGCGGGCTAGTGCTATACTGGCTGACCAGTAACCTGGTGGGCATTGTGCAGCAATACTTCATCAATAAATCCATGCCGACTCCGGCCGAGGCTTCCGGGCCCGTGACGCCGGCTGCTAAATCGAAGAAGCCCAGCGGGGGCAAACGGTGAGCGACGGAAAATACGGTCTTAGTACGGTAGGGCCGCGGATCGACGCATTCTTGCGGTCCGTTGCGAATAACGCAGGCTTCAAACTCAAGTTCGAAGTCGAGAGCGGGGAAACGCGGCACACCGATTTCGAGAACCCGGATGTCGTGGTGAAGTTTTCGGGTCCGGACGTGGACCTCCTGCTCGAGAACAAGGCCGAGCTGCTGCTGGCGTTGGAGCAACTCACCATGGAAGTGCTGGGCATGCCGCCCGAAGAGCACTCCCGGCTGTGCTTCGACGCCAACGACTATCGCATGCTCCGCATCGAAGAGCTGCGGGTGAGCGCGCTGACGGCGGCCGAGAAGGTGAAGCGCTCGCACACGCCGTTCCACTTCAATCCGATGAACAGCCGCGAGCGCCGCGTCATCCACCTGGCTCTGCGCAACGAGACGGCGGTCCGCAGCGAGAGCGTGGGAATGGGACCGCAGCGGCAGGTGGTGGTCTGTCCCGCGGACATGCCGACGCCCACCGAGCCGGTGTTCACGGCGCCAGCGCCGCCATCCAGGTCGGAAGGCCGCCGGCCGCCGATGCGCCGCGGCGCGCCACGACGGCGCGGTTAATCGAGTCTGTAAGAAATCGGGCTTCGCAACCGACTACCTCAGTTGTGGACCAAGCTGCGTTCCAGACCGCCCGGCGGCCGCGCCCGGATGACCTCTAGCGGAGGCCGCGGCCGCTTTCGGCGCTGCCCTGGAAAGACTGGCACGCGCCTACGAGGCCGATCCGGAAGTCCGCCGCGACCTGCTTCAGGAGATCCACATTGCGTTGTGGCGGAGCTTTGCCGGCTTCGACGGCCGCTGCTCGCTTCGAACCTGGGTCTACCGCGTAGCGCACAACGCGTCCGCGTCCCATCTGGTACGGCAGCGCCGCACCAAGGCCGGAACCCTGGTCGGGCTGGAGGAGCTGGCGAGCATGCCGGACGGCGCCGAGGCCGAGTCCGCGGCCGATCGCCGCCACACTCTGGGGCGGCTCGTGGAAATGATTCACCGGCTCGAGCCGCTCGACCGCCAGGTGATGCTCGCCTACCTCGAAGGCATGGACGCCGCATCGATCGCCGAGATCACCGGAATTTCAAGCCGGAACGTCGCGACCAAGATTCATCGAACCAAGCAGCTTCTGGCACGCCGCTTTCAGGAAGGAGAGCTCCATGGCCAATGAGACGGCGCGGGATGACGAGATGAAGAATGTCTGGCAGAGCCAGGAAGGAGAAGGGCTGAGAATGTCACTCGACGAGATTCGATTGAAAGCCGAGAAGCAAGGGCGCAGCATCGAGTGGAGGAACGCGCGCGAGTACATCGCCGCCTTCGCCGTGGTCGTCTTCCTCGGGTTCAGCTTCTTCGGCACGACCGACGTGCTGAGCCGCGTGGGTTTCGGCCTGGTCATCGCGAGCATGCTCTACATTGCCTGGCATCTGCATCGGAAGGGCTCCAGGCGGAGGCTGCCGTCCGATCTGGGAGTGGCGGACTGTCTGCAGTTCTATCGGGGCGAGCTCGGGCGCCAGCGCGACCTGCTGCAAGGTGTGTGGCGCTGGTACCTGGGCCCGGTGGTTCCCGGCCTAGCGGTCGTGATGTTGGCGCTCACGCGGACGAATCCGGGGCACCTGAACCATATCGTTTGGGTCATTGCGGCCTACGGCGCCGCCATCGCACTCGTGTTTCTAGGTGTCTGGAGGTTGAACGAGCGCGCGGCCCGCCGCTTGCAAGAGCGCATCGATGCCCTAGACGCGCTGCACGGATAGGGCTGCCTGCCGGCCCATTTCAGGTCGCGGCATCGTGGTATTGTAGTCCGCGTGACACGCGCTGGCGTTGGAATTGTGGCCGTCACAGCGGGCTGCGTGCTGCTACTTTCGTGGGGCTGCCCCGGTTCCTCGTCCGATGGCTACACGCCGCCGCCGACCCCGACTCCCACTCCCTTGCCCCAATACAGCGCGTGTATGTCGGATGCGCCTGTCGATCCCGGCAACGCGAATCAGCCGGTCATCACGCCGATCGGCGCCAGGGTCGTCAGCCAGCCGCGGGGCACCGCCTACGTCGATGCAGGCGCCACTGCCAGCGATCCGCACGACGGCGATATTACGAGCCGGATCGTGGTTGCGGGAACGGTGGACGTGAACACCGTGGGCGACTACCTGATCCGCTACAACGTGGCGGACAGCGCCGGATTGCCGGCGGTCGAAGTGGTGCGGATGGTGCGCGTCAATGCCGGCACGTTTACGGAGCAGACGGCCAGAGACTTCGGCACCACCAGCGCCCACCTGCCCTATTACGAGCACCTACCGGTGAACTACGGCGCCGACCCCGCGCAGAAGTTTCCGCTCATCGTCTTCCAGCACGGATGGGGAGGGGCGCGATTCATTGCAGACGGGACGGCGGTTCAGATCCCGCTCGCGTCGGCATTCGGCGACATGAAGGAGCTGATCGCCAGCGGCCTTTGGGACGACTCGCGGCCCTTCATCGTGCTCTCGCCGCAGCGGTGCGTAGACCCGCAAATCGGGGACTACACCGCGCTGATGACGAAGATCTTCATCGACTATGCCATCAACACGTACAAGGTGGACACCTCGCGCATGTATGTGGCCGGCTACAGCGCGGGCTCGTGCCTGACCTGGGACTACGCGGCTCACTACCCTAACCAGCTGGCGGCCGTGCTTCCGATGTCCGGCTCCGGCGGAACGAACTTGGGATGCACGCTCAAGCTGACTCCTTCGTGGGCATTTGAGGCGGCGGACGATCCGGCCGGCCCGTATATGAACCAGGTCGACACGGTCACCTCGATCAACGCGTGTAATCCGGCGGAGCGGGCGAGGATCACGGTCTTCGCTTCGGGCGGGCACAATCTGGCGGAGGAATTCCTGACGATCAACCTCACCGGCCTCGGCCAGGGGCTGCCGGCCTACGACACCTACGACCAGAACATCTATGACTGGCTGCTGGCACACACGCGGTCGGCGCCGGCGCCGCTGGCCGCGGTCCGGACTGTAGACCCGCAAGGTTTCACCGCGACCCCGTCCGCCGTCGAGCTCGGCCGTTCGGCCACACTCCGGTGGTCGGCGCCGGGCGCAGCCTCTTGCGTAGCATCAGGCGACTGGACAGGCCAGCGGGCGGCCAGCGGAACCGAATCCGTCCGGCCACCCGCCCCCGGCACGTACGGGTACGTGCTGACCTGCGGAATTGCTTCGCACTCGGTGATGCTCACGGTCGAAGAGCGGCGGCCGGGACCGGAGTCTTCGCGTCCATCTCCTTCAGGTGGTCGTACCAGGTGAGCTTCAGCGTCACCGTGGTCACCGCGACGACGGCGAAGGCGATTGCGGCGCGGTCGAATTCCTGGATCACGATGTAGATGGGCAGGACGACCAGCGCCACCTGCCACACGATGCCGACGGCGACGTTGAACATGTCGCGCCAGAAATCCGGGTTGGGCTTGAAAGCGGGATCGTCCTGCTGGACCTTCTTCAGGACTGGACCCCAGAAGCCCCACGGCCGCACGCGGCGATAGAAGTCCTTGAGGACCTCGTCGTCTTCGGCCTTGGTCAGCAACGTGCCGGCGACGCAGCCGGTCAGCGAGATCAGGAACACCAGGATGAAGCCCAGCGACACGCTGAGGTTCAAGGAGTGCGCCTGCGCGTACCCTTGGAGCGAGGGAATCCGCGCCATGATGCCCGGGATTGTCAGAGAAGCCGAGATGCCTGCGACCATCCCCCAGAAGTAACCGTAGCCGTTGAAGCGCCACCAGTACCACTTGAGAACGTTGGACGCGGTGTAGCCGCCCCACAGTCCGGAGACGATCCAGATGACGACGTCGTTCACCGAGGCGACGTACCAGCCGATCGCCGTCCCGATCACAACCACCGCGAAGGAGCTGAGATAGCTCAGCCGCACGTACGTCCGCGGGCTCGCGTTGGGATTGATGAAGCGCTTGTAGATGTCGTTGACGAAGTACGGGGGCGCGGCGTTCACCGTGGCGGCGAAGTTCGACATGTAGGCCGCCAGCAAACCGGCGATGAGGAACCCGAGCAGGCCGGCGGGAACAAAGCGGCCTAGCGCCAGCGGCAGCACGGCCTCGAAATCCATGTGCGTTCCCATCGCGCGGATGTGGTCGCTGTAGAACGCCAGCGCCAGAATGGTCAGCCCGGTGATGAGAAAGTAGCGCGGGAACGTCAGCACCACGTTGACCCATCCACTCATCATGGAGGCTTCCTTCGGGTTCTTACAAGAGAGGACGCGCTGCATGTCGTAGTTCGGCGCAGGGCCGGCCGCGCTGATCAGGACGCCTTTGAACAGCAGGGCCATGACAAAGAATCCGAAAAGCCCGTAGCCGTCTTCGGCGACCTTGGCGGTGGCCGAGGGCAGCAGCGTCGACCAGTCCATATTCAGGTGCCAGCCGAAGAACACGTTGTCCCATCCGGCGGGTACGCATTTATGCAGCACCTCGGGAGCCACCTTTGCCATGGCGATGATGCCGACGGCGAAGGAGGCGATGGAGAGAATGCAGAACTGCAGGACCTCGGTCACCACCACGCTGAACATGCCGCCCTTGACTACGTAGATGGTGGTGATTGCGATCAGGATCAGCGCGTACTGGTTGGGGGACAGGCTCCAGGGCAGGAAGTTCGCGGCGAACTTGCCGATGCCCTTGAAGCCATAGCTGAAGAATCCGATGATGCTGACGAAGGCGTAAATGACGACGATGATGTGGGCGAGCTGGGCGCCGCGGCCTTTGCCGAAGCGGGTCTGGATCCACTCCGCGCCGGTCATGACGTTGGAGCGCCGCAGCCAGGCCGAGAGGAAGACCATGAGGAAGATCTGGTTGAAGGTGGGCCAGAGCCAGGGAATCCAGACGCTCTTCAGCCCGTAGACGAACATCCAGTAGACCAGCAGCATGGTGCCGCTGATATCGAACATGCCCGAGGCGTTCGAAATCCCCAGCACGTACCAGGGCATGGTGTTGCCGCCCAGGAAGTACGCCTTCATGTCCTTGGAGGCACGATGGGAAACCCAGTAGCCAATCAGGACGGACAACAGCAGGTACGCGAGTATGATCGCGATGTCAATAGCGTGAAGACTCAGCACCTAACACCTCAGTTTCGCGGCGCCGTGGGGCGCCAGGGGGCTTGGATCGAGCAATCATTATATCCGACCGGCGAGGGGTGAAATGGTTCAGGCCACGGGCCCGCAGAAGAAATCCAGAGACTTGGCGATATACTGCTTCAGCTCGGTGCGCTTGACCACCGCGTCGAGCATGCCGGTCTTCAGCAAGAACTCGGCGCGCTGGAAGCCCTCGGGCAGCTTCTGGCGGATGGTCTGCTCGATCACGCGCGGGCCGGCGAATCCGATCTGGGCGCCGGGCTCGCCGATGTTGAGGTCGCCCAGCATGGCGAAGCTGGCGGTGGTGCCGCCCGTTGTGGGGTCGGTGAGGACGCTGATGAAGGGGATTCCGGCCTCGTCGAGCGCCATCAGGGCGGCCGACATCTTGGCCATCTGCATCAGGCTCACCGCGCCTTCCTGCATGCGCATGCCGCCGGAGGCCGAGACGATGATGAGCGGCTTGCGCTCGGCGATGGAGCGCTCGATGGCGCGGGTGATTTTCTCGCCCACCGCCGCTCCCACGCTGCCCCCGATGAACTTCAGCTCGAAGGCGCAGATGTAGACCGGGCGGCCGGCCAGCGTCCCTTCGGCCGAGATCACGGCGTCGCGGAGCGAGGTGGCCTTCTCCATGGAGCTGAGGCGCTCGGTGTAGGGCTTGGAATCCACGAAGTCGAGCGGATTGCTGGAGGCGAGGCCGGCGTCAAACGTCTCCCATGATCCGTCGAAAAGCTGCTTGAGCCGGCTCGCGGCGTCCACTCGGAAGTGGTAACTGCAGCGCGGGCAGACGTTCTGATTCTCCTCCAGGGCTTTCTTCCAGACGATCTGGCGGCAGCCGTCGCACTTGAGCCACAAGCCCTCGGTCTTGACCTTGCGCTCGCCTTCGGAGCTGGCTTTGTCTTTCGAGGACTTCTCTCTGGTGAACCAGGGCATTAGTAGTCGATGCCTCGCTGCGCCAGGATTCCCTGGTGGAACGGATGCTTGATCTCCTTCATCTCGGTGACCAGGTCGGCCGCCTCGACGAGCTGGGGATGGGCGTTGCGGCCGGTGGCGATCACGTGCAGGCGTTCGGGCCGGCGCGCCAGGTCCTCGAGCACGCGCTCGATGGACAGCATGCCGTAGTGGATCGTATAGTTCAACTCGTCCAGGATCACCATGTCGTACCGGTCCGACTGCATTGCTTCGACGGCGGCGCTCCAGGCCTCTTCCGCAAGGCGCACGTCCTCGGGGTCGGGCTTCTCAGCGCCCACCTTTACGAAGCCGCGGCCCATGGGCCGGATCTCGAAGGCGCCGCCGAGCATCGGAGCGCTATCCAACTCTCCATAGTGCCACGAACCCTTGATGAACTGGATCATGAGGACCTTGAAGCCCTGGCCGACCCCCCGGAATGCCACCCCCATGGCGGCGGAGGTCTTGCCTTTGCCGTTGCCGGTAAAGACCATGAGCAGCCCCTTGTCCATCGTTGTTACGGTAGCACAGGGGAGGATAGCCGTCAGCGGTCAGCTATCACCGCGGGTAAGGGTGGCCGCGCAGCGTGGTCGCGGCGCGGTAGATCTGCTCGGTGAGCATGACGCGGGCGAATTCGTGGGGGAAGGTCATCGGGGAGAGCGAAAGCAGCAGGCCGGCGCGGGACTTCCAATCGGGCGGGAGGCCGTCAGCTCCGCCGATGACGAACACCAGGTCGCGGCCTTCCATTTCGGCCTTCGAGACGAGCGCGATGAAGGCCGCGGAATCCATCGGGCGGCCCGCGGCGTCGAGCAGGATCTTGGTGGCGCTGGGGTGGCGCGCCCAGGGATCGAACCGGTCCGGCCGGATCTCGCGCATCTCGCACGGCATGTAGCGGGTGGTGCGCTTGACGTACTCTTCGGCCATCGCGTTGGCGCCGGCATCGCGCGGCTTGCCAATGTAGTAGACGCTGACCTTCACGGGACCATTATGCAGTGTGAGGCGGACCAGTGTGGGCGCTAAAATGATGGCTCGTGCGAACACGACTCCTCCTGGTAGGGACAAGGCTTCTGCACACGGTAATTTGGCTCTTCTTCGCCGGATGCATCGTGGCGATTCCCGTCGCTGGCGCCCGGCACGAGTTTCGATGTGCGGCCGTCCTGATCGGTCTGGTGCTGGTCGAGTGCGCTGTCCTCGCGGCGAACCGGGGGCGTTGCCCGTTGACCGATCTGGCAGGTCGCTACACGGAGGAACGCGCGGATAACTTCGACATCTATTTACCGCTCTGGCTGGCCCGACACAATAAGACGATCTTCGGGACGCTTTTCGTGATTGGAACGCTGTTTGTACTCGGGCTGTGGCTGCTGTCCCGACGGTAAGGCGGACCAAGGGGTCCGCTCCACGCTGGCATGCCGAAGCTCTGCCGTGCTGCGGCATAATTGAAAAGAGGTGGCTGGGAGATGCAAGTGAACCCCATGGCCGGCAAGCCGGCGACCGCGTCCATGCTGGTGAATGTCCCCAAGCTGATCACGGCCTACTACACCGAGCGGCCGGATCCCGCGATCGCGGCACAGCGGGTCGCTTTCGGCACTTCGGGCCATCGCGGCTCCTCATTCGAGCTGTCGTTCAACGAGTGGCACATTCTGGCGACCACCCAGGCGATTGCCGAATACCGCCGCGCCAACGGCATCGACGGGCCGCTGTTCCTCGGCATCGATACGCATGCGCTTTCCGAGCCCGCCTCCGCCACCGCGCTCGAGGTGCTGGCGGCCAACGGCGTCGAGACGATGATCGCGGAAGGAACCGACTACACGCCCACGCCGGCGGTGTCGCAAGCCATCCTCACCTACAACCGCGACCGCAAGACCGGCCTCGCCGACGGCATTGTCGTCACGCCTTCACACAATCCTCCCGAGGACGGCGGCTTCAAGTACAACCCGCCCAACGGCGGACCGGCCGAGGCGTCCATCACCGTCTGGATCCAGAACCGGGCCAACCAGATCCTCGAGAGCCGGCTGGACGGCGTGAAGCGCGTGCCGTACGCCACCGCGCTTCGTGCGCCCACCACGCACCGCCACAACTACCTCGACGCTTACGTCGCCGACCTGGCGAACGTCATCGACATGGAGGTGATCCGGTCGGCGGGCCTCAAGCTGGGCGTGGACCCGCTGGGCGGCGCGGGCGTTCACTATTGGGGACCGATCGCCGAGCGCTACCATCTCAACCTCACGGTGGTCAACGAGGCAGTCGATCCCACGTTCCGTTTCATGACCGTCGATTGGGACGGACGGATCCGCATGGACCCGTCATCGCCGTATGCCATGCGCAGCCTGATCGGGTTGAAGGACCGCTTCGACGTGGCCTTCGCCTGCGACACCGATCACGACCGGCACGGCATCGTCACTCGTAGCGCGGGGCTGCTGCCGCCCAATCACTACCTGGCTGTTTCGATCGACTACCTGTTCCGGAATCGGCCGCACTGGCGGAAAGAAGCGGCCGTCGGCAAGACCGTGGTATCGAGCAGCATGATCGACTACGTGACCAAGAAGCTGGAGCGCCGGCTGCACGAAGTGCCGGTCGGCTTCAAGTGGTTCGTGGACGGACTCTTCGACGGCTCTCTGGGTTTCGGTGGGGAAGAGAGCGCCGGAGCGTCGTTCGTGCGCGTGGATGGGAGCGTCTGGACCACCGACAAAGACGGCATGATCGCGGCCCTGCTCGCGGCTGAGATGACATCGCGGCTGAAGCGCGATCCGGGCGAGGTCTATGGGGATCTGACGAAGGAGTTCGGCGATCCGGTGTACGACCGTATCGATGCGCCCGCGACGGCGGAACAGAAAGCCGTTCTCGCGCGCCTCTCGCCGGAGCAGATCCGCGTAACTGAACTGGCGGGGGACAAGATCGACAAGGTGTTGACGCAGGCGCCGGCCGGCGGCGCCATCGGCGGCGTGAAGGTGATCGCGGCGGGGGGCTGGTTCGCGGCGCGGCCGTCGGGGACCGAGGAGATCTACAAAATCTACGCCGAAAGCTTCCGTGGCAAGGAGCACCTGGTGCGCATCCAGGCGGAGGCGCAGGAGATTGTCGGACAGGCGCTGAAGGCCAAAGCAGGAGTGGCCACGAATGAACACGGATGAACCCGAATAGGACAAAACCTCTTTCCTGAGACTTTCCTTATTTGTGTGCATTCGTGTTCATTCGTGGCCAGATCGTTTTCTCGAAGTGTGCACGACTGGGGGGAACATGGATGACCTGGACGCCACTCTGAAGTCGCTCAACGAGCTGGCGATGAATTTGCGGTGGTCCTGGAACCGCTCGGCTGACGAACTGTGGGGACAGATGGATCGGGATCTGTGGGAGCTGACCCAGAATCCGATGGTAATCCTGCAGACGGTCTCGCAGGGGAAGCTCCGGGAAGTGGCGGCCGATCCGAAATTCCGCGAGCGCCTGGACCAGATCGTGAAAGAAATGCGCGAGTCCATGGACCACCCGGGGTGGTTCCAGAACGCGCACCCGGACGCACCGCTGAAGCTGGCGGCCTACTTCAGCATGGAGTACATGCTGACCGAGGCGCTGCCGATCTACTCCGGCGGCCTCGGCAACGTGGCGGGCGACCAACTCAAAGCCGTGAGCGACCTGGGCGTCCCCGTGGTGGGAGTCGGGCTGCTCTACCAGCAGGGCTACTTCCGGCAGGAGATCGACGCATACGGCAACCAGCAGGCCCTCTATCCGTTCAACGACCCCGGCCAACTGCCGATCAAGCCCGTGCGCGACAAGAACGGGGAATGGGTACGGCTGACGCTTGCTCTGCCGGGTCTGAAGTTGTGGGTGCGCACCTGGCAGGTGCAGGTGGGCCGCACCATGCTGTACCTGTTGGACAGCAACGACCCGGCGAATCCGCCGAACTACCGGGGCATCACCAGCGAGTTGTACGGCGGCGGTCTGGATGTCCGAATCAAGCAGGAGGTGGTGCTGGGAGTCGGGGGATGGCGGCTGCTGCGGGCGCTCGGCCTGAAGCCCGATGTCTGCCACCTGAACGAGGGGCACGCCGCGTTCGCCGTTCTCGAACGGGCGCGTTCCTACATGGTGGACTGCAAGCAGCCGTTCGACGCGTCGCTGGCGGTCACGCGGGCCGGGAATCTGTTCACCACGCACACGCCGGTCGGCGCCGGCTTCGATCGCTTCCCGCCCGATCTCATGGAGCGCTACCTGCGGCACTATGCGGATCACACGCTCGGCATCGGCATGCACGATCTGCTGGCGCTGGGGCGCCTGGACCCCAATGACAACTCGGAGCCGTTCAACATGGCGTATCTGGCCCTGCGCGGAAGCGGGGCCGTCAACGCGGTCAGCCGCCTCCACGGACAGGTCAGCCGGCGCCTGTTCTCGGTGCTCTTCCCGCGTTGGCCGGAGAGCGAGGTGCCGATCGGATACGTGACCAACGGCGTGCACGTGCCGACCTGGGAATCCCAACAAGCGGGCGATGTGGGGAAGCGCGCCTGCGGCGATGACCGCTGGATAGGCACCATGGAGTCAGTGGGCGACAATCTGCGCAGAGTCAGCGATGCGGACCTGTGGGAGCTGCGCACGAAGGCCAGACGGGAATTGATCGAGCGCACGCGCAGGCGGCTGGCCCGCCAGCGTTCGGGGCAAGGCGCGGGCACGCAGGAAGTCGCCGCCGCGGAGCGGATCTTCGATTTCGATACCCTGACGCTCGCCTTCGCGCGCCGCTTCGCGGCCTACAAGCGCCCCAACCTGCTGCTGGCCGACCCGGAGCGGCTGGCGCGCATCCTCACCGACAAGCAGCGGCCGGTGCAGTTGCTTCTGGCAGGCAAGGCCCATCCAGCGGATCTGGAGGGTCAGGGGATGCTCAAGCAGTGGAGCGATTTCATTCACCGCCCCGACGTGCGCCCGCATGTCGTTTTTCTGGCCGACTATGACATGCTCCTCACCGAACGGTTGGTCTATGGCGCCGACGTCTGGATCAATACGCCGCGGCGACCGTGGGAGGCCAGCGGCACCAGCGGGATGAAGGTGCTGGTCAACGGCGGCGTGAATCTCTCGGAACTCGACGGCTGGTGGGCCGAGGCCTATCAGCCCGACATCGGCTGGGCGATCGGCGATGGCCAGGAGCACCACGACGATCCCGCGTGGGACCACGTCGAAGCCGACGAGTTGTATTCGCGTCTCGAGAGCGAAGTGATCCCCGAGTTCTACAACCGCAACGAGGCCGGCATTCCCACCGCGTGGGTCGCGCGGATGCGGGAGAGCATGGCGCGGCTGACTCCGCAGTTTTCCGCCAACCGGACGGTGCGCCAATACGTGGAAGAGCACTACCTGCCCGCGGCCGCGGCTTATCACGAGCGTTCGGCAACATGCGCCGATTTCGCCAGCGGCCTGCTCGGCTGGCAGCACGCCTTGGCGACGCACTGGCCGCACGTGCACTTCGGCGGCGCCACGAGCGAGACCGCGGACGGCGCGTATACCTTCGAGGTGCAGGTGTACCTCGACGAGCTCGATCCCGAGGCCGTGCGGGTCGAGCTGTACGCCGATCCGGATGTGCGGCAGGTGATGACCCGCGGCCAGCAGTTGGTGGGGTCGGCGAATGGTTACCTATACACCGCGCGAGTACCGGCGGACCGGCCCGCGAGCGACTATACGCCACGCCTGGTTCCGTATCGCGCCGGCGCAAGAGTGCCGCTGGAGGCGCCGCAGATTCT
>Ga0265320_10001691_pt1 | contig 15676 bp, 12 predicted proteins | sample 4827metaG_FD_202087 | JGI IMG/M metagenome (GOLD analysis project Ga0265320, IMG submission 202087) | Rhizosphere microbial communities from Carex aquatilis grown in University of Washington, Seatle, WA, United States - 4-8-27 metaG | ecosystem: Host-associated > Plants > Roots > Rhizosphere >...
TCCCTCAGTCCCTCAGTCCCTTTGCTCCTTCGTTGCCTTGCGTTCAAACTTATGCTCCGTGCCCTTCATTAAACGCTGTAAATTCGCCCGATGCCGCCACAAAATTAAAATCGCCAGCACCAGACCCAGCCCCACCAACGCGCGCGGCTCGTGCAACCCCGCCGCCAGCGGCATCAGCGTCAGCCCGAAGCATATCGACGCCAGCGACACATACCCCGACGCGAAAAACGCCAGGTTCCACACCAGCAACGCCCCCAGCGTCACCCACGGCATCAACGCCAGCAGCCCGCCAATCGTCGTCGCTACGCCTTTGCCCCCGCGAAATTTCAGAAATATCGAAAAGCTGTGCCCCGCCACCGCGCCCCCCAACCCCGCGATCCCCATCCACAACAACGTGTCCGCATCCACCGCAATCCACCCGCAGTGCAACGCAAACGTCGGCCAGTGTGCCGCCGCAAACCCTTTCAGAAAATCCAAAAAGAAAACCGTATATCCCGGCCCCTTCCCCAGCACCCGCACCACGTTCGTCGCCCCCGGGTTCCCGCTCCCCGCCTTAAAAATATCCACACCCTTGCGCTTCGCCACCAGCACGGCGAACGAAATCGACCCCACCAGGTAGCCGACCACCACCGCAATAATTATCCATAGGGAAGACATGCGCGAAACGAACCCGCAGTCTGCCGCCCCCCGCCCGCCGAGTGAAGTGCAAACTCCGCGCCGACGGCATCATCTACAATGGCCCAAAAAAATGCCGAACGGAAGTGGCTCACTGCCGCACGCGGATGCGATGCGCCTCGACCAGCAAAAGTTTTCCCCGATAATAGTCCTGCCCGGGATGCGCGGCAAAAAATAAGCGGTCAGACGCGTCATCACTTGGGGAATAACCTCGGGATGGTTGTGCAATTGGATGGCGATGATACCGCCAAACTTCGCGGGCGGGTAGGTCACTATATCCGAAAAATCTCCATTGAGCGAAACCAGCAACGCGCCCAATTCACCGGCCTTGGCCAACACCACGGGGTCGGGACTGCGAATCGGCAGGTGCTCACGCAAAATTATCACGGTATGTCCCGCCCGCCGCATTGCCTCGGCAATCTCCGCCGGCACACATTGATCACAAAAAAGCTGAAGGCTCATGCGGCAGTGGCCTCAAAATCAGCGAGATCCCGCGCATAATCCAGACACGCGGAAACGTCCGCCGCCGTCAAATCGGGAAATTCGCGGAGGGTCGCCGCCGTGTCGCGGCCCGCCGCCAGATAACCCAGCACCAACGCCGCGGGAATCCGCGTGCCTTTGATGCACGGCTTGCCCCGCAAAATTGCCGGGTCGCTCTCAATGCGGTCACGCCAGTTCATAATGGGTAATATAATAGCCCATTAGTCTTAAAACGCAAGCCGCCCCTACACCACAATCACGTTCAGTCCCAGAATCGCCGGGTGGTTGCGGATTTCCTTCAGCGCCGCTTCCGACGGGCGGCTGTCGAGTTGGTAAATCGCCAGCGCCTCCTGGCTCGCGCTGCTGCGGCTGAGCGACATGTTCGCGATATTCACCTGATGCTTCCCGAGCACCGTCCCGAGCATCCCGACGATCCCCGGCACATCGCGGTTGCGCAGCACCAGCAGGAAGCCCGTCGGCGTCACCTCGACGCTGTGCCCCAGCAAATTCACCAGCCGCGGATTCTGCGCCGTCCCAATCAACGTGCCCGACACCACCGTTGTGTGCCCCGCCGCGTCCACCGCTTCGAGTTGCACCAGTTCCGTATAGTCCGCCGGCGTCGACGACTTCACTGTCTCCACCGCAATGCCCAGCTGCTGCATCCGCATCGGCGCGTTCACATCCGTCACGTCGTTGCCGCTGATGCGCCGCAGGTAACCGCGCTGAATCGCGCGCGTGAGCGGGTTCGAGTCCAGTTCGCAAATTTTTCCAAAATACGTGATTCGCAATTTCTCGATCTTGTCCGGCGCGGCCTGCTGCAGCACCACGCCGAGTTTTTCGCCCAGCACAAAATACGGCCGCAAGACCGACAACGTGTGCGCGTCCACCGATGGCATGTTCACCGCGTTGCGCACGACGCCGCCCTTGAGCACCTCCGCCAGCGCCTCCGCCACCTCGATGCCCACGCTCTCCTGCGCCTCTTTCGTCGACGCGCCCAGATGCGGCGTCAGCACAACATTCGCCAATTTCCGCAGCGGGCTGTCCGCCGCCAGCGGCTCCTCCTCATACACATCCAGCCCCGCCGCCGCCACCTGCCCCGCTTGCAACGCCGCCACCAGCGCACTTTCCTTGATGATGCCGCCGCGCGCGCAATTGAAAATCCGCACGCCCTTTTTCATTTTCGCAAACGCCGCCTCGTCCACCATGTATTTCGTGTCGTCCGTCAACGGCATGTGCACCGTAATGTAGTCCGATTTTTTGAAAATCTCCTCGCTCGTCACCATCTCGACGTTCAACGCCTTCGCCCGCGCCGCCGTCAGATACGGATCATACGCCAGCACTTTCATCCCAAACGCCAGCGCGCGCTTTGACACCTCGGCGCCAATGCGCCCGAGACCCAGCACGCCGAGCGTTTTCTGAAAAAGTTCGCTGCCCGAAAAACTCTTGCGGTCCCACTGCCCCGCCTTCATCGACGCCCCCGCCTGCACCACGGGGCGCGCCCCGCACAACATGTGCGTGAACGTCAGCTCCGCCGTCGCAATCGTGTTCCCCGTCGGCGTGTTCATCACAATCACGCCCCGCTCCGTCGCCGCTTCGACATCAATGTTGTCGACCCCGACGCCCGCACGGCCCACGGCCTTGAGCTTCGGCGCCGCCGCAATCACCTCGCGCGTGATCTGCGTCTCGCTCCGCACCGCAATTGCGTCCACATCGCGCACCAATTCCAGCACCTGCTCCGGCTTGGAGCCATAGGCTTCGATCACTTCGAAACCCGGCTGCTGTTTCAAGTATGCCACGCCCAAAGGCGAGATTTTGTCGGCCACGAGGATTTTCATCTTGGAAAACCGCCCATTAAACACCCTCCTCCGCCAAACGCAAGCCCGCGCGCGGCAACCCGCGCGCCCCCGCTCGAAAAATCCGGCCCCCCTCAACCGCCGCCTAACCCATGTTATAAGGGATATCCACCCACACCTTTTCCGGCAAATGCACCAAATGAATTTTGGGCGGCCGACCGCAGACCCCGTTGGTCGCCGGCACATAATAGCAAACCGTCACGGTTTTTTGATCCTGCTTGCAGCCCACACTCACCACTTGCTTGCCTGGCAGGCGGGGAAAATGCGGGTCCTTGCCCAGTTTGCTCGGCGTCAGTTGTGTCCCCGCGAGGGCCGGGTCCGCCGGCACCGGCGCGTCCGGCCCGTTCGGGTCAATCACGCCCGACCCGTCAAGCGCTACGCCCAGCCGGAATCCCGAAACGGTCAGCCCCGGGCGCGGGGTCACGGTAATGCAATAGCGGCAAATCGGCACGCCTTTCGGAGTTACCCCCGGCGTGGGACCCTGCACTGCTATCGTGTAATCATGAGTAGCCATAGGTAGTAATAATTTTCAAACACTATACGCCATTCCACCCGTTGCGCAAGTGCCTTTTGCGTAAAATCTAATCCGCCCATGCCTCCGGGCGCAACTTCTCCCGCTCCGGCTCCGGATGCTCCGCAAAATACACCGCCAGCCGGAACAAGGGTAGCCGGCTCTCCGGCGTCCCCGGCCGCAGCCGCCGCACCTCCGCGAACAGCACCTCCGGCGCCCGCCCCTGCAACTCATAAATCTCCCGCAGCCCCAAATCCATCAAATCCCGCGCCGCCTCCGTCGTCACCCGCGGGATGCGCATGAACGGCGACGCCAGCGCGGCGTAATCCGTCTCCTTCTTTTTTTTGGGCGGCAACATGAAATGGTGGGTTTTGGAAAAATTGGCATCACGACGCAAAAAAATTTCGCGCACCCTCTCTCTTAACTCACTTCGCCGGATTCAAGCCATCCCATTGTTTCTGCCACGCATCCTGCAAGTCGCCGTTGCCTGCGTCCTTGGCCAGCGTTATCGCCTCCGGCAACACCGCCGTCAAAAACTCCCGCCCCGCGACCGGCGCGCCCAGCGCCCGCGCCCACAACTCCAGCGCCGTCGCCCGCTCGTTGTGTTCATGCGCCCACCGCGCAAACTCCGCCAGCACGCCTTCCTCGCCCCGCGCCACCGGCCCCGGCGCCGCCGCCCACGTTAGAAAATTATGCGCATATTCCGCGCGATCCAGCGATTGCTCCAACTGCGCCAGCGCAAACGCCAGCGCCACCGTCGGCTGCTGGTTGAACCGCATCTCCCCGAACGCCAGCGCCTCCATCGCGCGATTTTGCGCCTGCAACAAATTCATCTGCCGCATCACCGCATACGACGACTCCGGCCCCGGTGCGCGCGCCGCCTGCGCCAACTGGTCCTTCAAACTCACCGCGAACGGCCGATATAACGGATCGCCCACGAAAATCTCCTGCCAGCTCAGCGCCGGCAACGCGCAATACGCCGCCTCCCCGGTCGTCTGGTCGTGCGCCAGCGCCTCCATGAACAAATCCAGGTGATGCGTGAAATGCAAATACGGCTCGAACACATTCCCCACCGTCGCCGCCACCCCCCGCACCACCAGCGGCCCCACCCACCGCGCATCCGCCTTGCGAATATTGTCCCCCGAAAAACTGTGGATGTGAATCCCAATCGCGCCCGGCGGAAAATGAAAATTCGCCTCCGCGATCGGCCCCGTCGGATGCTCGGAATACCAGCCAAAATAAAATGCCGGGGCGTCGAACCGCGTCTTCCACGTGAACAGCGACCCCTCATGGTCCTCGCTCACGTCAAACCCCAGCCGCCGCAGCGTCGCGCTCGCGCCCTTCAGCCAGTCCTCGCCCTCCGGGTGCGGGCCGCCCATGTCGACATACGCCCGCCCCTGCAACCCCCTCGCCTCACCGGCCAGCGCGCTGTCAATCAACCCCCGCACCGCCGCCGGACTCGGCCCGTCCAGCCGCGCCACCTTCACCACCAGCCCGCGCGTGTGCCCGTCCGGATTCATGTTTCCAAACAACGGATTCGCCACCAGCCCCGTCGTCGGCGAATTCAACGTCCCCAGCAGCGACAATTCCCCGTCCACCGCCGCTTGGTTGGTGTTCAATTCCTTGTGCTCGAGCGTCAACGGCGTGGCCGCCAGCCGCGCCGGGTCGTTCATGATACGTATGGGTATCCCGTAACATAGCACCAAAAAATCAATCTGGTTGCCGTAGAACACGTATTGCAGCCGCCCCTCGCTGTCCCGCTGCCCCGTCACATACGCGGAGAACCACCCATCCTTCGTCAACCGCGCCCGCAACGGATTGAAAATCTTGTCCACAAACTCCGCCCACGTCACATCCGCCGTCGTCGGCGCGTCGATGATCACCAAATTCTTTTCCGGAATCCCCCGCTTCGCCATGTAGTAACGCGCCAGCGGCTCCGAATCCGGATCCTTGGCATTCGCCACCACCACCACCCGCCCCGCGCTCGGCTGCGCCGACGGCGCCAGCAACCCCGCGCCCGGCTCCGCGCCGCCCGTCGCGCCCGCCGACGCCTCCAGCAACCGCCCCAGCCGAATTATCGTCGATGGATCTACATTTGGCGCGGGAACACTCGCCGACCCCGCGCCTGCCGCCGCACCCTGCCCCCAACCCGTCGAAAATCCCCACACCCCTGTCACCGCGACGCAGATCGCGGCCCACCGCCCCAGCCTCGTCCATGATCCGCGCAATAGCATATATATAGGACACTGCCAAATGCCTTTGGCTCCGTCAGCCTTATTCTCCGCCCCAACCCGTGCCGCGAATTTTGCCAATCTAAATTCTCGAAATCCGTTCCTTTATTCTCAATCCTACCCTTCGCCCCGCGCGCTTCGGCCTGGGGCCGCTGCCTTTCTGTTTTTCCCATTTGAAATCCGCCCTTTCAAATCCCGCCGCCACGCCGCTCGACGCCTACGCCGCCTTTCGCGTGCCCGCGTATCGCGCGTTCTGGCTGTATCGCCTCTTCGGCTCCAGCGCCATCCAGATTCAAAGCGTCGCCGTCGGCTGGCAAATTTACGAGCTGACCCACGACCCCCTCAAACTCGGCTTCATCGGCCTCGCCGAAGCCGTGCCCGCCCTCGGCGTCGCCCTCTTCGCCGGCCACATCGCCGACGTGATGAGCCGCCGCGCCATCCTCCGCATTTCCAACGGCCTCTTCCTCCTCGCCACCGCCGCCCTCGCCCTCATTTCCCTCCCCTCGCTCCACGAATTTCTCATCGGCCACCTCTGGCTGATTTACGCCGTCATCTTCCTCACCGGCCTCTGCCGCGGCTTCCTCAGCCCCGCGCACTTCGGCCTCCTCGGCCAGATTGTCCCGCCTGAACTCTACGGCAACGCCTCCATCTGGAACGCCAACGTCTGGCAGGCCGCGTGCATCGGCGGCCCCGCCGCCGCGGGCTTCCTCTATGGCTACGGCGGCCCGGCCATGACCTACGGCCTCGCCACCGCCATGCTCTTCCTCGGCTGGGTTTGCCTTCTTGTGATGAAAGCCCCGCCCAGCCGCGCCGCCCGCGCCGCCCAATCCGTCGTCGCCAGCATCCATGAAGGCCTCCGCTTCGTCTTCCGCAACCAAGTCATCCTCGGCGCGATGTCGCTCGACCTCTTCGCCGTCCTCTTCGGCGGCGCGGTCGCCCTCCTCCCCATCTATGCCGGAGAAATCCTCCACATCGGCCCGCTCGGCCTCGGCTTGCTCCGCGCCGCCCCCGCTCTCGGCTCCACCATTGTCGGCGTCTACCTCTCCTATCGCCCCATCACCCGCCGCGCCGGCTCCGCGCTGCTGTGGAACGTCGTCGGCTTCGGCGTCTCCATGATCCTCTTCGGCATTTCCACCAACTTTTTCCTCTCCCTCATTTTCCTCATCCTCAGTGGCGGCTTCGACGCCGTCAGCGTCTTCGTCCGCTGGACCATGTTCCAAATCGTCACCCCCGACCACATGAAAGGCCGCGTCGCCGCCGTCAGCTCCATCTTCGTCGGCTCCTCCAACGAAATCGGCGAATTTGAATCCGGCGTCGCGGCGAAACTCCTCGGCACCGTCGCCTCCGTCGTCTTCGGCGGCTGCATGACCCTCCTCGTCGCCGCCACCACCGCCTGGCGCGCCCCCCAACTACGCCGCCTCGATTCCCTCAGCCCCGGCCAAACGGAAAAATAAAATATTCACCGCTAAGGCGCCAAGAACGCCAAGGAAAGAATTCAAATTCGCATGTTACTTTGCGCACTAACACGACGAAAATAGCATGTTTGATTTAATATGCAAGTTTCATATATCATTTAAATTGAGTTTGATTCAATATGGAAATCGTGCGTGCGAAAAACTCGACTTTAATATAATAAGGCCATATGTTAATCTGCCATGAGCCCATCGAATTTTGTAACGTCATCTGCTGGAAAGTGTAACAAAACCATGGAAGGCTACTATGCCTTCTATCCCAACAAGCTGCCCCCGGTAGTGGGAACCGATTGGTCACTTACTGCTTTACTCTCAGAAGCCGACAGAGCCATGGCTGAATTATCCGGAGCTGGTAGACTCCTACCAAATCCGCATTTGTTGATTCAGCCCTACTTACGCCGCGAAGCTATTTTTAGTGCCAGAATCGAAAACACCATTACCGACATGGAGCAGTTGGCTCTATTTGAAATTCAGCCAAGCTCCCGGCCAAAAACTGGCGATGTCCGCGAAGTAATGAACCACCTTCGCGCCCTTCAAACGGGACTAGATAAAGTGAGCGGATTAAACAACGCAGAACAAATTCCAATCAGTAGCCGATTGATTTGCGAACTGCATGGAATTTTACTAAGGGCCGTTCGGGGTGGAGAGATTGTAAAAACGCCGGGCGAATTTAGAAGAAGCCAAAATTGGATTGGCCCACCTGGTGCGACGTTAAATGAAGCCACGTTTGTGCCGCCGCCGCCTTCCGAGTTACCGCGTCTATTAGGTGAGTGGGAAAATTATCTACACGAAAGAACCGACGAGCCAGAATTGGTTAAATGCGCATGGCTTCATTACCAATTCGAGGCAATCCACCCCTTTCAAGATGGCAATGGGCGTATTGGACGATTATTGATCACCCTGTATCTTTGCTCGCGGCAATGCCTATCCCAGCCGTTGCTCTACCTCTCAGGTTTTTTTGATGATACCCGAGACGACTACTATCGACTGCTCTTGGATGTAAGCCAAAAGGGAAATTGGCGGGAATGGTTGGAATATTTCCTTCGCGGAGTTCGCCGACAGGCACAACTGGCCTTAATCGATACAAAAGATATTCTCGGTTTATATCAAAAATATCGTGAATCACTTAAGGAATCTACTCGCGCGCCAGGTCTTGCGGCAAAAGTTTTGGATCATGTGTTCGCCAATCCTTATATTTCAATTTCCTATTTCAGCCAACTATCGAATGAAAGCTATCCGAATGTAAGCAAGGCGGTAAGGTTTTGGTGCAATAAGGGGCTTCTGCATGAAGCCACGGGACGACGTAGAAATAGATTTTTTGCCGCACGCGAACTAATAGCGATAATGTCACGGCCTGTAGCAACTCCTCCACAACAGGCGACCAATCTGGCAGCGGAGCCACCCAATAATGCTTCTATATCCAATCCCACTCCATAGCCGTCGTCTAGGTGAGTCGATAGTGTGGTGCGTTGCAATAAAGTTTTTCCGAATTCGAATACGGCCCGCAACCTTCTTAATTCTTACTTCTTACTTCTTAATTCCCCTTTCCCCCTCCGCCAAAACCTGCTAAGTTCTTTTTCTCTCCCCCTTCCTCCCATGGCCACCCGCTTACCTCGCAGCGTCTACGACAAAACCGGCGGTCTCGTCTATTTCGCCCGCATGGTGGACAAAATCCGCCTCCACGCCGCCGGCCAACTCGGCCCCGATTACACCGACAACCTCGGCATCGGCTTCGACGGCCGCTGCTGCGACTTCCTCGGCGTCAACTACGCCGACCTCAAAAAGCAAACCCTTGCCGGTGCCGCCACCGACGATGCCCTCTTCGAATGGTGCTGCGCCCACGGCCGCCGCCCCACGGACGACCAAATCGCCGACTGGAACGACTTCATGGTCAAGCGCGGCTGGCGCGACGCCGCCGCCCCGCGCCTCCAACTGCGCATCAAGGAAGCCAAATTCGAACACCGCGCCCACGAAATCCTCACCTTCTTCGACTTCATCGAAGCCGACGAGGGCCGCCCCCTGCCCAAATTTTAATCACTCATGAACCACCCTGACCAGCCCGGCGCGCCCTCCGCCAGTCTCGAAGCCCGCCTGCTGGAACTCCTCCGGCGCAAGGACTACACCCCCCTGCGCGGCGAAGAAATCGCCGCCGCCCTCGCCCTCGACAAGCGCGACGAGAAAAAACTCCGCCCCCTCGTCCATCAATTGCTCGACCAAGGCGTCATCGCCAAGGTTAAGCAAGACCGCTTCGTCATCCCCCGCGACGCCGACCTCCAAAGCGGCTCCCTCAAATTCCGCCAGAGCGGCGCGGCCATCTTCCTCCCCGACCCGCCCCCCGGCGCCGCCGCCGAGGAGCCCTGGCACATTTTCGCCGAGGACACCGGCACCTCCCTCCACGGCGACCGCGTCCTCGTCCGCGAAAACAAAAGCGCCCGCCCCTGGTTCGTCAAAGCCGGCGCGCGCTCCGGCCCCACCGCCAAAATCGGCCGCGTCATCCGCGTCCTCGAACGCAAACACGAAACCATCGCCGGCACCCTCCGCCGCGACAACCAATTCTGGAATGTCGCCCCCGACGACCCCCGCTTCGTCCGCACGATCCTCGTCACCGACCCCGCCAACAGTGCCGTCTTCCCTCCGCCCAAACCGGGCGACAAAGTCCTCGTCCGCCTCGCGGAATGGACGCAGCGCCACCTCAACCCCACCGGCGAAATCATCGAGAACCTCGGCCGCACCCACACCCCCGGCGCGGAATTCAAGGCCATCCTCTACAAGTTCCACCTCCAGCCCGAATTTCCCGAGGTCGTCCAGGCCGAAGCCGCCGCCATCCCGCCCGAAGTCCGCCCGCGCGACCGCGCTGGCCGCGAAGACGCCCGCAATATCTTCACCCTCACCATCGACCCCGATGACGCGAAGGACTTTGACGACGCCCTCTCCATCGAACGCCTCCCCGCCGGCGAAATCCGCATCGGCATCCACATCGCCGACGTGAGCGCCTATGTCCGCCCCGGCACCGCGCTCGACCGCGAAGCCCGCGCCCGCGGCAACTCGACGTATCTCGTCGGCTGCGTCATCCCGATGCTCCCGCACGCCCTCTCGAACGGCCTGTGCAGCCTCGTCGAAGCGCAGGACCGCCTCGTCAAAAGCATCTACGTCACCTTCACCAGCCACGGCAAAATCCGCTCGACCCGCTTCGCCAACTCCGTCATCTGCAGCCGCAAGCGCCTCACCTACCGCCAGGCCTTCGCCCTCCTCAAGGAAAACGACCTCGCCGTCCTGCGCGCCCTGCCCTTGCCGCCCGCCTTCGCCACCGGCTCGACCGGCCGCGCGCTTTCCTCGCTCTCCGACGCCGAGCTCGTCGAACTCCAAAACGCCGTCCGCACCCTCTGGTCCCTCGCCGAACCGCTCCGCCGCGCCCGCATGGCCAAAGGCAGCCTCGATTTCGATTTCCCCGAAGTCAAAATCTTCACCGACGCCGACGGCTACGCCGACCGCCTCGAACTCATCATTAACGACGAAAGCCACCAACTCATCGAGGAATTCATGCTCCTCGCCAACGAGGTCGTCGCCCGCCACCTCCACGAAGCCGGCCTGCCCTTCCTCTCGCGCGTCCACGACCAGCCCGACCCCGAAAAACTCATCGAGCTGCGCGACCACCTCGCCACCTTCGGCGTTGACGCCGGCGACCTCACCCAACGCCAGGAAGTCGTCCGCCTCCTCCAAATCATCCGCAAACATCCGCAAGGACATAGTCTCAAGACCCAATTCCTCCGCAGCCTCAAGCAAGCCTGCTACCGCGCCTCCGTTGACGGCCACTACGGCCTCTACAAAAAATTCTACACCCACTTCACCTCCCCCATCCGCCGCTACTCCGACCTCGTCGTCCACCGCATTTTTGACAACTACCTCGCCCGCGCCCATCCGGCCCCCGGCGCGGAGAAGCCGCCCGTCCGCTACAATCAAGCCGAACTCGACACCCTCGCCCGCCACTTGAGCAGCACCGAGCAAAACAGCACCGAGGCCGAACGCGAAACCACCAAGCTCAAGCTCCTCGAATTCTTCGAGCGCGAAGCCCAGCGCGAACCCCGCCGCGTCTTCCCCGCCCTCATCACCGACATCCGCAACCACGGCTTCTTCATCGAACTGCGCGAATCCTCCGCCTACGGCTTCGTCCCCCTCTCCTCCCTCCAGGACGACCTCTACGCCATCGCCGGCGACGGTCACGAACTCATCGGCCGCCGCACCAAACGCAAATTCACCCTCGGCCAGGAAATCCCCGTCGAAGTCTTCCGCGTCGACCGCTTCAAACGCCAAATCGACTTCCGCGTCGCCGGCTCCGCCCCATCCGGCACCCGCCAACCCGGCGGCGAAGCAATCACCCCCGCCATGCTCGCGCATCATAAAAAAATGCGCCCCGCCCCCACCCCCGACCGCCGCCCCTCCTCCGGCCCCCGCCATTCAAATTCCGGCCCTCGCCATGGCTCTGGCCCGTTGCAACGCCCCTCCGCCGGCCACGCTCCGCGCCAGTCTTCCAATCCATCTCCCCGCCATTCCGGTGGTGGCACCCCGCGCCACACCTCGAATCAACCACTGCGCCCATCCGGCGGCGACGACCCCCGTCAATCCTCGAATCCTCCGCCCCGCTCCGACCCAAATTCCGGCCCTCGCCACCAACCGTCCAAATCCCGCCGCCGCCGCCGCCGTTAATTTTCGCGCCTCCGGCATTTAGCTGCTGATTTTCAACCAGCCGGAAACCGCCGCCACTGCCAAAGGTACCAATACCCAGCCCATCAAAGTTAAAAATGTACCGACGAAGGTACCCGGGGGCATTTTTACTTTTCGCCCCCTCAAGTGCCAGTCGGTGTCAATCCATTCATTTACCGGCACCCACTGCTGGCCCAACAGAATAGACACGGGCAGGAAATAACGCAGCGTTAAGCCCAGGGCGCTCGGCCAGGGCAAAGTCCTCGGCGTCGGCGCCAGAATGCCGGCGGCGACGTCCTGCTGCTTCATTTCCTCGGTCACCGCTTTCACCCGACAAAAATAAACCATGCCCAATATGAGCAAGCACCCGGCATAAACAGCCAAACGCCATGGCTGAATGCCATATTTGACCAGGGCTTTATAGGCCGTGCTGAGCAGCCATTTGCCCCAGGATTGCTCTCTCCAGTATTTGTCCCTCTCCGTCGTTTGCCAGTGCAGGTAAACCGTATCGGCCTCATCGTCTTTGCCCACCTGCCGGAAGGCCTTTTCCAACTGGAGAAACACCTGCCGATCCAAAACCAGCGTTCCGTTCTCGCTGCCATCCAGAGCCCGCAGCATGTCCGCCACGTTCCCGCTGACCACATTGTAATCGCAGCCCTGCATATTCAAAAACTGAATCTTCCCGGCCGCGTCTGGAAGATTCAGCCTCGGACTACTCGCATACGCCAGCGAAACATCCCGCCCCGATTTCAGATTCGTAAAATCGGCCGACGCGGCAAAATGCGCGTAGTCGAATTTGGCCCGCCGAAATTGCGTTCCGCTAAAACTGGCCGCCGCCTGAAATTTTGCACTGCTAAAAATCGCCTCCTGGAAAATCGCCCCATCGGCCAGCAGTGGTCCGTTAAACGTGACGGTGCTAAAATCCGCCGAGCCGGCAAAATGCGTCCCGTTCGTAAAGGACGCTGTTGCCGCCACCGACATTCTATTAAAATAGGCGCTCTGCTTAAATTCCGCGCCATCCATATATAATGCCCCATTGAACACGGCGTCGTAAAATTCGGCGTCCCCCTCGAAGTCCACCGGAGACGCATCGCCGTACTTGCCAGTGGCCTGATCGAAGAAGGCCATGCCGCCCACTGCGATTGAATTGAATTTGACCTTCTGGATAAAATGCGCCGATTTCAGGTTCAACTGTCCGCTTATTTTGGCAAATGAAAAGTCTGCGCCCAGTTGAAAAACGGCCACCCGGGGAGAAACTTTATCTTTCCCTGATGGAGGCACGAAATCAACGGGGCTGAAATCGGCATTTTTCTCGATGGTCATTGAATTGAAATCTGCCTCCCCTTCAAACTCCACCGATCGCATATCCAAAGCGCCAATTTTAGCATAGCCCAATTTGGCCTCCGCTTTGAAAAGCACCCGCTTGAACGAGCTGTCACCGGGGCTGCCCACCGGATTGAAAAAAGCTACGTCCACCACAACCATTCCATCAAAGTCAGCCTCTTGGTCAAATTCCGCCGCATCCATGTTTAATTGCCCACCCACCCGCACCCCCACAAATTCAGCCTTCCCCTTAAAGATGACGGACGCGGGCGCGCCCGTCTTGCCGGTCTTCGTCGGGTCAAAGTTGGCGTTATTCCCAATCACCATGCCATTAAAGTCGGCGTCCCCGTCAAACTCCGCTGCATGCATTTCCAAATCGCCGATTTTGGCCGAGCCAAAATCCGCGCCCTGCTTGAAAACCACCGGCCAAAGGGTCCCGTCGTGCGCGCTCCAAATCGCATCAAAATGGGCCAAATCGGCCACCGTCAGTCCATTGAACTTGGCCTCGCCGTCAAATTCCGCCGCATCCATGTTTAATTGTCCACCGATTTGCGCTCCGATAAAATCATTGTTCCCCTTGAAGATGACATGGTTGAACTTGTCCGCATCGCCGATCGATGCAAAATCGAAGATGGCGTCATCCCCGACCTTGATGCCGTTAAAAGAGGCGTCTCCGTCAAACTCCGCGGCCTCCAAGTTCAACCGCCCGCTAATGTTGGCGGAGTCAAAACTCGCCCCCTGGCGGAACACCGTCGGTTTGGGCGTATCCTCCGGCTGGAACTGTGCATTTCCCTTCACCGTGACATAATCAAAAGTCGCGTCCTCCGCCACTTGCGCGCCCTCCATTTCCAAATCACCGTCAATCTTGGCCTCGTAGAGATTCAACTCGCCCCCAAATTGCGCCTGGTTGAACGTCAGAATTCCCGCGACCTGGACTCGCGAATAGTCGGCTTTGTAGTCCGGCGCAAAAGTGACGCTCGTAAAGTCCGCATTCACCCCAAAATTGGTTAGCTCAAAATTCGCCTCGCCCTGGAAATCTGCCAAGTTGAAATAAGCAGCGCGTACAAATTGCGCCGCCTGAAAAACCGCGCGCTCGCCCATAAATTTCGTGCTTTTGAATAAAGTGTCACGGTCAAATTCCGCGCCGCTGAACTGCGCCTCCCCCGCGATGCTGGAGTCCGAAAAATCGCCGCCCTGTTTAAAAGTGGTGTATGAAAAATCCACCGTCCCCGTTATATCGCAGTTTTTCAGGTTAAATTCATGGCTCAGGATCAGATGGCGTAACGCCAAGGCGCCCGTGATATACGCCCCGCTTACATCCACTTTTTTCCCCGCTTGTGCTGCCGCCATTATCTGTTCCGCGGTTACGGTTCTTGACTCCGGCGGCTGGGAGCGGTCGAAGCTTGGGGCAAACTCGGTTTCCGGCTTTGACGGCGACACCGGCACCGGGTCGTCCGCGAACACCACCGCCGTCATTAGCATGATAACAATCAGCCAACGAGCCAGCTCGCCTATAAGTGTGCGACGTGTGATGTTGGCCGCCAATGTGAAACGTCGCGCCACCCCTGTCCATGATATAATCACTGGCCCAACCGATTCGGTGCCGCCCGCGACAACGCCCCCTACAACAACTCCGCCTGTCCGCCGGGAACATTCGCCGGCGGCGGCAGCCCGGCGGCCTGCCAGCCTTTCGCCGTCAGCACCCGCCCCTGCGGCGTGCGCGCGAGATAGCCTTCCTGAATCAAAAACGGCTCGTGCACTTCCTCGAGCGTGTGCTCCTCCTCGCCCACCGCCACCGCAATCGTGTTCACGCCCACCGGCCCGCCGCGATGGTTGTGCGCCATCACGCGCAAAATCCGCTTGTCCATCTCGTCCAGCCCCGCGCGGTCAATCTCCAGCAACTCCAGCGCCGCCTCGGCCGCCGCCGCGGTGACCCGCCCTGCCGAGCGCTGCTGCGCGTAGTCCCGCACAAAGTGCAATAAATTATTCACTATCCGCGGCGTCCCCCGCGCCCGCTGCGCGATGATCTGCGCCCCGTCCTCCGCCAAATCCATCTTCAACAACCGCCCGCTTCGCCGCACAATCTTCACCAAATCCTCGCGCGAATAATAATCCAGCCGCGATTGCAGCGTGAACCGGCTTCGCAGCGGCGCCGTCAGCAACCCCGTGCGCGTCGTCGCCCCCACCAGCGTGAACCGCGGAATCGTCAGCCGCACGCTCCGCGCGTTCGGCCCCTGGTCGATGAGAATATCAATGCGAAAATCCTCCATCGCCGAATAAAGATACTCCTCGACCGTTTTGGCCAGCCGATGAATCTCATCAATAAATAATATATCGCCCTCCGCCAGGTTCGTCAGCAACCCCGCCAAATCCCCCGCCTTCTCAATGACCGGCCCCGACGTCACCCGCACCTTGCGCCCCATCTCATGC
>Ga0265320_10001692_pt1 | contig 15667 bp, 15 predicted proteins | sample 4827metaG_FD_202087 | JGI IMG/M metagenome (GOLD analysis project Ga0265320, IMG submission 202087) | Rhizosphere microbial communities from Carex aquatilis grown in University of Washington, Seatle, WA, United States - 4-8-27 metaG | ecosystem: Host-associated > Plants > Roots > Rhizosphere >...
AACGCCAGGCAAATGGACATCTCCGTCGAGACTATCGCCCCGTACGCCAGCATGTCCGGGCTGAAGGCGAATAACGTCAGCGCGACCAACCCGCCCACCGGGCCAAAGACCTCCCGGGTGCAATAGAACACCAGCCAGCCCAGCGCCACCCCCAGCAGCACGATCATCATCCGCCCTTGCCACAGCAGTTGCCCCGGCTGGTTGTGGACCGCAAACAAGAACCGGTAGCCCAGGCCGTAAGGCTCCGCTTTGATCCAATTCACGTCGTCCTTTGGCGGAAAGGCCGGCCGGGTGAGCAAATAGGGCAGCGTCGCCCAGCGCTTGACGAAATCTCCATTCGCGCCCTCCATGCGAAAATCCTGGTGCAGCCAGATGTCGTAGCCCACCGCCAATTCCTCCCCCTCGTCGTACGACACCCCCTTGTGCAGCGACGCCGTCAGCGCCAGCGCCGCATACAGCGCCAATAACCCCGCGACGAAGGCCCACGCCCATCGGTGGAGGAAAGGCGCGGCGCGCGGGGTGTCAACGGTGGCAGCCATGACCATCTTGCCGCCCCATGGCCCAGCCCTACCGCACGGAATCGCCGGTATCGAGCCAGGGAGCAGTTGCCAGTCCCTATCGGCGCAACCGTCCAAAACTTCACTGATTTTCGATAATAATTTTTATTGAACGTTATTTTTTAACCGGCATAACGCGCCTGCGCTTGGGTTGCTTACGCCCCCTCCGCCGGGTTCATAACGCCGCCTCGCATCTGTTCCAATCTGGAACAAACGCCGCCGCCCAACGTCCGGGAGAACGCACTTGGGACCCAATGGCCATCACGACCTGCGTTCGGCGAAGCGGAACTTGCCCCACGGCTCAATTGAGTTCTGCGGTGCCGACCGGCCAGTACCCGCGGCGGCCTTTCCCGCGAAAGTTTGCTTTTCCGCCCCCTTTTTCGTCGCCACGGGGCGCAGGAGCCAAACTCAGGACATCACCGCCGGCGAAGTTCACCCCGATGCTCTCGCTCCGAAGGAGCACAGGATCCAAACCCAGGCTAGCAGGGCGAGCGCAATGGTTTTTGACGTTGGAAGCCGCATTGCCATCCGGGCAGAAATCGTCCTTGGGAAGCCTGCCAACTCTCAATCAATAGGTTGACAATGACTCAAAATTGAGTCATCAATAGAACACATGGAACGTTCCGAGCTTATTCCCGTGCGGTTCTATCGCACAGCGTAGGGCAATGAGCCCGTGCGGGAATTCTTTCACAAGGAGCTTTCCCTAGAGGAGAAGAAGATCGTCGGTGATGACATCCAGACAGTCCAGCGCTGCTGGCCCATTGGCAGGCCATTGGTGGATGGCCTTGGCGACGGTTTGTCTGAAGTCAGATCCGGTCTTCCCAACCGTATTTGCCGCACCATTTTTGCTCCCTTTGACGGAAAGTTGCTCTTGCTCCATGCTTTCATCAAGAAAACCCAAAAATGCCCGCCGCAGGAAAAGGCCCTGGCTCTTCGCCGGTTGCGGGATCATAAAAAGTCATGAAGAAAAAACCAACCCGAGAATATCCCCATGTCGGCAGTTCTTTTGAGAGCTGGCTGGACGAAGAAGGCATCCGCGCAGAAGTCGAAGAACGCTCCGGACGACGCGCCTTGGCCATCCAACTGGCCCAGGCGATGGCAAAGCATGGAGTCAGTCAAATGGAACTCGCCCACCGGATGAAGACCAGCCGGGCCGTGGTGCAGCGCGTCCTGGATGCCGCGAACCCAAGTCTGACCTTCAAGACCGCCCAAAAGGCCACCGCTGCCCTCGGGTTACATTTGGTGGTGCGGCTGGAAGAGAATGGGATAAAGCCGCCCCGGCGGGCGCGGGCGTTGGCGGCAATATAAAAGTGGGGAGGCGCTTCGGGCTTTGAATGGACGCCGTCACATAGGGGAAAGAGAACGGGCGCAGCAAGACTGCGCCCCTACGCCGGAACCTTTGGTAATTGCCGGGGTTCCTCAACTTAGCCTGAAAATGCCGGGCGCTCTTCGCCCTTCGCCCCACCCCCTTCGCCCTTCCTTGAAGCGCCTTCTTAATTCTTAATTCCTAATTCTTAATTCCCCAAATTGGTTGCCCGGCTAGGATTCGAACCTAGACAAAGTGAGTCAGAGTCACTTGTGCTACCATTACACCACCAGGCAGAAAAAACCGAACTGTCATTCTAGAAAATCACCGCCGCCCGCGTCAAGGTTTTACCCTTCGCCCTTGCCGCCGGGCCCCAATCCCCCGTATTGTCGCCGGGCGCATCGGCCTCCCCAGTTATGACCAGTTCACGAAAATTCCTCTTTTTGATCAGTATGCTCGCTTTGTTGGCGGGTGGGGGAGTTGTGCTCGGCCAGTTTAGCGGCCCGGGCGGCGGCCTGCCCCTCAATGGGGGCGGTTTCGGCGGCCCGCCGGGTGGCGGCCCTGGTGGCGTCGGCCGGCGGGGCGGTGGCCGTGGCGGCCGGGGCGGCCTTGGTGGTGGCGGCGGTGGCTTTGGGGGCGTCGGTGCCAGCACCGGCCCTTATGTCCGCCTCGAAGGCATCAATGGCGGCTATGTCAACGAAGACACCGTCAAGACCGCCCGCGAGACCATGGGCCACAGCGTGGATCTCCCGACATGGACCAACGCTCCCGGTTTTAAGAACGATGTTTTCACTTTCGCCCGTATCATTTTTCATTCGCAAGTCGGCGGCGTGGGCTATGGCCGCGGCGGTGGGGGACGTGGTTGGGTGATAGACTACCCCGACGCCGACGTAAACGTTTCCTTTCGCCTCCGCCAGTTCACCTCCATGAAAGTGGATCCCGATTGTCGCGTGCTTCGGCTCACCGATGCCGACCTGCCCCGCTACCCGTTGATCTACATGGAGCATGTCGAGCGCATCGGCCTCACCGACCCGGAGACCACCGCCCTGCGCAAATACCTGAATGCCGGCGGCGCGCTCCTCGTCAACGACACTTGGGGTGATGCCGCCGCCCAGCATTTCATGGAGGTTATGAAAACCGTGCTCCCCAACCAGCAGTGGACGGAATTGTCCATCAATCATCCCCTCTTCCACTGCGTCTTCGATCTCAAGGGGCCGATGAACAACCTCCAGGTGCCCACGATGCAATTCCTCAACTACGACTACGACCCCACCGACCCCAATTCCAAGCCCACCCGCGCCCGCCAATACGGCTGGGAGAACGTCCATTTTTGGGCACTGTTTGACGACCATCAGCACCTGATGGTGCTCTTCATCAACAATTCGGATGTCAGCGACGGCTGGGAGCGCGAAGGCGAAAACGAAACGTATTTCCACCTCTTTTCCGAAAAGCGCGCCTACCCGCTCGCCATTAACATCTTTTATTATTTCATGACGAATTAGGGCGGATCTAAAGCGATTCAAGCAACCACGGATGACACGGATATCACGGATCAAGATATCGCAAGCCCCCGCCCATTCGTCCCCATCCAGAATTAAACGTTAAGCATTAAGCATTAAGCTTTAAACGTTAAATGTTTTCAGCCCTTCCTCCGCCGTTCGCCGCCGCCCATTCCATTCCGCCCCGTTGGCGTCCCCAATCCGAATCAGAACCCGAAACTCAAAACCCAAAACTCATAACCCAAAATCATCCGTCGTCCTGAAAAATGTACTTCGTCTACCTCCTGCGCTGCGCCGATGGCACCCTCTATGTCGGCATCACCAATGATTTAAAAAAGCGCCTCCACCAGCACAATCATGCCAGGCAAGGCGCCCGCTACACCAAAACCCGTCGCCCCGTCATCCTCGTCTACTCCGAACGCAAGCGCACCCGCGGCAACGCCCTCCGCCGCGAATATGAAATCAAATCGTGGCCCCGCGCGAAGAAACTCGCGCTGGTGGCGGGGAGGAAATCGCCGGCTGGGCAATGACGTATGGGAACGCCGGCGTCCCGCCGGCAGTCCCTTCCGCATCGTGCCGGCGGGACGCCGGCGTTCCCAGGTGAAACTAAAACCGGAACACCACCTGCGCACTTACCATCTGATTCGCGTTTTGAAACGACGTTTCCTGGTGCTGCCAGCTGTATTGAATTTTCGTCAGGAAATTCTTGCTCCATTTGTAGCCCAGGCCAAGGTCCAGCCGCATTTCATCGTTGTCCCAATTCTGGGGGCCGGTGGCGGTATTGATTTGGTTGTAAACCTGCTGGTTCCACCGTGCCGCTGCATACAGTTGCGTGGTTATCTGGTATTTTGTCTCGAGATACCACGAGAACGTGTCCGCATTGCCCGCGATCGGCACTTGAAACCGGCTGAAAATAAATTCGCCGGACACCTGCCAGTCGTGCCAGGCCCAGGAAGCATCCCCGCCCACCGTGATTTGGTCGTAATTCCGCAACGACGTTCCCGGCGGCATCGAGGAGGCGGCCTCGCTGTCCAGATACGGACCCATACTGCCGGAAACACCCAGGTTCCACGAGGCATCCGGCCGCCAGCCCAGGCGACTGGTGAAACTCGGCCGGCTGAAATCCAAATAATTCCACGTTTCCGGCCGCGAGGACAACGCTTGGGAGCTCGCCTGCACCGCCAGATCCCAGGATCCCAGAGAGCCAAAAAAGGCCGCACTTGGGGTGTAGGCGGGCCCCCAAATCACGGGCACCCATGTGGTCACGTCATCGGGCGCATTGCGAATTGAAGCGAAACCTGCGGCGGTGGGCATGATAAATCCATCCAACACACTCGTCGTCTGGCTGTACGGCAGGGGTGCCGTGATCAACGGATTGTCCCAGTCATCGTGCCGGTTGACAAAGCTGCCAAACACCGTGGCAAATTTTCCCACTTGGAAGTCCAACTTGCCGGCCACGAGCACGGTGCGCAGATAGATTTCGTCCACCCGCACGTCATTGCTGTGCTCGCCCGGGTTAAATCCGCTGTCCCAACGAAATTTGCCAAAGAAGGTCAGGCGGTCGCCATAGGCTGCATCCAGCTTGAGGGTCAACCCGGGTGCAAAAACATAATGGCTGCCCGGATTGGGATATAGCAAGCCGAACGGCTGGCCATCCAGGTAGTATTCGGTCAAGTCCGCCTGGCCGCTGAGATGGGCATAATACTTCCCGTCGGCGCTCTGATAGGTCAACTTGTCTTTCACGTCATCGAGAACCTGCGTCACCGATTCCGGCGCCGCCAATTGGGCATGGGCGGCCGCCACACTCAGCAGCGCGGCCAGTCCCCAAAGGAGTAGGTTGGTTTTCATGGGGTGGGGTTGGGAATTTGCAGACGAAATACATGAATGCTTTGGGTGTAGCCCTTCAACATCAGCTCCAACTGCAGGGGGTCCACCTTGGCGGTGTCGCCTTTAAAAGCCGCCCGCGTGTTGTCATCAATATAAATTTCTCCGGCCGGCGCCCGCGAACATAACCGGGCCGCCAGGTTAACCCGGTCGCCCAATACCGTATAGTTCAGCCGGTCCACGGCTCCCGTGCAGCCTGCTACGACCCGCCCCGAGGCCACGCCAATGCCAATCTGAATCACATGGCCGCCAATGGCATTGAGCCGCCGCCGTTCGGCCATCAACTCCAACGAGCACTCCACCGCGTCATTGGCGTCCGTCCCATAACTCTTGGGCGCTCCAAAAACCGCCATCAGCGCGTCCCCGACAAATTTGTCCACCACCCCATGATGCCGGTGCACCACGGCCGTCATTGCTGACATGTGGGTGTTGATCATCTCGATCACCTCGACCGGGTCCATCCGCTCCGTCAAGGTGGTAAACCCGCGAATGTCGCAAAAGAGCACCGTGGCCTCGCGCAATTCGCCGCCAAGCGATAATTCGCCGCTGAGCAGCCGCGCCGCCACTTCCCGGTCCGTCACCCGATCCAACACATTGCGGTATTTTTCCTTCAAGGCCAGTTCTCCCGACATTTCATTGAACGCGGCGGACAAACAGCCCACCTCGTCCCGGCTTCGCACCTCCACCCGTGTGGAAAAGTCTCCCCGGCCCACCGCCTCCGTGCCCTTCACCAGCTCCAAAATCGGCCGCGTAAAGCGCCGGGACACGAAGACCGCCAAAATCAAACACACCACCAGCGCGACCGGAATAATCGAAATCATCACCCAATTAATCTCGGACGTTAGCGCGAGCATTTCCTCGAGCGGGTATAACGTCACCGAGGCGGGAAAAATGTCGCTGCCATGAAGCCGGCGGGAAAAGAGCAGGTACCGCTGGCCGTCTCCGCCAAAAGTGAACTCGTCACCATTGGCGTCCATCATCTGGTGGCTGATGAACTGGGTTAAAGCGGGCGCCAGATTCGCCGGCAGGGAATTGGAGACCAGGCGCTGGTCGGCCAAAAGGAAGCCGTTTTTTTGGCCCTTGATGCCGGCGCCAAAGGCGGTTTGGGAATCCAATTCCACCGCAAATACCAAATAGGCCACGATCTCGTTGTAAAGCCGGTCCGGCACGGGCACGGTTATCACCTGGTATACTTGGGGTTCATCCGCGTTGCCCAGCACGAGATAATTGACCGCGTTTTCCATGGCGGCCGGGTTGGCTTTCGCGGAAAGCACCAGCGGGGCAAACGCATCGCCCAACTGCGCCTCGGTGATGCCGGCTTCCTGCACCTCATTCGTGCCCTTGAGGTAATGCCCCTCTGCGTCAAAGACCCGGTAGATGATGTTGCGCTGTCCCCGCCGCAATCCCTCCAGTTGCAGCCGTAAATCACTGTACAAGTGGTCCACGACCACTTCGCCATTGTCGCCGGACTCCATGGCCGCCAAAAAACGAACGCTCGAGTGCGTCGCCCCAAGCAGCACCTCCTTGGCGTTCTTTAACACCCCTTTTTGATTTTCGAAGAATATCGACACCTGCTGCTCGAAATTCTTCCGCAAAAACTCCGTGTAATTCCGCTCTATCTGCCCGCGCAGGATCAGCATTGTGGACACGCAGACGCCCGCAATTAACAACACCATCGCCAGCGTCAGTTTGAATCCAAAACTGAGCGCCGGACGCCGGGTGGGTCCAGATTTGGCGGCGGCCGGATTCATGGGCTGGCTTTCGCGGTCGAATTGGGCCCCAAGTCAGCCTTAATGGCCTCCCCCTCCTTGACGTCCAGCGTCTGACTCCAGACACTTTTGTCATTCACCCAGGCGGTCAGCGTGTACGCGCCCGGCACCAAATTTTCCAATCGGTAATTTCCCTGGGTGTCGGTAGGCGTGTAGTAGGGTGTGTCCACGACCAAGATCGTGGTCCGCATGAATTCATGGATTTCGCAGAAAACTTTGATGACGCCCTTCTTCTCAAACACCACCGGGGCGGATATCTCGTCTTTTCGGTACCGCCCGAGGTCGAAAGGGTGGGCCGGGGAATAGGAAAACACATTGTGGTAAAAATCGTCCTCATTGGGGAAACTGACCGCCATCCCCACCCGGATCGCCAGCACCGATGGGCTGAATCGCATCCCCTTTTGCTCGATCCTTGCCGGTTCGCCGCCAGGCACAAACGGCCGGGCCGCATTCATCGCCGCCCGCGTGGTCTCGTCCCGCGGTTCCGCATACACCACCGCCACCACTTCCGAATCCTCCGGTACCCCGGTGGAGGCTGTGGTGGCCCCGTGTTGGTAATGCGAAGCGTCCGCTGCCGCCGTCACATGGGTGGAAGCCACCGGTTTCACTGCCGCCGCCAAATTTACCCGGCCGGCGACCGTTGCCGGTTTCGCCGGCGTCGTTTGCCCCAGCGAAAACCAGGTAAGGACCACCAAGGCTCCCGCCACAAAGAATGCCCCCGGTCGCCCCGCATGGCGTAACTTCATGGTGGCTAATCCCTTGGCATGCTCTATTCTGCGGAACATTTTCGACATGGGTGGAGTGGGTAATGAATACCATTCGACATTCCGAGGCAATTCATTACTCCGGGTGTCCTTTCTCGGTTAATTGGCCGCCTGCTTAATGCTGCTCCAATTTTCTCGCGGTTACCGGTGGACATTATTACATAGGATAAAAGCCCCCATCTATCGTGCCAGAGCTCTTTCGCAATCCGCCTGAAACGCCGGCAAGCCCGCCTGCCGCTGCCGTTGCGCGTCCGTCCGCGCCCACATCCGGCGTCGCCGAGAAGCTAACCGGCGTCCTCGAGAAATTCATTTTCCTCAACGAGGAAAACGGCTACTGCGTCGCCGAATTGCAAACCAGCGCCCGCACCGCCCCGGTCGTGATCACCGGCGAACTTCCCGGCGTCCAGTGCGGCGAGACCCTCGTCCTCACCGGCCTGTGGACCCGCCACCCAACCTTCGGCCCCCAATTCAAAATCACCGGCTATAAATCCACGCTGCCTTCCACGGTCCACGGCATCCGCAAATACCTCGCCAGCGGCCTGGTCAAGGGCGTCAGCAAAAGAATCGCCGGCCGCATTGTGGATAAATTTGGCGCGGACACCCTCAAAATCATTTCCGAGCAATCCGGCCGCTTGCGCGAAGTCGAGGACATTGGCCCCAAGCGCATCAAATCCATTCGCGACGCCTGGCAGGCCCAGCAGACGGAGCGCGATGTGATGATGTTCCTGCAAACTTACGGCGTCACCACTTCGCTCTGCATCAAACTCGTCAAACAATATGGCGCCAGCGCCAAGGACCTGTTGCAAAAAGACCCCTATCGCGTTGCGCGTGACGTCGCGGGTATCGGTTTCCTGACCGCCGACAAAATCGCCCGCAATCTCGGCCTCGGCAACGACAGTCCAGCCCGCCTCGATGCCGGCTTACTCTACACCCTCGAGGAACTCGCTGGCGACGGCCACACGTGCTGGCCCATCGAGGAACTGGTCACCCAGGCCGCGCAAATGCTCGATGTTGCGCCCATGCTCCTCCCGCCGCGCATTGATGAACTGGTCTCCAGCGGCGGCCTGGTCAAATTGCCCCAGGGCTTGATGCAGTTGCCCGTTTACGAAAAGGCCGAACGCGCCATCGCCGAGAGCGTCCACCGCCTCAACGACGCCCCCTCCGCCCTCCCGGCCATCGCCGTGCCCAAGGCCGTCGCCTGGGCCCAGGACCGCGCGGGCTTTGCCTTTGCCCTGGAGCAGGCCGCCGGCCTCGCCGCCGCCCTCCAATCAAAATTCTCCGTCCTCACCGGCGGCCCCGGCACCGGCAAGACCACCATCCTTCGTGCTCTCGCGGACATCCTTGGCGCCAAAAAGGTCAAGTTACTTCTCGCCGCGCCGACGGGCCGCGCCGCCCAGCGCATGGGCGAGGCCGCGGGGGTCCACGCCGTCACCATTCACCGCTTGTTGAAGTTCGACATGAACAACGGCGGCTTCACCGTCAACGCCGGCAATCCCCTCGATTGCGATTTTCTCGTCGTGGACGAATCCTCGATGCTCGACGCCCGGCTCGCCGCCGCGCTCCTGCGCGCCGTGCCCCCCAAGGCGCACGTCCTCCTCGTTGGCGACGCCCATCAGTTGCCCTCGGTCGGCGCGGGCCATGTGCTCAAGGACATCGTCGCCAGCGGCCAGGTTGCCGTCACCCGCCTCGAAAAAATCTTTCGCCAGGGCGAGCGCAGCGGCATCGTCACCACCGCCCACGGCATCCTGCATGGCCACGCCGCGCCGCCCACGCCGATTGGCGACCCCGCCAAAATTGACCCCGCGGGCGACGTGCATTTCATTCGTGCCGTTGAACCCGAGCAATGCCTCGAAATGGTCACCCGCCTCTGCCGCGAATTTCTGCCCCGCTGGTACCACATGGACCCCGTCATGGACGTGCAAGTGCTTGCGCCCATGCACAAGGGCATTGCCGGCATTACCAACCTCAATGGCGCCCTCCAGGCCGCCCTCAACCCGAACGCCCGCGGCATCGCCGCCGGCGGCACGCGTTTCCAAATCGGCGACAAAGTCATCCAGCTCCGCAACAATTACGACCTTGGCCTTTTCAATGGCGACCTCGGTCGTGTCGAGATGGTCAACCCTTCCGCTGGCACGCTCGCCGCGCGTTTCGACGGCGACCTCGTCGAGTTCGACCGCGCGGCCGTCGGCGACCTCGCCCCCGCCTACGCCATCAGCATTCACAAGTCGCAAGGCAGCGAATTTCCCTACGTTGTCATTCCGCTGTTGAAGCAGCATTTCATCATGCTCCAGCGCAATCTCCTCTACACGGCCCTCACCCGCGGAAGAAAGAAAGTCTTCCTCGTCGGCGACCCCGATGCCTATTCCATGGCCGTCCGCCGTGCCGAAGCCGCCGCCCGAAAAACGGACTTGGAGCGGAAACTGAAGGAGTAAGAACAGGGCCATCGGCGTCGTCGCATCCGAGTAGCAAAAAAGTCCCGCAGGGACGAAAGAAGGTAACCCACCTTTTTAAAGGTGGGCAGGTGACCGGAGGTTTTTTGAGTCCCGGCAGGGACGAAAGAATGCTGGTTTTCTCTCCGATCTGCGGGACTTATCCTCCCACCATCGCCGCGAAAAACCAGAACCCTCCGAATAAATTCATCACTAAACTGATGCTAAAGAGAATCACGATTCCCGGATACAGCAGCCCGCCGGGGATGATCATCTTCGCCGCCAAGCGGTTGATTCCAAAAAAAACGGCCGCCCAAAGTACAGGATTTAGCAAATCGAACAAATCGAAGAAGGGGTTGAATCCACGGGGGCTTTCCGAACTGAGATAACCAATTTTCCCTTCAAGAGTCGGCAACGGCCAGCCGAATTGAAAATGTGTCCCGGTTAAGCCAGTAAACTCCTCCCTGGGCACCACCAGAAACCCCGCCACCGCGAATGCCAACAGCCAAAAATACGGGCGGTGAATCCGGTCGGAGATTTCGAGTTTCATCAGGTTTGGCAGGAATTGTTTTTCGGTTCTGCATTCTACATTCTAACTTCTGCCTTCCCCTCTCACCCCAAAATAATCGCCGCCAAAAACGACGCTCCACCGGAGATGCACACCGTCAGACTCAGGCAAAAGGTCATTACCACGCCCAAAAAAAGCGTCCGGTCGGACACCCGGAATTTTTCCACCACATATTGCAGCCCGAACAGCACCGCCAGCCACAACCCGATATTCACCAGCGCGACCAGCACCGCGGTCACGCTCATATTGGTGTGCAACCCCGCCGGATTCGCGTGACTGATGACCCCGAGGTGGAGCACCATGGTTGGCAGCGGCCAGCCAATCTGAAAACTCCGCCGGGCCATTTCCCCGTCCACGCTGCTCGGCACAAAAATAAACCCCAGCACCGCCAGAAACAACAGCCAGAAGTAAGGCCGGAAATTGCGCGATGGCGTGTCGAGATTCATGGGTGGTGGTTGTTCTACTTCCATAATCTATCCCCGCCCGACCGCTTTTGCACCCGATCCAACAGACTTTTTGCTTCCCCGAACCGGGATCTACGTAGCGCGGTGCTTTAGCCCGCGCTTCCGGCTTCCTCTTCGGCGGGGGAATCGCCTGCTTTGGCTACCTTTCCCATCGCCGGCCATCCGCGAAAGTTTCACGAACACCTCACTTCCCCGCTTCCCGCTGCCGCCATGCCTCCACGATTTCTTGGACCGTCTGCCGCAGGGCTTTGGTGATCCCCCATTCAGGAAAGTGTGCCTGAATCTTGCGCAAATCGCTATAGTAACAAATATGGTCACCCGCTCGCGCCTGGTCGAGATAGGTGCATTTTTGCGCTTGCCCCGTAAATTCCTGCGCGAGGGCAAAAGCTTCGAGCAGCGAGCACGAGTTTCCTTTCCCGCCACCCAGGTTGTATACCTCCCCGGCGCGCGGCGCGGCGATAAATGCCTCGATGAACCGCGCCACATCTTTCGCATGGATATTATCCCGCACCTGCTTCCCCTTGTAGCCAAAAATGCGGTATTCCTTCTGCTCCACATTGCATTTCACCAAATAGCTGAGAAAGCCGTGCAACTCGACTCCGCTGTGGTTGGGCCCGGTCAGACATCCGCCGCGCAAGCAGCACGTTGGCAGTCCGAAATATCGCCCATATTCCTGAACCATCAGGTCTGCAGCGAGTTTCGATGCGCCAAAGAGCGAATGCAGCGACTGGTCCACCGAAAAATCTTCCGCAATGCCCTGCGCATACGCCGGGTCGTCATAATCCCACCGCGTCGCCAGTTCTTTTAATTTAATCGTATTCGGCCGGTCGCCGTACACCTTGTTCGTCGAAAGGTACACGAACGGCGACTCCGGGCAATGCCCGCGCGCGGCGACGAGCAAATTCAAGGTGCCCCCCGCGTTGACGTCGAAGTCGTCGAAGGGAATTTCCGCGGCCCGGTCATGCGAGGGTTGCGCCGCGGCGTGGACGATCGCGGTCGGTCGCAACTCCGCCAGCAGCCGGTCCACCCCGCCACGGTCGCGGATGTCGAGTTCGTGGTGGCGGAATCCCGGAAGCGATTGCTCCAGGCGGCGCTGATTCCAACGCGTGTCGCCGGCGGGCCCAAAGAAGACCGCGCGCTGATTATTATCCACCCCATGGATTTCCCACCCCAATGGCGCAAAATGCCCGCAAACTTCCGAGCCAATCAATCCGGAAGAACCGGTGACAAGGAGTACCTGTTTGGTCTTCATGGGAATTGGATGCCGACGATACGATGTTTTTCCACCGCCAAAAACTCTTCGCGGTGTCAGTAGGGGGATAGCAAGCAGGTTGGCCTTTGGCAAGCGATAGCAGAAATGCCAGTTCGTTTTGCTCGAAGGCCTTGGACGCTATTTCGCCCCAACGACTTTGGTTGTGTTTTCGCCCCAATGGGACTGGAACTTTTTTCGCTGCGAAACACCTGAACCCCATTTCGCCCCAACGGGGCGAAGGAGCCAACCCTGGGTGCAGGACCTGGAAACAAACTTCCGCCCTGAACGGGCGGAGGAGGCCCCCTTTCCGCTCTGTCCGCGCATAAATTGACTTTGCCCGGCCCTCTGGCTAAATTGGCATATGGCATTGGAGACCAAGCCGGAGCCGGTCACCACCCCGCAAGTACTTTCACGCGGTCTGCGCCGGCGTTGCCCCAATTGCGGCGGGCCCCTCGTTTTCGGGCGGGGCATGCGTATTGCCGAGAACTGTCCGCAGTGCGGCATGCGCTGGTGGCGCGATGGCTTTTACCTCGGCGCCCTCGTCGTCAATTATTCCGCCACGGTGTTCGGGCTCCTGTTGCTCGTGGTGCTGGCCACCTTGCACGGCTGGATCGCGCCGCCGGTCGCCATCGTGTTGAGCCTGGGCATCGCCGTCGTCTTCCCCTGGGTCTTTTATAAATGGTCCTGGAGCTTCTGGCTGGCCTCGTATTACGGCGTTCTGCCCGGCGAATTGCCCGCCAATCTTGGTCACAACGAACCCGAATTGCGCGAATGAAGAGTAAAGCCGCCAAATTTCCCTTCGCGACCGGCGTAATTGACGCCCACACCCATGCCTATCCGCCGGAAATTCACGCGGACCCTGCGGGTTGGGCGCGCTCCCGGGGTGAGCACCATTGGGCGGAACTGGTTGGCCCGCGCGCCGACGGCAAACGCTCCCTTCAGGGTTTTGCCGGCCGCAAGAAAATGCTGAAAGCCATGGACGCCGCCGGCGTCGAGCGCTGCATCCTGCTCGGCTGGTATTGGGAATTGCACGAGACCTGTGTCTGGCACAACGCCGAAATGTCCCATTGGCTCCGCGCGCATCCCGACCGCTTCAGCGCCTTTGCCAGTGTCCAGCCTGTGCAACTCATGCCGACGATCGAGGATCTTAATCGTGCGCGGGATGCTGGTTTTTGCGGAATTGGGGAGGTTTTCCCAGCTGCGCAAGGTTTCGCAATGGACGACGGGCGGTGGGAGACTGTGCTCGGGTGGGCGGCGCAGGAAAAATGGCCCGTAAATCTCCACGTGCCAGAACCTGCCGGACGCGAATATCCGGGTTATATCGCGGCGCCCCTCCGAGATTACTTGCACATCGCGCGCAAATGCCCATTCGTCACATTTATCTTCGCCCACTGGGGTGGCCTGCTGCCATTGCTTGCCCTGAATCCGGCCGTGCGCGCCGATTTGAAGAATGTCTTTTTCGATTCTTCGGCCAGCCCGCTGCTGTACGACTCAAGCGTGTACCGGAAGGTGGCTGACGCCGTGGGCGCAGAGAAAATTTTATTCGGCAGCGATTACCCCCTCCGCACATTCCCCCGCGACCAAAAAGAACCGGATTTCACCCGGCCCATCGCCGAAGCTCAAAAATCCGGTTTGACGAAAAAGGAGTTGGCACTCGTGCTGGGCGGAAATGCGCGAAAGATGCTGGATCGTTGAAGGCTTGCCAGAAGGGGAGAAATCTGTTTGCCTGTAGAGCATGAGTACGGTGCAGGAGATCATCGAAGCGATTCCCAAGCTCACTCTCGAGGAGCGATCCGAGGTGGCACGGTGCCTTCATGGCTGGGAAGACGACGATTGGGATAAACAAATGAAGTATGACTTTTCCGAGGGAAAATTGCGCAAGTTGGTCGCAAAAGTTGATGACGACATTGCGGCGGGCAATCTTTTGGACTCGCCGTGATTTCCAAAACAAACGTTGAGTTTTGGGCCTTCTTTGGCAAGTTGCCGGTTAACCTACAGGAACTAGCCCGGGAGAAATTTCGGCTTTGGCAAGAGGACGCATTCAGTCCAGGGTTGCAATTCAAGCCCTTATTCAAGGACCTCTGGTCAGTGCGCATCAATCAGCAATACCGAGCCGTTGGGAGACGGCGGGAAAATCTGATTATCTGGTTTTGGATCGGCAGTCATTCGGAGTATGACCAGCTATTGAATCGGTTATAACCCCACTGCCGCCCGCCATTTATCCAGCGCCCGCGCCTGATTAAGCGAATCCTCCCACATCATGGCCGGCGCCGGGGCCTGCCGCGTGGCAAGGTGTTGGGCCACGAGTTCGACCTCAAACGAATAAAGGTCAGCTTTGGGCTCTGGATTGGGAAATATGTGCGGTTTCTGGACCCCGGGCTTCCACAGGTGAACTTCACCCTTGCAGAAGAACGGATCGGGAATTTCCAAAAATCCCTCTGTGCCGAAGAGCCGCGCGGTCTGCCCGCGCTCCAAATGCACCCCGCAGCACAGTTCCGCGATAATATCGTTCGGAAATTTCACCAGCGCCGACGCATATTCATCCACCCCCGTCGGCCCAATAAATCCTTCACCGTGGAGCGACAGTGGCTCGGCCGTCGGCTGACCCAGAGCTGTGCCCGCCGCCAGCCGCGCCAGCGACATTGGATAGCCGCCGACATCGAGAATTCCTCCGCCGCCGACTCCCTTGTTAAACAACCGATTCTTCGGGTCAAACGGCGCGCGAAAGGAGAAACTCGATTGAATCGCCTTCAATTCACCTATCGCGCCCTCCCGCAGCAGCTTGACCCAGACTGCCGTTTGCGGATGACAACGGTACATGAAAGCCTCGAGCAGAAACACGTCGTACGCCCGCGCGGCGGCAATCACCCGCTCCGTGTCGGCGGCATTCATGGTCATCGGCTTCTCGCAAAGTAAGTGCTTGCCGGCCTCGGCGGCCCGAATCGCCCATTCCGCATGCCAGGGGTGGGGCGTGGCAATGTAAACAACCTCCACCTCCGGATTGGCCAGCAATTCCGCATAGGACCCATGCGCGTGTGGCACCCGGAATTCCGCGGCGAATGCTTGCGCGCCTTCCTTGGTGCGGCTCCCGGCGGCAACGACGGTGCCCGTCTGCGAGCCCCCAATCGCCCGTGCCAATTTGCGCGCAATCTTCCCGCACCCCAGAATGCCCCAG
>Ga0265320_10001693_pt1 | contig 15664 bp, 13 predicted proteins | sample 4827metaG_FD_202087 | JGI IMG/M metagenome (GOLD analysis project Ga0265320, IMG submission 202087) | Rhizosphere microbial communities from Carex aquatilis grown in University of Washington, Seatle, WA, United States - 4-8-27 metaG | ecosystem: Host-associated > Plants > Roots > Rhizosphere >...
CGCACGCCCCGCCGGGCGCGACGATTGCGCCACGGGCTTACTCTGCGAAGCCAGCGCCGTCGGCTTTCCGAGCGGCATGTGCTCGGGCAGTTGCGACGGGCTCGCGGCGACCGCTCGTTGCGGCGGGATCCCGATTCTGACGGAGTTCAATGGCTGCCTCGCCGCGGGCGAGTCCTTTGGTCGCTGCATCGCCGCGCACACGCGGCCCGGCGCGCTCCACGCTTGCGGTTTTCACGACCCGTGCCGCGACGACTACGTCTGCGCTCGCTCGCCGGCCGGCGGCGTCTGCATGCCACCGTATTTTCTTTTCCAGCTTCGAGTGGACGGCCACCCCATCTGATCACCGTGCCGGCTCGGCGTCCGACTGTCGGTCCGCGTGCGCCGCGATGAAGGCCGGCAGCGTCGCGCACGCTCGCTCGATGGCGTGCAAGGTCGGGTAGCAACTCACATCGACGCCGACGCGCGCCGCCATGTGACATTGCGGGACGAGGCAGACGTCGGCGATCGACACCTGATCTCCGACGGAGAACGTCCTCGCGGTTTCCCTCGTGACCTCCTCGAGGGCATCGAAACCGAGCGCGATCCAGTGCTTTGCCCACGCTTTTTCGTCCGCGCCGAGTGTTTCGCGCACCCAAGTTTGGACCTTCGTGTTTTGCAGGGGTTGAATGCCGGACACGACGAGGAGCGCGAGCTGGCGCGCTCGCGCGCGCATCCACCGATCTTCGGGGAGTAGCGGTGGCGACGGATGCGTCTCTTCGAGAAATTCGAGGATGGCCATCGACTCTGCGAGACGGTGCACGCGGCCCGCTTCCTCGACCTCGAGAACCGGCACGTGACGCATTGGATTCAAGGCTCGGAATTCGGGTCGGTGCTGCTCGCCGCCCTCGCGAGTCAAGTGGACAGGGATGTACTCGTACTCGAGTCCCTTGTGCGCGAGCGCAATGCGCACGCGCCACGTCGCGGAGCTCCGCCAAAAACCGTAGAGACGCATTCCGCGAGCATAACGCTGACGTCGCTCGCGTGTTGCTGTGAGTTTCCGCTGCGAAGAGCGCGACAGAGCGCAACGAGACGGACGCCGTGGGTTCAGCTCGATTCGCCGACGCCGTGACGCAGCTCGTCGAACGCGTGAGCCTCGAACTACGGCGTGTTCCTTCCGAGACGGCAAGGCAGCGAGACCGCGAAACAGCGAGACGCCGAGGCAGCCAGCTCGAGGACCGGCGTGCGCTGTTTACGATCGTCGCGGCGAGTATATTCGTCGACGTTCCCGTAGCGAGTGCGCGCGGCGACGCGGCGACGCGGGGCGCGTGAAGCTGCAACGTAAAGAATGAACCGCGACTCCAGCGGACTAACACTCGCGCGTGCGTGGGGTGTACTCTAGCGAGAGTGCGTACGCGTTACTGGTTCGTGCTTGCGATGGGTGTGTGGGTCTCTGGATGCGGAGTCTCACCCCCGGGAGATCTGTTCGGTTCGACCGGCGCTTCGTGCAGTCCGGGAATCACGAGTGCGTGCGTCGGTGCCAACACCTGCGCCGGTTTGCAAATCTGCACGCCGGACGGCACGCCCGGACAATGCATGTGTCCGCCCGCGTCCGGCGGCGCGTCGAGCGTCGGCGGCGCCGCGAGCAGTGGTGGTTTTAGTGGCGCGAGTGGTGGCGCAAGCGGCGGTGGGAGCACGAGCGGCGGCGAACCTGGCGTCGGAGGATCGCCGAGTGTCGGCGGAGCACCGAGCGTCGGCGGATCGCCGAACGTCGGCGGTATGAATGGACTCGGCGGCGCCTCGGGTTTCGGCGGTGCGCCCTCCTCGGGCGGCGCACCGGGCGTCGGTGGATCGGGGTCGGGTGGATTCACTTCCACGGGTGGCAGCGGCGGCGCGTCCACGGGAGGCACTCCGGCCAACGGCGGAAACGGGGGCGGTTCGTTCCTCGACGCGTCCACGGACGCGTCGCGCCCGCCGCCTGTGTGCGGCGAGGGGTCCTACACCGGCACGCTCGACGGCCCTTACACGACCGGGAACTCGACGTCCCAGTTCGTCGCGCACATCGCGTTCACGATCACCGCGACGGGCGCGATCAGCGGGACCCTGACGGGCACGTCGAATCCAACCGGGCGAGCGACGCTCAGCGGCAAGCTGAATTGCTCGACGAACGAAGCGTCGATCGCGATCACGAACGGCAAATACACGGCCGGCATGGGGGCCACGTTCACGTACACCGGGACGATGAGCGGCGTGTACGTCCCCGAGACGATCTCGTTCCCCGGCGGGTCGTGGACCATCACCGAGCCGAATTCGTCATCGGGCGGGCGCGGCTCCTGGTCCGCTGCTCAGTAGCCGCACCGCTCGCGAGTGCGCGCGACGCGCGAACACATGAAAGAAGGGCGGGACTTCGGAAGTCCCGCCCGGGCCGTCCCCACCGCCCACGTCGACGATGCCTCCGTCCGTGCCGACGGGGGAGTGACAAGATTTACACTGGCAGCCCATGCGAGTTTGCGCGTTCACGAGAAGGCGAACACGCGTTCGGCCTTCGCGGCGGTCTAGAACGTGTAGCGCAAGGTGACCGCGCCGAGCCACGCGAGCGCGGCGTCGCCGCCGAGGGAGCGATCGAGCAGGGCGCCGTAGCTTCGCAATCCGGCGCGCGCGCCGAGGGCATAGTGCGGGCTCACCTGATACCACTCGATACCGAGCATGCCGCCGAAGTACGGCTCGAGCGAGTTCGCGTCGTTGTAGCCGTACGTCGAGAGAATGTCGCTCGAGACTTGCGCGAGCCCGACTTCGGCTTGCGCGAACGCGCCGAGCACAGGGCCGATCGGCAACGTGAAGCGTCCGGCGGCGCTGAAGCCGAACAGCGTGTAACCGCGCGGCTCGGGGGGCGGGCTCGCGAGCGACGTGCTCGCCAAGGTGATGTCGGTCTGCGCGAGCAACGTGAGGTTCTTCGTGAACTCGTAGCCGAAGGCGGCGTGGAACCACGGCGCGCTCGGCGAGACGTGCCGGAGGTTCCCGATTTGCGTGAGCGCGCCGATGCTCGACTCGACCGTGAACCCGTGACGTCGCGGGGGAGGGGGCGGCGCTTCGGGCGCTTCGGGCGTCTTCGAGACGTCGGCGGAGGCCGGTTTTTCGGCGAGCCACGCCTCGAGCTGCTCTTGATTCGGCGCGGGCTTCGCGTCGTCATCGGCGCGTGCGTCACGCGCCACCGCGCACCATCCGCCGAGCAGGACCGCGTACGCGACGAAAGAGACGAGGCGACGACGCATCAAACCTCAGACCTTATCAAAGCTCCGGCGCAAGCGCGCCATCGACGATTTTCGAGCGCTTTTCGGGGCTCTAGCCGCGGGCTTTCTTTTTTCGGCCGTGTAGGCCGCGAAGCGCGGGAACGACGGGAGCCGGCGGGGCCTTCCGATGCGCGACAGGCGCGACGGGTTCGGGGCGCGGCGCGATACGGGCCGCGGGGGCGGCGATACGCGGCACCTCACGCTCGGCCTGGCGAGGCGATTCGATGGGGCGCTGCGAACGTCGCACCTCGGGGCGCGCGCCGGCCGGGGCGCCGGGTTCTTCGGTGCGGAGCGCGCCGCGGGCGCGGGCGCCTTCTTCGATGCCGACGCGTGGCGCGGCAATGTCGCCGGTGACCTGAGCGGTGCGCTCGAGCACCACCGCTTCGGTGCCGGTGAGGTCGCCTGCGACCGTGCCGCCGATGGTGAGGCGCGCGCCGCTCACGTCGCCGCGGACGCTCGCGCTTTCGCCGAGGGTGACGTCGCCGCTGACCGCGACGTCGCCGTCGACCCGGCCGTAAATCTCGATGGAGCCGTCACCGCGCACGTTGCCGCGGATGACCGTACCCTGTCCGATGACCGATGATTCCGCCATGGTGATTGCCTTTTAGCCCACGTCCATGTCGACGTTGCCCTTGAACGAGGCACCGTCGGCGATGGTGAGCCGCGACGCTTTCACGTCGCCGATGAGCCGGCCGCCGGCTTGGATGTCGACCCGATCATTGGCGGTGACGTTGCCGGTGACCGTGCCGGCCACGCTGAGCGACGACGCGCGGACGTCGGCTTCGACGATGCCGCCCTGACCGACGGAGACCGCATCACTGGCGGTCAAAGTGCCGCGCACGGCTCCGTGAACGACGACCTCCTCCTGGCTCGTCAGCTCGCCTTCGATAGAGAGTCCGGGTCCAATCAACGTTCCTGCCATCTTTTCCTCGATTCCGGGCGCCGGACGCTAAAACAGAGCGGCCGATTCGGCAACCAGGCCGCACATCTTTGTACGGGTCAACGAGGATCGAGCGCAGAAAGGACGTCGTCGGCGCGCACGACGCTGCGAAAGAGGCCGCGCGCGTAGAGCGCTTGCTTCTGGAGCGGCGTGAGATCGCCGGGCCGTCCCCGGGTCGCTTGCGCGAGGAGGATGGCCGTCGACACGCTCAAATTGAGGCTCTCGACGAAGCCGCGCATCGGCACACGCACGGCGCGCCGTGCGGCGCGGGACAGCTCTTCGCGGATGCCGTCGCGCTCGTTGCCGACGATGAGAGCGAGTTTTTTCACTGCGGCGAGATCCTCGGGGAAGAGCTCGCCGTCGGGGCGCGTCGCGACCAGCTCGTAGCCGGCTTCGACGAGCGCGCGCACCGCTTCGGCCGGGCTCGCGTGCGGAACGACGTCGACCCACTTTTCGCTGCCTCGCGTGACGGTCGTGGCAATGACGAACGGCTCGCTGCCTGGAACGACGTGGAGGTTCTGGATGCCGAAGGCGTCGCAGGTCCGGAGCACGGCGGCGCCGTTGTGCGGGTCGTGAGGCGCGTCCAGTACGACCGTCACCGAGTCGAGACGGGCCGCGATGACGCTCGAGAGCCGGCTCTTCCGTTCCTCGGCCGCCAGGGGCTGGAGCGCCTCGATGACGCCGGCGGCCGTCCAGGGTGGGGGCCACGGCGCGCCGCGCTCGGGCTCGCACACCTGTTTGCTTTTCCGGCGCATCCGCTCCTCGAAGTCGCAAAAAAAACGCGGTTTGTCGATGCCCCAGGGCCCCCCGAGAGGGCGACCACGCATTTCGAGTCGTTGCCGGCGCGCCGAGAATGATTAAGTAAAGGGGGACCGCCGAAGACCCTCCCCCGGGGCCCGGCACGGTTAGGAGCTATCAGCATGGCATCATCAGAGAACGTCCAAGTGTTCAACGACCTGAACTTCGAAGACGAGGTCCTCAAGTCCAGCGACCCCGTCCTCGTCGATTTCACGGCCACTTGGTGCGGTCCGTGCAAAGCCCTTTCGCCGATCGTCGACCAGGTCGCGACGGAGTTCGTCGGCAAGGTGAAGGTCGGCAAGCTCGACATCGACGACGCGCCGATGACGGCGTCGAAGTTCGGCGTTCGTGGCGTTCCGACGCTCATGGTGTTCAAGAACGGGCAGCGCGCCGCGCAGCTCGTCGGCTTGACGACCAAGGCGAAGATCGTCGCGCTCCTCAACGGCTGAGCCGTCGCTCCGCCCTCGTTCGGTCCTGAACCTCCGAGAAGGCGCGCCCGCCCGCGGCGCGCCTTCGACGTCTCTATCTCGAAGAACAATGCCCGCCGACGGTTCGAGCGCCCGGTCGTCCGATTCGGACGAACCCGGCAAATCCGAGCGCGCGTCGCCACCCGTGCCGCGCTGGACGCGACGCTCGGCGCGCCTCCGGCGTTTCGTGCTCGTCGCACTCGCGCTGACCGGCGTATCGCACGTCGTGCCGGTCCTCGGCGCGATGCTGTTCGTCGGACCGCTGGTCGCCGTCTTGGGCGGCGCGCTCGTCGCCGTCGTCGCGTTCGCCCGCCTCAGTTCGCTCATGAAGCACCGGCGACGCCCGCGGCTGGCGCGGCTGTTCGACGAACCGATCCTCGCGCACTGGTGCGCCGCACTGCTCTCGTTGTTTCTGTTTCCGTGCGTCGAGGTCTTGCTGCTCGCGCTGCACGTGTTCGGCGCGATGGGCCATGCGAGCGCGTTCGACGTGACGGTGCGCGCCGCGTTCGGCACCTACGCGTTCTCGGCGCTGGTCTCGGTCTGGGGCGTCGCGGTCCGTCGCCGCTGGGTCCGGGTCGCGAACGTGACCATTCCGGTTGTCGGACTTCCGGAGGAGCTCCGCGGCTACCGCATCGCGCAACTGTCCGATCTGCACATCGGAAATTACGACCCCCTTCAGCGCGGGTTGGCGTGGGCAAAAATGACGAACGCGCTCGGCGCCGATCTCATCGCGGTCACCGGCGATCTGGTCACCACCGGAACCGCGTTCTACGAGGACGTCGCGGAAGTGCTCGGTGCGCTCTCTGCGAAGGACGGCGTGTTCGTCTCGATGGGGAACCACGACCAGTGGGACCCCGACGATCTCTGTCGCAAGATCCGCGCGCACGGCACGACGGTGCTCCGGAACGCGCAGCACGTCGTGCGCCGCGGTGAGGCGTCGCTCGTCGTGGCCGGCGTCGACGACGTGTCCACCCGGCAGGACGACCTCGACGGCACGCTCGCCGGCAGGCCGCCGGGCGCGCCGGTCGTGCTTCTGTCGCACTATCCGGAATTCTTCGAAGCCGCGGCCGAGCGCGACGTCGATCTCGTGCTCTCGGGGCACACCCACGGCGGTCAGATCGCGATGCCGTTCGCGGTCCGTCACGTGAGCCTCTCCCGCATCGCGCGCCAGCGAGTCCACGGCTTGCACCGCCTCGGCCGTTCGTTCCTCTACGTGCACGCGGGGCTCGGCACGACGGGTCCGCCGATCCGCCTCGGCGTCGCGCCGGAAATCGCGGTGTTCACGCTCGAGCTGGCCTGATGCTCCGGGCGCCGTGGTGGCTGATTTTTTGGGGGGGCTCCCTCGCCGTCGCGTGCGGCGGCGGTTCGTCCCCCGGCGGCGCGCCGCGACCTCCGCTCTTCACGTCCGCACCCGAAGCGACGCCGAACGACGGCTTCGCGGTCTTCCGCTATCACCCGCGTGAGCCCGCGACCTTGCTCGCGCGCGCCGATCTCGCCGATGGACGCGTGCTCTACGCCGGTCGCAAGGGCGAGCGCTGGGTCGTCGATGCGAAGGCGCAGCCGGGCCGCGCGGAAGCGGCCGCGGATCTCGCGCCCGAAGACCTCGTCGCGATCGTGTCTCGCGACGCGGGCGGCTTCGCGTTCGTCGGCAAAAGCGGCACGACCTACGACGCGTCCGCGCCGCTCGGTCCCTTTCAGCGCTCGACGTCGCTCCTCGAGCCCCTGGTTCGCGTTCGCGCGAGCAAGACGGCCTTGGTCGGCGTTCGGCGCGACGGCGCGCTCGTCGCCAGCTCCGATTCGGGGACGACGTGGAGCCGGGTCGGCCCAACGTCTGCGCGATTCGAAGACGTCGTGCTCGCCCCCGACGGTCACGGCCTCGCGCTCGCGGTTCCCGAAGCGCTCTACGAATCGCACGATTTCGGCGCGACGTGGTCGCCGCTCGACACGCCGCGGTTCGGCGCCGAGTCGTTTCTCGACGATGCGGGGGCGAGCCTCGTCGTCTTGTCGGCGCTCGGACCCTGGGTGTACCAACCCGGCGCGCATCCGGCGTTCACGCCGTTCGGGCGCCCGCTTTCGTCCCATGCCGAGTCGCTCGGCGTCGCGCTGCCGCTCGGACCGTCGGCGACCGCGCTCTCCGACGGCAAGGCGACGTTCCTCGGCAACCGTTACCTCGAGGTCCGCGCGTTGCCGGGACCCGGCGGCTACGCGCTCCTCGACGGGGCGTTCGGAGAACCGCTCACGTCGCATCCGCTCGGGGCGTCGAAGGGCTGCGCCGACGTGCGCATCGCCGGCTTCGGCGCCGTGGTCTATCTCGCGTGCGCGCGCGAGAAGCTCGAGAACGTGACGCAGCCGCTCCTCTTCGCGCGCAGCACCGACGGCGGGCGCACGTTCACGGCCGAGCCGTACGTCGTCGAGGGACGGACGAGCGAGCTCTCGATGGCCGTCGGCGCGGACGGCGCGCTCCTCGTCACCGGCGTTTGCCCGTCGAGCCCGCCCGGCGCGAATGGTCCGGGTTGCGCGCCGGTCGGGGTGCACGTGAGGCGAACCGTCGCGGGCGATGCCGGAAGCGTGCTCGCTCTCGTTCCTTCGGCGACGCCGTCGCTATCGCGTTCCGCGTTCGGACTCGCGTTCTCGAGCGACGGCAAGACGGCGTACGCGGTCGGGCGACGTTCGAAGGGCGAGTCGCTCGCGGTGTTCGTCTCGCACGACGGCGGCGACACGTTCGAGGCCCACGACGTCGACGCGCTCACGTTTCCCGACCAGGACGAAATGCGGACGCGTCGCCGCCTGTCCGACATCGACGTCGAGTCGCTCGCACCCTCCGACGACGGCACCATGGCGATCGTCGTGAACCGCCGGGGGACCCGCTATTGGCTGGTGGTCGACGACGACGGCCGTCTGAGCGCGCTCGCGAAACCGCCCGTCGAAGGCATGCGCCTCGGCGCGGCCGGACAACGCGGCCTCGCGTTGAATACCAACTCGGGCGACCTCTACGGGTCGCTCGACGCGGGCTCGACCTGGTCGTGGATCGAAAAGCTCCCCGTCGACGCCTGCCCCGGCTCGGCAGATTGTACGGCGCTCGTTTGCTCGGCGCCGGGCTGCGTGTTCGGGAACGTGCTGTCGCGCGTCGGCTGGCGAACCGAGTCGCGCGAACGCGTGCTGCCGCCGCCCTCGATCGACGAACACCCGCGGGTCACCCCGCGCACGGCGACGGCGTTTTCGTGTGCGGTCGAGCCAGGCGAATGGAAGAGGATCCCCGGCGTCGCGAGCCCGCCCTTCGCCGCCGAGACGGCGATCGGCAAAGCGACGTGGTTCGCGATCAAAGACGACCCGGCGACGGGCGCGGTCTCCGTCGTTCAGGCCCGTCCGGGCGCGACGCCGCACGTGGACGAAGTGCCGCTCCTTTCGCCATTGAAGAAGCTCGAACCGCACGCGTACTGCGACTACGACGAGGTCGAGGGCGTCGCGGCGATGCGCTACGCGCTCCCGGACGGTGATCACGACGGCGCACCGATTCGCGACATAGAAGTCGCGTGGGAAAATGTTCTCGAAGGGAAGGTCGTGCACGCCGGAATCGCCGACGCCGGACCGTATCGTCGGGGCGATTCCGACGGAAAGGGCATGCTGACCACGGCGCGGCCGGCGCTCCTCAGTATCGCCTCCGGTGGACTCTATGCACGGCTCCACGCCGCCGCGGGCGACGATCAAACGGCGTTTTTCCTCGACGGTCACGCGGTGACCTCCGTTCCCGCGGTTCGCTTCCCCCCCGAGGCCGCGCAGCGCGGTCACGGCGAGATCGTTCACATCGGCAGTCGCCACGTCGAGCTTCGGATCGACGGGCCCACGTTCGTTCGTGCTCGTCCGGCGAGCTCTTCAGGGTTCGCGTTCGACGCGGCCGCACTCGGCTACGCTGCGCCCGCGTCGTTCGGTCTCGGGCAGCACGTCGGGTTCGCCTATGCCGGCGATCACGCCGGCATCTACGTGACGCTCGCCGATCAAGTTGGCAAAGAGGCGTCGAGCATTCTCTATCCACTCCGCGCCGACGGCGCGCTCACCGACGCACCGATCGCCGTCCCCACCGAGCTCGACACCGGAAAAACGCCGCGGGCGTGCAATGGCGTCGATCGTTCGTCGACGCCGCGCGTCGTCGCGCCGTTCGAACCGGGCACGAGGCATCCGGTACTGATTACCGATCCGCTCGACGCTCCGCGCGTGCTCCTCACCGGCGACGCCGTGCTCCACGGCACGCCGAAGGCGCCTTGCGTCGCGTCGTACGAAGCGTTCAGCGCGGCCTGGGAAGCGTCGGCAACGACGCCGCGCGAGCAAGCCGTTCTCCCGATGGACGACCTCGAACACGCGTTCCTCTTCCGGTCCACCGAGTCGCGACAGCAACAGCCCGCGGTGCTCGAGTACCGAACCATGAGCTGCCACTTCGACCCCAGCGCCGAGCCGCCGCCCGAAGTGTTTCGGGAAAGTGGAACTCTGGTCGAGGAGCGGTGACGATTCTTTGCCAATTCGGGCGGTGACGCGGCAAAGATGAGCCGCCTTTCCATGTCGAACTCCGGCCGCAACTCGTCCCTCCCCGCACCGGCCGGCTCGCGGACGGGCATCGTGCTCTCCGGCGGCGGCGCGCGCGGCGCGTATCAAGTCGGCGTCGTCGCCGGCATTCTCGACGTCTTGCACGACACCGGAATGGTGCACGCGCCGTTCAACGTGCTCTGCGGCACGTCGGTCGGCGCGATCAACGCGGCGTACTTGGCGTCTCACGCCGACCAAGCGAACCTCGCCATCGAAGGCCTCGTCGATGCCTGGCGCTCGCTGAAGCTCGCCGAGCATCTCCGCATCAATCTGCGCGGCCTCCTCGGCATCTGGAAATCCGCCGACCCCCGCGACGACTCATCGATGTCGTCGCGGGCCATGCAGGCGCGTGCGCTCCTCGACACGGCTCCGCTGACGGATCTCGTGAAAAACCAGGTGCCTTTCCCGCGAATGTACCGGAACATCGACACCGGCGTCGTGCGAGCGCTGGTGATCACGGCCCTCGAGATCAGCACCGGTCGCACCACCATGTTCATCGACGCGTTGAAGAACGTCTCGTTCCCCGAGACGAACGACGCGCGCCGCAACGTGCGTCGTGAACGCATCGGATTGCAGCACGTGCTCGCGTCGTCGGCGTTGCCGCTTCTGTTCCCGCCGCGTCGCATCGACGGCGAGGCCTACTGCGACGGAGGCGTGCGGTTCAACACGCCGATCGCCCCGGCGATTCGCGCCGGCGCGGATCGTCTCGTCGTGGTCTCACTGCTCTCGGAGAACCCGATTGGAGCTCAGGAGATCCCCCTCGAGGTGCGCGAGGCGTCTTACAAGAACCCGATGTTCTTGCTCGGCAAGGTACTGAACGCGATCCTTCTCGACCCGACGCACTACGACCTTCAGGTGCTCGAGCGCTTCAACCAGATGGTCGAGACCCTGGAGAGCGTACTGACCCCCGAGCAGCTCGCGGCGTTCCACCGCACGGTGCTCAGGGATCGGAACATGGTGTACCGAAAGCTCCGCACGCTCGTGTTTCGGCCCTCCGAAGACATCGGCGAGATCGCGCTCGAGTACGCCCGCCAGCTCAAGCCCGAGGGGATCGGCGGGCGGCTCATGCATCGCCTGGCCAATCAGAGCGCGGTCTGGCAGTCGGATCTGGTGTCGTTTCTCTGTTTCGACGGCCCGTTCGCCGACCAGCTCGTCTCGCTCGGGCGGCGGGACGCGGTCTCGCGCGCCGACGAAGTGCTCGCGTTCTTCATGGATTGAGACGGCGGATCCGAGCCGTTTTTCGCCCGTGCAGGCGACAGTGGAGGCGAGGGACAAAAGGCGGTAGGAGGCGCGCATGATTCCTCGCTACACGCCCAAGGACTTCGACGAGCTGTGGTCCGATCGCGCGCGCTTCGACATCTGGCTCGAGGTCGAGCTCGCCGCCTGTGAAGCGATGGAGGAGGCCGGGCTCGTTCCCGCCGGCACCGCGAAGTCGATTCGCGACCAGCACCTCGTGCTCGACCCGCACGCGATCCTCGAAATCGAGAAGACGACGCGGCACGACGTGATCGCGTTTTTGACGCACGTCGAAGGGCTCGCCGGAGAGCCGGCGCGCTGGTTGCACCGCGGCATGACTTCGAGTGACGTCCTCGACACGAGCTTCGCCATCCAGCTCGTGCGCGCGACGGATCTCTTGGACACGAGGCTCGACCGGCTCATCGGCGCACTCGCTCGCCGCGCGCAGGAGCACGCGCGGACGCCGATGATGGGGCGCTCCCACGGCATCCACGCCGAACCGGTGACGTTCGGCGTCGTGCTCGCCGGGCACCTCGCGGAGCTCAAGCGCGGGAAGGCGCGACTCGCCGCTGCGCGTCGCGAGATCGCGGTCGGCAAGATCGCCGGCGCGGTCGGCTCGTACGCTCACCTCTCGCCGGCGATCGAAAAGAAGGCGCTCGGCGTGCTCGGGCTCGAGGCCGAGACGGTATCGACGCAGATCGTCCCGCGCGACCGGCACGCGGCGTTCTTCGCGGCGCTTGCCATCGTCGCGGCGAGCGTCGAGCGGCTCGCGACCAACATCCGACACCTGCAGCGGTCGGAAGTGGGTGAGGCCGAGGAGAAGTTTTCGACCGGCCAAAAAGGGTCGAGCGCGATGCCCCACAAGAGAAACCCGGTGCTCAGCGAGAACCTGTGTGGGCTCGCGCGGGTCGTGCGGAGCGCCGTGGTTCCGGCGCTCGAAAACGTCGCGCTGTGGCACGAACGCGATATTTCGCACTCGTCCGTCGAACGGATGATCGCGCCCGACGCGACCGCCACGCTCGCGTTCATGCTCGACCGCGCCGCGTCGCTCATCGACGGTCTGGTCGTCTACGCCGATCGCATGAAGAAGAATCTCGACCAGGCCGGTGGTCTGTTCTTCTCGGAGGCCGTGCTCCTCGCGCTGGTCGGCACCGGCTTACCGCGACAGCGCGCGTACGAGATGGTGCAGCGCAACGCGATGCGTGCGTTTCGCGGCGAAGGCGATTTTCGCACGTTGCTCGGCGAGGACGCAGACGTGAGCGCGCGCCTCGACGCCGGCGCGCTGGATCGATGTTTCGATCTCGAACACTCGCTCCGTTGGTCCGAAGAGCTCGTGGCGCGCGCCATCGACTCTTGAGTCGACATCACCGGACTGATTCGCTCCGAACTGTGTAACGCTGCTCGATACTCTCGATCACCGGTCGTTCGGCCGGCACTGCGCAGCGGACGAACACAGGGGGATTCCTGCGCAATCGTTCGCGGAGCTCCAAAAGACCGAAAACACACAACCGCCTTCCGCGATCCTCTTTTTGGCCGTGGTCGTCTCAGCTTTTATGAGGGCTCGTGCGACACACTGAGTGATGCGATTCGTAGTCCCAGGGCGTCGAGCGATTCGAGCATCGCTCTCTTGCCTGACAGGTCTCGGCGCCGCGTTCGCGGTGTATTCGTGCGGGTCGTCAGCTTCGTCGGGCCCCGGTCCGGGAGGTGGCGGCACGTTCAGTTACGGCGGACAGTCGAGTTTCCCGAACGGCAGCGGCGGATTTTCCGGCGGGGCCGGATTCAACGGTTCGGGGAACACCGGCAATCCGGGTGCGGGCAATGCCGGCAACGCGGGCTCGGTCGCGAACCTCGAGGGAGGCGTGTTCTCCAACCCTCCGGTCGATCCCACCATCCAGTTCAACTGGCCCGTCGATAACCCGAGTCCGTCGCTCACCTGCGAGCCGGGGCACTACGCGGGAACGTTTACCGGATTTTACGCCTCGTACCTCACGTTCGTCGGCGTGCCGATCCCCGTCGCGGGCAACGTCGATCTGAGGCTCGACCAGTCGAGCAACGGCGAATTTTATACGATCACCGACGGCACCGTTCAGGGAACCGTCGACGTCATCCTCGCGCAATACAAGTGCGACATCGTCGGGACCTTGGATTGCGCGGCCAAGAAGCTCGAGAACGGCCGGCTCGAGAACTGCACGTATTGCGTCGGCGTGTTCCTGGGTGACAGCGGCATCTGCGGCGGAGTGGAAGGTCACTTCGCCGGACCGCTCACGGCCGACTACGACGCGGCGAACCAGTCGTTCGAAAACGGCATGTGGAAGGGCGTCGAACCGACCCCGACCGACTCCGGGATCTACGGCGGCTCCGGACAATGGACCGCCGCTTACACCGGACCCTGAGTTCGAAAATCGACATTGATGGAGCTCACACGCATGCGATCGCTATGGGTCACGTTGCCTCTTTCGTTGGCTCTCGGGTGCGGTTCGTCGGGAGCCGGAGCGAGCTCCGCGCCGTCGTCGACGAATCAGGGAGGCAGCGGCAATTCGACGAGCTTCCCGAGCGCCGGTAGCGGCAACGACAACGGCAGCGGAAACGCCGGCTCGACCGGGTTCTTCACGGTGCCCGAAGCCGGTTTGAGCTCGCAGTTCGGCGGGTGTGCGACGGCGAGCGCGACCGCGACGCTCATTCCCGCGAACCTGCTCTTCGTGATCGACCGGAGCGGCAGCATGAACTGCAACGCGCCGCCGATCACCTCGTCGGCCGATTGCGAGGCGAGCGCGACGAAGGCCCAGGCGAATTCGCCCTCCAAGTGGGAGACGGTGCGCGACTCGTTGAAGCAGGCGCTCATGACGCTGCCTCCGACGACGGGCGTCGGCGTCACGTATTTCAGCAACGACAACCAGTGCGGCGTTCAGTCGCAGCCCAACGTCGAGATCGCCAAGCTCGACGCCTCGCAGCTGAGCTCGCTCGACGCGAGTCTCGACGCGGTCAAGCCGAACGGCGGCACCCCGCTCGTCGGCGCGGTGGTGAACGCCTACAAGCGGCTCAATCCGAACCAGTACCCGAATCAGCCGTACGGCAACAAGTTCGTCGTGCTCATCACCGACGGCGAAGAGGATTGCGTGACGAGCGCGGTCCCCGATTTACTCAACACCGAAGCGCCGAAGGCGATCCAGGCGTACATCAAGACGTTCGTCGTCGGCGTTCCGGGCAGTGAAGTCGATCGGGGAACCTTGTCGCAGCTCGCTTTCAACGGCGGCACGCCGAGCAGTCCAACGTGCGATCACTCGGGTTCGGCGCCCGATGTCGGAGACTGCCACTTCGACATGACCAAGCAGACGGATCTCTCCGCCGCGCTCGGGCAGGCGCTCGCGGCCATCAGCGGGCAGGCGCTGAGCTGTGAATTCACGCTGCCTCCCGCCAACGGTGACCAATCCGTCGACCCCGGGAAGGTGAACGTCCAGTACACGCCGTCGAAGGGCGCGGACCCGGTCCAGATTGCGCAAGACCCGAACAAACCTTGCAGCGGCGGCGCCAACGGCTGGCAGTACGAGAACGGCAACTCGAAGATCATCGTCTGTGGTGCCGCCTGCGACACGGTGCGCTCGGCCTACAAGATCGACATCGTTCTCGGCTGCAGCACCGTCATCGAGTGACCGCCGCGGCGCCGGCGCGCGCGCTCCAGGTGCGTCGCGCGAGGATGCCGAGGATGACGAGCGCGTGCCACGGGCGCACGCCGCTTCGCTCGCCGGCGTAGATCGGACGCACCGGTCGCTCGACGACGCGGAGGTTTTCGCGTGCGAGCAGGAGGAGCAAATCGTTCGGATAGCCGTAGCGCGGCCACAGGTCGTGAAGCGGCAGGCGCCGCACCGCGTCCATCGTGATCGCGGTGTACCCGCACTGGCTGTCGTCGATGGCAAGCCCGGTGGTCGCACGCGTCGCCGCGGCGAGCACCTTGCCGGCGCCGCGGCGGAGCACCGGCATGCGCCGTCGTTCCGGGTGGGCGAAGCGGTTGCCCTTGACGTAGTCGGCGTCGCCCGAGACGAGCGGCGCGACGAGCTCCGGTAAATCGTTCGGGTCCATCTGATCGTCGCCGGCCATCACCGCGACGATGTCGACGCCGAGGTCCCGCGCGTCGTGGTAGCCGGCGACGATGGCGGCACCGACGCCGCGGTTTTCGGGAAGCCGCAGCACGCGAACGCGCAGGTCGCCGCTCGACGATGCGGCGCCCGCGGTGTCGTCGCGGCTGCCGTCGTCCACGACGATGATCCGATCGACCCACGCCGGCACGTTCCGGACGACGCGTCCGATGCGCGCCGCCTCGTCGTACGCGGGCACCACGACTGCCACGGTTTTTCCGGACCGCATCCCGTCCGCCTCTACTT
>Ga0265320_10001694_pt1 | contig 15663 bp, 12 predicted proteins | sample 4827metaG_FD_202087 | JGI IMG/M metagenome (GOLD analysis project Ga0265320, IMG submission 202087) | Rhizosphere microbial communities from Carex aquatilis grown in University of Washington, Seatle, WA, United States - 4-8-27 metaG | ecosystem: Host-associated > Plants > Roots > Rhizosphere >...
CAGAACCACCATGATCCCGGCGAACGCGCAAGCCTGGTTGTTGAGCCTGCGGTAGTCGAGGCGCTTCAACGCCATCATGGCCACGAACCCGACCACGGCCCACGCCAGCTGGCGGTAGATGTAATAGAGGCTCGACCCGAACTTCTGCTGCGCCACCACCGACGACGCGCTGTAGACCATCACCAGCCCGAAGCACACCAGGACGATCACCACCCAGAAGAGCACCCAATCGGTCCGTACACGCTGTGCCATATCAGCCTCTCGACTCCAGAGCCCGCACAAGTTCCTTGAACACCCGGCCGCGCTGCTCGTACCCGGTGAACTGGTCGAAGCTGGCGCAGGCCGGAGCCAGCAGGATGGTGTCGCCCGCGGCAGCTTCGCGCCAGGCGGCGCGCACGGCATCGGCGATCGTGCCCGCTTCGATCAGCCGCACGGCATCGCCCAGGTGGGCTTTGATCTTCGGCGCCGCGGCTCCCACCAACAGCACTGCTTTCGCTTTTTGGCGCAGCGGCTCGCGCAGAACGGTGTAGTCGCTGCCCTTGTCCTTGCCGCCCAGAATGATCCACAGCCCGCCCGGGAACGCGTCGATGGCCTTCTGAGTCGCATCCACATTGGTGGCCTTCGAGTCGTTGTAGAAATCGACCCCGTCCAGTTTGCGGACAAACTCGATGCGATGCTCGACGCCGGGAAAGCTCTTCACCGCCGCCGCAATCGTTTCCAGCGGAACCCCCGCCAGATGAGCCGCGGCCGCCGCCGCCATCACGTTCTCCACATTGTGCCGCCCGCGCAGCGGAATCTCCGCGACCGCCAGGAACGGCGTGCCGTCGTAGAAAACCTGCCGTGAATCCGCATACATGCCCGGTTGGCCGGCCCGCTGGAAGCTGAACCACACCGGAGTGGCGCGCGTGCGCGAGGCGTAGCCGACGCAAGTCTGATCGTCGGCGTTGAGGACGGCGAAGTCGCCCTGCTGTTGCGTCTCGAACAGGCGCCCCTTGGCGGCGACGTAATTCTCGAAGGTGTGGTGGCGGTCGAGATGGTCCGGCGTCACGTTCACGCATACCCCGATGTGCGCGCGAAAACGTTCGATAGTTTCGAGCTGGAAGCTGGAGAGCTCGAGGACGTTCCACTGATCGGCCCGTGAACTGCCCACCATCGCCGTCACCGGCTTCCCGATATTGCCGCCCACCTGCACGGGCACGCCCGCCTGCTCGAGGATGTGGCCGGCCAGCGCCGTGGTGGTCGTTTTTCCGTTGGCCCCCGTGATGCCGATGGTGTTCCCCTCGAGGAACCAGCCCGCCAATTCCACTTCGCCCAGCACCGGAATGCCGCGCTTCCGAGCTTGCTGCAGTTCGTCGATGTCGGCGGGCACGCCCGGCGAGATCACGATGGCGTCCGCGCCCGCGAACGCCTCCGCGGATTGCAGCGCGAACGGCACGCCCAGCCGCTCCAGCGCCTCCGCGACGCCTTTCAAGTCCGCGAGCGGTTTCACATCCACCGCCGCCACGCGCGCTCCCCGCGCGGCCAGAAACTCGGCCACCGCCAGCCCCGAAGCGGCCAGCCCCGCCACCACGACTTTCTTTCCCGCAAGTTCCAAAGTGTTGTGCCCTACCTCAACTTCAAAGTCGTCAGCGCGAACAGCGCCATCACCAGGCCCGCGATCCAGAACCGCACGATGATCTTCGATTCCGTCCAGCCCAGCGCCTCGAAATGGTGATGCAGCGGCGCCATCTTGAAGATCCGCTTCCCGTTACGCAGCTTGTAGCTGGCCACCTGGAGAATGACCGACAGCGTCTCGATCACGAAAACCCCGCCGATGCACACCAGCAGGATCTCCTGCTTAATAAGGATGGCGACCACGCCCATGCTGCCGCCCAGCGCAAGCGACCCTACATCGCCCATGAAGATCTCGGCCGGGTGCGCGTTGTACCACAGAAAGCCCAGCGAAGCGCCCGTCATGGCGCCGCAGAATACCGTCAGCTCGCCCGCTCCGGGCAGCCGCACCAGGTCCAGATATTTTGCGAACTCAGCATGGCCGCTGGTGTACGTCAGCACCGTCATGGCCCCGGAGGCGACGATCATCAGCCCGATCGCGAGGCCATCCAGTCCATCGGTCAGGTTCACGGCGTTGGTACTGCCAACCAGGATGAAGGCGATAAACAGGAAGAAGAAGACAAACGCGAGCGGGTAGGTGAACGGGTTGCCAAGGAAGGCGTCGATGACAAGACTGGGCTTGAAGCTCTTGAAGAACGGCACGTTCATCGCCGTCGAGTAGCCCCCGTGCGCCCGCAATATCAGCAGAAACACGCCCACCGCCAGCGCCACCACGCACTGCGCCGCGAACTTGCGCCGGCCGGTGATGCCGAGGTTCTGGTGTTTGCGAATCTTGGCGTAGTCGTCCCAAAACCCGATCGCGCCGAAGGCCACGATGCTGAAGATCGCGATCCAGACATAGGCGTTGGTGAGGTTCGCCCACAACAGCGTGGGCACCACAATGGAGATGACGATCAACACGCCGCCCATGGTGGGCGTGCCGGCCTTCTTCTGGTGCGAGCGCGGGCCTTCCTCGCGGATCACCTGGCCGATCTGGAACTGGCGCAGCTTCGCAATCAGCCACGGCCCCAGAAACAGGCACAGAAACAGCGACGTCATGCTGGCGAATGCCGTCCGAAACGTGATGAACCGGAATACGCGGAGAGGGCTGAAGTAGTGATAGAGCTGTTCGTATAAGAGCCAGTAAAGCATTAGGAGTTCACCGCCACCGGGCCGGTCAGCTTCTCGAGCGCCCTTTCCACATGCGTCCCGCGCGAGCCTTTGAACAGCACCGCGTCTCCCGGCTCGACCATGCCGCGCAGAAACTCACCCGCCGATTCCGGGTCGTCGAAAAAGACCGCGGCGCTGGCCGACAAGCCTGACCGTATAGCTTCATCGATCATCTGCCGGGCCGCGCCGCGAATTCCAACGAGCACTTCAATGCCGCACTTCACGGCGTAAGAGCCAACGCCGCGGTGCGAAGTCTCGGACCAATCGCCGAGTTCGAGCATCTCGCCCAGCACGGCGATGCGCCGCCGCGCCGGCATGGCCCGGAGCACGTCCAGCATCGCGCGCGCCGCTTCCGGGTTCGAGTTGTAGCAATCGTTGAGAATGGTCGCCCCGCCGTGGACGAACCGCTCGCCGCGCATCCGCACGGCCTGGAGCGCGCGCACGGCATCCACCAGCCGCGCCGGCGCAATCGAAAAAACGCGCGCCACCGCGAGGCCTGCCAGGATGTTCATCACACCGTGCCGGCCCACGAAGGAGCTCTCGAAATCCGTTCCATCCACGCGGAACCGCACGCCGTCCGGGCCGCACTCGACAGCCTCCGCGCGCACATCCGCGCCTTCCGCCAGGCCGTAGGTGACCACCCGCCCGGCGAAACCATCGCTGAAACGCGCCACGCGCGGATCGTCGGCGTTCAACACGGCAGTGCCGTCGGCCGGGAGCGCCTCGATCAGTTCGCGCTTGGCCAACGCCACTTCATCGGCGGACCGAAAGAACTCCGCGTGCGCGAAACCCACGTTGGTAACCACGCCCACGGTCGGCCGCGCGATCGCCGCCAGTTGCCGTATCTCGCCCGCGTGGTTCATGCCGATCTCGATCACCGCCACCTGCGCGGCATCGGGCAGCCGCAAAATCGAAAGCGGCACGCCGATGTGGTTGTTCAGGTTGCCCTCGGTCTTCCCGACGCCCATCTCGACGGCCAACAACCGAGCGATGACTTCCTTAGTGGTGGTCTTCCCCGCACTCCCGGTGATTCCGACCACCGGCCGCGCCCACCGCTCCCGAGCCCAGCCGGCCAGCTGCTCGAGCGCGACCTGCACATCGGGCACCACCAACTGCGCTGCCGTTGTGGCGCAGGCACTCTTGCCTGCCGCCTCGACACTCGTGCCGAGGCGTTCGTTTTGCGTCGAGACGAGTCTCGACGCTGCAGACTGGGAGTCTGCGCCACGCTCGGGCGCGTGCTCACCCACACCCAGCCTCTCCACCACCGCCGCCACCGCGCCTTGCTCGAAGGCCGCTTCCACAAACAAATGGCCGTCGGAGTTGGCCCCGCGCAATGCGAAGAACAAGCTCCCCGGCCCGGCAGCCCGAGAATCGATCGCGTAATCCGAAACCACCGCGTTGGCTGTGGACGGCGCGGCCGAGATGGCGCGCGCGATGTCCTGAAGCTCGAGGTTCATTGCTTCTCCGCCCCGTAGCCAAAACCACGCAGCACTTTGCGCGCCACTTCCCGGTCGTCCAGATGGATGGTCCTGTCCTTCAGAATCTGGTAGGTCTCGTGCCCCTTGCCGGCCAGGATCACGATATCGCCCGGTTCCGCCTTCGCCAGCGCTAAGCGGATGGCCTTCTCGCGGTCCGGTTCCTCGACGTGCGGAGTATCGTGCCGCCACAACCCTTGCAGCGCGTCGTTGATGATGGCCAGCGGATCCTCCGAGCGCGGATTGTCCGAGGTCAGCACCACAAAGTCGCTCAGCTCCGCCGCCGCCTCGCCCATCATCGGCCGCTTGGCGCGGTCGCGGTCGCCGCCGCAGCCGAACAGCGTAATGACGCGCTTCGGCTCCAGACCTCGCGCCACCGCGATCACGTTGCGCAGAGCATCGTCCGTGTGCGCGTAGTCCACCACCACCAGGAAAGGTTGTCCCTCGTCGACGCGCTCAAACCGGCCCGGAACGGCCCGGCAGGCGGCGATGCCGCTGGCGAGTTGCTCCGCCGGAATTCCCAGCGTATAGCCCGCGCACCAGGCGGCCAGGATGTTATAGACGTTCATGCGCCCTGGAAGCGGTGACACGATGGGGAACCGCTCGCTCCCCAGGACGATCTCGAAGTGCAGGCCGTCGAAACCCGAGTGTGTGTTTTCGGCCCGCGCATCGGCGCCCTCGCCCGTTCCGTAGCTCAGCCGCGTGGTGCCCGAAGCGGCCTCGATCCGGCGCCCGAAAGCGTCGTCGTGATTGATCACGGCGAAGCGGGGCGGCGGCGCGCCGGCACCCTCGAACAGCAGGCGCTTGGCGTCGAAGTACTCTTCCATGGTGTGGTGGAAGTCCAGGTGGTCGCGGGTCAGGTTGGTGAAGATCGCCGTGTGAAACCGGATCCCGTAGACGCGCCCGAGCGCCAGCGCGTGCGAAGAGACCTCCATGGTGGCGTGGCTGCCGCCCGCGGCGATGAGTTCGGAGAACATCCGGAAGAGTTCCAGCGATTCCGGCGTCGTGTTCACCGCGGTAGTCACCTTCCCCGCCAGGCGATACTCGATCGTGCCCGCCAGCGCCGTGATGTGGCCCGCCCCGCGCAGGATCGAATCCAGCAGATACGCAGTAGTGGTTTTGCCGTTCGTGCCGGTGATGCCGGTGATGGCGATCCGCTCGTCCGGCTTCCCGAAGAAGTTGCGCGCCGCAACCGCCAGCGCGCGCCGGCCGTGCTCCACCTGAATCCACTCGCCCGCAACACCGTCCGGCCGCGGCGATTCGCTCGCCACCGCCAGCGCCCCGCGCTCGAACGCCTGGGCCGCAAACGCGCCGCCGTCGACGTGCTTGCCCGGAAACGCGAAGAACAGGAAACCCGGCGCCACCTTCCGGGAATCGTACGCCACACCGCTCACCTGGGCCGCGGCGGCCTCAGCCGAAAGCGCCTGCCCCACGCGAACGCCGGAGAGGATTTCACCGAGTGTCATCGGAACAGCACCTTGACCTTTTCGCCGGGATTCAACGGACTGCCCGGCGGCGGCGCCTGCTGCCGCGCGATGCCGCTTCCCACCACCTCGACCTGCACGCCCATCGCCATCGACTGCTCGATCACCGCCCGCACCGTCTTGCCCTCGAAGCTCGGCGCGGCCGGGCCGGCCACGGCCACCGAGGATGCTCCGGCCACGGCCACTGTCGAGGGCGAAGCCGCCTGCGCCGGCGCTGACGCCGTCTTGGGTGCCACGGTAGGCGGCGCCGGCAGTTGCTCCAAATCCTCCGGCGGCGTGCTCATGTCGGCAATGGCCACATCGTTGGCTTCCTCCGGATTTGCCAGCGGCGGCGGCTCGACCTCGGGGATGTCCTTAGGCACGGCCAGCAGGCGCAGCGTCTCCGTCGCGACCGTCTTGAACACGGGAGCCGCCACCACGCCGCCGAACATGTGCACCCCGTTGAGCGTCACCGCGATCACCACCGCCGGGTTCGTCACCGGCGCGAAGCCCACGAACGACCCGTTGTACATGTGGGTGTAATGCTTGGTCTCGAGGTCGAAGATTTGCGCCGACCCGGTCTTACCGCCCGACGTGTATCCCGCCAGGCGCGCCCCTTTGCCGGTCCCGCGCAACACCACGCCTTCCATCATTTGGCGCATGGTGATGGCGGTCTCGGCTTTCAGGACCCGCTCCGGCGCCGATACCGGTTCGTTCTCGACCTTCCCGCCGGGACGCTGCCGCTTCAGGATCAGCCGCGGCTTCACCAGCACGCCGCCGTTGGCGATCACCGAACACGCCTGCGCCAGTTGCAGCGCCGTCGTGCTCACCTCGTGTCCCATGGCGACCGACGCGATCGAGGTCTTGCCCCAGTGCTTCAAATCCCTGATCATCCCGGACGACTCGGCCGGCAGCGGGATCCCAGTGGTTCTGCCGAATCCGAACTTGTGAACGTAATCGAGGAGGTTCTTGTCCCCGACCTTCAATCCTATCTGGATCGCGCCGATGTTGCTCGATTTCGCGAGAACGTCCGCCACCGCCAGCGTGCCGTAGCCATGATGCGCTTCGTGGATCACGCGGCTGCCCAGCCTGATGGTCCCATTGCCGCAGTTGATGAGCGACTCGGGACGAAGCGAGGTGGTCTCGAGCGCCGCCGAGACCGTGACGATCTTGAACACCGAGCCCGGCTCGAAGGCCACCGAAACGGGATGGTCGAAACGCGCGGAAGGCGCCTCATCGGACGAGGGTGGCTGGTTGGGATCGAAGATCGGGTAGCTGGCCATAGCCAGTATTTCTCCCGAGTGCGGGTCCATGACAACGGTGCTCCCGCTCGAGGCGTGATACAACTCGCACGCGGCCTTCAGCTCACGCTCGGCCACGAACTGTATGCTCTCGTCAATGCTGAGGGTGATGCTCTGGCCCGGCTCGGCAACGGCGGAAACCGTGGACTCGATCGGCCGCCCGGTAACGTCGGTCAGCATGCTGACCTTGCCCGCACGCCCGTTCAGATCCCGGTCCATCCGCTGCTCGAGGCCCAGGTTGCCCCGTTCCTGAAAGTCCACCGTGCCGACCACGTGACTCGCCAGCTGCCCGTCGGGATAGTAGCGGTGCGGCTCCTTCCGGAACTCCACCCAGTCCAGCTTCAGGCTGCGCAGCGCCTCGGCTTCCCCCGGAGCGATCTTGCGTTTCACCCACAGAAACCCGGTGCCTTTGGGCTTGCGCTTCTGCTCCCGCGCGCTCCGCTGCTCCTCCACCGCGGCATCCATCCGCCCCAGCAGCTCTTCGCGATCGACTCCCAGCGCCCGCGACAGGATGGAGGCCGCCAGCGGCCGGTCCGGCACCAGCAATGGATCGATCGCCACGCTGTCGGCCGGGACGCTCATGGCCAGAACGTGGCCCTCGCGGTCTAGGACGGAGCCCCGCGGCGCGTCCACGCGCAGAATGTGGTTCTGCTGGTGGTCGGCCTGCTCCTTATATGTCTTATGCGAGACGACCTGGAGTTGAACCAGGCGGCAAAGTATCAGGATGGCCCACAGCAGAGCCCCCGCCCCCAGAAGGAACAACCGGGCGCCGGGATGCGCCCTCTCCCGAATCCGTTCGTCCTTGGCTCGACGGCCCCACGCCAGCACGGTATCCTCGGCACGCCTGAAATTCCGAAAGAACTGAATGCGCCGACCCCCTACCTGCCGACATTCATCATCGCCAGCGCGCTATCAGGTTTGGCGCTATTCAGCATCACTACGTGCTTCGGATCGGGATTGACCAGGCGCAGCTGCCCGGCCAGCACCTGCAGGCGTTGCGGGCTCTCGAGCTGTGCTTCCTCGAGGGCGATGGCAGCCTTCTGGTTCACCAGCCTCGCGTGATCGGCGGCGAGCGAGTGGATCCGGTAGCCGGCCACCATCTCGAGCGCCCTGGGCATCAGGAGAAGGATCAGCAGCCCCGCCACCGCGAAGCCCTTCAAGCCCGCCTGCACCGCGCGCCGGTGCCCGGCCGGGTCGGCCTCGCGCACCACGCGGCTGTTGTCGATCTTCTTGGTGAAGAAGTAGACGTCCTCGGACGGCAGCGGCCGCAACTTGCGTGCGTCCGGCCCGCTCGTCCAGGTTTCGCCGCCAGCCGCCACCGGCTGGTCTGCCCGTTTGAAGGATATCGCACGAGTCGCCATCAGAGTCTCTCCCTTAGCCCATCTCCACCGCCCGCAACTTCGCGCTGCGCGAAGGCGGGTTCAATACCGTCTCTTCCCTGCCCGGCGTAACCACGTGCTTGGTCAGCAGCCGCGCGCGACCTTGCCGGGCCAGGTTGCGAAAGGCTTCCTTGACCGGCCGGTCTTCGAGCGACATGAACGTGATCACTACCATCCGCCCGCCGCTCGAAATCAGCCCGGGCGCCGTTTCCAGGAGCGCATCCAATTCTTCCGTCTCGCGATTCACGGCCCGCCTCAGTGCCATGAATGTTTTGGTCGCGGGTGACAGCCGGCCCGTTCGGGGCGAGGCTCCTTCGATGACGCGCGCTAAGTGCACGGTATCGTCGGGAAGGTGCCTCGCTCGAACGATTGCTCTGGCTATTTGACGCGACCTCCCTTCCTCGCCGAGCCGATAGATCAGATCGGCGAGATCTCTTTCGTTCAACGTGTTGACTAGTTCGGCCGCCGTCAGCGACTGGCTTCTGTCCATTCGCATATCCAGCGGGCCGCTCGAGGCCAGCGAAAAACCGCGTTCCGGTTCGGTCAACTGGTAACGGCTGACCCCCAAATCGGCCAACAGGCCGTCGATCTTTCCGATTCCCAATGCTTCGAGCGCCTGCCGTATCTCCGAGAACTGCGCCTGCCGGTAGCGGATCCGTTCCGCCCACGCGAGCGTGTTCTCGCGCGCACGTTCCAGCGACTCGGCATCCCGGTCCAGTGCGATCACCGTTCCGGTCGTGAGCCGCGCCGCGATCGCCCCGGTGTGCCCGCCCAAACCCGCCGTCGCATCCACGTAGGTCCCGTCCGGCCGCACCGCCAGATACTCGAGCGATTCGGCGAGCATGACTGGCACGTGCATACACGGCTATATGAGCCCCTGTTTCTCGAGCACGTCGAGATTCGCTGCCAGCGCTTCCATCGCGCTCGCCTCGCGCAGCTCCGACTCGGCTTCGCTGTAAACCTCGACCGCGCCTTTGTAGAACCGGAGGTTGACCTTCTGGTCCTCGATGTTGAGCTTCTTCCGCAGTTCCTGCGGCACCAGCACCCGACCCTGGGCGTCGATCATCGAAACGCCGCCCCATTTGTGCGCCAGGAATGCGATGTCCCGGCCGGCCTTCGGATTGTCCGTGAACCCTGCCAGAAATTTTTCGTTCTCCATCCACGTCCGGATGGGGTATATTCGAGCTATGTGGGCGTCCAGGCTGGTGATGAAGTATTCGGGCTCGGGGTACGTCCGCAGAAACTCTTCCAGCTCCTTCGGCAACCGCAGGCGTCCCTTATCGTCGACCCGGGACGTGTACACGCCGAGAGGCTGCCGACCCGAATTGACGCCGCCAAGAGACGATTCCACTTTCTTCCTCTAACTACCAGTAATTCCCACCCAGCACGATTGTAAGGCGCACTAGGTAGCTTTTTCAATACGTTCTGAGACGATCACGAAAATAAACTTGCGAACAAAAGGCGAAGTTCGCCGTGGGGCAGGTGTCCGCACCTGCAGCGGGTCTCCAGACCCGCTCCGTCGCGAACACAGCGTGGCTCTGGCGTCCCCGAGGTGCACTGTGCCCGTCCCCCGGCGCGCGACAGCCGCTCCCGCCAATCCCCTTTGCTATCGTGAGACCAGATGGAACAGCCGCTCGAACGGAAGCAGGACGCCAGCTTTATCCCTGGCTCCATCGCCACCATCCGACTGTTCGGCGTGACCATCCGTCTGCACTTCACCTTCGCTCTGCTCTTCGTCTTCCTGGTGGTCGCCGGAATCGGAGAGGGCCAATCGGCGTTCGCGAACGGCATCTACATCGCCGCTCTGTTCGGCTCGGTCGTCCTGCACGAACTGGGGCACGCGCTGGTCGGGCGGCACTTCTCCGTCCGCGCGCTGGAGATCGTCATGTTCCCCATAGGGGGCGTGACACGGCTCGAACAGCCTCCGAAACCGCGGGAAGAGTTCTGGATCGCGGCGGCCGGTCCTCTTGTGAACGTGGCCATCGCCGGAGCGCTCTTTGTGGCGCTCCTCTGGCGAGGCGCCCTGCTGCCCGTCCAGAGTCTTCTCCCTCCGACGGACGCGAATCTGCTCGAGCGCATCGCCGGCGGCAATCTGGTACTGGCGGCCTTTAATCTCCTCCCGGCGTTCCCCATGGACGGCGGGCGGATTCTGCGCTCGGCGCTGGCCTTGCGGCGTCCGCCGGAGCAGGCCACTCGCCTCGCTGCCCGCGCCGGCCAATTCCTGGCCATCGGCCTGGGGCTCTACGGCCTGCTCGCCGCCAACTACCTGCTGTTGTTTATCGCTTTCTTCGTCTACCTGGGAGCCGCTCAGGAGAGTGCCGCGGCCGTCGGCCAGATCCTGACGAAAGGTACGCCGGTGCGCGCCGCGATGGTCACCGATTTCCGGACCCTCTCGCACGCCGATACCGTCCGCGACGCCGCCAATCTGCTGCTCGCCACCAGCCAGCAGGATTTTCCGGTCATGCACGCCGACCAGGTGATCGGCCTTCTGGGACGCGCCGCCCTATTGCGCGCGATGGCATCGAGCGGCCCCGAATCCTACGTCGCCGGCGCCATGAACCGCGACTTCGTGCACGTCTCCCCAGACCAGGACCTCGCCGCGACCATTCCCCTGCTCTCCCAAGCCGGCTCCTGCGTCCTGGTGATGGAAGACGACCGCCTGGTGGGCCTGCTAACCTCGGAGAACCTCTCCGAGTTTCTCTTGCTGCGCCGCTTCGGCATGCCGCCGGAGACGGATGACGCACAACTCGGCCCCAGGGGTTAGCCTAGCCTGGGACGCGGCTCACCGTCTACCATCGTGCAGACGAACCCCGTGGCTGAGCCCCGCAGCCGTCGCCACCCAGATGTCGTCGCCCTGAAAATCCACCCCAAAAACGTAGTTGTGCGATGGAGCGGAATCGACCGGAGTGCGCCATGTCCGGCCCTTTGCGTCGCGTACGATCATCTCCGGCCTTTTCGTGTCGAGGGCCGGCCGGTACACGGCCCAGTTCTCGCCGTCGTACCAAGCCAGACCCTTGTCGGTGGAGAACCACGCGCGGTGGCCGTCAACCGATTTCACCTCGTTGAGAAAGTTGCTCGGGAGCCCGCTGTCCTTGTCGAGGAAGTTCTTCCAGTTGCGCCCGTCGTATCGGCCTGCGCCGAAATAGGTAGCCACCCAGACGATCCCATTCACGTAGCTGACTGAGGTGGTGATATTGTGAATCAGCCCTTGGTCCTTGTACACCACCAGTTCGTTCTCGCCATCCGGATCGACGTACTGCCTCCACCGGTCCATCGCCCGCGTGTATTCGAGAAGCCCGCCGCCCCATACCGCGTAATAGACTTTGTCGTCGCCCGGACTGACAGAATAGGTCCAGACTTCGTGCATAGGCGCGTTTCGTTCGTTGTACAGGGTCCACTGATTCGTTCTCAGATTGAGACGGCTCCCGCCCGCCGCGGTGGCAAACCAGACCTCGTCGCCATAGGGCGCCACCTTGTAAACCACGTCGTTGGCGAGCCCGCTGTTGAGTTGCGTGAACGTATCGAAACGGCCGCCCGAGTAGCGGCTTGCGCCCCCCATGGTCCCGATCCAGAGGTCGTGTGTCTTCTTGTCAATCGCAACCGAGAGGCACGCCCGATGGGCCAGCCCGTCCTCGGGCCGGAAGATGCGGAACTTCCCGTCTTCGTAGAGCGCCAGCCCGTTGTCCGTGCCGGCCCAGACGCGGGCGCCGTCAACGGCGACGCTGTAGACCCGGTTATCTGGCAACCCGTTCGCCACCGTGAAATTCTGCCAGCGCAAGCGCGGCACCTCGGGCGGGGCGTCTTTATCCGCGGCCGTGCAGGTCGCGAGTGCCAGCAGTGCAAAGGGCAGCGTTGCCTGCGTTGCTTTCACTGCTGTTCCAGAACGGGGGGCTGAGGCCGGCCTGGAACCTCCAGCTTTGCGGGCGTGAACTCGCCTGGGGCCAGTTCCAGTGCGCGCGGCGCACAACGAGGGTCGGTCGATGAGAAGCTGGCTCTGACCAGCAGCCCACCGGGCAGTTCCATGATCCTTGCTTCGGAGAGCGTCAAGGTATAGATGGGCACATCCGCAGCATCGGGCCCCGTGCAGACATCCTCCGGTGCAACGGAATGTACCCATGCACGCTGGCCAGCCTGCTTTGTGTATACAAGCACGAGCGACAGGCCTTTGTACTCAACGCTGTCGGCGAACAAAAACGCTGCGCTGTTATCCTCCCAATAGAACGATTTCGAGCGAAACACATGCGTCTGGTCGGCGGAAAGCCAAACATTCGGGTACGGTTCGGCATTGAGAACGATTGGGTAGATCACACGCCCGAAGGCATCCGTGTCACGCGGTGGGATGCCCGCACGGTTCGCCTCGCGGTCCTTCGCGAGGTCGTAGAGGAGGTACTCTTCAGAAGCGTTGACACCATGAAGTGGGTAGAACTTTCGCGCCACGATCCAACCTTTGTCCGGGGACAGGGCCGGAGTATATCCGCCAAGAGAGTCGGAAATCTTACCGTTGGCGGCATCGAGGATCTCGATGTTAAAGAACGTCTCCTCCTTGCCGAACACCAGAATCCGGCCGCCGGGTATCCGGCATGACTGGACAACCTCCTCCATGACACCTGGAAACGGCCGTTCAATATGCAGTTTCCCCGAGTCAAGTCGATACCGCGCCCTCCCAGAGGACTTGTCGATGGATATCGAAAGGCCACGAGGCGCCTCAAAGGAGCCCGGGGGCCCACAAGGCGTGGAAGGCGCGGGCTGGGCCCATCCAAGGCCCGACAACGCCACTGCCATGACGAGTGGCGCACAAGGGAGTTGGTTGATCCTTGTCATGGTCATCTGAGCCTGATTGCCGTGTACTGGCCGTAAGGCCCAAAGGCTCGTGGGTTGCAGGCCGGAGAGGATGAGTAGCTGTCGATGTGCCCCGGCGTGCTACAAGCCGGGCAGCCGTCTGCGGCCGTCATCGTGGAGTTGTTCTGGTCGCTGCCGTCCACCAGGAGAACGGAGTCGCCGCAATTCCAGTACTGGTTGGAGGTGTTTGGGTACGGATTCGTTGCGACGCTCACCCGGTCCGACAGTCCCGTGTTACAGGCTCCGGTAGCGCTCGACACCGAGACGAGCGTGTTTCCGTGGTTCCCTGAAGTTCCACCCGGTGGCGGCGCGCAGTTGAGGGCTGCGCACGCTTTCAGGGTCCCATGCCCGTCTGAGAACCCGGTGCCGTTGAGCTCGGTCTGGCTAATGAAGGTGCTGTTCAGCTGGTCAGTAACGTAGGTGTTGCACGAAGGGCTCGTGCAGATGTAAGCCGTGCTGGTCCCACCGGAGCACTTATCCTCCGATGGCATATTGTACGTCGTGAAATAGGTCGATCCTAGGCCGTAGAACGCTACCGTCTGAGCTCCGGTGGCGGTGGCTCCTGAAACGGTCCACCGCGCGAGAACGGATGAGTAGTAACTCACTGCTAAACTAGGGCGCCCGAAAGAGAAATTGTACGTACCTGGCCCTAGAGTCTGCGTTAAGATCGTGCTATTTGTTGGATTCCCGCTTGCTATAAGGTTGAGAGTGCCGCTCACGCCCGAGGGACCGCTCAGCTTGACGCTGATTGTGTTCCTGACAACGTCGGCCGTCGTCATCTGCGAGTTTATGACATTCGCAGTTCCAACCTGTGGCGGCACAGGGCAATAGTAGTACGACCGCGTGTTCGGATTCCAGATCTCGTCGTCAGGCACTTGCGCGTTCATCGACGCCCTCACAGCCGCCACACCGGTGATTTGCGGGTAGGTCTGCAAGCCCGAGGGAGTGGATGCGACCTGCGCGTTCGTTGACGTCCAGTACGCGGACGCCGGCGCCGTTTGTGCCTGGCTCCCGCTGCATTGACCGAACGTAGTGAAGCAAAGGTCCACCAAGATGGGACCCAGGCTTCCGCTGCCCTGAACACTGCCGAGAACCGGCAGCGTCACAGAAGTGTTCCCGATACTGTCGCTCCCGCAGTACGCCACTGTGTTCTGACACTGGAAACTACGCGCGAGACCGATATCCTGGCGCGTCACCAGCAGCCGCCCAGCCCCTTGGCCGGGGCTGAGCGTGAACCAGTGCACCAGCCCGGCGGTCGCGTTCTTAGGCAGAATGTGCCCCGCATCATCCTTGACGCCGTCCGCGATCGCGCCTCCAATGTCAAGCGCGACTGTCTCCAGCGGTGCTACTTGGTAGTTCCTAAACCAGGCCACGCCACCGGTCTCGATAAATACCCCGAACCGCACCGCCGCGTTCGTGTAGTTGAACAGCAGTAAGGTCGAATTCTCGCCGGCCGCTGTTGTCCACGGATGCACGCCTGAATTGTAAGGCCCCCACCAGTCCTTGCCGAGGAGCTGCACCGCCCGGAAAACACCGTTTCCAAATACCGTCACGCCCGCGTAGAAGTCACCCCTTGCGGCGTCCGACTTCACAATGAACGAGTTTCGCATCAGCCGTCACCGGTCAACGTCAGCGGTACGGTTGTCCCAGATCGGCTTGGTACCGCGACGGTGGCCACCGTCCTGCCATTCGGCCCGAGCCCGCTGGTCACCGCATGGACCACCGTCACGTTGACCGGCTTCGCGCCGAAATTGGCCAGCGCGAGCGTGGGCGTGAGCGTGTCGCTCCCCAGCAGGTCCGCATGCCCCATCGGCATACCGCTAAAAACGGTTGTGCCCGAATTCTCCGCGCCCGCATCTGTGAAATTTAGAGCGGTCCAGATTGGGTGGTCGGCCTGTCCCGCCACCAGGAAACCGTAGACGCACAACGAGCCGGCTTCGAGGCTGCTGCTTACAGAGATCCCGATCGAGCCCTTGGGATCGAGTGCCTTCTGGTTCCAGCCCGCATCGAGCGAAGGCAGTCGTTCACTACCCGCGACACAGGCCGCGCTCAGCACCAACTCACCCGGTGCGAGTTGAACGGTGCTCTGTGCAACCCCGCTGCGCTCATACACGCAAGTCATGGTAATGCTTTGGGGAAGCGTGCTGTTGCTCCGCAACGCCAGTACCGGAAATCCCAGCGCGGCGGGAGCCACAGCCCGGAGCACGCCGGAGTCAAATGGGGTTGTCATTGGGAACTCCTCCTCCAGGTAGACCGTTCCGCCGAGGCCAGTCCCCGAGATTGAGACCTGCCCCAGCACCCCCATGTTTTTCTCCGCCTCCGTATCCGTCTCGATCTTCGCCGAACCGAAAACGACCCCCGAGCGCGCCGCCAGCAAGACGTCCGCAACCTTCACGGCCCGCTGCGTGTGCGCCTCCAGTGCGTAAGTCTGACGTGTTATCTCGGC
>Ga0265320_10001696_pt1 | contig 15654 bp, 14 predicted proteins | sample 4827metaG_FD_202087 | JGI IMG/M metagenome (GOLD analysis project Ga0265320, IMG submission 202087) | Rhizosphere microbial communities from Carex aquatilis grown in University of Washington, Seatle, WA, United States - 4-8-27 metaG | ecosystem: Host-associated > Plants > Roots > Rhizosphere >...
ACGCGACAGCCTGGAAAAGCTGTCGGCAAAGGACATCCCGATAAATCAGGCGTTGGAAAAGCTCGAACTCGGAAACGCCGCTTACCTTAGCTACAAAACAGGCATTCCTGCGGAAAAGCGCGCATTGGTCGAAGCGACCGTCTCGAACTTTTCCGTTCGGGGGAAAGAGCCAATGATTGCGCTAAAATCTCCGTATCAGGAGTTAGCGAATTGGCACAAAATGCAACTAAGTGCACCACCTCCAACCACACTTCGGATGCAAGCCACGCAGTTGCTTGATATCGCTGCCAGTGTTGATCGGGAGGCAATAAAGCCGTCCGTCCCTCAGCATACACCGGAGCCGGACAGCGACCAGGCCGCATGACCCGCAGCCCAGTTTGATTGAGAGCGCGAGGCGCACGTTCCTAGGCCGTGCGCTCGTCCATACCCGCCAGCATCATGGGCGGATGTTTGATGCATCGCCCCCAACAGTTGTAGGCGTTCGGACTTTTCCCCTAAGATGCGGCGCCTGTGCCCCCACGAGTACCACTCCCTCCCAGGGGTCCCACCTATGAAACTCCTCCTTCGCCGCTCCGAGCGCTCAAGCGCGTTCGGCAATCCCATATACATTCTCGAAGTGCGCGCCGAGATCGCGCCAGAAGAACAGGCAGGCATCGACAAGTACCGGTTCGGCAAGTCCATGCTGTACAGCCGCAAGGGCAAGCCCAATTTCGATCCCCATACGGTAACGGTGGGCGGCGTCGGCGCGCTCCTCCTCCACTACGCCACCGACATGACCGTGTCCGTGAACGACCTCGTCTATGGCAAGCGCATCGAGTGCAAGGACATCATGGAGATGCTCGCGGCCGAGGCGCAGATACGCGAAGCCGCCGCCAATTTCGCGAGCGTCCTCAAGGCCGCGTCCCATTTCGGAGGGGAGGAAGTCGTCGAGCTATAGGATATGGCGACCAACAATTTCTTCAGCTGGTTCGAGAGCAGTCCCAAGAATCGGGAGCTTTCGGACACGCGCTCGTCTTGGGAGGCCGTCGAGCGCCTGTGGTCGGCATCGCCCCTTCGCGAAAAGCACGCCGAGGACATGGCGGACGCCTTGATCGCCGAAGTCATGGAGGACCAGAAGCGCATCCCGGCAGCAGGTGTCATTGAGGCGTTTGGCGAGTGCGCGACGGCCCTGTTTCGGGCCGAAGACATCGGCGACATCGAGGTGCGGTGGACACTCGTGGAGAGCGAAGTCGAGGCCGCTATCGCAGTACGCGAGATGATCGCGCGCCGCAGGCGGTGGGTAACGGACACCGACCGCCTGTTGGATGCCTTCACGTTATATCTCTCGCAGGCATTCCGCGCGCTCCTCAAGTCCCTGCCGGAAGCGTGCTTCGGCGACTGGGAGAAGGCGGGCCGCGAGAGCTTCGGCGTCCCGCTCATCGACCTTCTGGACGAACCCGCCGCCGTTATCGAGAAGCTCATCGGCTTTCCGTTCAGCGACGCGCCGCTTTCGCTGTCGCTCTTTGAGAAGCTCAAAGTCGAACTGCGGCGCAACATCTTCGCCGCGTCCGGCATCGACCCGCACAAATCGGCCGACAGCACGCGCCCCGTCGTCCCGCCAACCGCGCAGGATGGAAAGAGCGCCCGCGAGCTTGCCGACCTGTATCTCAAGGGGACGCCCTTCGCCGACCTGTTGGAGCTGAGAATCCCGTTCGCCATTCCGATGGAGTCCCGCTTCGAGCACTGCCACGTGATCGCCGGCACCGGCCATGGCAAGACCCAGCTGTTGCAGAAGATGATTCACGATGACCTGTTGGCGGCAGAGGTGGACGGCCGCTCCGTCGTCGTTATCGACAGCCAGGGCGACCTTATCCGCAAGATTTCCAACCTTGAATTGTTCTCGCCCTTTGTCGGGGGAGGCCTCGGGGAGCGGCTCATCCTCATCGACCCTTCCGACGTGGCGCATCCCTTCGCCATGAACCTCTTCGACCCCCACCTCGCGCGGCTCGACGCATACAGCCCCGTTGACCGCGAGCGGATGCTGAACGGCGTCATCGAACTCTATGAGACCTTCTTTGATGCGCTTCTGGGCGCCGAACTCACCCAGCGCCAGGATGTCGTCTTCCGGTATATCGCCCGCCTCATGCTCACCATCCCCGGCGCGACCATCCACACCTTTCTCGAACTCATGGAGAACGGGAAGGCCTTCACTGGGTACATGGAAAAGCTTGAAGGCACCGCCCGCCGCTTCTTCGAGCGCGAATTCTTCAGCCCATCGTTCTCGGCAACAAAGGGACAAGTCGCCAAGCGTCTGTGGGGCGTGCTCTCGACGCCGTCCTTCGACCGCATGTTTTCGCAGAAGGAGAACCGCATCGACCTCTTCGAGGCCATGAATGGCGGAAAGATCATCCTCGTGAACACCGCGAAGGATTTGCTCAAGGACGAGGGGTGCCGCCTGTTCGGGCGCTTCTTCATGGCGATGCTCGTGCAGGCCACGCTGGAGCGCTCCACCGTTCCCGAGGCCAAGCGCACGCCCGCCTTCGTCTATGCCGATGAGGCGCACGAGTATTTCGACGACCGCATCGAGACCGTGCTCAACCAGGCCCGCAAGTTCAAGGTGTCGCTTACCTTGGCGCACCAGAACCTCGATCAGCTCTCGCCGCGCCTTCGGGCCGCGCTGTTGTCGAATACCACCACCAAGTGCGCAGGCGGCGTATCCGCCAAGGACGCTCGGGTTCTCGCCGATGAATTGCATACGACGACCGAGTTCATCGACTCCATGCGCCGCAAGGGGCCGCAGACGGAATTCGCCGCGTGGGTGAAGCATGTCACGCCGCACGCTATCCGCCTTACCGTGCCATTAGGTTTTCTTGAACGCCAGCATATGCTCGACGAGGAGGACTTCGAAGAACTCATCCGCCGCAACCGCGAGCGCTATTGTGGGTCTCTTGCCGATGCCGCGCGGGAAGCCGAAGTGCAGAGCGCGGAGCCGGAGTCCGAAGCACCGATTGAGACTGCCGTACCATCCGCGCCGGTTCCCGTCGTTCGCCAGACAGTCGCCCATGCGCCGATCGCTGCGCCCGCCGCCCCGGGCAAGGGCGGGCCGAAGCACCGATACCTGCAATCTCTCATCAAGGAATTGGCGGAGGGCATGGGCCTCAAAGCCACGCTTGAAGCGACGCTCCACAGAGGAGGCGGGCAGGTGGACGTGCTGGTGGAGCGGGACGGCGTCCTGGCCGCAATCGAGATTTCGGTTTCCACGCCGATCGAACATGAACGGGCGAATGTGCGGAAGTGCTTCGACGCCGGGTATCCGAGGGTGGCACTCGTTCTCACGAAATCCAAGGACGCGCGTTCCCGGTATGCCGACGCGATTCTCTCGACGCTCACGGATGCGGAGCGGGAGCGCCTGTCGTTCCTCACGCCGGAAGACCTTCCGGACTACATCGCAGCACTCGCGCCAGTGCCGGAGCGGGTGGAGACGGTCAAAGGATATCGGGTGCGGGTCTCGCAAGGTTCCTCGACGCCGGAGGACGCCCGCAAGCGGCGCGAGGCGGTGGCGTCGGTATTGGCGCGTTCCCTGCGGCGCACTGCGGATTAGCCGCCAGCGCTCGGGTCATGCCCGAGGAAGGCGATGAGGGCAGGGTGCATCGCCTTGTTTGGCACTGCCTCTCCCGTCTCCCAACTGCTCAAGGTCTGTTTGCGTACTTGGAGATGGAGCGCCGCCTCCGTCTGGGTGATTCCCAGGGAGGCCCGGCGCTTGCGCAGATGCCCCGCCCAGGTCGTGGGATTCTTGGGGATGGCGCGGGGGTGCGGAGCCGTCAAAAGCAGTGGTATTTCGGGGCGCAAGAAGGCAACGGCGTGCGACGGTTGCGTTGCGTTAGCCATATCCGCCCCAGGCGCCTTGTTGCCCGGCGGCGGGGGTCCTAGAGTGCTTACGGGTACGCTGTCGGCATAGGGCTGGGATTGATGCGGTTTGGAAAGCTTCTGGCGGCGGCCGTCTTGGCCGCGGCGAGCTTATGCGGCGCACACGCGCAGCAGGCGGACGACCGCGTCGCTTTATTCCAGCCCAAGAACATCTTCCATTCCGGTTTGCGCCAAGCTCATGTCGTGGCTCTGACCTTCGACGACGGTCCGAACGCCAACACGCCCGCCGTGCTCGACGTGCTCAAGGCGATGAACGTCAAGGCGACATTCTTCATCGTCGGCGAGATGGCGCGCCGCTATCCCGACATTCTCGCGCGAGTCGCCGCCGAGGGACATCTCCTCGCCAATCACAGCGCCACCCATCCTCTGCTCAGTCGCCGCTTCGATGCCGATCCCGAAAAGCTCATCAATCAGATCCGCGAGGTCCATGACCAGATCGCGCCGCTGATGAAGCCGACCGACAAATTCTACTTTCGCGCGCCTTACGGATCGTGGCGCTCGGCGCATGCCGACATCCTCAATGCTGATCCGATCCTGCGCAATTACATCGGGCCGATCTATTGGGACAATGGCGGTGAAAGCTCGATGACGCGCGACGGTTACGTCATGAGTGCTGCCGATTGGAGCTGCTGGCACCATCACTGGTCGGCGGAAACCTGCGCCAAGGGATATCTGCGCGAGATACGTCGTCACGATGGCGGCGTCGTGCTGATGCATTGCGTGCATCGCCAGTCGGGCGCGCTGGTCGAAGCCGTCCTACCGGCGCTGATCGAGGAAGGCTATCGCTTCGCCCGCATCGATCAGGTCCCGGAATACAAGCAGTATGAAACGCCGGCGCCGAACCCGGCCGCCACGATCGCATCGCGCGATTTGTCGAGGATGTACGCCGCCTTCACGCCGCCCGCGAAACTGAAATAGCCTAGGCCATCATTCGCCGCCGCCGGCCGGCATGGAAGGCGCCGCGGCTTTGGCGCGGCCGTCCTTCGCGGCTTGCAGCACACGAAGCACATTTCCGCTCCAGATCTTCTGCAGGTCGCCCACGTGGTAACCCTCCTTCAGGAGGCGCGCCGTGATCTTCCAATTGCCGGCGCAGTCTTCCATGCCTTCGACGCCACCGCCGCCGTCCCAATCGCAGCCGACACCGACATGCTCGGGTCCGACCAGCTTCAAGGCATGCAGCATGTGCGACATGTAGTCGTCAAAGCGCGCGCGTGGTTCTGGATATTGGGACTTGAGCGCGCGCATCGCCCGCGCCACCTCTTTCACCGTCCGGTTCGCGTCCACCGGCGTCATCTGCGAGACATTGCGCAGCCTGGCGAAGAGCGCGCCGAATGCCTTCTCGCGGTCGGGATTGCTCGGCGTGGTGACCAGATAGGCGCTGAGCGAATTGATCTGGATGACGCCGCCGGTGTCCGCCAGTCTTTTTAGCCGCGCGTCGTCGATGTTGCGCGGATGATCGTGAACCGCGCGACAACCGGAATGCGACAGGATGATGGGCGTCTTGGAGCCCGCGACCATCTGGTCGAAGACATCGTCGGACGCGTGGGAGGCGTCTGGAATGATGCCCAGTTCATTGCAAAGCGCGAGCCAATCACGGCCCAGCGGCGATAGGCCTTTCCAGGTCTTCGAAACATCCGTCGCGGAGTCGCCGAACTGGTTGTCCTTGAAATGGATCGGTCCGGCCATGCGCACGCCAAGCGCATAGAAGCTGCGCAGCAACGTGACGTCGTTGCCCAAAGGGTAGGAGTTCTCGATGCTCTGATAGACGATGCGTTTGCCCTTGGCGGCGATCGCCGCGGCATCCTGAGGCTTGAGCGCAAGTTCGAAATGCGCTTCGTTCTTGGCCACCATTTCGCGGATCTCGGCGGCCCGCACGAGGGCGGCATCGCGCGCCGCCATCATGCCGTCCGGCGTCAGCGGTCCCTGCGCCGTGTAGATCGCGAAGAAGCCGCCGTCGAGCCCGCCCTCCACCATGCGCGGATAGTCGACTTGACTGAACTCCTCGGCCGAATGGCGCTGCATCATATCGAAGCCGGGTCGCGCGAAATTGGCGGGTGTGTCGAGATGGGTATCGAGACAGATCAGCTTTTGATGCAGCGTGCGCGCTTCGACCTCGGGCTTGCCGCGCGGTCGCGCGAGGCTCGGCACGGCGGTCAACGCCGCGCCGGCGGCAAGCATCGTTCGACGTGTCAGCATGGCGTGCTCCGACGAGGGCTCGAACGTGGCGGATGGGGTGAGATTCGAACTCACGGTGACGTCGCCGCCACGCCGGTTTTCAAGACCGGTGCCTTAAACCGCTCGGCCACCCATCCCTAAGGCCCAAATCCTTAGCGGCCGCACATAGACCAGGCAATAGCCGCCTTCAGCCGATCTCTTCGTCAAACATCAGCGCGCGTGCATAGCGCGCGGGCGCCGAACCGTAGGACAGCACCTTGTCGTGATAGGCCTTGAGGGCGAAGGTTGGGCCGGCGCGGCGCTCGGCTTCGGCGCGGATGGCTTTGTGCTCCTCATATCCGACGAAATAGGTCGAGAGCTGAGTCGAACTCAGGGACGCGCGCGTCCATTTGCCCTCGGCCTCGCTTTGCTGCTGGAACGCGGTCTTGGTCATCATCTGGATGGCGTCTTCCTTGCTGATGCCATCGACATGAAGCGCCTGATCGAGGATCGCATTGGTGACGGTGCGCAGATACACCTTCAATTGCGCCAACCGATAAAGTGGGTCGTCGGCGATGAAGCCTTCCTCCACGACCATGCGCTCGGCATATACGGCCCAGCCTTCGACGAACGACCCGGATAAGAGTACGGCGCGCAGGACCGATGGGCACTGGTTGGCATGCCAGAGTTGAACGTAGTGGCCCGGCATCGCCTCGTGTACGGCGATGTCCTGAATCCCGTAGGAATTGTATTCGCGCAGAAACGAATCGACCCGCGTCGCCGGCCAATCGTCGGGAATGGGTGAGACCGTGTAAAACGTCTTCAGCCCTTTATCGAGCGGTCCGGGCGGATCGCAATAGGCGACCGCCACGCCGCGCGCGAATTCCGGCATCAATACAACCTCGACCGGCGCAGACGGCAAGGTGACGAGGTCCTTGTCCCGCACGAATTCGGTTGCCCTGGCGAGCGCGGCCTTCGACGCTTCGACCACCTTGTCGCGCGGCGGGCGTCGCGCATAGGCGAGTGCCAACGCCGCCTCGATCACCTCCTGCTGACGCTGCGGCGTGACGACGTCGGGCGTTGCCACCGTCTGCCCGTGTTGCGCTAGCGCTTTCACCGACACCGCGTACATCTCCTCGCGCGTCTCGCGCGCGGCGGCTTCCGCTTTGCTCCGGATTTCCGCCCGGCTCATCGGCGAATTCAGCGTGAACGCGAGCTTCTCGTCGAACAGCTTCGCGCCAAGGCGGAAATCACCCTTCGCGGTCGGCACGAGCGTTTTGTTCAGCCATGTCTGATGTTCCTCGACCGCTGCCTTCAACCGAACGGCGGCACTCATCAGTCGCGTCTTTTCGGCGTTGGGTAACTCATCAGCATGCGCCAGGATCATGTCGTCGATCACTTCGGAGATGCCAGGATTTTGCTTGGCCAAGGTCTCCGCGAAGATCGGCGGCACGCGTGCTGGCGCGAGATTGGCACGCGTTTGCGCGAGCAATCTCGGCATCTTCTCCATGCGCGCGGTGGCGAAATGCAGGCGCGCCGGCAACGGCGCATACTCGCGCGCCATCAACGTGAACAGCGCCTTGCCCGCAAGGTCGGAATAGAGCTGCGTGTCCCAGACCCAGCTTTGAAAGACCTCTTCGTCCCAGATTTCGTAGCGCAATTCGTTTTCCAGGATCGCCGCGTCGACCTGGGCATCGCGCGACAATGCCTTTCGATCAAGGGCGGTCAGCTCCGCGAGAAATCCTTTCCAGGCGTGCAACCGCGTGGCTCGCCCGGCCGCGCTCATGTCGTCGACGTCACCGTCGAAGCGGTGATCGCCGATCTCCGTCGCCAGCACCGGCTGCAGGCGCAAATGGGCGTCGAGCCAGCGGGCCGACAGCCTGGAAACCGCCGCGTCGGCGCCAAAGGCGCTTCCGTTTCCATCTACAAAGGAGGCCAGGGGCAGGGCGCTGGCGCCCAGCAGCGCAACGGCCGCCCGTCGGGAAAGATATGTCGTCACGGGGATGTCCGGATAGGATTTCGACGCCGAGCCTGTTACGGGTGAGGCGCCAGTTCAAGGCCGCACCGATCACGATCGGCGGCGTTGAGCGAGGGAGTCCAAATGCCTATCCTACTTGCCGTCTTACGGCTTGATTCGACCGCATGATCGGGACCGCGTACCGGCTTCTCGCCGCGGCTTCGCTGGCCGCGCTTCTGGCTGCCTGCGCCTCCGAGCCTGAGAGCGCGGTCAACGTTCCGCCCAATGCCGGCGTCTACAAGATCGGTCAGCCATATCAAATCGAAGGCACGTGGTACTATCCCAAGGAACAGCCGGACTATGACGAAACCGGCGTCGCCTCCTGGTATGGCCCCACCTTTTACGGCCATCGTACCGCCAATGGCGAAATGTATACTGCGCAGGATCTGACCGCGGCGCATCGAACGCTGCCCCTGCCGGTCAATGTCCGCGTGACCAACCTCGACAACGGCAAATCCCTGATCGTACGCGTCAACGATCGCGGCCCGTTCGCCAAGGGTCGCATCATCGATCTGTCGGAGCGCGCCGCCGAGTTGCTCGGCTACAAGGAGCGAGGCACGGCGCGAGTTCGCGTCACCTTTGTCGGGCGCGCCGATCTGAGCGGGGGCGGACCACCCCCCGATGAAACGCCGCCCGAAATAGCCTCCGCGGTTCCCGCGGCTCCGACGTCGCACGTGGCGCGTGTGGCTCTTGCTGCCGTCCCGGGAACGGCAGCGGCCGCGCCGCCGCCGGCGACCAACACCGATCTTCCGCCGCCGCCGGTGCATGACGCGGACACTACCGCCGCCGCCGAGCCGACCGGTGTCGTGTCCAAGGTTCCAGTTCCAATAGCGACCCATCTTTACGTACAGGCCGGCGCTTTCAGCTCGTACCAGAATGCCGCACGGCTTCAGTCGCGCCTAGGCGGCGGGTTGCAGATATCCTCGGTGACGCAGAACGGCCGCACGCTCTACCGGGTGAGGCTGGGACCATTCGACGACGTCGGCGATGCCGATTCCGCGTTGGCGCGGGTCGAGAGCCTTGGTAGTAACGACGCGCAGATCGTTGTCGACCGTTGATCCTCTGGAGATGAGTTCATGATTTTCCGCCGCTTGGGCGCGCTGTTGCTTTTTTCTCTTGTCGCCGCGCCGGCCTCAGCCGACATCTCGACCAGCGCCAATCACGCCATTCTGATGGATGGCGCGACAGGGCAGGTGCTGTGGGCCAAGGACGCGTTCGTGCCCATGCCGCCGGCCTCGATGAGCAAGTTGATGACGATCGAGCTGTTGTTCCAGCGCATCAAGGACGGTCGCGTGAAGCTGACGGACACTTTTGCTGTCTCCGAGCGGGCCTGGCGCGAGCGTTCCGGCTCGGAATGCTTCGTCAAGATCGGCGACCGGATGTCGGTCGAGAACCTCATCCAGTGCATCATCGTCGTCTCCGGCAACGACTCCACCATCGTCGTCGCAGAGGCTTTGGGCGGAACGGTGGAAGGGTTCGTCCCGATGATGAACCAGCGGGCGCGCGATCTCGGCCTCACGCAATCGCACTTCGTCAATCCGGACGGACTCGACGTGCCGCCCGGACAGATGATGTCGGCCCTCGACCTGGCCAAGCTGGCGCGTCACATCATCGTCGCCTATCCATCGCTTTATCATTATTTCGGCGAGAGGGACTTCGTGTGGAGCAATATCCATCAGCCCAATCGCAATCCGGTATTGTTCAATACGCCCGGCGCCGATGGTCTTAAGACCGGTCATATCGCGGCATCGGGTTACGGTCTGGTCGCCTCCGCGCAACGCGACGGACGTCGCGTGATCCTGGTCGCCAACGGATTGGCATCGGAGAAGGACCGGGCGGACGAGGGCGCCCGTCTGCTCGAAATCGGCTTCCGTGAATTCCGTGCCTATCCGCTCTTCAAGCCGGGCGACACGGTGGCGACGGCCGAGGTGTTCGGCGGGGCGGAGAAGACCGTGCCGCTGACCGTTCGGTCGCCCGTGACGATCACGCTGCAAGTCGACTCGCGACCCGGCATGAAAGTCACCGCGCATTTCACCGCCCCATTGCGCGCGCCGCTGGCCGCAGGTCAGCAGGTGGGCACCGTCGTGATATCGGCACCGGACTTTCCAGGTCTAACCGCGCCGCTTTTTCCCGCCCATCCCGTCGACCGTGCCGGTATTTTCGGCCGCATGATGCAGGGCATTCGTTCGCTACTCGGCATGAAATGAGCAAGGCGCCGCGCTTCGTCACTTTTGAAGGCGGGGAGGGCGCCGGCAAGTCGACCCAGGTCGCGCGGCTGGCCGCATCGCTCCGGGCCAAGGCACTGGACGTCATCGCGACCCGCGAGCCGGGCGGCTCGCCCGGCGCCGAGGAGATCCGCAAGCTCGTCGTCAGCGGCGAACCGGGGCGCTGGGACATGCTGACCGAGACGCTCCTGGTGTTCGCGGCCCGCGCCGACCACGTCACGCACACGATCAAGCCAGCGCTGGCGCAAGGCTCATGGGTGGTGTGCGACCGCTTCACGGACTCCACCTATGCCTATCAGGGCGCGGGACGCGGCATGGCGCGCGAGACCATCCGCCGGATGGAGGCGCTGGTGCTGCACGGCTTCAAGCCGGACCTGACCTTCATCCTCGACATGCCGGTGGAAGCGGCGATGGCGCGGACCCTGGATCGTACGCACAGCGAAAACCGTTTTGAAAAATTCGACTCCGAATTCCACGAACGCCTTCGCCGATCCTTTCTCGACATCGCGCGGCGCGACCATGGACGCTGCGTGGTGATCGACGCGGCGGCGGACGCCGAAACCGTGGCGGGAGCGGTCTGGAACGCGGTGGCCAAAAGGTTCAAGCTGTAGCGATGGCTCCGCGCGCCCGCGTCACCAAGACCGAGGACATTCCCGAGATCGACCGCGTCGAGGGCTTCGCCCATCCGCGAGAAACGCAGCGCCTTGCCGGCCAGGACCAGGCTCTGGCGCACGCCGCGCGTGCGATCCGCGGTGGCCATCCACCCGGCGCCTGGCTGATCACCGGCCCGCCGGGCGTGGGCAAGGCGACGCTCGCCTATCGCATCGCGCGCTACGTCCTGGCCCATGGCGCGACCGCCGCCGGGCCCGAAGACCTTTCGGTGCCGGAGCGCGACGCCACGGCGATGCAGGTGGGGGCCGGTTCTCATCCGGGGCTGCTGGTGCTCAAGCGCGGGCTCAACGATTCCGGCAAGCTGATGAGCGAGATGTCGGTGAACGTCGTGCGCCGGCTGTCCGGATTCTTCGGCATGACGTCGGGCGCCGGCGGCTGGCGCGTCGCCATCGTCGATTCCGCCGACGACATGAACCCAGCCGCCGCAAACGCGCTGCTCAAGATGCTCGAGGAGCCGCCGCCGCGCGCCATGTTGCTGCTGCTGAGCAGCGTGCCTGGCCGTCTGTTGCCGACCATCCGCTCGCGTTGCCAGCGCCTCGATCTGCGGCCGCTGGACATGGCCACTCTCGAAATTGAATTGGCGCGGCTGCTGCCCGACATGGCCGCGGCCGAGCGCGTCGCGCTCGCGCGGCTGGCGGGCGGCTCGATCGGTGCCGCGCTGCGCCTGGCCGGCGGCGACAGCGTCGCGCTGGCGCGCGAGGCCGATCGCCTGATCGATCAGGCCGCCGCGCCGGATATTGCCGCCATCCTTGCGCTCGGCGATCGGCTCTATCGCATCGCGGACGGCTTGCAGACCTTCGGCGACTTCCTCGACGAAGCCCTCACGACGCGGATTCGCGCCCGCGCCCTGGCCGGCGGCGGCCATCTCGATCGCTGGGTCGAGGCGCTCAATCGCGTCAGGGCGAGCTTCGCGCGCACCGGGGCGCTCAACCTAGAACCGCGGCAGACCTTGCTGCATGCGGCGGGCCAGTTGTCGCAAGCGCGCCGTCGGGCGGGGACGCTCTAGCATGCTCGTCGACAGCCATTGCCATCTCGATTTCCCCGAATTCGCGCCGGAGCTCGACGCCGTCGTAGCGCGCGCGCGCGGCGCGGGCGTCGGCGTTTGCGTCACCATCGGGACCTCGCTGGGGCGCTTTCCCGGCGTGCGGGCCGTGGCCGAAAGGTTCGACGACGTGTGGTGCTCCGTCGGCATTCACCCGCACGAGGCGGAGAAGGAATTGCTCGACGGGCCGCAGGCGCTGCTCGACGCCGCCGCGCATCCCAAGGTCGTCGGCGTCGGCGAGACCGGGCTGGACTATTACTACGAGCACAGCCCGCGGCCGCAGCAGATCGCCAATTTCCGTGCCCATATCGCGGCGGGGCGCACCGCCGGACTGCCGGTGATCGTGCATACCCGCGACGCCGACGACGACACCATCGCGGTGCTGCGCGAGGAAATGGCGACGGGCCCGTTCACCGGTCTCATTCATTGCTTCACCGGCACGAAGCGGCTGGCCGAGGCGGCCCTCGACCTCGGTCTTTTCATTTCGGTGTCGGGCATCGCGACGTTCAAGAAATCGGACGCGCTACGCATGGTGCTGAAGGACGTGCCGCTGGAGCGCCTTCTGGTCGAGACCGATGCGCCGTATCTCGCGCCCATGCCCCATCGCGGCAAGCGCAACGAACCGGCCTTCGTCGTCAACACCGCCGCCCTGCTGGCGACGCTCAAGGGCGTGACGCCGGACGAACTCGCCGCCGCGACGACGGCGAACTTCTTTCGGCTGTTCACCAAGGTGACGCGTCCCAAATGACGCTGAGCGTCACCATCCTGGGCTGCGGCTCCTCCGGCGGCGTGCCGCGCATCGGCGGAGCGGACGGCACAGGGTTTTGGGGCGCCTGCGATCCCACGAACGTCAAGAACCGCCGCCGCCGCTGCTCGATCCTGGTGACGCGGCAAGGCCGGGGCGGCACGACGCATGTGCTGGTCGACACCTCGCCGGACATGCGCGAGCAGCTGATCGATGCGCGGGTCGGCGCACTCGACGGCGTGCTCATCACCCACGATCACGCCGATCAGCTTCACGGCATGGACGACCTGCGGATGGTGGCGCTGAACATGCGCCGCCGGGTCGACGTCTTTGCCGATGCGCCGACCTTCGAGGGCGTGCTAGCGCGCTTCGGCTATTGCTTCGTCCAACCGGAGGGGAGCGATTATCCGCCGATCCTGAACGCGCGGCAGATCGGCGAGCCGTTCGCCGATTTCGCGATCGACGGGAAGGGCGGGGCGGTGCCCATTCGCGCCTTCCACCAGGGCCATGGCCGCATCCGCTCGCTCGGCTTCCGCTTCGGGCCCATCGCCTATTCCAGCGACGTCGACGCGCTGGACGAGGCGGCCTTCGCCGCGCTGGCCGGCGTCGAATGCTGGATCGTCGATGCGCTGCGCTACACGCCGCATCCGAGCCATGCCCATGTCGATCGGGCGTTGGAATGGATCGCGCGGGTGAAGCCCAAGCGCGCCATCCTGACCAACATGCATGTCGATCTCGACTACGCCCGCCTCGCCGCCGAACTGCCGCCCGGAGTCGATCCGGCCTATGACGGCATGACGATCGATTACGCCTACTGAGATTTCGCGTCTCTCATCCTTCGACAGGCTCAGGATGAGGTGGGTCTTACCGCCTCCAAATAATAAAAATAGGGCGGAAAGGTCGGCCGGCGCGCGATGCCGAACGTCTTGAGGCTGCGGCGCGCCGGCGGATCGTCCGCCCTGGTTCGAGCGACAGGCCGGCATTGCGGCGGGCGCACCCGCCGATCAAGCACCTTCGCTCCTCCGCCCCGGTCCTGGCCCAACCGATGACATTCGCGCGTCGCGCTTTCGCGAAAGCGTTCGACGGCTCACATCTCCGGCTGAAGGCCCTGGATGCACACGAGTCCGCATCCGGCCCTGTCTGATCTCGTGTGCGCGTTTAGAAGGCGGCAACCTCCCGGTGTTTCGCCTTGAAAAATGGGAAATGAAAACAGGACTTCAAGTCCTGGTTGAGAAAATATTTCTGACAACTTGTCGGAATTTGCGCTGCCCGCAGCGCGAACAAGTCTCGAAGATGGATCGGACCGCCGGGCCTGGCGGGCGTTGAACGGATGACCGCGCTGGACAGTTCAAGGACCATCAAGGCCGTCAAAGCGTTGGCGCCGGCGACGCTCGCCCTGCGCTGGTTGGATGGAACGCGCGCGAGCATCGACATTACCGACGCTGTACGCGACCGCCGTTTCCATCCGCTGCGCCAGGCGGCGGAGTTCACGCGCGCCATGCCCGGCGAATGGGGTCACAGCGTGGTGTGGCCGTCCGGCGCCGAACTCGGGGCCGACATGCTCTGGCTCAAGACGCTGTCGGCGAGCGGTCACGACGACGCGCGCCAATTTCTGGAATGGCGCCTGCGCCATGGCCTGTCGCTGACCAAGGCCGCCGAGGCGCTAGGCCTGTCGCGCCGCATGGTGGCGTATTACGCGAACGGCGAGAAGCCTGTGCCGCGCGCGATCCTGCTGGCGTGCAAGGGCTGGGAAGCAGAGCAGGCCGCGTGACGCCGCAGCGCTCGCGGGCGGACGTCACGCCAGACTCTTCAGCCACGGGATCAGCCTTGCGTTCACCTCGGCCGGCTTCTCCTGCTGGGTCCAGTGGCCGCAGCCCGGCAGGATATCGGCGCCGCGCAGATCCGGCATCTGAGGTTTCATCAGCGCGAGCAAGTCCACCTTGCCGAACATCGACAGCACCAGATCGCGCTCGCCGCCGATGAAGAGCGAGGGCTGCTCGATCTTGCGGCCCTTGAACTGTTGCAGCCATTCGAAGTCGCGGTCGTGATTGCGGTAGCGGCTGAGCGGTCCGAAGAAGCCCGAGCGTTCGAACGCGCCGACGAAATAATCCTCGTCGGCCTTGGTCAGCCAGGTGGGGAAGGGGGAGGGGTCCACCAGTCCCTTCAGCAGCGGATCGCCGTGGACCTTGTCCATCGGCCAGGTGCCGTCGGGCGCGTCGCCGCTGATGGCGTAATAGAATTTGCGCAGCGCGGTGCGGACATCGGCCTCCAGCTCGGCCTCGGCCACGCCGACATCCTGGAAATAGGCCTGGTAGAAGAAGCGGCCCTTGGACGTGAACACGTCATCGATCATCCGCATCATCGAGCGCGCGGGAATGCCGGTATAGGGAACCGAGAGGCCCGCGACGGCGCGCACCTTGTCGGGCCGCGTCAGCGCGGTGTTCCAGACGATCGGCGCGCCCCAGTCATGACCGACGATGACGGCTTTGCCGTCGGGCGCGAGCGCATCGATCACGCCCACGACGTCCGCCACCATGTGCTCCATGGCGTAGTCGGCGACCGCCTTGGGCTTGTCCGAGCCGCCATAGCCGCGCACGTCGATGGCGCAGGCGGTGAACCCGGCCTCGGCCACCGGCGCCATCTGATGGCGCCACGAATACCAGCTCTCCGGAAAGCCATGCACGAACACGACCAGCGGGCCGGAGCCTTGGAGGGCGCAGCGGATGTTCAGGGCGCCGGCGTTGATGGTTTGGAAGGTAGGCATGGGTTGGTTCTCTCTACGACGGCGCAGAGTATAGGTCGGGTTCCGTTGCGGGCTGGAATGGTGGGAGGACGGCACGCGTCGCCTATGACGCATCCGATTCTTTACGTATTGCCCATAATATTGCTTATA